>Ga0315912_10001192_pt1 | contig 33916 bp, 25 predicted proteins | sample VfabasoilMG_FD_204469 | JGI IMG/M metagenome (GOLD analysis project Ga0315912, IMG submission 204469) | Garden soil microbial communities collected in Santa Monica, California, United States - V. faba soil | ecosystem: Environmental > Terrestrial > Soil > Garden | place: USA: California... | reverse complement strand
GCGCGCGAGCTCGAGCATGCGCTCGGCGTCGTCGAGCACCGCGCGCGCCTGCTCGACGACCGCGGCGCCGATCGCCGTCGGGCTGACGGCTTTCGGGCTGCGCTCGAAGAGCGCGACGCCGAGCGTGCGCTCGAGCTTCATGATCTGAGCCGAGAGCGTCGGCTGCGTGACGTGGCAGCGCGCCGCGGCGCGGCCGAAGTGGCGCTCCTCGGCAAGCGCGACGGCGTAGCGCAGCTCGCTGAGCGTGATCGCGGTCAGGTCGATGTTCATCGAATCGTCATCCTAGCCGCCCGGGCGGCCGGTCTATAGACGGCTTCGATCGCGGCCATGGAGCGCATTGCCTGGGGGCCTCGACCCGGGAGGGCGATGATCCACCCGTCCGAGAGAGAACCCGCCCGAACTCCCAGCCGAGGAATCGAACCATGTTGACCATTGGTGACCGCCTACCGTCCTTCCAGCTCCAGTCCGTCGTCTCGATCGAGGCGGGCAAGGAGTTCGCCGAGATCACCGACCACACCCAACAGGGCAAGTGGAAGCTGCTCTTCGCCTGGCCGATGGACTTCACCTTCGTCTGCCCGACGGAGATCGCCGCCTTCGGCGCGCGCACCGAGGAATTCGAGGACCGCGACTGCCAGATCCTCGGCATGAGCACCGACACGCAGTTCGTGCACCTCGCCTGGCGCAAGCAGCACCCGGACCTCAAGCACCTGCCCTTCCCGATGCTCGCCGACACCAAGCGCGAGCTCTCGGCCGCGCTCGGGATCCTGCACAAGCAGGAGGGCGTGCCGCTGCGCGCGACGTTCCTCGTCGATCCGCAGAACGTGATCCGCTGGGTCTGTGTCAACGACCTCAAGGTCGGCCGCAGCGTCGACGAGGCGCTGCGCGTGCTCGACGCGCTGCAGACCGACGAACTCTGCCCCTGCAACTGGAAGGCGGGCGACAAGACGCTCGAGGTGGCCTGATGGAAGCGCTGCGCGAACTCTCGGGGTCCTTCCCCGAGGCGGCGAAGGACCTGAAGCTCAACCTGCAGTCCGTGCTCGCGGAGAGCTCGCTCTCCGAGGGCCAGCGTTGGCTCGTCGCGCTCTCCTCGGCCTTCGCGAGGGGCGATTCCGCGCTCGCGCGCGCGATCGTCGCCTCGGCGGGCCCGGCCGCGAACGAAGCGCTGATCGACGATGCCAAGGCCGTCGCCGCGCTGATGGCGATGAACAACGTCTACTACCGCTTCCGGCACATGGTCGGCAAGGAGAGCTACTCCACGCTGCCGGCACGGTTGCGCATGAACCGCATCGGCCAGCCGAAGACCAGCAAGGCCGACTTCGAGCTCGCATCGCTCGCGGTGAGCGCGCTCAACGGCTGCGAGCAGTGCATCCGCGCGCACGAGAACAAGTCGCTCACCCATGGTCTCACCGAGGCCCAGGTGCACGACGCCGTGCGCATCGCAGCCGTGATCGCGGGCGCCTCGACGGCGCTCTCGCTGGCGAACTTCACACAGGCTGCCGCGTAAGCGTCCCCGCCTCACTCTCTCGGCGGGGACAGCCGGGCGCCTCGGGACCCGCGTGGCTCCGGGGCGCCCCTTCCTAGTTCTGGACCAACTCCGTGTGCCAGAAGAGGCTGTCATAGCCACGCGGCGGCGGCACGCGGAGGATTTCGTAGATGCTTCGCGTCTCTGTCTGCAAACGGACGCGCCCCGAACGTCGACGAGACGGCGGTGACTGCACGATCTGCCATTCGTTCGAAGTCTCGGGTCCCTCACGGACGAGACTGAATCCGTTGATCACCAAGACGATCCCCAGGACGCTCAGAGAGTCCTCGGGCGGGTACGAGAACCGCAAGCGCTCGATATCGCATTGGCGCATCTGCTCCCCGATCTCGTCCGAGTAGGTGAAGTTCGCTCGCGTCCGCTCGTGGACGTCTCGCATGAGCTCCTCGATGGTCGATGGAACCTCGAGGCGCGTCTGCTGCGCAGGAGCCGAGTGGCAGGCCGTCAGGGGCAGGAGAGCGAGAGTCAGGACGAATCGCATGGAATCCCTCGCTCAGGATCCCTTGCGACGGATCACCCAGACGTCGATGCGTTCCGGCCCGACGCGCGCGATTTCCAGACCCTGCTCGGCCAGCCTGGCTCGCAGGAGCTCGGTCCATTTCTCGGGCGTGTCCGGCTCGTTTGTCCCGAGCTCGAACGCGTGCTGGCGCAGCACGGTCGCTGTCCCCTCGGCGTAGGTGTAGTTGGCGTGTGTCTTGTCCTGGCACAGCTTCACGAGCGTCTCGAGGTTGGACGCGGGCGGTGCCGGCGGGGCGGGGGCCTCGCGCTGGCAACCGACGAGAAGGGCGAGGGTGAGGGGCAGGATCAGGCGCATGGGGTCCTCCGGATGGGCCTGGGACGCAGGGCCGGCGGATCTTCTTCCCCGGCTTGCTCCGCGCCGGCGAGCCGCTATCCTATTCCCCCTCCAAGTCCCGGGCTCAACCCGGGCCCCTGCAAGCGGCTGGCATGCCAGTGAACGGGGATTCGCGGTAGACAACCCGAGGAAGATCGATGCCCAAGCACAAGTCGCGTGGAAGCGTCAAGAAGCGCTTCAAGGTCACGAAGTCCGGCCGCATCACGTGCAGCCACCCCGGTCGGGGTCACATGCACGCCAGCTACAGCGGCGAGACCGGCCGCAAGCTGCGCCGGAAGATGATCCTCAACAAGACCTGGAGCGATTTGATTCGCCCGATGTTGCAGGGAGGTCGCTGAGCCATGGTTCGCGTCACCATCGGCGCCGCACGCCGGCGCAAGAAGAACCGCTACTTCAAGCAGGCCAAGGGATACTGGGGCGGCCGGTCGAAGCTCTGGCGCACGGTGCGCGAGACGCTGCTGCGCGCCTGGGCCTACGGCACGCGCGACCGCCGGCACAAGAAGCGCGTCTTCCGCCGGCTGTGGATCGTGCGCGTCAACGCCGCGGCGCGCATGCGCGGCATGACCTACTCGCAGCTGATCGACGGCCTCAACAAGGCCAAGATCGCGCTGAACCGCAAGCAGCTCTCGGAGATCGCGATCCACGATCCGAAGGCCTTCGACGCGCTGGTGAACGAGGCGCGTTCCGCGCGCAAGTAGCGCCTGGGTCGCAGATGAGCGACCGCGAAAGGCTCCTCGCACAGGTTGCAGAGGCCAAGGAGGCCTCGGTCGTGGCTCGGATCCGCGACGAGGCTCTGGAGAAGCAGAAGCTCGTCCCGGAGCTGTTCGCTTCGATCCCCGGACTCCCGCCCGAGCAGCGCAAGGCCCGAGGCCTTGAGGCCAACGAGCTCAAGCGCTCGTGCGAAGAGGTCTTGGCCGCCTGCAAGGCCTGGTTCGAAACCGCGGCGCTCGCTTCCGAAAGCTCCGGCGCCGGTTTCGACGCGACGATCCCCGGCACGAAGCCCGAGCGCGGCTCGCTGCACCCGCTCACGCGCGTGCAGCGCGAGCTCGAGGACCTCTTCACCTCGATGGGCTACGTCGTGCTCGACGGGCCCGAGGTCGAGCTCGACTGGTACAACTTCGAGGCGCTCAACATCCCGCGCGACCATCCGGCGCGCGACATGCAGGACACGTTTCGCTGCGACCCGCAGGGCAACGTCGTCTTGCGCACGCACACCTCGCCGGGCCAGGTGCGCGCGATGGAGCGCATGAAGCCGCCCTTCCGCGCGATCGTGCCGGGCAAGGTCTTCCGCCAGGAGACGACCGACGCGTCGCACGAGCACACGTTCCACCAGATGGAGGGCCTGGTCGTCGGGCGCGACCTCTCGGTGGGGCACCTGATCGGCACGATGAAGACGCTGCTGCGCACGATCTTCGGCAAGGAGCTCGAGGTGCGCCTGCGCCCGGGGTACTTCCCCTTCGTCGAGCCGGGCTTCGAGCTCGACGCGCGCTGCCCGTTCTGCACGCAGGGCTGCAGCGTCTGCAAGCGCTCGACCTGGGTCGAGCTGCTGCCCTGCGGGATGGTGCATCCGAACGTGTTGAAGCACGGCGGCATCGATCCCGAGGTCTGGAGCGGCTTCGCCTTCGGGCTCGGCCTCTCGCGCCTGGTGATGCTGCGCTACGGCATCGACGACGTGCGCCACCTGCTCTCGGGCGATCTGCGCTTCCTGGAGCAGTTCGCATGAAGCTCAGCTACCGCTGGCTCGGCCGGCACGTCGACCTGAAGGGCATCCGGCCCGAGCAGATCGTCGAGGACCTGACGCTCTCGACCTGCGAGGTCGACGGGCTCGAGCGCTTCCTGCCGCAGCTCTCGGCCGTCGTCGTGGGCTTCGTCAAGGAGCGCGAGAAGCATCCCGACGCCGACAAGCTCTCGCGCTGCACGGTCGACGTCGGCGACGGCACGCTGCGCACGATCGTGTGCGGCGCGCCGAACGTCGCCGCGGGCCAGAAGGTCGCGGTCGCGCTGCCGGGCACCGAGCTGCCGGGCGGCCTCAAGATCAAGAAGTCGAAGATCCGCGGCGTCGAGTCGGAGGGCATGATCTGCTCCGAGCGCGAGCTCGGCCTGGGCGAGGAGCACAGCGGCATCTGGGTGCTGCCCGCGGAGGCGCCGCTCGGCAAGCCGGTCGACGAGGCGCTCGCGATGCAGGACTGGGTGATCGAGATCGACAACAAGTCGCTCACGCATCGGCCCGACCTGTGGGGCCACCGCGGCTTCGCGGCCGAGATCGCGGCCATGCGCGGCCTGGCGCTGGCGCCGCTCTCCAGCGCGCTGCCGCCGGCGGGCAAGGGCGCCGAGGTGCCGGTGCGCATCGATACTATGAACTGCTCGCGCTACCTCGCTGTGCCGATCGACGGCGTCTCGACGCGGCGCTCGCCGGACTGGCTGCGCGCGCTGCTGGTCGCGGTCGGCCAGCGGCCGATCGACCTGCTGGTCGACCTCTCGAACTTCGTGATGCTCGACCTCGGCCAGCCCAACCACGTCTTCGACCGCTCGCGGCTCTCGCCCGAGGGCATCGCCGTGCGCCAGGCGCGCGCGGGCGAGACGCTGGTGACGCTCGACGGCGTCGAGCGCAAGCTCGTCGCCGACGACATGCTGATCTGCTCGGGCGACGCGCCGGTCGCGCTCGCGGGCGTGATGGGCGGCGCGGGCTCGAAGGTCGAGGGCGGCACGTCCGAGCTCTTGCTCGAGGCCGCGAGCTTCCACGCCGCCAGCGTGCGCCGCACGGCGCAGCGCCTGGCGCTGCGCACCGACTCATCGACGCGCTTCGAGAAGAGCCTCGACCCGACGCTGCCGCGCACGGCCGCGGCGCACTACATGCACCTCCTGCAGGAGATCGAGCCGCGCGCGCGCGTCGCTGCGCCGCCGACCGACGCGGGCAAGTGGACCGACCCCGCGCGCACGATCCAACTGCGGCCCGCGCGCGCGCGCACGCTACTGGGCGTCGAGCTCCCGGACGCGCGCATGGCCGGGATCCTCTCCAGCCTGGGCTTCGGCGTGGCCTCCGCGGGCAATGCCTTCGAGGTGCGCGTGCCGAGCGCGCGCGCGACGAAGGACATCACGATCGAACAGGACTTGATCGAGGAGATCGGCCGCATCCACCGCTACGGGAACATCCCCGAGCGCCGGCTCGAGGGCGAGCTCGCCCCGCCGCCGCGCGACGAGGCCTGGCAGCGGCGCATGCTCGTGCGCGCGCTGCAGGATCGCCTCGGCGGCGCGGCGCGCTTCCACGAGACGCTCTCGTACTCCTTCCTCGCCGACGAGCTCGTCTCGCAGCTCGGTCTCGCCGAGGAGCGCTTCGTCAGCGTCGTCAACCCCGTCGCCGCGGGGCTCTCGAAGGTGCGCCGGCACGTGTTGCCGAGCCTGTTCGAGAAGCTGGCCTCGAACCTGCGCATCGCGCCCGAGCTGCGCTGCTTCGAGATCGGCAAGGGCTACCAGCCCGAGTACGCGAGCACGCGCGGCGAACCGCGCGAGGTGCACGAGCTGGCGCTCGTCTGGGCGGGCCAGGAGGCCGCGGACACGCTGCTGGCGCGCCTGCGCGGCGTGCTCGACGAGCTCGTCTCGGCGCTCGGATTCGAAGCGCTCGTCTGGGGCGCCAGCGCGCCCGAGCTCGTGCCGACGTGGGCGCACCCGGTCAAATGCCTCGCCGGACGCTGCGGCCCGCAGGAGGACGTGCTTGTCACGCTGGCGCTGCTCGAACCGCGGCGCAAGCTCGCGCTCGGTCTCAAGGGCGAGCTCGAGAGCAACGTGGCTGCGGCCGAACTCTCGATCGATCTCCTGCTCTCGGCCCCGCGGCGCGAGAAGAGCTACCGCTCGCTGCCGAAGTTCCCGCTGGTCAAGGTCGACGTGGCGGCGGCCGCGCCCGCGGAGTTGCCGGCGGGGACGCTGGCTGCCGCGATTGCGCGCGCCGGAAAAGGCCTCGTCGATGCGCTCGAGCTCTTCGATGTCTACAGCGGGCCGAACCTGGGCCCGGGCAAGCGCTCGCTCGCCTGGCACGTAACCCTGCGCTCCGATGCGCGCACGCTAACGGACGAGGATGTCGCGAAATTCATCCAGCGCGTCGAGCGCGAACTGGCCGCGGCGGGCGCCGAACTCCGGCGCATTTGAGCCTTCGCGCTTAGAATCGGCACCAGAGGGGAAAGAATTGCCGGATTTCGTCCGGCGGTCTGCGGCGAGATGCGCCGCTCGGGCTTCCCCCACGGGGTAGGGTTTCGATGCACCTACTCTGCACCCAGGTCCTCGCACGAGCACGCTCCGATGAAACACGTCCTGATCCTGGTTCCGCTGCTGACCCTGCTCGCAGGCTGCGGCGGTTCCAAGTCTTCGAAACACGGTACGCTCAACCTCCTGATCACCGACGCGCCGGTGACCTTCGAGCTGATCCGCACGGCGACGGTCAAGATCGATCGAGTCTCGGTCGACGGCGGACCGACCTCGAACGCAGCGGAGCGCGTCCTCTACGACGGCCCGGCGCTCGCGGTCGAGCTGACCAGCCTGCGCAACGGCGCCGTGCGCCGCCTGCTGAAGCGCGAAGTGCCGCTCCAGACCTACCGGCGCGTGCACGTGCATCTCAGTGGGGCCGAGCTCGAGCTCTCGAACGGGCGCGTGTTCACGACCGACGATGGCTCGCTGGAATTGCCGGCGGCGAGCCAAGACGGACTCGACGTCACGATCGAGACGCCGATCACGGTCACGCATGGCCACTCCTGGCGCCTGATGCTCGACATCGACCTGCCGCGCAGCTTCATCCCGCAGGGCACGACCGACCTCCTGCAGGCGGACAGCGTGCTGCTCGATCCGCGCTTCCACGCGATCCGCCAGGGAGCGACCGGCGAGGTGCGCGGCCTCGTCAGCCGCCTGGACGGGCAGGGCGTCCCGACCCCGGTCGGGAATGCGACGCTGTTCTTCCTGCCCACCGGCATCGCGGACCTGAACATGGCTTCGGCCGCGACGTGCACGGACGAGGACGGCTCGTTCGTGAAGCTCGGCCTGCGCCCCGGCAGCTACGACGTGCTGGCGGTGAAGAGCGGCCTGAACATGACCTTCAACGCCTGTCCCGTCCGGATCGGCGACTACTCCGTCGTGGAGATCCAGCTGCCGTGAACACCTACTCTCTCGCCCGCGCTCTGACCACAGTCTCCGCCTGCACACTGCTCGCCCTCGCGGGCTGGCAGCGCTGGCAGGTCTCCGAATCCGCCCCGCAGCCCGCCACGGCGCAGGCCTCGATGATCACCTTCGAAGCACCCGCGCAGGCGTCGGATCCGAGCGCGCACGACGTGCTGGAGGCGTGGGTGTCCGGCCTGGCCGCGGAGCTCCTGCATGAACCCTATGAACCGCGCGCGTTCGCGGAGCGACTTTCGAGTTGCACGTTCGACTGGACCAGCGAATTGCAGTCCGAACTCGTGAGCATGCTCGCAAGCGCACCTCCGTCCGCCCAGGATCAGGATCTCGTCGCCCTGGCGAGCATCGGCCGTGCCCAGGCGGTGCCGCTGTCTGCGGGGATGGTCTCGCGGCTCCGTCCGCTCGCGGAGAGCGTGGACGTGCCCTTCGGCCTCTCGCTGGAGTCAGCGCGTGCGCTCGTCGCGGGTCTCGGGAGCCCCGAAGTCGACACGTGGTGCAGCCAGCTCGAGGCGGGGAACCTCGATGAGCGCGCGTTCTCGGTCGCCTCGGGCGCGCTCGATGCCGTGCACGTCGGCGAGGAGCTGCGCCACATGATCGCGCGTGCGCTCGACATCATCGGCGACGAGGACGCCGCCGGGCGCCTGATCGACGCAGCTGGCCGCTGCCTCGCCGAGCATGACGCGGTCTGGATCAGTCCCGGGAGCGAGGCTGCGTCGGGACGCCTGCTCGAACGGGCGAACGATACGCTCGCCGGCGCGGGCTTGCGAGCCCGCTCGCTGACCGTGCTGGCTTACATCGACCTCGACATGGCGCTGCCCGTGGCGTCCGATTGGATGCTCGACCCCGCGACCAGCTCGGAGCGCATCGGAGCCGCAGCCGCGGCCCTGCATGGACGCCCCGAGACGCTCGCGACGCTGGAGGCGGCCCAGGCCGATGTGCTGATCGACGAGGCGCGCCGCGTGCGCCTGGCCGAGTGCCTGCTCTTCACTCCGGCCGCTCAGCTGAGCGCGGAAGCGCGCGCAGCCGGACTGGCCCAGATGCGCTTGACGCTGACGGCAGGCACTGACCCCGCCGCTCGGCGTCGCGCGCTGCATGCGCTGGCGCGCTTCGGCACCGACGAGGACCGCGCGCAGGTGCAGCTGGTCGCCGATACGGACGCGGACACGCTCTCCCGGGCGGCCGCCCGCACGGCGCTTCTGCGCGAAGCGAGCGAATGGCGCTGAGACGCAGTCGGATGGCATAGAATCCACGTTGCGGAATCCCCGGCCTGGGCTGGAAGACCGCCCCAGCCGATACTGGACCGCACGTGAAGATCGTCCTCGTCAATCCTCCCAGCCCGCCCGAGTTCCGCGTCAGCCGCGGGCTGATGGGGGGCTTCGGGATGGCGGTCAACCCCGAGCTGCTCTACCCGCCGATCGAGCTCGCGCACGTCGCGAGCGTTCTCGAAGCGGCCGGCCACGAAGTCCGCATCCACGACTCCGACGCGCTGGGCCTCGACGTCGAGGGCGCGCGCAAGTCGATCGTGGCCGAGCGGCCCGGTCTCGTGTGCGTCGACTCCTCGAGCACCTCGCTCGACCAGGACCTCGGCCTTTGTCGCGCCCTGCGGGCCGAGCTCGGCGTCCCGGTCGCGATCCTCGGCTCGCAGGTGACCTACACGCCGGGCGAGATCTTCGAGCACGACAGCGTCGACGTCGTCGTGCGCGGCGAACCCGAGTACACCGTGCGCGAGATCGCCGCGCGCGTCGCCGAGCAGCGCGACCTCCAGGCAGTCGCCGGCACGAGCTGGCGCGCGAGAGACGGCACCGTCGTGCACGAGCCCGAGCGCGAGAAGATCGAGAACCTCGACGAGCTGCCGCTGCCCGCGCGCCACCTGCTCGACAACCAGCGCTACCGCTTCCCGGGCATCGACGGCCCGATCACGACCGTCAAGAGCTCGCGCGGCTGCCCGCTCAACTGCACCTTCTGCGGCTACACGCTGGCGCAGGGCCTGCGCTTCCGCTTCCGCAGCCCGGCGCACGTGCTGGCCGAGCTGGTCGACTTGAAGCGCGTGCACAAGCTCTCGCACGTCGTCTTCCGCGACCCGATCTTCACCACGCGCAAGGACCGCATCCACGAGCTCTGCGACGGCATCGTGCGCGAGAAGCTCGACCTGCAATGGCAGTGCGAGACCGCGATCAAGACGCTCGACCGCGACGTGCTGAAGGCCATGGCCGCCGCCGGCTGCAAGCACCTCTCGGTCGGCGTCGAGTCGGGCAACGTCGAGATCCTGCGCAAGCACTGCGGCTCGAAGCTGCTCGATGGCCAGAAGCGCCTCGACCTCGCCCGCTGCGTCGAGGTCTTCGACTCCGCGCGCGAGTTCGGGATCGAGACACGCGCCTTCTGCATGATCGGCTTCCCCGAGGAGACGCCGGCGATGGTCGAGGAGACCTTCGAGCTCGTCGAGCGGCTCGATCCGGATCAGGTGCAGTTCTGCGCCGTGACCGCCTACCCCGGCACGCCGCTGTACAAGATCCTGCACGGCAGCCGCGAGTTCGACTACGCCTCGATGACGGGCTTCCAGGCGCTCGAGGGCAACGAGCACATGAGCGCGCAGGCGATCCAGGAGAAGATCCGCGAGGGGTACCGAAGGTTCTACCGCCGTCCCAAGCGCTTGGTGCGCGAGATGGCGAATCCGATGCGGTTCGCGGGCAAGGTCGCGCGCTACTTCACGCTGTTCAAGAAGCGGGCCTGAGCGCATTCTCTCGCGCGCGGGGCGCGGAGATGGAACTCGTACTCGACACTCGCGGAACCAAGGTCTGGCGTCTTCACCTCATGCCGGGAGACGCCGTGCCCTCGTTCGCCCTCGGCGAGGACTTCAAGTGCGTTATCTGGACCACGAGTGCGATGGACAACTCCTGGCGGATGCAAGTAGCGCGGGTGCTCGTCGCCGACCGCCTGCGACACATGACGGCGGGGGGACTCGACGGAACGCTCTGGGACGACGCTGTCGATTGGGCGTACCTCGAGACCGATCCGAACTTCGATCCGCCGGACGAGCGATTCGTCATGACGGAGTGGCACGACGGCCAGTCGCTTGAGAGTGTTCTCTGGTGCGCTCTCCATATCGCGACCTTCGACGACCTCTGGTTCGACCAACTTCTCGTCGTCTGGGTCGGCCCGTTGGACTCGGGCTGGGACGAGATCCGCGAGTTCTCGCGACGGATCCTCGAGGACGATTGGACTCCCGATTCCTGAGGGCCGGGATTGTCTGCCCAATCAGTTTCGAGTTGACCAGTAGCGCCGGCCTTCCAACTGCTTCGACGTGCAGTTCACGCTGTTCAAGAAGCGGGCCTAGCGATTGATCCCCGCCTGGCGCGCGAGCTTCTCGACGTCCAGCTCGCGGATGTAGCGCACCAGGTTCTGCCACTCTTCGTGGAAGCCGAACTCCTTGCTGGTCATCTCGGCCAGCGCCTGGTCCTTGGTCCAGCCCTCGAACGCGACGCGCGCGATGGCGCACATCATCCCCGTGCGGTCAGCGCCGTGCAGGCAGTGCACGAACACCGGCTGGCGCGCGGGATCCGCGGCGAGCTTCAGGAAGCGCACGACGTCCTCGTCCTCGGCGTGCCACGTCTTGAACGAGATGCGCTCGTACTGCAGGGTCGCGTCGGGCGGAATGTCGTCCGGGTGGAATCCGCGCAGCGAGATCACGCTCTTCACGCCGAGGTTGCCGAGCTCGCGGAAGCCCTCCTCGGTCGGCTGTGCGCCGCGGTAGAGCACGGGCGTCACGCGGTGCAGGTTGGGCAGGCCCGGGCGCTCGAGCGGCTCGGCCCAGCGCGGAGACGGTTTCGATTCCTCGGCGGCGGCCTGCGGCAGGATCTGCGGCTGCGGCGAGCAGGCGAGAAGCAGAACGCAGGCGAGCGCGAGCGCGGAGCGGGTCATGCACAAATGCTAGCGTGCGTCCCCCCTTCGCCTATCATGCCCGGCGCGTGGTCCGCTTCTCCCGCATCCCGTCGTGGTTCGCGTGCCTCCTCACGGGCTGCGCCGCGACGCACGGCTCGAATCCGCCGCCCGCTCCGGCGCTGCAGCCCTCGCTGACGCACTACGCCGGCTCGCCGCATGCTGGCGCGGCCGAGGAGGCGGACGAGCTGCCGGTGGATCCCGCGAGCGCGTATGTCGTGCGCGCGCGGCTCTTCGCGCTGGCGCACCGGGCCGACGAGCTGCACTCGGATGCCGGCAGCGATCCCCGCGGAGGCGCGGGAGAGGGACCGTTCGCGCCGCTCTCCGCCCACACGCGCCTGGCCGCGGCCTTCCACGGCCACGAACCGATCCAGCCCGCGGCGGACCTCGGCCTCGCGGCGCGCGTCGCGAGCGGGGAGCCGGCGCGCGCCTGGGTCGCGGAGCTCGAGGCCGCGCCCGATTTCGAGCGCCGGCCGGTGGCCGAGCTCTCGGGCGCGCTGGCCGAGGGTGTCACCGTCTCGATCGCGCTCGCGACCGCCGAGGCGCCCCCGCGCGCGCGCGTGGCGCTCGAGATCGCGCGCGGGGCGGCGGGCCTCGAAGTCTTCGTCGTGCGCGAGGAGCTGGCCGAGCGGCGCGAGTCGGCGGCCCTCGACCTCGCGCCGGTCCTCGACGGCGCGCCGCTGGTGCTGGAGCTCGCGCCGCCGCCCGGCGATCCGAAGTCTCCGCCGCTCGTCTGGGTGGTCGAGCTCGCGAGCCGCGCGAGCGACGCGCGGCAGCACGCCCTCGTCCACGATGCGATGCGCACGGAGGCGGCAGCGAGCGCGCGTTCGGCCAGCGCGCGTCGCGCGCGCGTCGCGCGTGAGGAGGCGCACGGTCGCGAGATCCAGGACGCTTTCACCGCCCTGCGCGGCATGCGTCAGGCGCGCTCGGCGCTGGTCTTCCTCTCCGGCGCGACGGGCGCGAGCCTCGCGGGCGACCTGGCGCTGGTGGTCGAGGACGCCGAGCTCGAGCGCTTCGTCGCGGAAGTCCTCGAGTCGGTGCCCGACGCGCAAGCCGCCGCGCGCGCGGGCGCGACGCTGGGCTTCGTGCTCGAGACGCGCGCCTGGGCCTTCCTGACGCGCGGCATGGACGAAGAGGCGCTCGCGCCCGGGCGCCTCGGCCTGCTCGTCGCGCACGGCGGCGAGCTGGCGCGCTCGGTGGGCGCGGTCGAGGACGTGCTCGCGGGCGCGCACGACCTCGCCGGGCTGGAGGCGCGCATCCTGGAGGAGAACCGCGAGGCGCTCGAGGACGCCAGCGCCGCGGTGCGCGTGCGCGCGCGCGACTGGCTGGCCGCGCGCTCGCTCGCCCCGGAAGGCTACGACCCGTTCGGGACACTGGCCGAGCGCCGCAAGGCGCTCGCGGCGGCGGCCGCGGCGGCCGAGGCGGCAGCGCCCGCCGGGAGCCCGAAGTGAAGCGCTTGCGCGAGCGTTGGAGGAAGCTGCCGCGCCTCGCGCGCTGGCCGCTGGCGCTCGTCTTCTGGCTCGCCTTCCTGCGCCTGGCGCTCGCCGCGCTGCTGCCCCTCGCCGCGGGCTGGTACGCGCGCTCGCACGGCTTCGAGGTCGACTGGCAGCGGCTCTCGATCGCGCTGCGCTCGGGCCAGCTCGAGCTGCGCGGGCTGTCGCTCGCACCGCGCGCCGAGGACGGGCCGCCGGCGGATCCCTGGTTGAGACTCGAGCGATTGTTCGCGGACGTCGCGCTGGGGGACCTCCTGCGGGGCGAGCTGCGCCTGCAGCGGCTCGAGCTCGACGGGCTCGATCTGCGCTGGGAGCGCCGCGCGGACGGCTCGATCCCCTGGCTCGAGAAGTTCGCCGCGTCGGCCGAGCCCGATCCGCCGGAGGAGCCCCCGTCGAGCGAGCCGCAGACCTTCGTCGCGCCGCTGAAGATCGACCGCCTGCGCGCGAGCCAGCTCGTCCTGCACGTCGTCGACGCGGCGCTGCCGGGCGGCAGCGACCTGCGCCTCGTGGCGAACCTGCGCGCCGAGGACGTCGGCTACGCCGAGCGCCAGGGCACGCTGCGCGCGCAGTTCAGCATCCCGGGCGCGCTCGAGCGCCTGCAGCTCGACGCCGTCGAGCATTCGAGCGCCGAGGTGGCGGCGCTGGACCTCGCGCTCGAGCTGCGCGGGTTCGACCCCGTGCCGCTGGCGGGCTACCTGGCGTCGCTCGGCCTGGCGCCCGACGCGCGGCGCATCGAGGGGCGTGCCAAGCTCGCGCTCGAGCTCCGGCCGAGCGCGCCGGGCGCGCACTCGCTCGCCGCGCAGCTCGAGCTCTCCGAATTCGTGCTCGAGCGCGACGGCGCGCAGGCGCTCGGGCTGGAGCGCGCCCGGCTGGCGCTCGCCGAACTCGGCCCGGGGATCGCACGCGGCATCGGGGTCGAGCTCGCGGGCCTCAGCTTGCGCGCGCGGCGCAATTCGGCGGGCGAAACGTGCTTCGCCGGCTTGCGCCAGATTCCGGTCGTTGCGAAGGCCGCGGAGGGCGGCAGCGGGTCGACCCGCTGGAGCCTCGCGGGCATCTCGCTCGAGCGCATCGAGCTCGAGATGCTCGACGAATCGGCCGCGCAGGCGGCGCCGCTCGCGCTGCAGATCGATGCGCTCCGGTTGGGAGCCTTCGATCCGGCTTCGACGGGCCAGCGCACGGGCTTCGAAGCGCTCGCGCACCTTCCCGGGCGTGTGCGCGATCTCGAGTTGCGCGCGTCCTTCGAGCGCATGGACGCGCAGTGCAAGGGCGACTTCGCGCTGCAGGCGCGCGAGCTCACGCTGCCGCAGGCCGCGCCGATCGAGCTCGTCTGCGAAGGGCGCATGGAGCTCGCGCGCGGCGCCGACGGAGTCTGGACCGGCGGCGGCAGCGCCGGCCCGTTGCGCGTCGACGGCGCGAACGGGCTGCAGCGCGCGACGCTCGAGGGCCTGCGCGCCGATCCGGCGGCAACCGCGCTCTCGATCGCCAAACTCGAGCTCTCCGGCCTCGACGGCCGGCTGCCGCGGGCGCTGCTTGCGCCGCTCGGCATCGAGGTCGGGTGGAAGGAGGCGCGACTCGCCGCGCAGCTCGATGCCGCGCTCGTGGACGGGAAGCTCTCGGCACACGTGCGCGCGCTCTCTTTCGCGGACGGAGAGCAGCGCTACGCTGCGGTTGACGAGATCGGGTTCGAGGGCTGGAACCCGGCCGAGGGACTGAGCCAGCTCGGGACGCTGCGCGTGAATACCGCGAGCTGCGAGGCCGCACGCGACGATCAAGGCGTGCTGCACGTGCTCGGACTGCGCATCGCCCCGCCCGCGCCCGCAGCGCCGGTCGCGCAACCGGGCCCGGTCGAGGTGAGCTTCCCGGCGCTGCCCAAGCTGGGCTGGTCGGCGATCGAGGTCGAGGGCGCCGCGCTGCACTGGACGGACCGCGCGCAGGGTCGTGCCGTCGACCTCGCGCTCACGAGCCGTCTGCACTTCGGCGCGCTCGTGCCCGGGAAACCCGCGCAGTTCCGCGCCGAGCTCACGGCACCGGGCGCGCTCGAGTCGCTGGTGCTTGAGGGGCAGGCGACGCTCGCTCCCGAGCGCGTGGAGCTCGAAGGGCGCTTCGAGGCGCGCGGGCTCGCGCCCAACCTGGGCGGAATGTTGCCGCCAGGCCTCGCCCTGCGCTCGAGCGACGACGTGCTCGCCTGCGGCTTTCGCGCCAGCGCAGAACCCGCGGGCGCGCTGGCGCTGAAAGCCGGGCTCGAGCTCACGGGATTCGCCTGGGGCGCTCCGGGCGAAGCGGCGCGAGCCTCCTTCGAACGCGCCGCCCTCGAACTGCCGCTCGTCTCCGGCACAGCGCTCGAGATCGGGGAGCTCTCGCTGCGCGGCCTGCGCGTCGCGGCCGCGAAGTCCGCGGACGGCAGCCAGGTGCTGGGCGGGCTGCGCCTCACCGAGGTGCCTGCCGCGCCCGCCGACGCGGGGGCACCGGCCGCCAAAGCCCCCGCCGGCGAACCACCGCCGCTGCCGCGCATCACGCTCGGCAAATTCGAGCTCGATCTCGCCGGGCTCGAGCTGCGCGACGAGACGCTCGCGCCCGACGCGGCACCGCTGGTGCTCGTGGGCGCGTTCGCGACCGAGGCCCCGCTGGTTCTCGCGGATGCCGCGCCCGAGGCGCTCCCTGCGCTGGAGTTCGTGCTGCGCGGGTCGGTCGCTCCGCTCGTGCAGAAGGTCGAGGTGCATGTCGCACTGAAGCAATGGCTCGTGCAGCCGCTGCTCGACGTGCACGTGCTCGCGCAGGGCGTTCGCGGCCAGGCGCTGGTCGAGCTCGACCCGGGGCTCGCCGCGCGCATCGACGGCAGCGGCCTCGCCGAGGGCGAGATCGAGGCGCGCCTCTCGGGCAGCTTCGCCTTCGCGCGCCGCGGGGTCGGGCGCTTCGACCTCGCACGGCCCTTCTCGGCCGAACTCGCACTCGAGGACCTCGTCCTGCGCGCGAGTCCGGGCGGCGAAGTGCTCGCGGGCCTCGAGAAGGCGGAGGTTTCGCTCGAGCGCGTCGACCTGCGCACGGGCAGCCTGCGCGCGAAGTCGATCGAGTTCACGCGTCCGCTGCTGCGCGCCGAGCGCACGCCCGAGGGAATCTCCTTCTGCGGACTGCTGCTGCGCAAGCCATCGGCAGCCGCGGAGGACGCACCGGCGACCGCGCCGAAGGAGGCCGCAGCCGAGCCGCTGGCGCGCCCGGAGCCGCTGCCGGAGATCTCGATTGCGCGCGTCAGCGCCAGCGGCCTCGACGTGCTGCTCACCGACCGCACCGTCGAGCCGCCCGTGCGCACGAGCCTCGTGGACCTCGAGCTCGAGCTGCGCGGGATCTCGACGCGCGCGCTCACGGAGCCGCGTTCGGTGCTCTTCAACGCGAGCCTGCGCGCGGGTCCAGTCGAGCTGCCGCCGCACGGCGCCGTCAAGAAGGCCAGCGAGCACGAGCTGTTCGGCGACCTCGAGCTCTCGGGTCGCGCCGTGCTCTTCCCCGAGCCCGCGCTGCACTTCCGCCTCGGGCTCGAGGACCTCGAGCTCGTGCACTACCGCGCGCTGGCAGCGCAGCAGGGCGTGCGGGTCGAGGACGGGCGGCTCGACCTCGCAGTGAAAGGGCGCTTCACGTCGAAGCGCGGCTTGATGCTCGACACGGTCACGGTGCTCTCGGAGATCGACGTCTCCGAGACCGACAACGGTCCGATCCAGGGCGCGCTGGGACTGCCGATGACGGCGCAGGCGGCGCTGGTGCTCGTGCGCGACATCGAGGGCAACGTGCGCCTCCCCGTGCGGGTCGAGCTGCCCCCGGGCGAGATCTCGAAGACCGCGATCGTGCAGGCGGTGCTGGAGTCGGCCAGCGCGATCCTCATGCGCGCGATCATGAGCTCGCCCTTCCGCGTCGTCGGCGGCCTCGCGGGCAGCGTCGGCCTGGACGTCGCCGGCGGCCGCGGCGGAGTCGAGGAGCTCGTCTTCGCCTGTGACGAAGGCAGCGCGCAGCCCGAGGGACTCGTCGAACGCGAGCTGCTGCAGCTCGCGGGCAAGCTCTCGGCCGACGACCGCATCAAGCTCGTGCTCGAGCACTCCTTCAGCCAGGGCGACCTCGAACGCGCGCGCGTGCTCGCGAATCCCGACCTCGAGGACTGCCGCGAGCTCTCGCGCAGCCTGCGCCAGAAGAAGGCTGAGCTCGCGCGCGAACGCGCCGAGGGCGCGGCGCGCGTGCGCGTGGACCTGGCCGTCGGGCGCACGCGCGAGGCGAGCGCCGGGACCGAGCGCCTGCGCGAGATCGACGCCGAGCTCGGCCACGGCGAGGCGGCGCTCGACCGCGTGCACGAAATCCTGGCGCAGGACTCGGAACGCAATGCGGAGAGGCGCCTGCGGAACACCGCGCGCGCGCTCGCGAACCAGCGTCTCGAGAAGGTGCGCGCTGCGCTGCTCGGTGTCGGGATCGACCCGGGCCAGGTGCACCTGAAGGGGGTGCGCATCACGGCCGGCGAGGCCCCGCGCGGCTCCGTGCACGTGCGCATCGTGCGGGAGCGCTGAACGTGGCGTCCGGGAAGCGCCTCTCACTGCCGGAAGTGCTGCGAGCGCTGGTTGCGCTGTACGGCAAGCCGACGAAGCCGGTGCCCAAGACGCCCTTCGAGTGGGTCCTGTGGGAAAACGTCGCCTACCTCGTCAATGACGAGCGGCGCGAGCAGGCGTTCCGGGCGCTGGGGAAGCTCACGCGCTTCGATCCGGTGCGCATCGCCGAGACGAGCGCCGAGCGGCTGCTGGCCGTGACCAAACTCGGCGGCATGCACCCCGAGGCGCGCGTCGACCGGCTGAAGGAGATCGCCGCGCTCGCGCTCGAGCTCGGACCCCTGCGCACGCCCGCGCAGCTCAGGCGCTTTCCCTCGATCGGCGCGCCGGGCGCGCAGAAGATACTGATGGCCTGCGGCGGGGGCGATGCGCTGGCGCTCGAGTCGAACGGCATGCGCGTCCTGCTGCGCCTGGGCTTCGGCAAGGAATCGAAGAACTACGCGCAGAGCTATCGCTCGGTACAAGAGGCGCTCGCGCCCGAACTCCCGCGCACGCCGGCCGCTCGCCTGGTCGCGCACCAGCTCCTGCGCGCTCACGGCCAGGCGCTCTGCAAGAACAGCGCGCCCGACTGCGACGCCTGCCCGCTCGCCGCGCGCTGCCCGTCCAGCTAGGCTGTCCGACCCCCGGAGCATCGCTGATGAGCCAGATCGAGAACGTCCTGCACGAGAAGCGCCTCTTCCCGCCGCCGCGCGCGTTCCAATCCGAGGCGCGCCTCTCGAGCGAGGAGGCCTACCAGCGCATCTACCGCGAGTCGATCGACCGCCCCGAGCAGTTCTGGGGCCGCATCGCGCGCGAGCTGCCCTGGATCGAGCCCTTCAAGCAGGTGCTCGACTGGTCGCAGGCGCCCTTCGCGAAGTGGTTCGTGGGCGGCAAGCTCAACGCAAGCGCGATCTGCCTCGACCAGCATGTCTACGGCACGCGCGCGGGCAAGCGCGCCATCGTCTGGGAGGGCGAGCCCGGCGACACGCGCACGCTGACCTACGGGGAGCTGCACCTCGAGGTCTGCCGCTTCGCGAACATGCTCAAGCGCCGCGGCCTGAAGAAGGGCGATCGCGCGGCGATCTACATGCCGATGATCCCCGAGGCGGCGATCGCGATGCTCGCCTGCGCGCGCATCGGCGTCGCGCATTCGGTCGTCTTCGGCGGCTTCAGCGCGCAGGCGCTGCGCGAGCGCATCCAGGACGGCGGCTGCACGGCCGTGATCACGGCCGACGGCAGCTTCCGGCGCGGCGCCGTGCTGGCGCTCAAGGCTCAGGTCGACGAGGCCATCGCGGGCCTCGCGGGAGTCCACACGGTCTTCGTCACACGCCGCGCGAAGAACCCGATCGAGTGGAACAAGGGCCGCGACGTCTGGGTCCACGAGGCCTGCGCGGAGGCGAGCCCCGAGTGCGCGCCCGAGCCGATGGACAGCGAGGACCTGCTCTTCCTGCTCTACACCTCGGGTTCGACCGGCAAGCCCAAGGGCATCGTGCACACCACCGGCGGCTACCTCGTCGGGAGCTACCTCTCGACGCAGTACGTCTTCGACCTGCGCGAGGACGACGTCTACTGGTGCTCGGCCGACATCGGCTGGGTCACGGGCCACAGCTACATCGTCTACGGCCCGCTCGCGAACGGCGCGACGGTCGTGATGTACGAGGGCGCGCCGAACATCCCGCACGCCGGGCGCATGTGGGAGATCATCGACAAGCACCAGGTCTCGATCTTCTACACGGCGCCGACCGCGATCCGGGCGTTCATGAAGTGGGGCGACGAGCATCCGGCCAAGTGGAAGCTCGCTTCCTTGCGTCTCCTGGGAACGGTCGGAGAGCCGATCAACCCCGAGGCCTGGATCTGGTACCACAAGCACATCGGCCGCGAGCGCTGCCCGATCGTCGATACCTGGTGGCAGACCGAGACGGGCTCGATCATGATCACGCCGCTGCCGGGCGTGACGTCGACGACGCCGGGCTCGGCGACCAGGCCCTTCTTCGGCGTCGATGCGGCGATCGTCGACGAGAGCGGCAAGGAGCTCGGGCCCAACCAGGGCGGCTACCTCGTGCTGCGCAAGCCCTGGCCCTCGATGCTGCGCGGGATCTGGGGCGACGAGCAGCGCTACAAGGACAACTACTGGTCGAAGTTCAAGACGCTCTACTTCGCCGGCGACGGCGCGCGGCGCGACGAGCGCGGCTACTTCTGGATCCTCGGGCGCGTCGACGACGTGATCAACGTCAGCGGCCACCGCCTCTCGACGATGGAGGTCGAGAGCGCGCTCGTCAGCCACCCGAAGGTCTGCGAAGCGGCGGTCGTCGGACGGCCGGACGAGCTCACCGGCCAGGCGATCTGCGCCTTCGTGACGGTGCAGACGGGACTGCAACCCGGCGAGAAGCTCAAGCAGGAGCTGATGGAGCACGTCGCCAAGGAGATCGGCAAGCTCGCGCGGCCCGCGGACATCCGCTTCACCGAGGCGCTGCCCAAGACACGCAGCGGCAAGATCATGCGCAGGCTGCTGCGCGACATCGCGGCCGGCACCGAGACCGTGGGGGACACGAGCACGCTCGAGGACCTGAACGTGCTGGCGCGCCTGCGCGAGCACGAGGAGTGAACGCGCTCTGGTCGATGCTCGAGCGCGCGCCCGGCGCGGAGTACGCCGGCACGCGCGCGCGCAGCGAGCGACTGCACGGAGCGCTCGCCGCGCGCGGGCTGCGAAAGGGCGAGCGCTTTGCCGTGCTCTCCTGGAACACGAGCGACTACCTCGAGCTGTACTTCGCCGCCGCGCGCGGCGGCTACGTGATCTGCCCGCTCAACGCGCGCCTAGCAGGGCCCGAGATCGAGGCGATCCTCGCCGACAGCGGCGCGCGCTTCGTGCTCGAGGGCGCGGCCGGGCTCGATGCCTTGTGCAAGGAGGTCCCGCCGGTCGCCGACGTCGCGCCCGACGCCCCGGCGCAGCTCTACTACACCAGCGGCACGACCGGGAAACCCAAGGGCGTCGTGCTGACGCAGCGCAACGTCGACGCGCACGCGCGCGCGGCGATCGCGGAGCTCGGGCTGGCGGCGCAGGACACCTGGGCGCACATCGCGCCGATGTTCCACCTCGCGGACGCCTGGGCGATCTTCGCCATTACTGCCGTCGGCGGGCGGCACGTCTACCTGCCGCGATTCGAACCCGAGCAGGCGCTCGCCCTGCTCGTGAAGGAGCGCGTTACGATCACCAACCTGATCCCGACCATGCTCAACCTGATGGTGCGCCATCCGAGCGCCGCGGGCCGCCACTATTCGAGCCTGCGCGCGATCCTGTCGGGCGGCGCACCGATCGCGCCGACGCTGGTGCGCGAGATCCTCGAGCTCTTCGGCTGCCAGTACGTGCAGACCTACGGCATGACCGAGACGAGTCCGTACCTGACGCTCGGCCTCTTGAAGCCCCACCTCGCGGCATTGCCGATCGAAGAGCGCGTGCGCTGGCTGGCGAAGACCGGCCGGCCGTTCCAGGGTGTCGATCTGCGCGTCGTCGATGAATCGGGCCGCGACGTGCCGGCCGACGAGAAGAGCGTGGGGGAGATTCGCGTGCGCGGCGAAACGGTCACGCCGGGCTACTGGAACCAGCCCGAGGCGAGCGCCGCGGCGTTCGAGGACGGCTGGCTCAAGACCGGCGACCTCGCGGTGATCGACGCGGAGGGCTACGTGAACATCGTCGACCGCAAGAAGGACATGATCCTCACCGGCGGCGAGAACGTGTACTCGACCGAGGTCGAGCACGCGCTGCACGCGCACCCGAGCGTCCTCGAAGTCGCGGTGTACGGGCTGCCCGACGAACTCTGGGGCGAGCGTGTGTGCGCCGCGGTCGTGCTTCGGCCGGGGAAGAGCGCGAGCGTCGAGGAGCTGCAGGCCTTCTGCCGCGAGCAGCTCGCCGCGTACAAGGTGCCGCGCGAGATCGAGTTCCGCAGCGAGCTCCCGCGCACCGGCAGCGGCAAGATCCAAAAGCACGCGCTGCGGGGGCGCTAGCGCCGGTCTTTGTCTCAGCGACCTCGAGCGGCTACGCAGCAGTCGGTAGCCAAGGCCGCGGATGGCCGGAATGGCGCGCTCCCCCTATCATCAGCGCTCCTACGAGGTCGCGCGAGCCCCACAAGCGCGGATCTTTCCACAGCTCGGTAGCAGGAGTCTTCCCATGCTCACGATCCTGTCGCTGCTCTCGGTTCTCGCACTTGGACAGTCCACGCAGTCGGCGCGCACGCCCGTCCCGCTGCCGGCGAGTTCCGAGCAGATTCCTGGCCTCGATCAGGCCTTGGCGAAGCTCGCTGCCGAGGAGTACGCGTTCAGCTCGATTCAGGGTGAACTCGGCGCACCGAACCGGGCACAGGACCTGCGCGTGAAGGTCAGCGCGCTCGGGCTCACGGTCGAGCCGCTGCGCGACGAGAACTGGAAACTCGTGCTGCGCACGAAGTCGGTTGGCCGTGTCTCAACCCCACACAGGGACGCGGACGCAGGTCCGGGTGTACTTACGAGCAGCGGCGTGCGGGCGCAGATCGCCCACGGGGAATGGACGGAGTGGTTCGAGAACCGACAGGATGGAATCGAGCAGGGGTGGACGATCGTCGCAAGGCCTGCGGGCGAGGGTCCGCTATACGTGAAGCTTTGCGTTGAAGGCGACCTTTCCCTACGGATCGCAGACGCGACAGGTGGCCGCTTTCACCGCGCGAATGGCGAGCTTGCGCTGCGCTATGTCGGGCTGATGGCGAATGATGCGAGCGGGCAGACCGTCCGGGCGCAGCTCGTCTCGCGCGGTGGCGATGTGGCGATCGAAGTGGATGACGCTGGTGCCACCTACCCGCTCACGATCGATCCGCTGATCACGGGGCCAGTGTGGACGTATGAGTCGAACGACGCAGAGGCACAGGCCGGATACAGCGTGACAGTGGCTGGGGACGTGAATGCCGATGGGTACAGCGATGTCCTGATTGGAGCTCCGTTCTGGTGGGCGCCTCTCGACCCTGGTTACTCAGTCCTCTTGGGCCGGGTCATGCTATTCCTTGGCTCTTCAAACGGGCTGACGGCTGCCCCCGTTTGGCATCACGAAGGACTCGTTTGGGGGGCCGGATTCGGCACCACCTGCTACCTCGGGCTGATGGTGACAGCCGCTGGAGACGTCAACGGGGATGGGTACGACGACGTCATAGCCACATCCCGGTGCGATGGCAGCGAGGCACTTCTCTTCACTGGTTGCGAAGCCGGACTTCAAGACACTCCGCGGCGTGGCGCCTACATAACGGGGCCAAATGCATACTTCGAGTCGATCTCTGGCGGTGGCGATGTAAACGGCGACGGCTTCGACGACTTCGCTTATGCAATCAAGATCTCGACTGAAATCGGTCTCGCGAATCTCAGATACGGATCGGTCGGCGGGCTCGTGGGCGGCTGGCAGTGGTGGGTGGGGGATTGGACTTCACCCGTGCAGATCCAATTGTGCCTGGCGGGCGATCTTGATGGCGATGGATATGACGACCTCGTTCTTGGCGTTCCCGATCTCACTGGCACTGAGCCTGAACAAGGCGAGCTGTTTGTGTTCCGAGGCGACGTAAACGGGCTGCACGCGAGTCCGGACATGGAGATCTGGGGGCCGCACGCCAACACACGCCTTGGGGAAAGTGTTGCACGGGCTGGAGACGTAAATGGCGACGGCTATGCGGATGTCATCGTCGGATCAGCCGTGGACGTGCGGGTGTACCTCGGATCGAGCTCTGGGCTGTCGACTAGTCACGCATGGTCCATTCCGAACTTGGGATCGGCCGTGTCTGCCGGCGATGTGAATGGCGACGGCTACGCAGATGTGATGGTAGCCACGCCCGGGAGCGATTCCGTCTCCGTATATCTGGGCAGTTCGACAGGGCTCGCCACCACAGCGGCGTGGACAGCAGTGAGCGGATCCCCGGGAACGGGATTTGGCACCAGTCTGTCCGGGGCTGGCGACGTCAATGGCGATGGATTTGGCGACGTGGTCGTGGGCGCTTTGGACTACTCGAACGGCGAGACCCGAGAAGGCCGCACCTACGTCTTCCAAGGCGGCACCGCCGGAATGAGTTCTTTCGCGACCTGGTCGAACCCCGGATCGCAGGCTGGCGGCGAGTACGGCGCCTCCGTTTCGCTCGTCGGCGACCTCAACGCCGACGGGTTCAGCGACTATGTCGTCGGCGCCAATCGCGAGGACTCAGTCAACGGACAGAAGTCCGGCCGCGCGCACGTCTACCTCGGCGAAAACCTGTTCACGCTTCCGACTCCAGCTGGCAGCCTCAACGGTCCCTCGGCGGACGCAGGATTCGGCAATTGGGTTGCTGGCGCGGGAGACATGAACGGTGACGGCTACGACGACTTCCTGGTCGGCGCGCGTGACGCATCCAACGGCGAGAGCGGCGAGGGCATGGTCTTCGCTTACTACGGCTCCGCAAGCGGCTTCGACCCGACTCCGGCCAGCACCTTCGAGAGCAACCAGGCGGAAGCGGGCATGGGGCAGTGCGTCGCGAACGCGGGCGACATCAACGGCGACGGCTACTCCGACGTGCTCATTGGCACGTTCAAGTGGGACGATGCTGCCGGACTGGATCAGGGACGCGCCGATCTCTACCTCGGCTCGGCCACGGGGCTCGGATCGACATCCGTATGGAGCATTCTCGGACAGGATGCGGACGACCAGCTGGGTAGCAACGTCTCGGGCGCAGGCGACGTCAACGGCGACGGCTACTCCGACTTCGTCGTCAGCGCATCCTCTGGCGGCGCAAGCGGAGCCGGCTATGTCTACTGCTACCTGGGAACTGATGCGGGGCCAACTGGACCGGTGTGGGCCTATGATGTGCCGCAAGTCGGCGCGCAGGTGGGTTCGATCGCCGCGTGCGGCGACGTGAACGGCGACGGGTACAGCGACATCGTCCTCGGCTTGCCGCAATGGGATGGTGCTCTCGACGACCAGGGACAGGCGTTGGTCTTCTATGGAGGAGGCCCTGGCCCTGATGCGAATCCCAGTTGGAGCACTCTCGGCCTTCAGGCGGGTTGCTACTTCGGTACGACCGTCGCTGCGGCGGGCGACGTGAACGACGATGGGTACAGTGACTTGCTGGTCACGGCGATCAGGTACGCCATTGGCCAGACGGACGAGGGTGCTGCTTTCGTCTATCTGGGCTCGGCCACAGGCTTGGCGGCAACGCCGGTTTGGACAGCCGAGGGGAACCAGGATGGAGCTCGGTTGGGTGCTACTGCGATCGGGCCCGGAGATGTGAACGGCGATGGGTTCTCGGACATCCTGATCGGAGCTCCTGGATTTGGGCTCCTCCAGCAGCTCCAGGGCAGCGTGTTGCTGTACCTCGGCAATGGAGCGGTCCGTGGCGGATCGCCGGTCGGTGCGCGACCGGTCACGCTCAGCGGCTCACCTCTCGCTCTGCGCGGCGCGACCTCGGACGTGAATTTCAAGATCCGCGCGCACGCGAATGGGGCGCAGGCGACGGCATCGACGCCGGGTGGACGCGGCCGTGCGCGACTTGAATGGCAGATTGCCAAGCCGGGGAAACCGCTCTCGAGTGAAGAGGTCCAGTCGGGGAGCTGGTCGCCGACCGGGCCTGTCGGATCGAGTCTCACATTGGAATCTCAGGTGCAGGGAACTGGAAGCGGCCTCGACATCTGGCGTGTCCGCACTGGCTTTGGCGACCCCCTCTTTCCGCATGGGCCTTGGCTTTCGATGCCGGGCAACGCCCAGACAGAACTCGATCTGCGCAGCTCCATGGACTGCAACGGCAACGGCCTGCCAGATGCGGCCGAACCGGATTGCAATTCGAACGGAGACCCGGACTCGTGCGACATCTCTAGGGGGGTCAGCCCGGACTGCAATGCCAATGGTGTGCCTGACAGCTGTGAACTCGCGACCGGAGGACTTGATTGCAATGCGAACGGCATCCTCGACGCGTGCGACATTGCTAGTGGCTTCATGCAGGACATCAATCGGGATGGGATCCCCGACTCCTGCCAGTCGCAGTTCGCCTCGACGTGCTGGGGCGATGGCAACGGAACGCCTTGTCCCTGCAGCAACGTCTCGGCTAGCGGACGTGGCTGCCCAAACTCGACCGACGCGCAAGGAGCGCTTCTCCAGGTGTCTGGATTCCCGAGTCAGCAGTACGACACGCTCGTGCTGTCCGGCAGCGGAATGAGAGAGCCGTCGACAGTGCTCTACATCCAGGGCACTGGGCTGCACAACGGCGGGTTCGGGCTTCAGTACGGAGATGGCCTAGCCTGCGTCGGAGGAACGGTGATCCGACTCGGCTGGCGTACCAATGTGGCGGGCGCCTCGACTTTCGGTCCGGGGATCGCCACGATCGGCCAGATCCCGAACGGTGGTGGGGTGACGCGCTACTACGCAGCCTGGTACAGGGATGGATCGCCGTCCTACTGCACGGCCAACCGATTCAACTTCACGAATGCCGTGTCCGTGGTGTGGGTCCCGTAGCACTCGAAGGCAAGCAGCGGGCGAATGAGGAACGTTAGCGTTTCTCGCCCGGCGCGAGGTGCTTCCTCCAGCTCTCCGGCATCCACGTCCAGGGATGCACGTAGCCCGCCTGCCCGCTCGACATCTCGACCATCAGCGTCGGGATTCCGACCAAGAGCCCGTTCTGGTCGAGCGCGGCGCCGCCCGAGTTCCCGCCCGTGATGCCGGCATCCGTCTTGAGCACCATGCCGGGCGCGGCGTGGTCGAAGCCCGCGACGATGCCGCGCGTCACGTGCAGCGTCACGAGGCTGCCGAGCGTGCCGGTCGAGGGATAGCCGACGAGCAGCAGCGGATCGCCGATCGCGAGCTTCTCCGGATCGCCGAACGCGATCGAGGGGAACTTGTAGCCTTCGGGCAGCGGCTGTCCGTAGAAGCCCTTGGTGATCTGAAGCAGCGCGAGGTCGCGCTGCTCGTCGAACTCGCGCACCTCGGCGCGGAAGAGCTCGAGCGGCGCGTCGTGCGGATCGAGCGTGCAGGCGACGACCAACTCGGCCTCGTTGCCGCCGCCCATCGCGCTCACGACGTGCGCGTTGGTCAGGATCCAGCCCGCGGGCGACACCAGCGTGCCGCTGCCGGTCGACTCCTGGGCGAAGAGCTCGACCACGCACGGCAGCGCCTTGCCCAGCGGGCCGGGAAAGCTCGCGGGCAGCGCGGGGATCGCGGCCAGCTCAGACGGGACCGCGCTGCCCGCGTGCAGGCCGATGCGGAAGCCGACCGGGCTGTCCTCCGGGCTGACGTCGACGACGTCGACGAACCAGGTGCCCTCGCCGAGCAGCAGCGTCTCGCGGCCGTAGAGGTGGCGCGCGAAACGCACACCCGAATCGATCGAGCCGACGGGCTTGTCGGCGCGCGCGTACAGGTCGAGGTCGCCCTGCACGCGGTCGAGGTCGATGCGCAGCGCCTGTGCGTCCTTCGGCCGCTCGAGCTTGAACGAGCGCGTGCCGCTCTGGTGGGGCGGGATCCGATCCTCGATCCAGCCGCCGGGCGCGAGCGTCGCGTCCGCGCCCGCGACGAACACGCGCGCCTCGAGCGTGAACTCGAGCGCGTCCAGCAGCCGGTCGGCACTCTGCGGCGTGCCTTGGCCCTCCCAGGCGACCTCGAGGTAGAGACGGCGATGCTCGAGCGGGTGCTCGCCGAAGCGATCGATGGCCAGTTCCGCGCGCCCGCCGTCGCTGTGCTCCTGGTAGATCGTGTCGGCGGTGTCGTCCGGCAGCTCGTCCCAGTCCGCGTGCAGCCCGAGCTCGGCGACGCTGCCGGAGAGCACGCAGCGCAGCGTGATCGCGCCGGAGGGCACGTCGAGCACGAAGCGCTTCTTCCACTCGCTCTTCGCCCGCAGAACGGCGCGGCTCGGCTTGCCGGGGACGAGCGTCTCGTCGCCGCGCGGCTGCGCCGCGACCAGGCACAGCGCCAGCGCGCCGATCAGCGCGAGCCTCACGGCGCCTGCGCCTTCTCGTCGCGCCACCAGTCGCCCTGCGCGACCTCGCGGATGCCCTCGGCGTAGGGCCGCGGCTTCCAGCCCAGCTCGTAGATGGCGTTCGAGATGTCGTGCTCGTGGTGCAGGTTGAAGTAGGCCGAGGCGCGGCGGTCGGCGGTCGTGTCCATGAACAGGCCCTTGAGCAGGATCGCGCGGTCGGCCCACTTCTTGGGGATGTTGCGCCGGCGCACGCTGCCGCCGGCCGCGGCGATCGAGAGGTCGAGGAACTCGTTGTAGGAGACGCCCGCCGGGCCGGCGAGCTCGTAGATGCAGTCGACGCCGCGGTCGAAGGAGAAGTAGCGCTTGACCGCGTCGACCACGTCCTCGACGTGCACCGGGTTGATCTTCGACTTGCCGTCGTGCGGGACCCAGATCGAGCCCGAACGCTTGGCGCAGCGGCGCAAGAGCGGCGCGGTGTGGCGGAAGTCGCCCTTGCCGTAGACCAGCGTCGGGCGGAAGCTCGCCCAGGCGATGCCCGAACCGCGGATGATCTTCTCCTGCACGCGCTTCGAGTCGCGGTAGTAGCTGTAGACGGGCGCGCCGATCACGGCCGACGACACGATCCAGATCTGGAAGCCCTTCTTCGCGTTGCGCTTGGCTTCCTCGAGCAGCCCCTCCGTGCCCTGGATGTTGACCGCGCGCATCTCGGCCTCGCCCAGGTGGTCGTGCGCGCTGGCGAGGTGCACGAGCAGATCGACGCCCGCGAGGAAGCCTTCGAGCGAGGCCTTGTCGGTCAGATCGCCCGCGTGCTGCTCGTGCCCGGGCGGCGCCGCCGCGGCGCGGCCGGGGCGCACGAGCAGACGCAGCTCGTGACCCATCCCGGCCAAGCCCTCGACCATGTAGCGCCCGACGAAACCCGTCGAGCCGGTGATGGCGATCTTCATCGGGGCGCAGAGGATAGCCGTCCGCCGTCGCTGATCCAGCGCCCGACGCGGGGGCGCTTTTCGGGCTAGACTTTCGAGCCCGAGGGCCCGGGCGTATCCTGTGCGCCCATTCGACCAGGCTCGCTTCGAGACCCCGGTGCCCGCCGCGAAAGCCCTCCCCCCCCCGGCCCTGACGCAACCAGGGCCGCTTCCGCCGTCCGACCGACCCCCCGGGGAGCGGCGATGAGCGTCTCTGGGACGTTCCTGCGGCGCCACTTCGAGCCGATCGTGCTCTCGGTCCAGGTCCTCGTGGACTTGGGGGTGCTGCTGCTCTCCTGCTGGCTCGGCTACCTGCTCGGGAGCCAGCTGGGTCACATCCCGGTGCCCCCGGGCGCCACGGTCCAGCCCGAGCAGATCTACTGGGACCTGGCGCTGATGATCGCCGCGGTCTGCCTCGTGACCTTTCACTCCTTCGGGATGTACAGCCCGACGAAGAGCCTGCTCAACATGGACGAGTTCAAGGCCATCACCAAGAGCACGGTGGTCGCCTTCCTGGTGCTCTTGACCCTGCTGCTCTACCTGCGCGCCTCGCCGCAGAGCGAGTCGCACGGGTGGCTGTTCCAGCTGCTGCTGCCGTTGCACAGCTGGATCCGCCCCAAGAACTTCGACGTCGACAGCCTCTCGCGCGTCACGATCCTCTACACCTTCGCGCTGATCCTGGTGCTCATGACCACGAGCCGCTTCGCCTCGTTCAAGGTGATCCAGAATCTGCACCTGCGCGGCATCGGGAACCGCAACGTGCTGATCCTGGGCGCCGGGCCGATCGGGAAGAAGCTGCTGCGCAAGTTCGAGCTCGTGCCCACGCTGGGGCTGAACCTGGTCGGCTTCATCGACGACGACCCGCGCCGCACGGGCGAGCGCATCGAGCGCTGCAGCGTCCTGGGGACGAGCGCCGAGCTCGAGCGCCTGATCGGGCGGCACAAGGTGGACGAGGTCTTCGTGGCCCAGCCGGAACTGGAGGAGGAACGCCTGCTCGAGCTGCTCGCGCGACTCGAAGCGCTGGGCGTGCAGGCGCGCGTGGTGCCGCGCTTCCACCACCTGCTCTCGTTCAAGGTGCGGATCGAGAACCTGGACTCGATCCCACTGATCACGCGCGCCGTGTCGCGGCCGGGCTTCTTCGCCTCGCTGGCGAAGCGCACGCTCGACCTGTGCGTCGCGCTGGTCGTGCTCGTGCTCACGCTGCCGCTGTGGGTGCTGGCGGCGATCCTGATCAAGCGCGCCTCGCCCGGCCCGGTCTTCTTCACGCAGACGCGCATCGGGCGCGACGGTCGGCCGTTCAAGATGTACAAGTTCCGCACCATGCACCAGCACCTCTCGGGCAACGAGCCGACGCCGCGCTCGCACGACGACCCGCGCATCACGAACATCGGGCGCTGGCTGCGGCGCTTCAGCATGGACGAGCTGCCCCAGTTCCTGAACGTGCTCGCGGGCGACATGAGCGTGGTCGGGCCGCGGCCGGAGATGCAGTTCATCGTCGACCGCTACAACACGCTCGAGCGCGAGCGCCTGCGCGTCAAACCCGGCATCACGGGCCTGTGGCAGATCTCGTACGCGCGCCAGCTGGCGATCCACGAGAACCTGGACTACGACCTGTACTACATCGAGCACCAGTCGCTGCTGCTCGACCTGGTGATCATCTCGCTGACCTCCTTCGCTGTGGTCAAGGGCACCGGCGCCTACTGAGTCCGCACGGAATCCCGGCCATGCGCGTCTTGCACGTGATGGAGGCGACGATCGGGGGCACGCGCCGGCACCTGGTCGACCTGGCGCGCGCAGAGCAGCGCGCGGGGCTCGAGGTGCACGTCGCGGCGGCCTCTCTGCGCGTGCGGGACTTCGAGCGCGATCTGGCGCTGCTCGAGAGCGAGGGCGTGGGCGTGACGCGCATCCCGATGCTGCGCGAGGTCTCCCCGGCCAGCGACTGGCGCCACGTCGGCGAGCTGCGCGCGCTGCTGCGCCGCCTGCGCCCGGACATCGTGCACACGCACTCGAGCAAGGCCGGCGTGCTGGGGCGCTGGGCTTCGCTGCGCGAGGGCATCGGCGCGCGCGTGCACACCCCGCACACCTTCGCCTTCCTCTTCGCCGGCATGTTCAGCCCGCCGCGGCGCGCGTTCTACCGGCGCCTGGAGCGCTGGCTGGCGGCGCGCACCGCGCGCGTGATCGCGGTCAGTCGCGACGAGGCGCGCACGATCGAGGCCGCGGGCGTCGTCCCGGCCGGGCGCCTGCGCGTGGTCGAGAACGGGATCGACGCGCGAGCGCTGCGCGAGGCGCGCGCGCTGCCGCGGGCGGAGCTCGGCTTCCGCGACGACGTACCGCTGCTCTTCACGGCGGGCCTCCTGAACCTCGCCAAGGGCCAGGATCTGCTGCTCGAAGCGCTCGCGGCGCCCGGGCTCGAAGGCGTGCAGCTCGCGCTCGCCGGAGAGGGCGAGCTGCGACCCGAGCTCGAGGCGCGCGCCAGGGCGCTCGGAGGCCGCGTTCGTCTGCTGGGCTTCCGGCCCGACATGCCCGCGCTCTTCGCGACCTCTGATGCCTACGTCCTGCCCTCGCGCTGGGAGGGCATGCCCTACGTGCTGCTCGAGTCGATGGCCAGCGCACGGCCGATCCTGGCGACGCCGGTGGACGGCGCGCGCGAGCTCGTCGAGCGCGGGCAGTGCGGGCTCGTCGCGCGCGCGATCTCGGCCGAGGCGCTCGCCGACGGTCTGCGCGAGCTGCTCGCGCTGCCGCGCGAGGAGCACGCGCGCATGGGCCGCGCGGGCCGGGCCTGTGTCGAGCAGGACTACACGCTCGAGCGCATGCTCGAGGGCACACTGCAGGTCTACCGGGAGATCGCATGAGGATCCTGCACGTGATCACCACGCTCGACGTGGGTGGGGCCGAGATGCACCTGCTGGCGCAGGTGCGCGGCCAGCGAGCGCGCGGTCACACGGTGCAGGTCGCGTACTTGAAGGGCCAGGGCACGCTCGCGGGCGATCTGCGCGCGGCCGGCGCCGAGCGCGTCGAGCGCGTGCCCCTCGGCCCGCTCTTCCCGCTGCGCCTCGCCCGGCTCGCCCGCGGAGCAGAGATCGTGCACACGCACCTGCTCAAGGCCGACATGGCCGTCGCGGCCTGCGCCTGGACTCCGAGCTCACGCGCGCGCCTCGTCTCGAGCAAGCACAACGACGAACAGGTGCTGCGCCGCGGGCTGGTCGGGCGCATCCACGGCTGGCTCGGGAAGCGCGCGGCGCGCACGATCGTGCTCTCCGAGCACGTGGGAGCTTTCATCGCCGAATACGGCCGCGTGCCGCGCGAGAAACAGACGCGGATCTACTACGGGCTCGACCCGCAGCCCTTCGAAACGGCCCGCGGCAAGGGCGCCGCAGCGCGCGCGGAGTTCGGCTTCGGGCCTGCGGACGTCGTGTTCACCTGCGTCGCGCGGTTCGCGCCGCAGAAGGCGCACCACGTGCTGCTCGAGGCCTTCGCGCGTGCGCGAAAGAGCGAGCCGCGCCTCGCGCTGCTGCTCGTCGGAGACGACCCGTTCGGCGACGGCCGGCGGCGGGCCGAGGCCCTTGCGGCGAAGCTCGAGTTGGGTGAGCGCTGCGTCTTCGCGGGCATCCGGCGCGACGTGCCGCAGATCCTTGCCGCGAGCGACGTCTTCGTGATGTGCTCGCTCTGGGAAGGCCTGGGGCTGGTGTTCCTCGAGGCGATGGCGGCACATCTGCCCGTGCTCGCCTCGCGCGTCTCGGCCGTGCCCGAGGTCGTCGAGCACGAGACCACGGGAATCCTCGTGCCCCCGGCCGACGTGGAAGCGCTGGCGCTGGCGTTCGTGCGCCTCGCGCGCGAGCCCGCGTTGCGCACACGGCTCGCTGCGGCAGGATCCGAGCGGGTGCGCGAGCGTTTCGGACTCGAGCGGATGGTCGAGGAGACCTTGGCGGTGTACTGTTCAGTCACTCGAGGAGCGCCATGAGCGAAGGGCAGCCGGCGGACCAGCGTCCCGTAGAAGAGCAGCGCACGTACCGCGGACCGGACCGGCGCCGGCGTGCGACGCAGCGCTTCTCGCTGTACTCGTTCTGGGGCGGCCGGCGCCGCGGCTCGCGGCGCACCGACGAGCAGGTCGGCGAGTTCGTCGACGTCTACGGCACGCGTCTGTGGCTGGTGGTGATGTGGATCGTGCTGATGAACATCGCCGACAGCTTCTTCACGCTCGTGCACCTGCAGAACGGCGGCGTCGAGGCCAACCCGATGGCGCAGGCGCTGCTCCGGACGGGTCGCGTGGGCTTCGTGTTCTGGAAGTGCGGCCTGATCGGTCTGGCGCTGGTCGTGCTCACGGTGCACAAGAACTTCCCCATGGCGCGCGTGGGGCTGTGGATCTCGGCCGGCGCCTACACGCTGCTCCTTTGCTACCACCTGGCGCTCTTCTTCCTCTGAGCGCACCCGATGCGCATCGCCCGCATCCTGACGCGCCTCAACCTCGGCGGGCCCGCGCGCCAGGCGCTGGCGAGCGACCCGCTGCTCGGCGCGCGCGGACACGAGATCCGGATCCTGGTCGGCAGCAGCGGGCCGGGCGAGGGCGACCTGTTCGAGGTATTTCGCGCGCGCGGCCTCGACGTCCGGCGCGTTCCCGGCCTCGCGGGCGGACTGCGCCCGGCCGGCGACCTGCGCGCGCTGGCCGCGCTGCGGCGCGAGCTGCGCCGCTTCCGTCCGGAGCTCGTCCACACGCACACGGCCAAGGCCGGCCTGCTCGGCCGGCGCGCCGCGCGCGCGGTGCCCGAGGCGGCGCGCGTGCACACGTTTCACGGCCACGTCTTCGAAGGCTACTTTCCGCCGTCGGTCTCGCGCGCGCTGGTGGCCATGGAACGCAAGCTGGCGCTCGCGACCGACCGCATCGCGGCCGTGTCGCACGCGACGGCGGACGATCTCTTGCGCCTCAAGATCCTGCCCGATGCGGATAAGCTCGTCGTCGTGCCGCCCGGCATCGAACTCGACCCGCTGCTCGCGTTGCACGGGCGCCACGGCGCGCTGCGGGCGCAGATCGGCGCGCAGGAGTCCGACTTCGTCGTGGGCGTGATCGGGCGGCTCGCGCCGGTCAAGCGCAGCGAGTGGGCAATCGACGTGCTGCAGTTGCTCGGCCCGCGCTACCCCGGCCTGCAGCTCGTCTTCATCGGCGACGGCAGCGAGCGCGGCCTGCTCGAGCGGCGCATCGGCGCGCTGCCGGAGGCGCTGCGCGCGCGCGCGCACCTGCTCGGCGCGCGCACGGAGATGGTCGAAATCCTGGCCGACCTCGACGCGGTGCTCTTGTGCTCGCGTTCGGAAGGCCTGCCGATCGCGCTGATCGAGGCCGGCGCCGCCGGCAAGCCGGTCGTGGCGACGAACGTCGGCGGCGTCGGGGAGCTCGTCGTGCACGAGCGCACCGGCTTCCTGGGCGAGAAGCCCGACGAGCTGGCCTTCGGTCTCGCGCAACTGCTCGAGAACCGCGCGCTCGGGCCGGCG
>Ga0315912_10001191_pt1 | contig 33922 bp, 31 predicted proteins | sample VfabasoilMG_FD_204469 | JGI IMG/M metagenome (GOLD analysis project Ga0315912, IMG submission 204469) | Garden soil microbial communities collected in Santa Monica, California, United States - V. faba soil | ecosystem: Environmental > Terrestrial > Soil > Garden | place: USA: California... | reverse complement strand
GCCTACACGCTAAATCACAGGCCGCCATCGTTGACAATCAGCGGACGCCCGTGGTGTCATCGCGCGCATTGTATGCAGGCCCGGACCGTTCACGACGTTCATTTCATTGGCGCGAACCTCGCGACAGACGTCGTTGTACTCGTATCCCTTCCCCTCCCGCTGCTTCTTATTGGCAGCCGGTGCGGGATGCCTGCTTGAAGCGAAAACACTAGAGCAAGCAATTCACCAAAAAAACCCCGCACCGGCCCAGAGTCGATGCGGGGTTTTTCTTATGTTCTGAACAGAAGCAATGGAGCGGACAATGACGAAGCTGTATTCGGGCAAAGATGTGGACAAGAAGGCGCTCAAGAAAGCCCGGATCGCGATCCTGGGTTATGGCAGCCAGGGCCGCGCGCACGCGCTCAACCTCGCCGACAGCGGCCACGACGTGGTGGTCGGCGTCCGCAAGAACGGCGCGAGCTGGAAGAAGGCGAAGAAGGACGGCCTCAAGGTCGCCGAGCCGGTCGACGCCGTGAAGGGCGCGTCGCTGGTCGCGATGCTGGTTCCCGATCTCGCGCAGGCCGAGCTCTACAAGCAGGTCGAGAAGTCGCTCGAGAAAGGCGCCACCCTGCTCTTCGCGCATGGCCTCAACGTCCACTTCAAACTCATCAAGCCGCGCAAGGATCTCGACGTCTCGCTGATCGCGCCCAAGGGTCCCGGTGACCTCGTGCGCCGCCAGTACCAGCAGGGTCGTGGTGTGCCGTCTCTGCTGGCCGTCTTCCAGGACGCGACTGGCAATGCGTTCGCGAAGGCGCTCGCTTACGGTCACGGTATCGGTGGAACCCGAGGGGGAGTGCTCGAGACGACCTTCGCGGAAGAAACTGAAACGGATCTGTTCGGCGAACAGGCCGTGCTCTGCGGCGGTACCAGTGACCTCGTGCTCAAGGGCTTCGAGACGCTGGTGGAAGCCGGCTACCAGCCCGAGATCGCGTACTACGAAGTGCTCCATGAGCTGAAGCTCATCGTCGACCTGCTGCACGAAGGTGGCATCACGAAGATGCACAAGTACATCTCCGACACGGCCAAGTACGGCGACCTGACGCGCGGCCCGCGCGTGGTCAACGACAAGACCAAGAAAGAGATGGGCAAGATCCTCAAGGAGATCCAGAAGGGCAAGTTCGTCAAGCAGTGGATCGCCGAGAACGACGGCGGCCGCAAGGAATACAACCGTCTCATGCAGGCGGATCTCGATCACCAGATCGAGAAGGTGGGCAAGGAACTGCGCGCCCGCATGCCGTGGCTGGAGCAAGGCCGCGGCTGAGGCCCGGCCCGACAGAGGTATCTCCCATGTCCCGCGAACGCGTGATGATCTTCGACACGACGCTGCGTGACGGCGAGCAATCGCCGGGATGCAGCATGGCGCAGCCGGAAAAACTCCGCGTGGCGCGCGCGCTCGCGGATCTCGGCGTCGACGTCATCGAGGCCGGTTTTCCGGCCGCGTCGCGCGGCGACTGGGAGAGCGTCAACGCGGTGGCGCGCGAGGTGCAGGGACCGATCATCTGCGGCCTCGCGCGCTGCAATCGCGGCGACATCGAGCTGGCGGCCAAGGCACTCAAGGATGCGCCGAAACATCGCATCCACGTGTTCCTGGCCACCAGCGCCATCCATCGCCAGTACAAGCTGGGCATGGCCCAGGAAGAAATCATCAAGGCGGCGGTCGAGGGCGTGAAGATCGCGCGCGAGTTCTGCGACGACGTGGAGTTCTCGCCCGAAGACGCCTCGCGCACCGAGCTCGATTTCCTCACCCAGGTGGTCGAGGCCGTCATCGAGGCCGGTGCGACCACGGTGAACATTCCCGACACCGTGGGCTACACGGTGCCGGATGAATTCGCCGAGCTGTTCCGCTACCTGCGCAAGAACGTGCGCGGCATCGATCGCATCCGGCTGTCGGTACATTGCCACGACGATCTCGGCATGGCGGTGGCCAACAGCCTGACCGCGGTGGTCGCGGGAGCGCGGCAGATCGAATGCACCATCAATGGCATCGGCGAACGCGCGGGCAATTGTTCGCTCGAAGAAGTCGTGATGGCCATGAAGACGCGCGATGCGTTCTTCAATCTCGACACCAGGATCGACACCACGCGCCTCTACCCCACTTCGCGCATGCTGGCCAACATCGTCGGCGTGCCGATTCCGCGCAACAAGGCCATCGTCGGCGAGAACGCCTTCGCGCATGAATCGGGCATCCACCAGCACGGCATGCTCAAGCACCACTCGACCTACGAGATCATGCGGCCGCAGGACGTGGGGCTGTCGCGCTCCTCGCTGGTGCTGGGCAAGCACAGCGGCCGTCACGCGCTGCGCGATCGCGTCAAGGAACTCGGATTCGAACTCGACGACGTGGAATTCGCGCGCGTGTTCGAGGAATTCAAGGCGCTGGCCGACAAGAAGAAGGAACTCTACGACGGCGACATCGAAGCGCTGGTGCTGCAGGCCGAACACAGCGCCAGTGGCCCGTGGACCTTGTTGAACCTGCGCACCGCCTCGGACAGCGGCAAGGCCGCCGAAGCCATCGTGCGCCTGCGGCACGGCGACGGGCGCGAAATCGAGATGAAATCCACGGGCGATGGCCCGGTCGACGCCGCGCTCAAGGCCATCGAACGCGCCACCGGCGTGGACGTGGTATTGCGCAAGTTCGAGGTACGCAGCGTATCGGCCGGCGAAGACGCGCAGGGCGAGGCGCTGGTGTACGTGGAGTACAATCAGCGCACTTATCGTGGCTCGAGCGTGAGTACCAACATCGTCGAGTCAGCAACCCAGGCCTTCCTCGAAGTGATCAATCGCATCGAGCTCGCATCTTCGAATTCGGCGCGCGTGCGCGTCGCTCAAGGTGCGTAAATAAATCCGGAGCGCAGAAATGCCCATACCCGCAACGAAGTACATCTGGTTCAACGGCAAGCTGGTCCCGTGGGAAAAGGCCACGGTGCACGTGCTGTCGCATGCCCTGCACTACGGCTCCTCGGTGTTCGAGGGCGTGCGCGCCTACGAAACCCCGCGCGGCCCTGCGATCTTCCGGTTGCGCGACCACACCCGGCGTCTGTTCGACTCGGCGAAAATCTATCGCATCAACATCCCGTTCAACGAAGACCAGCTCAACCACGCGCAGCGCGAAGTGATCGCGCAGAACGGCCTGGCGCGCGGCGCGTACCTGCGACCCGTGGCATTCCGGGGATATGGCGAGATCGGCGTGGTGCCAAAGATCGACCCGCCGGTTGACGTGGCCATCGCGGCCTGGGAATGGGGCAAGTACCTCGGCGCCGCCGAAGACGAAGGCGTGGATGTCTGCATCTCTTCGTGGCAGCGCGTGGCGCCGAACACCATTCCCGCCATGGCCAAGGCGGGCGGCAATTATCTTTCCAGCCAGCTCATCGGCCTCGAGGCCAAGCGCCTCGGTTTCGTGGAGGGCATTGGCCTCTCCACCGACGGCACCGTGAGCGAAGGCGCCGGCGAAAACCTGTTCATCATCAAGGATGGCGTGTTGTACACGCCGGGCGTGGCCCATTCACTTTTGAATGGCATCACGCGCAACACCGTGATGACGCTGGCGAAGGATCTGGGCATCGAAGTCCGCGAGATCGCGGTTCCGCGCGAAATGCTCTATCTCGCCGACGAACTGTTCTTCACGGGCACCGCCACCGAGGTGGCTGCCATCCGCTCGGTCGACGCCATCCAGATCGGCAACGGCAAACGCGGCCCGATCACCACGAAACTGGCGAATGCGTATTTCGCGCTGGTCCAGGGCCGTGCCGACGACAAGCGCGGCTGGCTCGACTATGTCGATATGAACGCACCGCGCGCTGCTGTAGCCGGCTAATCTCACGGAGCCGTCAATGCGCCAGTTGCGCGCAGCGCAATTGGCGCGTTGCCGGCGTTGAAAGTCAATCAAATGAGTACCGCACCCAAAACGATGTTTGAAAAGGTCTGGGACGACCACGTGGTCGTTCCCGAGACCGCCGACACTCCCGCCGTCCTGTTCATCGACCTGCATCTCACGCACGAAGTGACGACCCCGCAGGCCTACACCGAACTGCGCAACCGGGGTCTGAGGCTGCGGCGCCCCGATCTCACGCTGGCCACGATGGATCACTCCACGCCCACGCGCACCGAGCAGGTGTTCGGCGGCGTGCCCATCGCCATCGACTCGGCCGCGAAGCAGGTGAAGCAGCTCGAGGCCAACGCCCATGAGTTCGGAGTGGAGCTGTTCAACCTGCAGGACAGCCGCCGCGGCATCGTGCACATCATCGGGCCCGAGCTCGGGCTCACGCAGCCGAACAAGACCATCGTCTGCGGTGACTCGCATACCTCGACGCACGGTGCCTTCGGAGCGCTCGCCTTCGGCATCGGCACCACCGAGGTCGGCCACGTGCTGGCCACGCAGTGCCTGTTGCAGCGTCGACCGAAGACCTTCGCGATCAACGTGACGAACAGCCTTCCCGCCGGTGTCACGGCCAAGGACCTGATCCTGGCCATCATCGGCAAGATCGGCGTTTCCGGCGGCACGGGCTACGTGCTCGAATATCGCGGCCCGGCGATCGAAGCGCTGTCGATGGACGAGCGCATGACCATCTGCAACATGTCCATCGAGGCCGGAGCGCGTGCCGGCATGATCGCCCCTGACGCCACCACCTTCGCCTATCTCGAGAAGACACCGCGGGCACCGAAAGGTGACGCGTGGGCCGCGGCGGTCGAACGCTGGAAGAAGCTGCCCACCGAAGCCGGCGCCCGGTTCGATCGCAGCATCGACATCGACGCCGCGGCGCTGGTGCCCATGGTCACGTATGGAACGCATCCCGGCATGGTGGCGCCGATCACCGGCAGCGTGCCGGCCGAAGGCGACGCGGTTTTCCAGAAGGCCCTGGCTTACATGGGTCTCGCTGCCGGGCAGATCATTTCCGAAGTACCCGTGCAGAACGTTTTCGTCGGCAGCTGCACCAACGGCCGCCTGTCCGACCTGCGCAACGCCGCGCGCGTGCTGCGCGGTCACAAGCTCGCCGCTGGCGTGAAGATGCTGGTGGTGCCCGGTTCGCAAAACGTGAAACGTGCGGCCGAAGCCGAGGGACTCGACCGCGTGTTCCTCGACGCCGGCGCCGAGTGGCGCGAGAGCGGCTGCTCGATGTGCCTCGGCATGAACGGAGATCTCGTGCCGTCGGGCCACTACTCCATCAGCACCAGCAACCGCAATTTCGAAGGTCGCCAGGGCGTGGGTGCGCGCACCCTGCTGGCCAGCCCCGAGACCGCGGCTGCTTCGGCCATCCGTGGCCGCGTCACCGATCCGCGCGAGTTCTCCTGATGCCTGCCGTACGAACCATCCGCTCCCGCACCGTGGTGTTGCCCACCAGCAATATCGACACCGACCAGATCATTCCCGCGCGTTTTCTCACCTCCACGTCCAAGGCGGGATTCGGCAAGCACCTGTTCGCCGACTGGCGTTTCGATGCGTCCGGAAATCCGCGTCCCGAATTCGAACTGAACAAGCCCGAGGCACGCGGCGCGCAGGTGCTCGTGGCCGGCCGCAACATCGGTTGCGGATCCTCGCGCGAACATGCGGCCTGGGCGCTGCAGGACTTCGGCTTCACCGCGGTGATCAGCACGGAATTCGCCGACATCTTCCGTACCAACAGCCTCAAGAACGGCCTGGTGCCGGTGCTGGTGGACGAGGCCACGCACGCCTGGCTCATCGCGAACCCGGGCGCCGAGGTCACCATCGACGTCGAGAGCGGCACGGTGACGCTGCCCAATGGCACGATCGCGAGATTCCCGCTCGAAGGCTTCGCGCGATACTGCCTGCTCAACGGCGTCGACGAGCTGGGCTACCTGCTCTCGAAGAGCGATGCCATCTCCGCGTACGAACAAGCGCATCGTTGAGAGCCCAGGAATGAAAGCAAAGATTGCCGTCATCGCGGGCGACGGTATTGGTCCCGAAGTCACCGCCGAAGGCGTGCGCGCGCTGGAGCGCATCGCAAGGAAGTTCGGACACGAGTTCACGATGAACGCCGCGCCCTTCGGAGGTGCCGCCATCGACCTCACAGGGGATCCGCTACCCAGGAGCACGCTGGATGAATGCCTCGCGGCCGATGCCGTGTTGCTGGGCGCCATCGGCGGACCGAAATGGGGACCCTCCGCGAAGGTGCGCCCGGAACAGGGCCTGCTGCGCATCCGCAAAGAACTCGGCCTCTACGCCAACCTGCGGCCCATCAAGCTGCACCCCGCCCTGCGCGACGCCTCGGCGCTCAAGCCTGAAGTGCTCGACGGCGTGGACCTGGTCTTCGTGCGCGAGCTCACCGGTGGCATCTACTTCGGCGAGAAGACGCGCACGGCGACCCATGCCACCGACCTGTGCAGCTACTCGGTGCCGGAGATCGAACGCATCACCCGCGTCGCCGGCCGACTCGCGACCGCGCGCGGCAGGAAGATCGTCTCGGTAGACAAGGCCAACGTGCTCGAGACCTCTCGCCTGTGGCGCGAAGTCAGCGAGCGCGTGATCAAGGCGGAATTCCCGGGCGTGAGCCTGGAGCACATGCTGGTGGATTCCACGGCCATGCATCTCATCCGCCGTCCGCGAGATTTCGACGTGCTGCTCACCGAGAACATGTTCGGCGACATCCTCACCGACGAAGGCGCGATGCTCGCGAGTTCCCTGGGCTTGTTGCCGTCGGCATCGATTGGTGACGGTCGCCGCGGACTCTACGAACCCATCCATGGTTCGGCGCCGGACATCGCCGGCAAGGGCATCGCCAATCCGATTGGCACCATCCTGAGCGCCGCCATGCTGCTGCGTCACTCGCTGGGTCTCGAAGCTGAGGCCGTGGCGATCGAGAAGGCGGTCTCGGACGTCATCCAGGGTGGCGCTCGCACCGCCGATTTCGCCGAAAAAGGCCGCGACGCGCTCGGAACCCGCCAGATGGGCGACGCGGTACTCGCAGCGCTCGACTGACCGCGCCCTTGACCGTCTACGTACCCGCCGGTATGGTCCGCCGTACCCGCTGGTATGGTGCGTCATGGCCAAGTCGTCTCCCAAGTCCGATCTCAATTCGCGGACCCGCCTGCTCGCCGCCACCGTCGACCTGGTGCGCGCCAATGGGTATGCCGCCACGCGCGTCGAGGACGTCTGCGCCGCCGCCGGCGTGACCAAGGGCAGTTTTTTCCACCACTTCGCCAGCAAGGACGAACTCGCCATCGCGGCGGCCTCTTTCTGGAACGACCGCGCATCGCAGTTGTTCGCGCAGGCGCCGTATCAGCAGCTTCCGGGTGCCGTGGACCGGCTCCTGGGTTACCTGGCTTACCGGCTGGAACTGATCGACGGCGACATCTGGGAGTGGAGCTGCTACGCCGGCACGACGATCCAGGAGACGCACGAAACGCATCCGCGGATCCGCGACGCCTGCGCGCAGACCATCGAACAGCACCTCTTCATGCTGCGGGCCCTCATCGAAGACGCGCTGCGCGAGCAGAAGGCCCCGGGTGTCGACCCGGGCTCGCTGGCCATTCACATCCAGGCCGTGATCCAGGGCGCCTTTGTCATGGCCAAGGCGCGCCAGGACCGGCAGGCGGCCGCCGAGGCGATCGAACATCTTCTCCGGTATGTCGAAATGCTCTTCTCCCGAACGACTACCAGGAAACGCAAACGCCAGGAGTAACCATGCATCGCGTCGTCTCCCGCCAGCAATGGCTCGCCGAACGTCAGCAACTGCTCATCGAGGAGAAGGAATTCACCCGGCGCCGAGACGCGCTAGGAGAAAAGCGCCGCGCACTGCCCTGGGTCAGGCTGGAGAAGGAATACGAGTTCGACTCGCCGCAGGGCCGCGTGAAGCTGGCGGACCTGTTCCGGGGCAGATCACAGCTCTGGGTCCAGAGTGTCATGCAGGGGCCCGGGCAGCCGCTGCAATGCGTGGGCTGCGCGCTCGGCATCGACCACGTCGAAGGCCTGCTGCCGCATCTCGAGAACCATGACGTTTCGTATGTTGCCGTGGCGCGCGCCACGCTGCCGGAGCTGACCGCGCTCTGGCAACGCATGGGCTGGCGCACGCCGTATTACTCCTCGTATGCCTCGGACTTCAATTACGACTTCGGCGTGTCGTTCAAGCCCGAGGACATGAAAGCGGGCCGCGCGGTCTACAACTACGTGCCCGGTGATCCCGGCATCGAAGACCTTTCGGGAGACAACGTGTTCTACCGGGACGAGTCCGGAAACATCTTCCACACCTACTCGTGTTTCGCGCGTGGCGGTGACGATTTCCTGACCATCTACCGGCTGCTCGAAGCAACGCCGAAGGGTCGCAACGAACACGGACCGAATTTTTCTCTGACCGACTGGGTGCGGCCCCACAACAGGTACGGCAAGGGTGGCGAGGTCGCCGCCAATGGCCGCTACTCCCCTCCCGTGTCCTGCTGCATGTGAGGCACGCCATGGAAGCCGCCTCACGACGTGAATTCCTCGCCACCGGTGCCGTCGCGGCACTGCCCTTCTCGGCCCGCGCAGCGCAAGGCAACGCCAATGCGCCACGCGCCGGACTGCTGGAAGGCAAGGTGGCCGTGGTCTATGGCGCGGCCGGTGCCATGGGAAGCGCCATTTCGCGCGCCTTCGCCCACGAGGGCGCGCGCCTTTTCATGGCCGGACGCACGCGCGCCACGCTGGACGATCTGGCCGCCGAGTTGAACCGTGGTGGCGCCGTGGCCAATCCGGCCGTGGTCGACGCCATGGATCGTGCGGCGGTGGAAAAACACCTGGAAGCCGTGATGAACAGCGCCGGCCGCCTCGACATCTCGTTCAACCTCATCGGCATCGGCGGCGAACAGGGACAGCCGCTCACACGGATGGCGTCGCAAACATTCGAAGCACCGATCACCAATGCCATGCGCACGCAGTTCATTACCGCCACCGCGGCGGCGCGCCACATGGAAAAACTCGGTGCGGGCGTGATCCTGGCCCTCACGGCGCAGGTGGCGCGCAAACCCTACGTGGCCAGCGGCGGTTTTGGCGTGGCCTGCGCCGCCATCGAGGGTCTGTGGCGCCAGCTTGCCGTGGAGCTTGGACCCGGCGGTATCCGCCTGGTCACGTTGCGTTCCGCTGGTTCTTCCGATGCGCCGGGAGTCTCGGCGGCCATTGCCGAACATGCCAGGGCCGCGGGTGTGAGTCGCGAAGTCTTCGAGGCGCGAATCGCCGAGAAGACCATGCTGCGGCGGATGCCGAAGATGGCGGAGATCGCGAATGCCGCGGTACTGGCCGCCTCGGACCGCGCCAGCGCGCTGACCGCGGCGGTACTCAATGCCACCTGTGGCGAGATCGCCGATTGAGCGCGTTGCGCAATGTCATTCTGGGCTTGTGTGTGCCGCTGTTGGCGAGCGCCATGCCCCTGCCACCGGAAGCACCCCCGACCTTGCTGGATGAAATGGATGAGATGCGTCTCGCGCTCGAAGCAGCGCCAGCGCATCTGCGTGACGACGCCGGCGTGTATGTACTCGAGGGCACGGGCTACCGCGCGGCACGCGCCAGTCGCAATGGATTCAACTGCCTCATCGAGCGCGAGTTGCCGACGGCCTTCGAACCGCGCTGTTTCGACGCCGAAGGCAGCGCCACCTTGCTGCCCGTGGCGCTGTTCCGTGCGGCGCAACGCGCGCGCGGCGTGCCACGCGCGGCCATCGATCGCGAGGTGGCGGCGCGTTTCCGGCGCCAGGAATTCAGCGCGCCGCGGCGTGCGGGTGTCTGCTACATGTTGTCGCCGCAGAACGTGGTGGTGGTCGACCGCGCGGCGCAAAAGGTGCAGCGCGTGGGGCCGCGGCTCTTGTTCTACGCGCCGAATCTCGGCAGCGCGGACCTGGGCGCGACGCCGGATCTCGAAGCGCGCCTGCTGGTGACCGACGAGCTCAGCGCCGGCGCGATGATCGTGGTACCCGTGGCGTCCGCGCGGCGCACACGGGCCCACTATTTCTCGCCGGAGAACCAGGGACCGTTGTCGCACACTCGCGATGAAAAACTCGCCGAGGTCGTGCCCAGGCACGGCCTCGACGATTGATTTCAGCCCAGTCTTTCAGCCCAGTCTTTCAACCAAGCGACTTCACGCCGTTCGCAAGATCCCGCAATAGATCGTCGGTGGATTCGATACCGATGGACAGGCGCAGCAGTCCATCGACGAGTCCCGCTGCGGCCCGCGCCTCGGGCGCCATGGCCGCGTGCGTCATGGTGGCCGGATGCGCCACCAGGCTTTCGACGCCACCCAGTGATTCCGCCAGCGAGAATAATTCCAGCGCTTCGGAGAAGCGCTTCGCGCCGTCGATGCCGCCCGCCACCTCCAGCGTGACGATGGCACCGAAGCCCTTCTGCTGGCGCTTCGCGATGTCATGTCCCGGATGCGAGGCCAGGCCCGGGTAGTACACGCGTTTCACGTTCTTCTGCTTCGCGAGGTAGTCAGCCACCGCCTGCGCGTTGGTGCCATGCTCGCGCAGGCGCACGTGCAACGTGCGCAGGCCACGCAGCGTGAGGAAACTGTCGAAGGCCGAACCCGTGAGCCCCAGGCAATTGCCCCACCAGCCCAACTGCTCCGCCAGTTCCTTCGTCTTCGCGATGACCGCGCCACCCACCACGTCGCTGTGGCCGTTGATGTACTTGGTGGTGGAATGCACCACGATGTCGGCGCCGAGCTCCAGCGGACGCTGCCAGCCGGGCGACAGGAAGGTGTTGTCCGCCACCACGATGGCGCCCTGCGCATGACCGCGGCGCGCGATATCGGCGATGTCGGTGATACGCAGCAGCGGATTGCTGGGCGTCTCGATCCACACCATGGCCGCGGGCTTCGACAGTGCCGCATCCACCGCGGCCGCGTTGCCGAAATCCACGAAGTCCACTTTCAGCTCGTTGCGCTTGTTCCAGGCCGTGAGCAGGCGGAAGGTGCCGCCGTAACAATCGTGCGGTGCGACGATGCGCGCGCCCACCGGCAGCAGGTGGCCCACCAGCGTGATCGCACCCATGCCCGAACCGGTGATGACGGCACCCACTCCGCCTTCGAGATCCGCCAGCGCTTCGGCCAGCAGGTCGCGCGTCGGATTTCCCGAGCGGCTGTAGTCGTACTTGCGCTTGTCGCCGAAACCGCGAAACGCGTACGTGGAGGAGAGATGCAGCGGCGGCACCACGGCGCCCGTCACGTCGCAGTTCTCGAGGCCCGCACGCACGGCGCGGGTGTCCTGGGTCAGATTCGTCATCCCTATGTTTCCTTGATTAGGACCACGGTCCTTAGAACGGTTGTGAAAGCACTTTGTCGAAGATGGGCGCGAGCTGGCGGTTTTCCTTGAGGAACGCGTCGTGGCCATACACCGAGGAGATCTCGTGCAGTTCGGCGTTGGGCAGGCGCGCGACCATGGCGCGCATGTCGCCCAGCGGCACGAGCTGGTCTTCGCGCACCGCGATGGCCGAAACCGGCGCGAACACCCGCGCCGCGTCCACGCGATGCAGGTCGATGGACTCCGACAGGCAAACGAAGGATTCGGGCCGATAGGATTTCGCGTAGTCCGCGCCGCGAGCGAACAGGTATTCCTCCACCGGCAACGCGAATTGCTCGTCGTCCTTGCGGCGCGGCGCGCCGCCGAATCGTGCGGCGAATTCTTCCGGGCTGCGATAGGTGGCCATGGCGAGCGCACGGGCGAGCTCCAACCCCTTGGCCGGCGAGCCCAACTCGATGGCGAATTTCACGATACGTCGCTGCACCACGCGCCAGGCCGAGGCCATGGGATGGGCGCGGTCCGCGGCGCTGATCACCAGCAGGCGCGCGACGCGATCGGGGTAACGCTCGCCGAAGGCCAGCGCCACCATGCCGCCATACGAGGCGCCCGCGATGGCGCGCAGCGATGCAATGCCGAGATGATTGATGAGCCGCAACAGCAGCTCGGCCTGGTCATAAGCCGACACCGTGGGAAACGGCGCGCCATCGCGCGGGCCGGTGGAGTCGGCACTGGCACCGAGGTAGTCGAAGCTCAGGATGCGGAAGCGTTGCGTATCGAGCGCGAGGCCGGGCCCGACTACTTCGTGCCACCAGCCGCTGCGCGGTTCGTCCGGCAACCACACCCGCCGCGAGGCCGAAATGCCACCCAGGGCAACCACCACGGGCGCGCCGGCCGGGCCGGTGAGACGCCAGGCCAGCGAAACGCCCTCCAGCAAGCCGCCGAAATGCAGCTTGAGCTGGCCCGGCACGAGCAGCACACCCTCACGCACCAGCGCGTGGGATGCAGTCGCGCCATTCGTGGATTCGTCGTTCCGGGAAACCAGTTTGTCGTTGCTCATCGAAAGCTCCACTGAACACACTCAGCGGGTTCTCCAGAGCGGCCATGCCTTGTGCACGGCACCGGCACCACCCGGAAACGGGGGTGTCGGTTCGCTCATCTGCCGGAATAAGGTCTTCCGCAGGAGTTGGCACCTTTCCGCTTGGCGGCGGTTGCCCCGGCGTCTTTGGGCCTATCCCTCAGCCGGTCTCGATGAGTGCGCGAATTCTATGAGGGCAAATCCGCGACTGCAAGCATTCGGGCTTGATTTCCGGGCACAGCCGGCGTCTAATGCGCCACCGTATTAACGCGCTAGTACATTAATTCGTTGGCCCAATGAAGCAGCATCGCAATGTCACCGCCCGCCAGGAGGCGCTCTCGGAGCGCAACCTGTTCGCCACCGTGCTGACCTTGAAAACCGTGGACGAGTGCCGCGCGTTCTTTCGCGACCTGTGCACGCCGGCGGAGCTGCAGGCCATCGCGGATCGCTGGGCGGTGGTCGAGTGGCTGCAGAAGGGCCTGCCCTATCGCGAGATCCACCGCCTCACCGGCGTCAGCGTGACCACTATCGGTCGCGTGGCCCGCTGCCTGGCCGATGGCAATGGCGGTTATGCCCTGGCCGTCACGCGGCAGCAGCGCCACGCCTGAACAATCCGTCGCGGCCATTCGCCCTGGCCGCACCCGCCCATCTTCCGAAGACCACTATGAAACCCAACGACAAAGATCAGCGCCTCAAGCTCGCCATCCAGAAGTCCGGACGCCTCACCGATCCGTGCCTCGAGATACTCAAGAGCTGCGGACTCAAGCTGTCGCGCGGCCGCGATCAGCTCATGGGCTTCGGCGAGAACATGCCGCTCGACGTGCTGTTCGTGCGCGATGACGACATTCCCGACCTCGTGCAGGAAGACGTCTGCGACCTCGGCCTCGTCGGCCGCAACGTGCTCGAGGAAAAGCGCCTCGAACTCACGGCGCGCGGCCACACGCCGAGCTTCACGGTGCTGCGCACGCTGGATTTCGGCCGCTGCCGCCTGTCGCTGGCCGTGCCCGAAGGTTTCAACTACGAGAGCCCGTGGTCGCTGCGTGGCAAACGCATCGCGACGACCTACCCATACACGCTGGAGCGTTTCCTCAAGGAGCGTGACGTGGTGGCCGAGATCGTGACCCTGTCCGGCGCCGTGGAAATCGCGCCGCGCCTCGGGCGCGCCGATCTCATCTGCGATCTCGTCTCCACCGGCTCCACGTTGCAGGCCAATCACCTGCGCGAAGTCGAGACCGTGCTCGAGAGCCAGGCGTTGCTCATCCAGACGCCGGTCAAGTTGCCCGAGGCCAAGCAGGAATGGGTGGATCGCCTGTTGATGCGCATCGATGGCGTCCAGCAGGTGCGCGAGAGCAAGTACATCATGTTGCATGCACCGCGCTCGGCCCTGCCGGAGATCCGCCGGCTGCTGCCGGGCAGCGAATCGCCCACCATCATTCCGCTCGAGGGCTCCAACGACAAGGTCGCCATCCACGCCGTGTGTCGCGAGAACGTGTTCTGGGAAACGCTCGAGAGCCTCAAGAAGGCGGGCGCCAGCGCGCTGCTGGTGTTGCCGGTCGAGAAGATGCTGGTCTGATGAAATTTCTCGAATGGAAGTCCGCCTCTGACGAGATGCGCCGCGCCACCCTGGCGCGGCCGGCGGCGCAATCGCGCAGCGAAGTCCTGGCGCAGGCCGCCGAAATCATCGCGGCGGTACGCGCCGAAGGCGACGCGGCGGTGCGTCGCTTCACGCAGAAATTCGGCGGTCCGGCGCTGGACGATCTGCGGGTCACCGCGGCGGAATTCCGCGAGGCGCGCGCCGCACTCTCGAAAGAACAGATCGCCGCGCTCGAGCGCGCCATCGCCAATGTCACGAGTTTTCACGAGGCACAACGCTCCCAACCCCTGGCGGTGGAAACCATGCCGGGCGTGGTCTGCGAGCGGATCACGCGCCCCATCGCCAGCGTCGGGTTGTACGTGCCGGCGGGTTCGGCGCCGCTGCCCTCCACCGCCATCATGCTGGCGGTACCGGCGCGGGTCGCGGGTTGTCCGCTGCGCGCCATCGCCAGTTCCCCCGACAAGTCGGGAAAGATCCACGCCGCCGTGCTGGTCGCGGCCGAGCTCTGCGGCATCGACACCGTCTACAAGATGGGTGGCGCGCAGGCCATCGCCGCCATGGCCTTTGGCACGCCGAGCGTCGCCAAGGTGGACAAGATCTTCGGGCCCGGCAGCGCCTGGGTTACCGCGGCCAAACAGCTGGTGGCGGCCGACCCCGGTGGTGCCGCCATTGATCTACCCGCGGGTCCTTCCGAGGTACTGGTCATCGCCGACGACACGGCCAATCCGCGTTTCGTCGCGGCCGACCTGCTTGCCCAGGCAGAACACGACACCATCGCGCAGGTGATCCTGGTCACCACGTCGAAGGCGCTGGCAAACGCTGTCGCCACCGAAGCCACAGAGCAGGTGAAGCAATTGAGCCGCTGGCGCATCGTGGACGAATCCATGGCGCACGGCCGCGTCATCCTGGTGGACGATCTCGACACTGCGCTCGCGGTCTCCAATGAGTACGCGCCCGAGCATCTCATCATCCAGACGCGCGAGCCGCGCGCGCTGCTCCCGCAGGTGCAGAGCGCGGGCTCGGTATTCCTCGGCCCCTGGTCACCGGAATCCATGGGCGACTATTGCTCGGGCACCAACCACGTGCTGCCCACCTACGGTTACGCGCGCAGCTACAGTGGCGTGTCGTTGCTGGAGTTCCAGAAGCGCATCACCGTGCAGGAGCTCAGCGCCGCGGGACTGCGCGACCTGGGCCCGACCGCGGTTACACTTTCCAGCCTCGAAGGACTCGATGCCCACGGCAACGCCGTGAAGCTGCGCCTGGATGCGCTCGCATCACGAGGTCCGGTTTCATGAATGACATCCTGGCGCTGGCGCGTCCCGAGATTCTCGCGCTCAAGCCCTATTCGCACGCCAGCTGGGACCCGGCCTTCGATCGCCTGCACGCCAACGAATTGCCGTGGCGCGCCGAAACCGATCGCTCGCGTGCCGGCCTCAATCGCTACCCGGAACCGCACCCGCACGAACTCGCGGCGCGCCTTGCGCAGTTGTACGGCGTGCAGGCGGCGCAACTGCTGCCCGGACGGGGCAGCGACGAATCCATCGATCTCGTGGTGCGTGGCTTCTGCCGCGCCGGCGTCGACAACGTCATTCTCTGTCCACCCACCTTCGGCATGTACGCCGTGGCCGCGCGCATCCAGGGCGCAGAAGTGCGCGAAGTGCCCTTGCTGCGCGAGCATGGCTACGCGCTGGATGCGAAGGCGGTGCTCGCGGCCTGCGATGCGAAGACGCGCATCGTGTTCCTGTGCAGCCCCAACAACCCCACCGGCAATGCCATGGAGCCGGCGGCCATCGAAACGCTGCTCACGGAGCTCGCGGGCAAGGCCCTGGTGGTGGTCGACGAGGCCTACATCGAGTTTTCCGGCGATGCCTCGCTGACCACGCAGCTCGGTCGATTCCCGAATCTCGTGGTGCTGCGCACGCTCTCGAAGGCCTTTGGCCTCGCGGGCGCACGCGTCGGCTCGCTGATCGCGCACCCGGACATCGTGGCGCTGCTCGGCAAGGTGATTCCGCCCTATTCGATTCCGCAGCCCACCATCGAGACCGTGTTCGCCACGCTGGCGACGCCACAGCTCGCGGTGCAACGCGAGCGCGTGGCGCAGGTGCGCGTGGAACGCGAACGCCTGGCGTCGCAGCTGGCCGTCAAATCCGGCGTCGCAAAGGTGTGGCCCAGCGTCGCGAACTTCCTGCTCACGGATTTCCACTCGGCGGAAAGCGCGCTGGCCGCCGCGCGCGACGCCCGGCTGCTGGTCCGCGACATGCGCCATATCTGGCCGCAGGCGCTGCGCATCTCCGTGGGCACCCCAGAACAGAACGATCGACTCATCCGGAGCCTCGCTTGAGCAGCAAAGTACTTTTCGTCGACCGTGATGGCACGCTCATCGAGGAACCGCCGGATGAACAGGTGGATTCCATCGAGAAGATCCGCTTCATGCCGGGTGTGTTCGAAGCCATGCGCCAGGCGCGCGCGGCCGGATTCAAGCTCGCCATGGTCACCAACCAGGACGGCCTCGGCAGTTCGAGCTTTCCGCAGGCGGCCTTCGACGTCCCGCACCAGTTCATGATGGACGCCTTCAGCTCCCAGGGCGTCGAGTTCGACGCCGTGTTCGTCTGTCCGCATCGCAAGTCCGATGGCTGCGATTGCCGCAAGCCGAAAATCAGGCTGGTCGAAGGCTACGTTCGCGAACAGTCCGTGGATCTCGCGGCCAGCGCCATGATCGGCGACCGCGACACCGACCTGGAATTCGCGCGCAACCTCGGCGTGCGCGGCCTGCGCGTGCGCCGGCACGGCGACGCCAGCGAAACCTGGCCCGCCATCCTGCGCGCGCTCACCGAGCGTCGCGCCACGGTGAAGCGCAAGACGAAGGAGACCGACATCGACGTGGTGGTCAATCTCGACGCCACCGCCCCCATCAGCATCGTCACCGGCATCGGCTTCTTCGATCACATGCTCGAGCAGCTGGCCAAGCACGGCGGCTTTTCGCTGCGCCTCGACTGCAAGGGCGATCTCGACATCGACGAACACCACACCGTCGAAGACTGCGCGCTGGCCGTGGGCGAGGCATTACGTAATGCGCTCGGCGACAAGATCGGCATCGCGCGTTACGGCTTCGTGCTGCCCATGGACGAAGCGCAGGTGCGCGTGGCCATCGATCTGTCGGGCCGCGCTTATGGTGTATTCGAAGGCAAGTTCAGCCGCGAAGCAGTCGGCGGTCTGCCGACCGAGCTCGTGCCACACTTCTTCCGCTCGCTGGCCGAGAGCCTCAAGGCCGCGGTGCACGTCACCGTCACGGGGGAAAATACGCATCACATGATCGAGGCCTGCTTCAAGGGCACCGGCCGGGCACTGCGCCAGGCATTTCGCCGCGAAGGCGAAGAACTGCCGACCACCAAGGGAGTGTTGTGAGCGTCGTCATCATCGACAGCGGCGGGGCCAACATCGCGAGCCTCAAGGCCGCGCTGAATCGCCTCGGAGCGGAATCCGTGGTCACCACCGACCATGCCGTGATCCGTCGCGCGCCGCGCGTGCTGCTGCCGGGCGTGGGTTCGGCGCATGACGCCATGTCGCGCCTGAGAATCGCCGGCCTCGACCAGCTCATCCCGCAACTCAAGCAACCCTTGTTAGGCATCTGCCTGGGGATGCAGATCCTGTTCGAGCGTTCCGAGGAAGGCCCTGCGAATTGCCTGGGCGTGATCCCCGGCAGCATCGGCAAGCTGAAATCGGCGCCCGGCCGGCCCGTGCCGCACATGGGCTGGAACCAGATGACGCAGGTGCGTCCCGATCCCCTGCTCGACGGAGTCAGCAGCCTCGACTACGTGTACTTCGTGCACAGTTTCGCGGCGCCCACCTCCCCGGCCACCGTGGCCATCACCGACTATGGTGTGCCGCTCACGGCGGTGGCGCGGCGCGAGAACTTCTGCGGCACGCAGTTTCACCCTGAGCGTTCGGGCGTCGTCGGCGCCCGCATCCTCGCCAATTTCCTCAAGGCGGCCTGAGCTCATGATCCTGATTCCCTCCATCGATCTGCGAAACGGCCGTTGCGTGCGCCTGCTCAAGGGCAACTTCGACGCCGAGACGCGCTACGACCTCGAACCGCACGAACTGCTCAAGCGGTATCGCGACCTCGGTGCCAGCTGGCTGCACGTGGTCGACCTCGACGGCGCCAAGGATGGCCGCCTCGCGAATCGCAGCGTCATCGTTCGCCTGGCATCGCAAAAGGCCCTGCTCATCCAGGTGGGCGGCGGCGTGCGCAGCGTGGAGGTGGTCGACGACCTGCTGCGTAATGGCATCGACCGCGTCATCGTGGGAAGCGCCGCCGTGGAAAAGCCCGCGGAGGTGCAGGCCTGGTTCAAGAAGTACGGCGCTGAAAAAATCGGCCTGGCCTTCGATATCCGCCATGACGCGCAGGGCGTGCCTCGCGTGCTCACGCGCGGCTGGACGCAGGAGTCGAAGCTCACGCTCTGGGAGGCGGTCGACTCCTACCTGCCCCATGGCTTGAAACACGTGCTGTGCACCGACGTCGAACTCGACGGGGCACTCATGGGACCGGCGACGGCGCTGTACGCCGAATGCGTGAAGCGTTATCCGCAGATCGCCTGGCAGGCTTCGGGTGGGGTGCGTTCGGCTGCCGATCTCGCTGCCCTCGCCGCCGCGGGATCCACGGCCGCGATCAGCGGCAAGGCCCTGCTGGAAGAAATGATCTCCCCCAAGGAGTTACGCCCATTCTTGCCAAACGCATAATCCCCTGCCTCGACGTCCGTGACGGCCAGGTCGTAAAAGGAATCCGTTTCCGCGATCACCAGATCGTGGGCGACATCCTCGTGCTCGCGGAACGCTACCGGAACGAGGGCGCGGATGAAGTCGTGTTCTACGACATCACCGCGAGTCCGGAGGGTCGCAGTGTCGATCGCAACTGGGTGAGTCGTGTCGCGGGCATCCTGGATATTCCCTTCTGCGTGGCCGGCGGCATCCGCTCCGTCGAAGACGCCGAGGCCGTGCTCAATGCCGGCGCCGAAAAGATCTCGATCAACTCGCCGGCCATCACCAACCCGGGGCTCATCGAAGAACTGGCCTCGCGATTCGGGTCGCAATGCGTGGTCATCGGCATCGACAGCGCCAACGTCGGCGATGGCTACAAGGTGTTCCAGTTCACGGGCGATCCGAACCGCACGAAGAATACCGGCCGCGACACCTTGTCGTGGCTCAAGGAAGTGCAGGATCGCGGCGCCGGCGAGATCGTGCTGAACTGCATGAGCAGCGACGGCGTGCGCCGTGGTTATGACGTCAAACAACTCAAGACCATGCGTGACGCCTGCCACGTGCCGCTGGTGGCCTCCGGCGGCGCCGGGGCGCCTGAGCATTTCGTGGATGTGTTCGACCAGGCCGGCGTCGACGCGGCGCTCGCGGCCAGCGTGTTCCACTCGGGAGCCATCGCCATTCCCGATCTCAAGACCACGCTCGCTGCCTCCGGCGTCGAGGTGCGACTGTGAGCGTGGATCTCAACAAGGTCGACTTCGACAAGGGAGCCGGGCTGGTGCCTGCCATCGTGCAGGACGCCGATTCCGGCTCCGTGCTCATGATGGCGTACATGAACCGCGAGGCGCTGGAGCAGACGCTGGCTCGCCGCCGCGCGGTGTTCTACAGCCGCAGCAAGCAGCGACTCTGGGAAAAGGGCGAAACCACCGGCCACACGCTCGACGTGGTCGATGTGCTCGTGGACTGCGACAACGACACCTTGCTGGTCACGGCGCGTCCGCGCGGCCCGGCCTGCCACAACGGTACCCTCACCTGCTTTGGCGATGAACCTCGAACCGCGGCCGCGTCCATCGGTTTTCTCGCGAAGCTGGAGGGCGTCATCGCGCAACGCGCCAGCGAAAAACCGGATGCCAGCTACACCGCGAAGCTGCTCGCCAAGGGCCTCAACAAGGTGGCCCAGAAGGTGGGCGAAGAAGGCGTCGAGACCGCGCTGGCCGGCGTCAACGAATCCGACCAGAAGCTGGTCGAAGAGTCCGCGGATCTCATCTATCACCTGCTGGTGTTGTTGCGCGCGCGCGGCGTGAAGCTCGGGCAGGTGGTGCGGCAACTCGAGTCGCGGCACAAGTAGGGACGCGCATGGAAGCGGACTTCCAGTCACCGGTCGACATCGTCCAGGCCCAGCTCGAGGCCTACAACCTGCGCGACGTCGAAGGCTTCTGCCGGCTGTTCGCCGCGGACGCGGAAATCTTCGAACTCGGCACGTCGGTACCGGCCACCTCCGGCCTCGAAGCGATCCGTACGCGCTACGCCGAGCTGTTCGCGCAATCGCCGGCGCTGCACAGCACCGTGCTGACGCGCACCACCTTGGGCCGCGTGGTGGTGGATCTCGAACGCATCACCGGCCGATTGGGCTCGCCCGTGCCCATCGACATGCTGGCCATCTACGAGGTCCTCGACGACCGCATCCGGCGGGTGCATTTCGTTCGCCCCTGACGGGCGTAATATCGGCGCGACCTGGATTGCTGGGCGGGTTCGATGCGCAAGTCCACCCTGTTGTTGTCGCTCGCGCTGCTGTGTTCCGTGGGCTGGTCCGGCTGGTTATGGCGGGAGCTGCGCGCCGAACGCGCTCGCCATGCGGAACTCGCCACGCGCTCGAATGCGCAGCCGTCGTTGGCCACTCCGTCGCCTCCATCCACACCACCAGCCGCGGTTACGATCCCGGCCGCGTTGCCCGCTGCTGCCGTGCAGCCGGCGTCTCCGCCCCAGCGCGTCGCGCAACAGGTCGAGCCCGACCCGCAGTCTCATGAACGGCAGATGCTGCAGCAACCGAAATACCGGGAGGCCTGGCGCGCGCAACAGCGCCTGAACTACGCGCGCCGCCGCGACAACCTGGTGCGGCTGCTCGACCTCACCCCCGAGGAAGCCGATGCGGCCATCGAAGTCGCCATCGACCGCCAGCTGGCCTGGATGGATCGCACCGTGCAGAAGCCGATGACCGAAGAGTACCGGCAATCGATGCAGGCCCTCGCCGAGCAGGACAAGCGAGAGGACGAAGCCCGGTTGCGCGAGCTCCTGGGCGAGGAGAAGTTCGCCAGTTACCAGCAATACATGGACAGCCGGCAGACCCGCGTGCAGATCGATGAACTGCGCCCGCAGTTCACGGGCGCCGACATGCTCCGGGATGAGCAGGTGGAGCCACTGATTGCCGCTCTGCACGTGGAACGCACGCGAATGCAGCAGGCGTTGCAGGAGTACTACCAGTCGGTCAACCGGGACGATCCGCAATTCGGCGAAGTTTCCAACAATCGGCAGATCGAGTTGCTGCGGGACACTTACGAACGCATGCATTCGGCGGCGGCTCCGATCCTCTCCACGACACAGCTTGCAAGGCTCGATGTCCTGCTGAAGCGCGACCTGGCAAGGCGGGAGAGCGAGGTCCGGATGAACCACATCCAGTCGGCGACCGACTGAGTGGTTCTCCGGGCCGTTCGCGGTCATTTCTCCAGTATCTGCTTCTCGCCCGTTTCCGGGTTCAGTGAATACGCCGCCGGCTTGTTGAGCGGCAGGTTCTCCCAGCGGCAGCGATTGGTGCCGAGGAATTCCACCAGCGCGTAGTTGGGCTTGCAGGTGTTGCCCGGCCCGATGAAATCGCGCGAGAAGTAGATGAACACCGTCTGTCCACCAAAATCCCAATTGGAGAACTTGGAGCCCGGCAGGCTGGTGCCCAGCGGCATCACCACCAGTTCGCTGAATACGCAGGTTCGCGAGCCATTGCGGGCTTCGAACTGCAGGTACGAGCGTTCGCACTTGAAATCATCGCCACCGTACTCGCGCAGCGTGTCGAAAAGGTCTTCGAGCTGCTGGGCGAGCTGTGCGAACAGCGCCTCGCATTTCGGAGTGTCCGGCGTCGAGGCACAGGCCACGAGCGCGTCCAGGTCCCACGAGCCCATGATCGGCTGGATCACCTCGCGCAGGAATTTCGGGTCGAAGAACGGCTCCATGTATTCCAGGCAGGACGCGAAGCCCAGCGCCATCACGCCCTGGCCGATTTCCGGATACGCGGCGCAGATGGCCCGGGGAGTCTGTGCGGTGCCATCGATGGGCAGGATGCCGCCGGGAATCGGAATGTCGGTGAGCGTTTCCGCCGGCAGCGGATCGCCACCATAGAGCTCCGGCTGGTCGCGCATCTTCTCGAGGCTTTCCATCGCGGTAGTCGCCAGGTCGAGAATGCCGTTGTAGAACCATTGCGCGCCGCTGGCGAAGGCTGCGACGGCGCCATCGGAGGCGTCGCGCGATCCCACCATTTCGAACAGGCGTTGCTCTGCGTCACTGACACCGATGCGTTCCAGGATCTTGTCGTGGATCTTCTGCTTGCCGTATTCGGTCAGGCGATCGACGATGTAATCGGCCGTCGAGTCGGGCGTTGCCGTGACGCCGGGTATGCTCAGGCTGAACTGCGCGAAGTCGGTGGCGGCCTGCGTCGCGGCTCCCGACTGCGCCAGGTGTTCGATCTCCCGGCCGAACACACCCTGCATCAGGCGGCGCGGGAGCATGGCGCTCAGCACTCCGGCGACATTCGACATGCTGCTGGAGAAGTCGTTGATCCCGCCGATGTAGTCGTCGCGGATGATCTGGGCCGCGTCGTCGATCTCGCAGATCTTGGCGGAAATCTCGTAGCTGCTGAAGACTTCGAAGTTGTTGCGTACGCATCCCACCAAGGCGTCCATGGCGTTGCGCAATCTCTGGGGGATGATGGCAGCGGGTCTTGCTTGCCCGTCCGCGCCGGCCATGGTCATCTTCTGCGTGGTGCCGGGCGGCATCGCCGAGATGCCGTACACCTGCCGCAGTATGGCCTCGGCCTCGATATCCGCGATCGGCGAGGCATTGCCCATGATGCGCAGTGCGTCGCTGAGCAGGCCCGGTCCTCGCTTGGCGCCAATCGCCAGCGTCTCCGGGTTGGACATCAGCGCGTACTTGTGCACGGTCTCGAGCGCGGCTCGCGGCAGTCCGCGGTTCGCCGCCGGAATCACGATGGCGGCGTACGTGAACTCCAGCGTGTTGCTGGTGAGATTGCCGGCCCCGCGTTTGACGCGGATGGCGAACCGGGAAGACGGCGTCACGGGTTGATAGGCCTCGAGGATCGGGGCCGCGAGTGTCAGCGTGTTCGATGAGAACAGTCCCGCGACTTCGACCACGTTGTCCGGCAGGAACGTCGCGAGTCCCGAGGCATCCATCTGCACGGTGAACGCGGGTGATGCACCCGGCACCGTGGCGCCGGGCGCGTTGACATTGAGCGTGATGCTTTCCAGCGGTCCGGCTTTCGACTTGGCGCTGGTGATCAGCAGCGGCGTGACCGACACGGATTTCGCGTCGCTGGTGCCACCATTCGACCCGGAGCAACTCAGCGAGAATGTGGTCGCCGCACCGATGGGCCCGAGTACCTCCGTGCCCGAGGTCGCCTTGCCACCGGTCCAGCCTTGTGAGGCGGTGCAGGAGCTCGCGCCCGATGCGGACCAGGTCAGCGTGACATTGCCGCCCGAGCTGACCTCGGCCGCGCTGGCGCTGAGCGTCACGGTCGCGTTGGTGACGGGTGGCGGTGGGGGTGGCGAAGGAGTCGGACTGGTCCCTCCTCCACCGCCGCCGCATCCGGCCAGCAGCAAAGGCAGGAGAGTCAGACAGGCGCGATTTTTCATGGGGGTCCCCGGTTTTCCTGGTGCGTACCTCCATGTCTGTAAGAGATGCACCGCCAATCTCACCGGTCCGGTGAATATTGCGGCCGCCGGATATCAGGTTGGGTGCGAGCCACCCACGAAGGCCGACACCTCGTCCAGGAACCGCGACCACGCAGGCTCGTGCTCGAGCAGGATGTGATTCCGCGACGGCAGGGACACCAGTTGCGCGCCGGGAATGCTCGCCGCCGTATTGCGCGCCTCGGCGAACGGGATCAACGCATCGTGCTCGGCGTGCATGACCAGAGTGGGAACACGTATTTTCGAGGCGCAGTCCAGCGCGTCGAGGCGGCCGCAGACATCCCAGAATCGCAGCGCGTTTTCGGTCGAGCAGGAGACCCGTTGCAGGTCATCGAACCACTTGAACTGCTCCTCGCTGCCCTCCGGAAAGAACAAGGATGCGAACACCCGCCGGAATGCGGAGGACGGCTCCGCCCAGCCCACCTTGAGCAACTGGCGCAGCAAGGCCACGCGCTCCGCGTTTTCCGTTTCGTTGCTGGCCAGCGCGCCCTGCAGTGGGCCACCATACAGGATCAGGTGGCTGACTCGCTCGGGGAATCGGGCCGCATAGGCCACCGCCACCGGTACTCCCTGCGACATGCCCAACAGAGCGAATTTCTTTGGTGTGGTGGTGTCCGCCACCTGGGCAAGGTCCCTGAGCCAGGCATCGGCCGAGATGTCGGCGACATCCCAGTCCGACAGGCCACAACCCCGTTCGTCGTAGCGGATCAGGCGGAATCGTTGCGCGAGTCCGCTCCACCAATGACTCCAGACCGGACTTTGATAGTCGTACTCCAGGTGGCTCAGCCAGTTCGCGGCCTTGAGCAGCGGGTAACCGCTTCCGGAGGTGGCATAGGCGATCACGGCGCCATCATCGGTCTCGCAGAAACGCAATTCCTGCCGCGGCACCGCGGCGCGTGATGCGGTCACGGAATTCCCGGCGCGCATGTCCACCGCCACTGCGTAGCGACCCTTCGGAATCGAGAAGACCACGGGGTCCGCGGATCCTTCGCTGGTGTAGTACTCGCGCAGCTTGTTCCTCAGCCGGCCCATTTCCACGCGCACGATCGAATCCACGCCCGGATCGAAATCCGCGCCGCGCTCGAAGACATCAATGGCAATGCCGGTCTGGTTGAGCCGCCGCGCGGCGCCGTCGAGTTCGGATTCGATCAGGTGACGCAACAACGCCGGCATGCGGCCGGCATTCGCGATCACGCGTCCGGCGACGATGCGCTCGAGTTGCGCTCGTATCAGCGCCACCTGCTCCGCCGTCCATGCCGCCATGCGGGCGATGTTACCTGAGTACGCGGAGTGGAAGCGGTGACTAACCGGTAGCTACTCGAGCGTCCCCGGTCCTGGCGGCAAGCTCGGCCGGAAGGAGTAACCATGTCACGGCTTCTCGCCCTCGCCTATGGAATCGCCTGCTACGGCGTCATGTTCGCGACGCTGCTGTATCTCTTCGGGTTCCTGGCCAACGTTGGCGTGCCGAAAGGTATCGACACGGGAGCTTCCACCTCGGCCGGCGTGGCGCTTTCGATAAACCTGGCATTACTCGCGCTGTTCGGCCTGCAGCACAGCCTCATGGCGCGGCCGCGATTCAAGGCGTGGTGGACGCGGCTCGTGCCGCACAGCATCGAACGCAGCACCTATGTTTTGCTGTCGAGCGCCGCATTGATCCTGCTGTACGTGGCGTGGCGGCCACTGACGCAGGCGATCTGGGTGGCGCAGGCCGCCTGGGCCGTGACCGCGTGGTGGTCGATCTATCTATTCGGCATCGTGCTGCTGCTGGCCGCGACTTTCGCCATCGATCATTTCGAACTGTTCGGATTGCGCCAGGTGTGGCTGAACCTGCTACGCCGGTCACCCGCATCTCCCGACTTCACCGTGGCCTGGTTCTACCAGTACGTCCGTCACCCTATCTACCTGGGCTGGCTGCTGATCTTCTGGGCCACGCCGCACATGACGCTGGGTCACCTGCTGTTCGCCGGCGCGATGACCCTCTACATCCTGGTCGCGGTGCGTTACGAGGAGCGCGACCTGGTGAGCCTGCACGGCAGCGCCTACGTGCAATACCGGCGCCGCGTTCCCATGCTTTTCCCCCGCCCTGGCCGGCGCCGCTACACCTTGCAGAGAGAACAACCCTAGGAGTCGATCATGAATCACTGGAAACTGGGAATTGGTTTATCCGGCGCCCTTGCCACCGTCCTGGTGGGCGCCATCACGCACCAGGCACTCGCCCGCGAGGCGCAGCCACAGTCACGCGGCAAGGATCAATCCGGCGAACTGGTCCGCGCCGTGCGCGAATCCACGCGGCGCTTTGCCAATGTCGACCAGGCCAGGTCCGAAGGCTATCTGTTGATGTTCGGCTGCGTGAGCGGACCCGACGAAGGCGCGATGGGATTGCACTACGTCAATCTCACCCTCGTGGGTGATGGCATCCTCGACCCCGCGCGACCCGAGATCGTCATCTACGAGCCCACGCCGAACGGCGGTCGGCGCCTGATCGGCGCGGACTTCCTGGTGTTCGCGGAGACCTGGCATGCCAGCAACACCGGCACGCCGCAGGTCATGGGACAGCTCATGCACCTGATCGACAGTCCGAACCGCTACGGCCTCCCCGCGTTCTACACGCTGCATGTCTGGGCGTGGAAACCCAGTCCGACGGGCGCGTTCGTCAACTGGCACGCCGACGTCTCCTGCGAGCAGTTCGACGGCCGCGAGCAGTGACCGTCAGATGAGCAGTTCTTCCGCGGGCGCGCGCAGGTTGTAGCTGGACGCCATCGCGCGGCCGTAGGCACCCGCGGTGGCGATCAGCAACACGTCACCCGACTGGCACTCCGGCAACAGCCGGTCGTGCCCGAGGAAGTCCGAGCTCTCGCAGATCGGGCCGACGACATTGGCCGACAGATTGGCCGGCTCGTCGAGGCGCGTCAGGTTCACGATGTCGTGGTGCGCGCCGTAGAGCGCCGGGCGGATCAGCGAGTTCATGCCGGTGGCAACGCCGACATAACGGATGCCGCTCTTGATCTTGGTCTGGGTCACGCGTGCCAGCAACACGCCGGCATTGGCGACGAAGAACCGGCCAGGCTCGAGCCACAACTCCACGCCGGGCAGAGCACCCTTCACCTTGGCCAGCGCATCGTCGAGCTTGGCGAGATCCAGCTCGCGGCCTTCGAGTCGGTCCGGCACGCCGAGGCCGCCACCCACGTCGATGTACTTCGTATCCGGAAAACGCTTGACCAGTCCGACCAGCACCGAACCCACCTGGGTCCAGTTCTCCACGTCGAACACGCCGCTGCCGGCGTGGGCATGCAGTCCCGTGACCGTGACACCGCCCTGCTTCACGAGGCGCGCGACTTCGTCCAGTTCCTCGACCGGAATTCCGAACTTCGACTGGGCGCCTGCCGTCTTCACGTGATGGTGATGCCCGCGACCGATGCCCGTGTCGATGCGCAGGAAGACACTCTTGCCCCTGAAGGCATCGAGCCAGTGCTGCAACACGAAGAGATTGTCGATGGTCACGTGCACGCCGAGCGCCAATGCGCGCTCGTACTCGGCGCGGGGCGCGAAGTTCGGCGTGAAGAGGATGCGATCCGGCTTGATGCCGGGCACGACTTCGAGCACGCGTTCGATCTCGGCCAGCGACACGCAATCGAAGCCCACGCCTGCGGCGGCCACCTTGCGCAGGATGTCGGGATTCGGATTCGCCTTGAGCGCATACAACGCGCGGCCGATGGACTTGAGCCTGGTGATGGACTTCGCGGCCGCCTCGACCTGCGAGAGGTCGTAGACGTAGGCGCAGTCGCGCCGGGTCAACGCGCCCAGCAGTTCGTCGCGCCGGCTCACCCACCAGGGCTGCGCACGGCTCGGCGTCGTGGAAGGCTGGTTGAACAACTGCTCCCACGTCGGCCCCATGACCAGGTCGCCGTTCTGCGGACGGATCAGCAGGTCGTGCAACTGCTCGACCAGGCGATCTCCCTGGTTCTCGTCGACCACGAAGGTGAAGTTGAGATCATTGGCCGCCTGGCTGATCAGGTAGACCTTCTGTTCTTCGAACAGCGCCAGCGCGTCCCCGAGCTTGTGCAGGATGCCGCGGATGTTGCGCCCGACGAGAGAAACCGAGGCGCAGGGCCCGATGACCCGCACCGCGGAGAGCTTCGAAAGATCCCGCTGCAGCTTGCCCAGCAACTCGCCGTCCAGCGTGTTGGCCGCCGGATCCAGCGACACCGTGACGTTGGTCTCCGAGGTCGATACCAGGTCCACCGACATGCCGTGTTCCTTGAACACCGCGAACACGTCGGCCAGGAAACCCACCTGGTGCCACATGCCCGGGCTGTCCAGAGAGATCAGCGTGATGCCCTTGCGATTGCAGACGGCCTTCACCTGCGCGCCGGGGGCCGACTCGCCGGTGATCAGCGTGCCTTCCACATCCGGGGTCTGGGTGGCGAGTACATATAAAGGTATCTGGTATTGCCGCGCCGGCAGCAGGCAGCGCGGATGCAGCACCTTGGCGCCGCTGGTCGCGATCTCCTGCGCTTCGTCGTAATGCAGCGCGCGGATCAGGCGCGCCGACGGCGTGGCGCGCGGGTTGGCGCTGAACATGCCCGGCACGTCGGTCCAGATTTCGATGGCACGCGCGCGGATCTTGGCGCCGAGATACGCGGCGGAAGTATCCGAACCACCGCGTCCCAGCAGGCAGGTGTTGCCCTCGCTGTCGCGCGCGATGAAGCCCTGCGTGATGACCACCGGAGTGGAGGCATCGAGCTTCTGTTCGAGCGCCGCGTCCGGCGCGAATGAGCAGGTGGCCGAGAGCACCGAGGCCTTGGCGGATGCGCCACGGTCTTCGGCGAACAACATGTCGCGCGCGTCCATCCAGGTCACGTCGATGCCCTGCGACTTGAGGAAACGCGCACCGATTTCGGTGGCCATCAGTTCGCCATTCGACATCACGCGCGCGCGCGTGCGATCGGACAGTTCGCGCACCAGCGCGATGCCGTTCGCCATCTGCCGCAATTCGTCGAAATAGCCCTGCAGCTGGGGACTCACGCCCACGCCGAGGTCGGTGGTCAGCTGCCGGTGCCGATCTTCGATGGCCTTGAGCGCGTCGTCCGGATTGCCGGCCTGGGCCGCCGCCAGGAGTTTCTCGAGCATGTCCGTGATCTTGGTGATCGCCGAATGCACCACCAGGACGTTGTGCCCGGACTGCAATCGGCGGTGGACCACCAACGCGATGTTTCGCCAGTTGGCAAGCGTAGAGACACTGGTGCCGCCGAACTTGACGACCACCCAGCGCGATGTGGAACGCGCGGACATGCGATTGACTCCGTCGCCCTCTCGCGGCGACTACTCACTGTAAAAAAGGAATCGAGCGGTGAACTAGTGCTCGTCGTCTTCGAAGGTGTCTTTCAGATCTTTTTCGAGCTGACGATCCGCCAGCACTTCTTCGAGACGGCTCCAGGCGGCCTTGCCACGTTTGGGCGTGCCAGGAGACGGGCGAACGCGCCGGTCAACTTTGTCGAGGATGCGGTCGTAGTCGGTGTTGTCTTCCGCCTCGGCCAGGAATTCTTCGTCAAGATCGAAGCTTTCGTTATCCCGTTCGGACATCGTAAAAACCATCTGAAAACAGTGAGTTGCGCGCCGGGAGGGTGCGCAATGAGGCTGCGAACTATAGCCGAACGGCGCCACTTATCAACTGCGCCGGAATTGGGCAGCGGGCAGGGTCGGAACGGCCGAAATCGGCGCTCCGACGCCCTGGTTGAGGCCCTGGGAGGCGTTTCCTCGCGACCGGGCGACCTCCAGGACCTCGAAGGAATTGATCAGGCCGAGGTAATCCCCGGGGCTGGCGTCTCCATAGGTCCGTCGCAGCGGCAGCCGCAGGCCCCCGAAATGGATGGTCGGGGTGGCCAGCGATACCACCGCGGAAGCCCCGATATTGGAGATGAGGTTGCCAAAGCGGTCGACGGCCACGATGACCCCCGCCACGCCCCCATCGGCGCGCTCGCTGGTGGCCGGCCAGCCGCTGTAGTCGATGGACTCCACTTCAGGTCCCAGGTCGGTCGGGTTGCAGCGACCGGACGCGATGGCCGCGGCCACCGGCGCAAAGACGTCGCGACCATGGAAGGTGGCGCTCACATCGCTGACGCCGAACTGCACCAGGCGCGTGGGATCGATGCGAATGATGCGCTCCACCGGCCGCCGCCTGAGCAGCGGCGCGAGCAGTCCGTTGTCCGGCGCCAGCACCGCCTGGTCGTTGGCCATGGCGATCAGCAAGGCGCGCGGAGTGCCCACACCCGGGTCGACCACGGCCACGTGCACCGTGCCGGCCGGAAAATAACGCAGCGCTCCCGCCAGCCAGAAACCCGCCTCCACCGGCTGGAACGCGCTGACGTCGTGAGCCATGTCGATGAATCGCAGCTGGGAAGAATGGGCCAGCATCACACCTTTCATGATGCCGACGAAGGGTTCACGCAGACCGAAGTCAGTGGTTAGCGTGACGAGACCATTGGCGCGAAAGGCTGCCATGGAAACTCCTCGATCCGTAAACTCTCGCGACCATGTCGCTAACACCTCTTCCTGTCAATCGCACGGCCGCCTCCGGTTCCACGCTTTTCCTGCTGTGTGCGTGCTTCGTGCTGAGCGGCGTCGCGGCGCTGGTGTACCAGACCGCCTGGACTCGCCAGTTCGCCATCGTGTTCGGAACTTCGGAACTGGCGGTGGCCACCGTGCTCGCCGCCTATATGGGTGGGCTTGCGTTGGGCGCGTGGCTGGCGGAACGGTTGCTGCCGCGGGTCACGCGGCCGGTGCTCACGTATGCCTTGCTGGAGCTTGGCATCGCGCTCGGTGCCGTGGTCGCCGTGCCCGCGCTGTTGTGGCTGGCCAATACCGGATTGCTGGCGATGTTTGGCGGACAGGCCGCGCCGCCCGACAGTGATCACGCGGCAACCACACTCTTTTATCTGGTGAGTGCCTTCGTGGCATTGGCCCTGCCCACCACACTCATGGGCGCGACGCTGCCGATGCTGGCGCGGTACGCCGTCGCCGAGGAAAGCCAGATTGGCCGGCGCATCGGCCTGCTGTATGCGCTCAACACCGCCGGCGCGGTCCTGGGTGCATTGCTCACGGCGTTCCTGCTGCTGCCCGAACTCGGCCTGCGCCAGACCATCTGGTTTGCCGCCGGACTCAATGGCGTGGTGTTCCTGTTCGCCGCGGCACTGGCGCAGCGTGTGCCCAGCACCGCGCCTCCCAAGGGCTACGAACTCGAAACCACCTCCGAACCCGTGGTGATCCGCGCGCGCACGCCGGTATTCACGCGGGTTCCGGCGGTGGGTTGGGTGTTGCCGATGATGTTGCTCGCCGGCGCCGTGGCCTTCTACCAGGAAGTGTTGTGGGCCCGGATGTTGTCCCAGGTGGTCGGCAGCAGCATTTATGCGTTCGGCGTCATGGTCGCGAGTTTTCTCACGGGCATTGCCATCGGCGGCGCCATCGGGGCGGCGCTGGGAAAAACCCGCGAGCGCGCGGCGCTGTTCCTGGCGGTGTCACTGCTGATCGCAGCTCTCGCCGCGGCGCTGGCCTACACCCATCTCGAGGCGCTGCTGCCGGAGCGCGCCGGCCTGCTGCAGAACGCGCGCGAATTCGCCGGCGTCGTGCTGCCGCTCAACGCATTGTTCTCCGGCCTGCTGTTGTTGCCGATGACGCTGGCCATCGGCATGACCTATCCACTCGCCGTGCGCGTGCTGGCGCGCGATGCGGACGACGCGGCGCCGGCCAGTGCCCGCGTCTACGCCTGGAACACCGTCGGCGCCATCGCCGGCTCGCTCGCCGCCGGTTTCGTGCTCATTCCGCTGCTGAAGTATGAAGGCGCCATCCAGGTTGCCGTCTGGGCCAGTGCGGCACTGGGCATCGCCGCGCTCTGGGTACTCATGCCGCTGCGACGTCCGCTGGCGATCGGCGCCACCCTGGCCACCCTCGTGGCCTGCGCCTTTTTCATGCCGCAGCCGCCGATGAAGCTGGTCGTGACCTCGCCGCTCAACGTCGATTCGCGCGGTCGCGTGCTCTATTACGACATCGGGCGCAGCGCCAGCGTGGTCATGTTGTCGCAGGGAGGCTCACTCGCGTTGCGTACCAACGGTCTTCCCGAGGCGCTCATGGACACCCTGGGTTCCGTGCCTCGATTCAGCGGCGAATACTGGCTGTCGCCGCTGGCCGTGATCGCCCGCCCCAGGGCCGAAGACGCGCTCATCGTGGGATTCGGCGGCGGCGTGGTGGTCGAAGGCGTACCGCCGAGCGTGCGCCGTATCGATGTCATCGAACTCGAACCCAAGGTCATCGAAGCCAATCGCCAGAGCCGTGGGCTGCGCAAGCGCGATCCGCTGGCCGACCCGCGCGTCAACGTGATCCTCAATGACGCGCGTGGCGCGCTGCGTCTCACCGATCGCCGTTACGACATCATCATTTCGCAGCCCTCGCATCCGTGGACGGCCGGCGCGTCGCACCTGTACACGCGTGAATTCATGCAACTGGCCCACGACCACCTGGGTCCGGAAGGCGTGTTCGTGCAGTGGATGAACGTGATGTTCATGGACGAAGACCTGTTGCGTTCGCTCACCGCGACGTTCCTCAGCGTGTTCACGGACGTGCGCGTGTATCGCCCGGATCCGGAAACCATCGTGTTCCTGGCCAGCGATGGCCCGCTCAATCTCGAGTCGCAGCTGGCGGCCACGGGCCTGCCGCTGCGTGACGCGCCGCTGCACTACGCGCGCTTCGGCATCAACAATGCCGAGGACGTGATCGTGGCGCTGGCACTCGACCTGGAAGGCGCGCGTCGACTCGCCTCTGGCGCGGCGCTGATCACCGATGACGACAACCGCATCGCCACGTCGAGCGTGTACGAAAAGGGTCGCGGCATGAATCGCGAAAGCAGTGGTCGCGTGCTGGCTGCTTATGATCCCCTGCAGCGCCCCGACTCCTTCGTCTATGGCGCGCTGCGTGAACGCATTTCCATGCCGTATCTCGTTCGTCGCAGTGCCGTCTTCGTGCAGATCGATCCCAGCGCCATCGATCGCGTACGCAACATGGCGCAGATCCTCGGTGAATCCGCCGACGGTGAATACGCGCGCGCCTATTTCTATCGCGTGCGCGGTCAACGACAGCGCTCGCTGGAGATGCTCCGACTGGCCATCGATCAGTATCCGCACGATGCCGCCCTGCGCCAGGAGTACCTGCGGCCGTACATCCCTGCGCTGACGCGCGGCCAGGCCACGCCTGAGATCGCGGAGGTGGCGGTGGCACTCGATGGAACCTCGGCGTTGCTGCTCAACACGGCGATCCAGGGCGCCAAGGGTGACCTGCGCGCGGTAGCCCTCGCTGATTCCGGGCTGGCGGAGATTCAATGGCGCGACGCCTGGTATCCGGAAGCGCTGGAAATGCGCGTCGACTGGCGTACCCAGGTGAACAGCCCTGAACACATGCGCCGTTTCGGTGATGAAGCCATCCCGATGGTGGATCGCATGGTCATCATGAATCCCACGCTGATGATGCTGAAGATCCGCGCGCAGGCCGGCCTCGCGGCGGCACGTCCCGCCGTGGTGGTGGAGTCGCTGTCGAGTTATGTGCGGCTGGCCACCGACCTCGGTCAGCGCGGCGAGGTACGAGTCGAGACGCTGAAGAAAGATGCCAACAGCGTGCGCGGCTTTCTCGATCGAGCCGCGGCCATGCCGGGGGCCGACACCGTCCGGATCGAAGAAGTACGCTCCGAAGTGGCCGCGATGGAATCGATCAGTTAGCGGAAGGCGTGGCGGCCGGCGGCGCTTCGGGCGTCGCTGGAATCGCCGGAACCGCGGGCTCGGCCGGAACCAGGTCGGGCGGCGTGGGCAATGTGGGTACATCACCCGGATCCACCTCGATACCCACCATCTGCGGCAACCCCGAGGCCTGTTGCAAGGTGGCGAGCACGAAATCCCAGTGGATAGCCGCGGGCGTTTCGCCGAGCGCGGCATTCGCCAGCGCATAGAAGCTTTCGATGTCGACCGCCGCGCGCTGACCCTCGGCGTCCACCGGCGGGTGCACCTCCAGCCACACCTGCCCGTTGACGCGCGCCACCTTCACGGGTTCGTTGACCAGCCACACCGGCGTGTTCACGGGCACCAGCGGAAACAGCGCTTCGATGTCCTCGGGATACATGCGGATGCATCCATGCGTGATGGCCATGCCCACGGCGATGGGATTGTTGGTGCCATGGATCAGGTAGGCGCCGGGCGTGATCGCGAGCCGCATCGCATAGGCACCCAGCGGATTGTC
>Ga0315912_10001190_pt1 | contig 33980 bp, 26 predicted proteins | sample VfabasoilMG_FD_204469 | JGI IMG/M metagenome (GOLD analysis project Ga0315912, IMG submission 204469) | Garden soil microbial communities collected in Santa Monica, California, United States - V. faba soil | ecosystem: Environmental > Terrestrial > Soil > Garden | place: USA: California... | reverse complement strand
GACCCTTTTTAATTTTAGGGTGAAAACCTGTCCCCAATTTGCTGAAGTAATTGCACAGATCTGATCTATGAGCCAGTCAACCACAGAGAACACTTCTATACTTTGTATTCCCGATATCACAGGATTTACGCGATTTGTTACCGAAAATGAAATTGAGTTTATCCGGAAGATCATTCCCGGGTTGCTTCGCAATATGGTGGATTCCAATTCCATCAATTTGAAGGTCAGTGAAATCGAAGGCGACTCCGTAGTGTTTTATCGTTTTGGAGCATTGCCTCCGTTGGAAGAGATTGCGGAACAGTGCAAAGCGTTTTATATAAATTTTAATCTGCAGCTTCTGAAATTAATGCAGAAGCATGCCGATGATTTACATGAGAGCGTTTCATCCAACAGGCTTTCCCTGAAAATTATTGTGCATGCTTCGGAAATGACCGTAACGGAAATTAACGGGCACACCAAGCTCATCGGTGAGGATGTGATTATTGCGCATAAACTTTTGAAAAACAGTATTCCTGATCCCGAATACATTTTGCTGACGGAAAAACTGCTGGAAAATTATCCAACTGAAAAAATCAAATCGGTTTTTGACTGGAACCCCCTGGTACCGGGGAAGGATGAATATGAATTTATTGGTGTGATTCCTTACAGGTACATTCTCCTGGATCCTTCATTGGAGAAAGCGGGTAACGCAGAGAATTCCGGCGGCGGTTAAAAGACTTTTCAGTAACCCAGGACAATGAGGACGGCGACGGAAAGTACGGAAGCCACAATGCCGTACATAAAGATATTGTAGCAAATATGGAGGTAACGGAATTTCATGTCCAATACTTTTCCCAGGTCGTAAAAGTCCTTGATCATGGAGTTGTGTAAATAATCCTGGTCACGGATCATTTTCCGGATTCCGGAATCAAAATCTTCAAACTCCATTCTCGCGAAATTGCCGAAGAAAAGAAGGTTCGCTTTCTTGGCTTCAATGTCTTTTTGGTCAATCTTGCCTTCTGTAATTTTAGGGCGGGTGGAAAGGGTGGCAAAAATGATGGTGGCCAGGCAGACCAGTATTAGGATGCTTGTCGGAATAATTAACCGGGGATTGGCGTCCGAATCCGAGGCTACAATGCTCAGGGTTATGGAAATAATAATGCCGTTCAGCGTAAGCATGAGATTGGCTTTCCTGTCGGCAATGGCATTCAGGCGCATGTGATTGGTGGAGCTCAACCGGTAAATGGAATCAAATCCTTTCACGGACATGACTTCCTTTTTCTCCATTGTTTTTTGCACCTTCGAAATTTCGTCTTTCTTTTTATCCGTACCGTCGGCGGAAGGTTTGTGGTCGGCAAGCATTTCGGTTTCCCTGTGATTTTTCAGTTTCTTTTTGATCTTTTTAATATTCTCCTGTTTTTTATCCTCCAGCTTTTTCCTTGCATAAGCCGTGTAATAGCTGTGGTTGAGTAAAAATTTCAGTTCGGCAGTGAGCCATTCTTCTTCCGTGGGCTCGGAAGCGCCGTAATTCACCGATTCCAGCTTCAGTAATTCGGCTTGCTTTAAATTGTCGGTGTTCGCGAGGTTGATGTAGTCGGCATCGTGAATCACTTCTTCCATCAGGTTTACAGGGACATAGTTCAGTCGTGTAGCGAGAATATTCGATGCCACACGTTTGATTTTTTCTTCCGGGTAACCGGCTGGTTCTAAAAACTCTTTGGCAACTTTAACGGAATAGCTTTCGTGATCGTCTTTTTGAAACAGGTAGCCGGTGTCGTGAAACCAGGCGGCAATAATAACGGCTTCCAGTTCTTCCTCGTTCAGTTCGCTGGCCTTCCCGATTTTTTCCGCGGCTTCCGCCACTTCCTGCGTATGTTCGTAGGAGTGATAGGTAGAGCGGTTGTCATATTTTTCCCCAAAAAATTCTTTTACGTACGTTTTTACTTTGTCGATGAGTGAATTATCCATGTTGCATTGGTGTTTGAGTGAAATCCCGTATTCCGGGCAATAAGTTTGGCCCGGTTGATCGTAGTATATTAAAGAAAAGTCGTGCCAACATTTTCACGGGAACCAGTGGCCGTAAACTGGCAGGTTTTTTGGAAGATTTTTAAGCAAATACCTTTTCCGGATAGCGCCGAAGTGGTTTTTACCTGTTTTATTAAAATCCAGGCCACGGTAAGTTTCAAAAACAACGGGAATTTGATATGGAGAAAAAAGGGGGCTGGCCATTGAATTCATTTCGAATTGCCGGGAGAATAATGATGATCCTTTTCCTCTCAATGTGGCATCCATTGCCTGCCAGGTCTTACGGCGTGCTTGCGCATGAAGCCATCGTCGACGCCATGTGGGACAAGTCCATCCGGCCATTGTTGAAGGAGAAATACCCGAAAGCCACGCAGGCTGAACTGCTCAAGGCACGGGCGTATGCGTATGGCGGCGCCATTATTCCCGACATGGGTTATTATCCCATGGGGCGGCCGCTGTTCAGCAGGCTGGTTCATTACGTGCGAAGCGGCGACTTCGTCTTGGCAGCACTGGAGGAAGCACGGAATTTAAATGAATACGCTTTTGCAATTGGCATTTTAAGCCATTACCAGGCGGATCATTACGGGCATAAACTGGGCATCAATCCATCCGTTGCCCTGATGTTTCCGCACCTGGAAAAAAAATACGGGGAGTCGGTAAACTACGAGCAAAGTTGCAACGCCCATTCGAAGCTGGAATTCGGATGCGATGTCATTCAGACGGCGCGGGGAAATTATGCTTCCGAGGCTTATCACGATTTTATCGGTTTCGAAGTAAGCGACTCCCTGTTGGAACGGGCTTTTTACAAAACCTATAAAATTGATATCCATGATATTTTCAGAAGTCTGTCAGTGGCGATTTCTGTCTTCAGGTTCTCCGTAAAAGTCATCATCCCGGAACTCACGAAGGATGCCTGGAAAGTGAAGAATTCAATAATCACCAAAATAAATCCCCTGGCTGACAGGAATAAATACATTTATAAATACGACCGGAAAAATTACCGCAAGGAGTTTACGCAGCCGAAAGTGCAATCGGTACTCATCACCATCGTCATCGGGGTGCTGCCCAAAGTGAGCGTTTTTTCCCGTTTCAAACCTAAGTATCCCGATGAACGGTCAGAGAAATTATTTGAAGAAAGTTTTGAGGCTATCCAGCCACACTATGGAGCCCAATTAAAACAATTGCATGCACGCAAAATTGAATGCGTGAACATCAACCTGGATACGGGAAATGAAACGGCATTCGGTGAATACAAGCTCGCCGATAAATCGTATTATAAGCTCCTTAAGAAACTAACCAAGAGAAAATTCGAAGGGGTGGATGAATCACTGAAAAAAGATTTGCTGTCATTTTACAGCAACCGCAGTGCTTCCGAATTATACGGTCCCGAAACACATAAGGGAAAAAAGATAACGCGCGCGCTGGAACAGTTAAACGCGGTTCCCGTCAACGGCCTGGAGTCGAAGAAGCCTTAGGATTCTTTTTATCACAGCCGTAGACGCAGATCTCCCCGGGCTCCTTTTTCTCATCCTGGGGAATATAATGAAGGAGGACCGTCTCTTTGCGGCCATAGAAAACAATTTCAAAAAAACCTTCCACGCCCCATTGCAGGCATTCTCCTTCGTTGTTGCAGGACTCCAGGTTTACCTGATCCGTTTTGCTCCCGGCGCCGCTGATAATGTAATGTAGACTGTCGGTAAAAAAATACTCGAGGGAATGCTCATGCCCGGAAACATAAAATAAATCCGGCCGGTTGGCTTCTTTCAGCAGGCTGTCGAGGTGTGTGGCCATCCTGTTGTAGGGCGGATAATTGGTATTGGAATCTGCAATTCTTCGCACGAGGGTTTGCCATGCTGCCAGCGGCACGGAGTGTTTTCCTTTGGCATGGATGGGGTGGTGGGCTACCACAATTATTTTTTGTTTTTTGGCCTTGGCATCCGACAGCTGGTTTTTCAGGTTCTTGTAAAATGCATTCAGCAGCAAGGTGTCTCTTTTCCGGTCCCCTTCGGCAAGAATCAGCCGGTAAGAATCGATGAAGATTATACGCGTCTTATTTCCGTTGAACTCCTTAAAGACGGGGCCGGGATGCCCGTTGTCGGGGATAAATGTGTTCGAATCATTCTTCAGGGATTTATACCCGCTCAGGATGCTTTCAATGTATTTCTCTTCTTTCAGCAGGGCGCGCTTGCCTTTCTTCAGGTTTGTGTAATTCCACCAATCGTGGTTGCCGGGAATAAAATACACGTAACCCTTATAATCCTTTAAGATATTCATTTGGGACTGGATCCTGGCCTTCGTTATTTTACTGCCGTCATATCCTTTTACGTTCGTAGGCAGCAACCCGTACATCGCTTTGCGGTAACAATTATCTCCCAGGAAGACCACGGCGCTGTTCGGGTTTTCCTTTAATTTCTTTCCTAAAAGCAGCAGTGTATGCTCCGTCGTGTCATCTTCCCCGGCATCCCCAATGAGGAATAATTTAAAGCTTGCGGAATCCGCTTGTGGAAAAACATGCCCACTGATCAGGAGAATAGCCGCCAGGGTAGAAAAAAGTCGCTTTGGGAGTTCACATTTTTTCATGCTGTAAAAGTAATACCAACAATTATGCAAGTTATTTTTTTAAAAAATGCGGGATTGAACTCTAGTATGGTTTTTGCAAAACGGGTAAATGAAATAACTTTTAAAAAAATAAAACAATGGGAAACATCTTGTATATCATAGCAGTCATCCTGATTATAGCATGGCTGGTTGGTTTTGTAGGTTATGCGGCCGGCGGATTGATACATCTTTTACTTGTCATTGCAGTAATTGCCATTCTCCTGAGAGTGATCCAGGGAAGAAAGCCGCTTTAAGTATACCGGTTCTACGGCGGAACCTGTTGTTTGTGCAACAGGGTTCCGCCGGTTTTGTGAATAAATGTTTCGAAACTATGAAAACGTTTTCGACCCTCCTTCTTCTTGGTTTATCGTCCCTGTTCTTTTCGGCCGAAATAAGGGCACAGCAGGACAACAACCAGGTTTCCCCGTCCGACAGCATTGATCCCGAAAAAGGTGATCGTAAAAAGCAATTGAAAGAAATTAAAGAAGAGAAGGAAGAACAACTTTCCGATACCACAGGCAACGAGCCGATACCCACGCCGGATATCGACACCACCGTGCAGAATAAATATGGAGACTTGCTGGATGACGATACCGCTTATAACAGGAGGTACCCGTTGTGGATACCGCTTTTTGAATCCGCCGCAGTCAATGCCAGCATTTGGTACATTGACCGCTACATGTTGAATGCAGATTTTGCGCGGGTGAATATGGAAACATGGAAAGCAAACCTGAAACATAGCTGGGAATGGGACCAGGACCGGTTTGGAGTCAACTTTATCGGTCACCCTTATTCCGGCACGCTTTATTACAACGCAGGACGATCAAACGGGTATAATTACTGGCAATCCGGCGGCATCGCTGTGGCGGGCAGCTTGATGTGGGAGTATTTCGGTGAAAACACCAAGCCATCCTACAACGATATTATTGTGACACCGGTAAACGGAGCCTTTTTCGGGGAGATCATGTACCGGTTAAGTTCCAACATCCTCGACGACCGGACTACTGGAATCAACCGGGTTTCACGCGAGTTGCTGGCCGGCATCGTCAATCCTGTTCGCGGCATAAACCGGATCCTGCAGGGAAAAACATTTCGCCGTACGAACAAAGAAGTGTACCAGAAAGAACCGTTAAATGTTACGTTGTTTTCCGGCGTTCACCTGATTAACGAAGGCGTGCTGCCTGATTTTAGTTCCAGTTCGACGAGTTTTATGTTCAATGTGCAATTTGATTACGGCAATCCGTTTGAAAACAGGTACCGCAAACCCTATGACTTTTTCAGGCTACGGACGGAATTTGATTTCGGCGTCGGCCGGAAAATTCTCAGCAATGTGACAGGTTATGGGATTTTAACGGGCAAGAACGTGCGCTTCGGCGAACATTCCCTGCTTTTCGGCGCTTTTCAATATTACGACTATTGGGACAACAACACCTTCGAACTGGGTGCGATGGCTTTTGGCGGAGGCGTATTCTCCATGCTGCCGCTGGGTCAGACCTCGGACCTCTATACGAGCTTTCATGCGGGAGTCATTCCATTCTCGGGCAACAGCACCCATTTCGGACCTGATACGACATCAGAATTCAGGGATTATAATTTCGGTACCGGGCTGGAAGGCAAATTTGAGGGTACCGTGAACATCAGCAACCGCGTCTCCGCTTCCATGGTATTCTATTATTTTGTGATTCGCACCTATGTGGGTATCCCGGGCGATAATTACATCGGCATATTGAAGCCGCGGGTTGCCGTCAGGCTGTTCAAAAACCTGAGCGTCGGCGCCGAGCATTTTGTTTATTACAACGACCGCCACCTGAAGGGCTTTGAGCCGATTCACTCCAGGCGATCGGAGCAGAAAGTATTTTTACTGTATTATTTTGAAGACAACCAACGGCGGGGGCGCTATCATTGATCGGGCAGGTACTAACATAAAAATTAAAAAATATGCGAACGAGAAATGCGGGAGTTATCCTGATGATAGTGGGAATCATCCTGGTCATCTATACAGGATTTACCATGATCACCAAAGACAAAGTTGTGGATGTCGGTCCGGTTGAAATCACCAAGGAAGAAAAACATCCTGTTCAGTGGTCTCCCGTTGTGGGAGTCGTGCTCCTTGCCGGTGGCATCGGGCTGATTGCATTCGGCAAACACAGGAGTTGATGGCCGGTATCAAATAAACATGTCGCCGAGAACAAAGGCGGCAAAGACGAGGCTGGCCAGGCCGTTCGTCGTAAAAAACGCCAAATTTACTTTGCTTAAATCATCGGGCTTTACCAGGTAATGCTGGTAAACGAGCAGGGCGATAAATAGGCCGCTGCCAATCCAGTATAAATAACCAAAGCCCCCGGTTTTTCCGGCGACCACAATAAAAAGGGCTGCAACCAGGTGTAACCCGTTGGAGATCCGCAAGGCATTCTTTTTCCCGACACGTGCAGGAATGGAAAACAAGTGATTCGTACGGTCGAAATCTTCATCCTGCAAGGCATAGATGATATCAAATCCGCTGACCCAGCACAATACGCAACCGGAAAACAGTAAAGGAAGCAAGGAGAATTGGCCGGTTACAGCCACATACGAAGCAATAGGTGCCAGTGCCAGCCCAAGGCCGAGGATGAAGTGGCATAAAAAAGTAAATCGTTTGGTAAGCGAATAACCCAGGACAATGGCGAGGGCTAACGGAGATAAATAGAAGCAGGGCTTATTTATCAACCAGGTCATATACACAAATAGCACGCTACTGGCAATGACCAGGAACAGGGCGGATCGTGCGGAAACAATACCGGCAGGAATTTCCCGGTTTTTAGTTCGTTCATTCAGGCTGTCTATATCCCGATCGGCGTACCGGTTAAAGGCCATGGCAGCGGTACGGGCCAGGACCATACAGGCCAGCACTTTCAGAAACAGGGACCACTCAAAGGAATGTTCCGTCGTGTGAATCGCCAGGAAAAACCCGATCAAAGCGAACGGCAGGGCGAACAGGGTGTGGCTGAACTTGACTAAGGAAAAATAATTCTTAAGGCTGGAAGACACGCGTATTTAATTCTTCTGCAAAATTAGAAGAAAAAAGTATGCAAGTTTTAAAACCTGTCAGAGGATGATCAGTTTGGTTGTCGTCAGGATTTTCCCGTGACTGGTCAGCGAAACAAGGTAGACGCCGCCTGACAGGTTGTTACGTTCAAAACGGATCTCCCCGCCGGAACCGGGAAGCGGAACCTGCATGACTTTTTTTCCTACGGCGTCAAATAGTACCATGGAAAGATCTGCAGCCGGTGCTGGCGTATTCCATTGGTATTGAAAGTAGGTGTATTCTGTCATCGGGTTCGGATAATTCAGCAATAGCGCATCCTGATCCTTCGGGTCTTCCAGGCCTACGGCACACCCTTTCACCGTGGTGTATGCATTCGCTTTTCCATAGCCCCAGGTATTGTCGGGCAGGTTAAACCCGGTAAACGTGTCTTTGTCGGCGCAGCTGAGCAGCGCTGTTTTGAAATCCAGCCACGAAGCATTCGGGTAGCGCTGGAAATACAACGCGCCGATCCCGCATACCACGGGAGCGGACATGGACGTACCGCTGCTTCGTTTGTGTTTCCCGCCTGCCGCTACTTTTGCGGGCTCTACGGCTGCCAGCAAGGGCAACTCAAAGTGTGTGCCGCAGGATAGTACCCAGTCGCCGGCCGCCACCACATCGGGTTTGACGCGGTTGTCGCGTGTGGGTCCTTTGCTCGACTGAAGCCAACGTTGGCCGGGCTGGAAGGATGGAGCGGAAGTCACCGTAAAATTTACATTCGTATAATAATTCCTGTTGGTAAAAGCGCCTACGGTAATGACCTTGTCACTGCAGCTGAAGCTGCTTACAATGTTCTGGTCCAAATCAGGTTTTTTATAATAGCGGATAGGTGGGAAGGATACGGTGTCGGGAAGATTGTCAAATACCATATTTCCGCTCCAGCCGTCCAGGCGCCCGTTGCCTGTGGCGCGCAATCTCCAGAGATAACGTGAGGTATCGCCGCCGGCAATATTCATCGAGGAGTCAGCGAGAATATCATACTGCAGGACATAGGAACCAAACCGGTAATCGCCGGTAATCCTGACAATGCCCAAACGTTGACCGGCTTGATTGTACAGGGTGTCTTTTACATCCATGCCAATAAACGGAACCACGGTGTTGAAAGGAGTCGCGTCAAGTAATTTTATATCCGGAACGAAGCGGTCGATACCCATGGAAAACCGGATGTTCTCAAAATCGGAAGTGTCGCCCCAGAGTTGCATGGTCATGATGGAACCCGAATATTGCATCCAGGTCATGGCCGTGTCGGACGTGGCGGAATAGCCCACGTGTATAGGCGCATGCCCCAGGTTGCCGGCGGCGCACACAAGGGCACGGCCGTTCTTTTCGGTGATGATGCTTTCAATGGCCTGCGCCTGGATATCGCGTGCATCGTGCGAGCCGAAATAAGTTCCCAGGCTTACGTTGATGACGGCCGGTTTCCCCATCGTATCGGCTTTGAAGTAGATGTAACGCACGGCATCTACCAGGCTGGAAAGAAAATTGTCGTCGTTCACATTCAGGTTCATTTTCACGACGATGATGTCGGCCCCCGGCGCCACGCCTTTGTAATTGTTCAGGGCCAGGCCATTGCCGCAGGCAATTCCCGTGACATGCGAACCGTGACTGAAGACGGCATCCAGGTGTTCGGTTGACGTGTCGATCTGGTTGCCCACAAATTCTTTTCCATATCCAAAGGGCTGCGGATTAAAGACATTGCTTTCAAGGGTCTGGTCCCATACATATTTAATGCGTGTGCTCCCGTCAAGATTCCGGAAATCCGGGTGGGTATAGTCAATGCCTTCGTCAATGATACCTACGATCACACCGCTACCATCATATCCCTGCGGGAGATTCCACCCATTATGCACCTCGAGGGCATGGCTGTTCAGGATCATCTGGTCGTTAAGGGGCTGCAGTTTCAGGTCGTTGTCTTCAATGCGTTCCACGGAAGACAGTGCCGCCAGGTCGTTTACTTTGTTAAGAGGTATGCGGATGGCGGCAATGTCGCCGGCCGCATATTTAAAAACACCATGAAGCTCTTCCGTCCTGGCCCGGATCAGCGCCAGGTCTCCTTTCACAAAGAGTGCAATTTCTTTTTCCATTCTACGGGCCTCCTGCGGCGATTCGGGGTGCAGTTTTTTTAACAGGGAAGCGCTGATTTTCGGTTGAACCGCCAGGGCTGCCGTCGACAGCAAAAACAGGCATACAGGAAGGAGTAGTTTTTTCATAAAGAATGGCATTCGTACATCAAAAGTAATACTCCGTTGAAACGTAAATGGTTGCATTTCCATAAAATAATCGGTTTTATGAACAGTACTACAGGCAGGAATTCGACATTTTTTGCGACCTTTGGCGCCTCTAAAAACAGTTCACAGTTCACGGTTCACAGTTCACAGCGCTGCCCAGAGCGTAGTCGAAGGGTTCACGGTTCACTGCCCGGGCATTAAACTATTGAACTTTTGAACTTTTAAACTTTTAAACCAAGCAGTTATGGCTGACGATAAAAAGATCATTTTCTCCATGGTAGGCGTTAGTAAGATTTACCCGCCGCAAAAACAGGTATTGAAAGACATCTATCTTTCATTTTATTACGGCGCCAAAATCGGTATACTGGGATTGAACGGAGCCGGGAAGTCTACGCTAATGAAAATTATCGCCGGACTCGAGAAATCGTTTAATGGCGAAGTGGTTTTTTCACCCGGGTATTCCGTGGGATATCTTTCGCAGGAACCCGAACTCGATCCTACTAAGACCGCCAAAGAAATTGTCATGGAAGGGTGCCAGCATGTAGTGAACCTGCTGAAGGAATTTGAGGAAATCAACAACAAGTTTGGCGAGCCCATGAGCGACGATGAAATGAACAAGCTCATCGAGCGCCAGGCGAAAGTGCAGGACGAAATCGACGCCAATCACGGATGGGAACTGGATACCAAGCTGGACATTGCCATGGACGCCTTGCGTTGCCCGGAAGGCGACGCCTCGGTTGCCAATCTCTCCGGTGGTGAGAAGAGAAGACTGGCACTCTGCAGGCTTTTGCTGCAGGAACCCGATATCCTCCTGCTCGACGAGCCTACCAACCACCTGGATGCCGAAAGCGTATTGTGGCTGGAACAACATCTTCAGCAATACAAGGGAACGGTGATTGCCGTAACCCACGACCGTTACTTCCTGGACAACGTAGCCGGCTGGATCCTGGAACTGGACCGGGGCGAAGGCATTCCCTGGAAAGGAAATTACTCGTCCTGGCTGGAGCAGAAATCAAACCGCCTGCAGCAGGAGGAGAAAACGGAAAGTAAGCGCCAGAAGACTTTGCAGCGCGAACTGGAATGGGTACGCATGAGCCCGAAAGGCCGTCATGCAAAATCGAAGGCACGTATTGCCGCTTACGACAAGATGCTCAACGAAGACGTGAAGGAACGCGAAGACAAGCTGGAACTGTTTATTCCTCCCGGTCCCCGCCTGGGTGGCGTGGTCATTGAAGCCAACAATATTTCCAAAGCATACGGCGACAAACTTCTTTTTGAAAACCTCAGCTTCTCCCTGCCGCCTGCAGGGATTGTCGGGGTGATCGGTCCGAACGGTGCGGGAAAGACGACGCTGTTTAAAATGATCATGGGCCTGGAGAAACCCGACACCGGCGATTTTAAAGTGGGTGAGACCGTGAAAATTGCCTACGTGGATCAGACCCATGATGATCTCGTTCCGGGCAAAACAGTGTATGAAATTATTTCCGGCGGCACCGATACCATGCTGGTAAATGGCAAGCAGATCAATTCGCGGGCCTATGTTTCCAAATTTAATTTCAATGGTACGGATCAGAGCAAAAAGCTGGAAGTCCTTTCCGGCGGGGAGCGCAACCGCGCCCACCTGGCCATCACCCTGAAGCAGGGAGCCAATGTGTTGCTGCTCGACGAACCTACGAACGATATCGACGTAAACACCTTGCGTGCGCTGGAAGAAGCGCTGGAAAATTTTGCCGGGTGCGCGGTGATTATCTCCCACGACCGGTGGTTCCTGGATCGTATTGCCACGCATATCTTAGCCTTTGAAGGCGATTCGCAGGTCTATTTCTTCGATGGCAACTTCAGCGAGTACGAAGAAAACAAGAAGCAGAGACTCGGTGATGTTAGTCCGCATCGGATAAAGTACCGCTCACTCGTTAGATAGGCATTTAATCAACCAATTACGAATCCCAGATAGGAAGGATGAAGAAGGGACCACAGATTTTCATGATGGTCATGACAAAATCCTGATTTGTTTCTTCTGGTTTTGTAGGTGTAAATGCAAACAGCGCAAATCATGACCATCATGAAAATCTGTGGTCCATTGCAGCTAACTGCTCATTCCTTAATTCGTAACTGATTTGTAATTCGATGGTTCTTGTATAAATCCAAATTACTTTCCTTTATTTCCGGGAATGCCTATAGTATAGCCGTTACAGTACTGGTTATGGTTTTTGTCGTTTTTAAAATTCCTCACCTGTCTCTGCCATACTACTGGGACGAAGCCTGGGTATACGGACCTGCCATCCGCATGATGGAAGCGAAGGGCCTGAGCCTTTTGCCTGATGCTTTGCCGGTGTATTACACCCGCGGCCATCCTTTGTTCTTTCATTTTTTGGGCGCCGCCTGGTTAAAAATATTCGGGAACTCCGTAACGGTCAGTCATCTTTTTCCGTTGCTGGTTTCTGTGGCGCTGATCTTCCTCGTTTATCTTTTCGGCCGGGATATTTTCCAAAGCGCGCAGGCAGGTTTTCTTGCCGCTTTTGTACTGGTGCTGCAACCGGTTTTCCTCGCACAAAGCGGATTGTTATTGCCCGAAGTGCTGCTGGCATTTCTGTCGCTGCTGGCGTTGTATTTTTTCCTGAAAGAAAAATACGGGCTCTACCTCCTGACCGCGTCATTGGCATTGTTAACGAAGGAATCCGGAGTCATTTTAGTGGCCACGGTAAGTGCATGGACACTCATGGATGTCTACGGCCATCGCAACAGGTTTGCGGCCGGGCCATGGATTCGCCGTTTGGGAATCGCTGCATTACCGGTTGTTCCCCTTCTTGTTTTTCTGTTTATCCAGAAACGAATGAATGGCTGGTTTTTATTCCCCGAGCATCTCGATTCTATATCATTCTCCATCCCTGTCATGCTAAACAAGCTGGAGCGATATGCAGCGTATGTTTTTATCTACCAGGGCAGGAACCTGCTGACCGGTATGGTCCTGCTTTCCATCGGGCTGTTTGCCTTGCGCAAAAAGCAAGTTGAACCGGTGATTTACCTGCTTGGGTTGCATGTTGTTCTTTTTATTTTATTCAGTTCCCTGAATTTTTATTCGAACCGCTACATGGTATTCGTCATCCCGGCGTGGATACTCGTATTTTCTTACAGTATAACGCGGATCATGCCCCGTTGGATCCTTGTATTGCTTCTTTTGGCCGTCGCAGGTATTCAATCGCATTTTATCAAAAAGCATTCCAGCTCCGATCATGATCTCGGGTATATCAATTCGGTGAAGTCTTACAGGGCAGCGGTCGATTATTGCGTGGCGAATCACTGGCAGGAAAAAAAGCTGTTTGCATCGTTCCTGATGGCAGATTGCCTGACCAATCCCTATGCCGGTTACGTTCGTAAAGAGGAAGTATTTAAGATGGTAACCGGGAAAAGTACGGGGCAGGAGGAATACTATCTTTTTAATGATGTGGAGAATAAGCAGGAAGCTCAACAGGTTAAGGACTCGCTACACCTGGAACTGCTCATGCGTTTTGAAATTGGCCAGGCGTGGACAGAGATCTGTATAAACCAACGAATTACGAATGAGAAAAACGAATTAACGAATAATAAAAAACAGGATTTTTCCCATTCGTTAATTCGTAACTGATTCGTAATTCGTTGGTAAGTTCGTAATTCGCGGGTTTATTACATTTGCCCAATAATAGCTCGAACGATTGAAACCATCTATTCCCAAAGGAACCCGCGACTTTTCACCTGCTGAAATGGTGAAGCGGAACTTTATTTTCGATACCATAAAAAGTGCCTTTCAAAGCTGCGGCTACCAGCAGATTGAAACTCCCGCCATGGAAAATCTTTCCGTGCTGGAAGGAAAATACGGTGAGGAGGGCGACCGGTTGCTGTTCAGGATCCTGAACTCAGGGTCTTTGCTGGAAACCTTAAAAACTGCGAATGCCGGCATGCCTTCCGGCGACATTACGGAAAAAGGACTGCGCTATGACCTGACGGTACCTTTCGCCCGGTACGTGGTGCAGCATCAAAATGAAATTTCATTTCCCTTCAAACGATTCCAGGTGCAGCCCGTTTGGCGTGCCGACAGGCCGCAAAAGGGGCGATACCGTGAGTTTTACCAGTGTGATGCCGATGTGATCGGCAGCGATTCTTTATTGAATGAAGTGGAACTCGTGCAAATCATCAGCGAAGTATTTACACAACTGAAGATAAAGGTCTCCATCAAACTCAATAACCGCAAGATTCTCAGCGGCATCGCGGAGGTGATCGGGGAGAAGGATAAAATAATTGATATCACCGTTGCCATCGACAAGCTGGATAAGATCGGTCTCGATAAAGTGAATGAAGAGCTCAAAGGGAAAGGACTTCCTGAAAAAGCCCTGGCCGGCCTGCAACCCATTCTTAACCTGTCGGGAAGTCATTCGGAAAAACTGGCGGCGCTGAAAAATATCCTGGCAGCATCGGAGACGGGTTTGACGGGAATCGCGGAAATGCAAACGCTGTTTGACCTGGTCTCCGGACTGGCATCCGGCATGCCCTGCGAACTGGATTTAACGCTGGCGCGCGGACTGAACTATTATACAGGAACGATCATCGAAGTGAAAGCAGACGATCCGCGTTCCACGTTTACATCGAGCGTCTGCGGCGGCGGACGGTACGACGACCTCACCGGAATATTCGGATTGAAGGGCATGAGCGGCGTGGGAATTTCCTTTGGCGCCGACAGGATTTACGACGTAATGGAGGAAGCCGGGGCATTCCCTGATTTCAGCAATGTCTCCACGAAAATTCTCTTCGTCAATTTCGGGGATGCCGAAGCCCGTTATTGCCTGGGCCTCGTTGGCCGGTTGCGGAAGGAAGGCATTCATGCCGAATTATTTCCTGACACGGTGAAGATGGCGAAGCAGATGAAATACGCCGATGCGAAAAAAATTCCCTTCGTAGCGCTGGTCGGCGGGGAGGAAATGAAAACCGGTAACATCACCGTGAAAACGATGGGAACCGGTGAGCAGAATACATTGAATTTCGAAGAACTTTTGCATTTACTAAAAAGATAATCCCGGAAGCATTTTCAACCCGTGAATCCCGGTTTCATAAAATGACTATACATCAGATCAGCTCCAAACTCATCAACTTCGAAACCGTTGAAAAGATTTTCAATGACGGCGCTCAACTGGCTTTGTCGAAGGAAGCAAAAGACAACATAAACCGAGGCCGGAAATACCTGGACTCCAAGATGAAAAGCAGCAAGGAGTCCATTTACGGAATCAATACGGGCTTTGGCGCCTTATATAACAAATCCATTGCCGGCGACGATCTTGAAAAGCTGCAGCGTAACCTGGTGATGAGCCATGCCTGCGGAACAGGAGATGAAGTGCCGCCGGAGCTGGTGAAGCGCATGCTCTTCCTGAAAATCCAGGGCCTCAGCTATGGCAATTCCGGCGTGCAACTGGTAACCGTTGAGCGGCTCATTGAATTCTTTAACCGGAACATCCTGCCTGTTGTTTACCAGCAGGGATCCCTGGGCGCTTCCGGCGACCTGGCCCCGCTGGCACATCTTTCCCTGCCGTTAATCGGGGAAGGGGAGGTCTACTATGAAGGAAAGAAACAAAAGGCGAAAGCTGTTCTGAAAAAATTAAACTGGCAACCCATCCACCTGCAGTCCAAGGAAGGACTGGCACTCCTGAACGGCACACAGTTTATGTCAGCCTACGGATTGTGGGCCGTGAGTAAAGCCATGCACCTGGCTTCGATGGCCGACATGATTGCTGCCGTTTCCCTCGATGGTTTTGACGGCCGCACCGAACCCTTTCATGCCTCCATACACCGTATCCGTCCGCACCAGGGTCAACAGGAAGTCGCTGAAAATATCCGCCGTATTTTAAAAGGCAGCAAGATTGCCACGCAGGAAAAGGCGCATGTGCAGGATCCTTATTCTTTTCGCTGCATTCCACAGGTGCATGGCGCTTCGCGGGATGCGATCCGGTTTGTAGCCCAGGTCATCCTGACGGAAATAAATTCAGTGACCGACAACCCGACCTTGTTTCCCGAAGAAGACAAAATTATTTCCGCCGGTAACTTTCACGGACAGCCGCTGGCTTTGGCGTTGGATTTCCTGGCCATCGCCTTGTCGGAATTGGGCAGCATTTCAGAACGCCGGACCTACCAATTGATCTCCGGGCAACGGGGGCTTCCGCCATTCCTGGTCGCCAACCCCGGACTGAACAGCGGATTTATGATTCCCCAATACACGGCCGCTTCCATCGTAAGCCAAAACAAGCAGCTGTGCACGCCTGCCTCCGTCGATTCCATCGTTTCATCCAACGGACAGGAAGATCATGTAAGCATGGGGGCCAACGCGGCCACCAAATTATTCCAGGTTACGGAGAATCTCCATACCATCCTTGCCATCGAATTGTTCAATGCCGCCCAGGCTCTGGAGTTTCGCCGCACAGCCGGTTTAGGAAAAAGGATCAACAGCTCTCCGCTCATTGAAGAATTTGTGGAAGCTTACCGCCAGCATGTATCATTCGTCAAAGAAGACAGGATTCTTTTCGAAGAAATAGAACGCAGCAGGCAGTTTATTGACAGTTAGTAGTTGGGAGTAATTTGAGAATTTGAGAATTTGAAAATTTGAGAATTGGAATTCTCCGGCTTTGCCCTCTGCCTTCTGCCCTCTGCCTTCTGCCCTCTGCCTTTCGTCCTCGGCTTTCCGCCCTCTGTCTTCCGTCCTCCGCCTTCCGTCCTCCGCCCTCCTTCACCCATTTTAACGGCCTCCAAAAATTCTGGATTGTGGGTTTTTTTCTGTATTTCCTCATAACCAAAGGGTTTCATTTCGTGTTTTGCGTAAAAAAATTATGTTCAAATGGTTGATTATCTTAAATTTGTGTGCAATAATCCTCATTCATGATGAAAAGATTTTACCCGCTTGCAGTCACCCTGCTTGTTGTGCTCCATTTGTCCACCCGGGCTGCCGACAATGCTGTGGTGATTCCTGTCAATTTTACTTCGTTTACGAACCAGGAAAAGGTTATTAGTGAGGAATTACTGCAAATCACAGATGAATCACTTCGCAGCAATCCTGACTTTGGCAAGCTTCCCGTTACCGCACCGTGTAATAACTGTTATGAAGACTTGTCCAAAAGAAAAGCCGATGCCCGTTATTTTTTCAAGAACGGTAGCAATGGGACTCATTTTTACATCCAGCAATCTGTAGGAGATATCAATTACAAGGACATTGCCGGTAACTGGCGGGAAATAAATCCGAACCTGCAGGTACCGACAGTCCCCGGTGAGTATCATGCTCCTTACCAACCCTTCCCTGTTACCGTAGACCTCAACAGTAAAAAAACAACCCTAACCAATAGCGGGTATACTTTTGAGTTCAATAAATCCATGGAACTTTTTCACATGGATTCCAAAGGTACCGTTACATCCCTGGGCACACCCAACTGGTCAAATCAGTATGCCGGAGATGGCGGTGTAAAGATCCTGGATTTTTATCCCGGTGTGGATGTGGAGTTTATCGTTTACGAAGGAAAGGTGAAAGCCAATTTCCTCCTGAACAGCAAGTTGAATTTTACGGACGGATGGATTGTTGCCAGGCAAGGCATGTCATTCACCGGTGACCTGAAACTGAATACAGCGGTTTCCATGAAGGATGAAGCGGGCAGGCTGACAGGAACCATCCCCGTGGTAAATGGCCATGGCCTGGAAATTTTTTCTATCGGCAAAAGCCTGGTTCTTGACAACAATACCGAATCGCAGGCCCGTTTTATTGCCGGTGCTGAAGTAACTCCTTCCAATGATTTTTTGATTTATGTTCCGGTATCGTGGCTTAACAATCCCGCGCTGGTTTACCCGGTTACGATTGATCCTTTGGTAAGCGCCACCGGTTCCATGGCTACACCGGCCATTACAGGTTCTATGTATTCGGCCTGTTATACGGGAGGATGCGTTTACAACATGCCTTCCATTGCCGCTCCGCCAAAAAGTACGATCACGAATATCCAAACAACCTTTACATACAATGCGAGCAATGCATGCCAATTGAAAGACGGCGGCATCATCGTGCATTATGGAGCCTGCAGGGCGCCGGGGACCATGGCTTTTTCTAATCCTACCGGTGCGGCAGGAAATGCAACGATCAACGCCACGCTCTTTCCTTATTTTTCAAGCTGCATTCCGGCGCCTCAATGCGCTACCTATAACATGGATTTTTCCATGGATTTTTACCGGTGTGTAGATCAGACGGCTGGTTGTGCTTCAACCTGTATTTCCGCCAATTCACCGTGGGTTGTTACCGTAGAAGGCCACACCGTTGAAATCAATTCCATCACGCCCAGCCATATCGTATGTACCGGTGGCAACACTTCATTGACCGCTACAGCACAATACGGAGTAGGGGGCTATTCCTATTCCTGGACTCCGGGTGGTGCAGGACAGACCATTAATCCTTCGCCTGCCGGAACACAGGTATATACCTGCACCGTTACTGATGCCTGTGCCAACACCGCCACCAACAGTGTGACCGTTACCGTAACAGGAAGCGCACCACCCGCAGTCACTATTTCACCCAACGGCACCGTATGCGCAGGAACCAACATCACCTTTACTGCTACTCCGAATAACGGCGGAGCCTCACCGACCTTCGACTGGTATATTGGTTCGCTCCTCCAGCAAACAGGTCCGCTGAATACATTTCAAACAACCGTTTCAGCCTTCGATTCGATTTCTGTTCAGATGACATCCACCTCGGCTTGCGCTTCAACGCCGATAGCATTCGCCGGGTTCACGATAGCGAATACACCTGTGGCAAGTGTGGCGTTAAATTCTGTTCCGTCGGCACCCCCGTATTGCGTCGGGCAGACTGTCGTTTTTACGGCTGTTCCGGCAGCAGGTTCCGTAGGCGCTAACCCGGTATATGGCTGGGGAATCGGAGCTGCCCAATCCGGTATTTTTCTGTGGACAACAAGTAACACATACACCTATGTAGTCCAGCCGGGAGTGAAGGTTTTTAAGGTCTGGTTGGTTTCCGATTTGCCTTGTGTAACAAACGACACGGTGGGATCCGTGACAAGAAGTGTATCGGGCACGGCGTCGGTTACTCCGATTGTTACTGTTTCGCCTACTCCGGTAACTGCTTGTGTGGGCGACGTAATAAATTTTACAAGCCTGACGACCTTTGGTGGTGCCGGTCCGCTTTACCAGTGGCAGCTGGATGGTGTGGATATCGGAGGCGCCACGACCAATGCTTATAATTATACTGCAGCACTACCCGCAGGATCGCATGTGATCAGCCTGATCCTTACTTCCAATCAAAACTGTGCTATTCCGGCGACCGATACTGCCTTTGTACCGGTTACCGTCAGCGCCAATTCAGCGCCTTCCGTGACGATTACACATGACTGGCCGGGTCCCGGTCAACCCTGTGCCGGACAGCAAATTACATTTACTGCTAATCCAACCAATGGTGGGACTGCACCTACATATGTTTGGGAGATAAATGGGGTAAATGCCGGCACTGGTTCTACGCTAACAACAACCGCTTTACTGGGGCCTAATGATTCCGTCAGCGTTGTCATGACTTCAAATTCTGCCTGTGCCACTTCGCCGACTGCATCGAATTATATTATTTTCCCGGTAACTCCTGCGGTGACACCACTGGTTACGATCAACACTATTCCGGCTTCCACATTAAATCTATGTGCGAATGATCCTATCCAGTTCTTTACAAATGCAAATAATGGCGGTACTCCAACTTTCCAATGGCAGGAAAATGGTGTAGATGTTCCGGGGGCTACTTCAGGTTCTTATTCCAGTTCTTATTCAACATCTACGATCGTAAGTGTCATCATGACTTCTACGGCAGCATGTGCAGTGCCGGCTACTGATACGGCATTCAACCCCGTGACTATTAATGCTCCCCAGGTACCCTCGGTTTCATTAGCCCAGGCGCCGGCAGGAGCCTTCTGCCAGGGAACCAGTATTACTTTTACACCTACGCCCATCAATGGAGGAACGCCCACTTATCAATGGTATGTGAACGGTACCTTCGCATTTGTCGGTGATCCGTTTGTTACCACCTCTTTATCGAACGGCGATGTGGTGAAAGTGCGGATGACGGCCACAGGTTGTGTGGACCCCGACTCAGCAGTCGACCAGATTACCGTGACGGTAAATCCGCTGAATACTCCGACGGTGGCCTTGACCCAGACGAATCCTCCTCCCTGCCAGGGTACGCCCATCACCTTCAATGCGCATACGACACTCGGGGGAACAGCGCCGACCTTTAACTGGTGGGTGAACGGAAGTCCTGTCGTTGTGCCGGATTCCGTATTTACAAGTTCGTCTGTCAATCCCGGAGATCTTATCCGCGTTACCTTACATTCCAATATCGGTTGTCCTGATCCCGATACGGCATTTGCTACGGTTAATGCCGCCATTGTGCCAACCCTTATTCCTTCCGTCAACATTTCCCAGTCGCCTGATCCGGCCTGCCTGGGAACGCCGGCAACCTTTACGGCAACGCCTGTGAATGGCGGAGCCGCGCCCGTTTATCAATGGACCGTAAACAGTGTAGTCGTGGGCGGAACCGGTTCAACCTATACCACGTCCACACTCAATAGCGGGGATGTCGTCGGTGTGACGCTGACATCCAATGCGCAATGTGCAAGCCCTGCAACGGCCAGCAATACGTTTAATGCCAACCTGACCATTCCGGATGTTCCCGTGGTGACCATCACGCCGCCGACAACAGGCAATATCGTATGCCAGGGAGCGACGGCGAACTTTACGGCAACGGCCACGGCTTTCGGCGGCACCAGTCCTACCTACCAGTGGTTCGTAAACGGAACGGCGGTTTCTTCTTCGAATCCTTTTTCTACCACGACGCTGGCTGATAACGATGTGGTTAGCGTTGTGATGACCTCCAATGCTTCCTGCGTTTCTCCGGTGACAGATACCGATGCAGTGACCATGGATGTCATTCCTTTGGTAGTGCCTTCCGTCACGCTGACGGCAAACCCCAATGATTCGATCTGCGGAGGAGATTTAGCCTCCTTTACGATCGATACGTTAAACGCGGGTCCGAACCCACAGTACCAATGGTATAATAATGCCATTGCAATTCCGGGCGCTACCGGCAATACCTATTCCAGTTCCACCTTAACCAATGGAAATGTAATTAGCATCGTCCTGATCTCAGATGCACTCTGCGCCCTTCCGGTATCCGATACCGATCGCGTTACTATGACGGTAACCACGAATGTTCCTTCCGTAACAATTGCCGCAGTACCTGTGGGCTCCGTTTGTGAAGGTGCCAGCGTTGTCTTTACGGCCACGCCTGTGAATGGCGGAACAGCGCCCATTTATCAATGGTTTGAAGGCGGAAGTTCAGTAGGCATCAATTCTGCTACTTATACATCTACTACCTTGACAAACGGGGCACAAGTAACCGTGCAGATGACGTCTAACGCGTATTGCGCATCGCCCACACAAGTCACCTCCAATGCATTTACTGCCAATGTCGTCCTCTATCAGACTCCTACCGTAACCATTACAGCGAATCCTGCAGGCACCATTTGCGTCGGAAATCCTGTGACCTTTACGGCAGTTGCAACATTCCCCGGTCCGGGTCCCATTTATCAATGGCAGGTGAACGGCGTGAACAAGGGCACCAACAGCGCGACATTTACTTCTTCCACGTTAGCCGACGGCGACGTGGTACAGGTCCTCCTTACTTCCAACTACCAGTGTTTAAACACGCCGAATGCCACGTCAAACCAAATTATTATTGATGCCGCACAGCCGCTACAGGTAACTATTTCCGGCGGTGATATTTCTGTTTGCCCCGGTGTACCGGTTCCGCTCCTGGCTACGGCTACAGGCGGGCTGGCTCCCTATGGTTATACCTGGACACAGAATGCCGGAAACGACAGCGCTGTGGTCATAGCGCCGCTGACGACTACCAGTTATATCGTAACTGTAACCGACGTTTGCGGATCCACGGCAGCGAAGGATACCACCCTGATTACCGTGTATCCATCACCGGCAGCCAACTTCAGCTATTCGCCGCAAAACCCGTCGAACCTCGCACCTGAAGTATTCTTTACCGATCTTTCCTTCCAGGCTGTAAACTGGTGGTGGGATTTTGGCGACACGACAAATGATGTGAGCCAGCATCCATCCCACGTGTATGCCGGAACAGGTTATTACCAGGTGCAGCTTACCGTAGAGAATACATTCTCCTGCCTGGACTCCATAACGTATACGATCCTTGTAAAAGAAGAAGTGGCCATGTACATTCCGAATTCCTTCACGCCGGATGGAGACGGGTTAAACGATCTTTTCGGACCGATGGGATTTGAACTGGGACCTTATGCCATGATCATCTTCGACCGGTGGGGCCAGAAAGTATTTGAAGGCAGCAATGACAAGCCGTGGGACGGCAAATTGTCCGACGGAAAATCCCCGGCCCCACAGGGTGTGTACGTGTACTATATTTATTTTGCGGATGGGAAATACAATGAACCTGTGGTAGTTGGGCGGGTTACCGTCGCCAATTAAGTACCGCTGTTTTTGTTATCTTTGCATTTTTAAAAGGCATGGCAAAGAATTTCATATCCAACAAGGACGAATGCGTCAGGATGTTCAGGAATAACTTCCTGGAATCGCTTTCCAGGGTTCATTTTACCGTGCCCCTTATCATTTTCCTGCCCGTTATCGGTTATTTCTTCTATAAATCGGTGTTCGTGTTTCACCTGGGCGCAGGCTCCATGGTATTGCTCATCGGCGCAGGTCTTTTTGTCTGGACATTGACCGAATATGTTCTGCACCGTTTTGTTTTCCATTGGGAACCACCCGGAAAACTGGGAAAGCGTATTCATTTTGTGTTCCACGGCGTTCATCATGATTACCCCAGCGACAGCAAAAGGCTGGTGATGGTTCCTTCCATCAGCATACCGCTGGCTACGCTGTTTTATTTTCTTTTCTGGGCCATCCTGGGCCGCGAATTGGTCGCGCCCTTCTTTATCGGTTTTCTTGCCGGCTACCTTTTTTACGACATGGTTCACTATGCCGTTCATCATTTTAACTTGAAAGCGAAATTCTGGCTGGACCTCAAGCACCATCACATGCTCCACCACTACAAGGACATGGATAACGGCTACGGGGTAAGTTCCAAGTTCTGGGACCTGGTTTTCCGGACGATGTTTAAGTAAAAAACGGGATTCTTTTACAAGATCTTATTGTGCTCATAGCGGCTTGCGAATTTCGCACAGCGGTATGAAGCAATATCCTGCTAAATAACGAGAATAAACTGTTTTCCCGACGAGCCCTTGTTTGTCATGCTGGAAGCATCTTGTTTCTGCTTATCCGGAAGATTCTCTTACCCATCAACAAGTTTCTTCCAGAATGACGAAAGGAATTCAGATGCTGGATTGAATTAATACAGTTCATCAGTAGGGCACGGAGAAATCCACACGGAGGTCACGGATATTAATTCAAGAAAGTTTTTTTTCTCAGGATCGAAGGATTCTTGCCGGATTACATGCGTGCGGCCATCAGGAGATCCAGGTCCTTGTAAGGCACATTGCATACGTCGCTGACGTACCGGTTCGTAATGGATCCTTTGTAAATATAAACGCCGCGGCGGACCGACTTATCTTTATACAGCATTTCTTCCACACCGCCGTTTTCGCCCATGCTCATAAGAATGGGAGTAAAGATATTGCTGAGGGCATGCGATGCCGTACTGGATACGCGGGATGCGATGTTGGGAACACAGTAATGCACGACACCGTATTTGCGGAAAACAGGATTGCTGTGATTCGTGACCTGGGATGTTTCAAAACATCCGCCCTGGTCAATACTGACATCCACGATAACCGATCCGGCTTTCATTTCACTGACCATTTCTTCCGTTACGACGATGGGAGCCCGTCCTTCGCTGACACGCAAGGCGCCGATAGCCACGTCGGCCGACTTGAGTTCCTTCAGGAGGGTACCCGGAATCATCGTGGAGGTATAGATCCTGCGGCCGATATGATTCTGAAGGCGTCTTAATTTCTGGGTGGAGTCATCAAATACTTTCACCATGGCGCCCAGTCCAAGAGCGGTTCGCGCCGCATATTCACCTACGGTACCGGCGCCGATAATGACGACCTCCGACGGGGCAATACCGGAAACACCACCCAATAATTCTCCCTTGCCGTTAAAAGCGTTACTCAGGTATTCGGCTGCAATGAGAATGCTGGTGCTGCCGACAATTTCACTCATGGCCTGTATGATGGGAAATACGCCGGATTCGTCCTGGATAAATTCATAGCCGATGGCTGTGATCCGTTTCGAACAAAGCTTTTTTACATAGTCGGCATTTTGCATGGACATCTGAAGGATGGACATCAGGGTCTGGCGCGGCTGAACCAGTTCCAGTTCCTCGATGGAAGGAGGGGCGACTTTCAGGATAATTTCGGATTTGTAAACTTCTTCCGGCGAATAGGCGATGCGGGCGCCGGCTTCGCTGAAATCGGAATCCTGGATATTCGATGTTTTGCCCGCGCCTGCTTCAATGACGATTTCATGGCCGTTATTTACCAGCAAGGCAACGGAATCGGGAATCAGGGGAATGCGGTTTTCCTGGAAGGAGGTTTCCTTGGGTATGCCCAGGTTCAGCTGCTTTTTTTGCTTTTTAACCTCGACCATCGCTTCCTGGGGCATCAGGCCGGCGGAAGTAAAAAGAGAGCTTAAGCCCTTAGGTACTTGTTCACTCATTGGTAACAGAGATTAATCTTATACCATCTTCCACGACGATGGTTACGGAAACAGCGTCTTCAGGCATTAAATTTAAAATTTTTTCCGGCCATTCCACAAAACAAAAGCTGCCGCTGTAGAAATATTCTTCAACGCCAATGTCCAGGGCTTCCTGCTGGGATTCAATGCGGTAAAAATCAAAATGAAAGACGGGTTTGCCATCACCGTCCCGGTATTCATTAATGAGCGAAAAGGTAGGGCTGCTTACATTCTCCGTCACGCCCAAGAGCCTGCAAAAGACCTTGGTGAGGGCTGTTTTCCCGGCTCCCATGCCACCCTTCAATGCCACTACCCTTTTCATCCCGCAAAAGGCAAGGATCTGGATGGCAATGGGGGGCAGTTCCTCTTCGGTGCGGCAGGAGAATTCGTATTTCATCGAGGAGCCAAAATAGCGCAAAATGTTGAATCCTCTAAATTGAAAGCCTGCCAGCCCCGTTGAGCACCCTAAAGAGACCTCAGCTTATCAGGATTGGGCAGGAACAAATCCTGATCTGTGTCTGTAGCCTATTTGCTTGTCAATACGGCAAACGGAATGATCATCTCCTCCAGCGAAATACCTCCATGCTGGAATGTATTCCGGTAATAATTCACGTAGTAATTGTAGTTATTCGGGTAGGCAAAGAAATTATCCTGCTTGGCAAAAACGAAGGTCTGGCTCAGGTGCTGACGGGGAAGCATGCCGTCAGCGGGATTCTTGATTTCAAACACTTCCCGCTTGTCATAATTCAGGTTGCGGCCCTGCTTATAACGAAGGTTCGTGTTGACGCTCTTGTCGCCGACAATTTTCGTGGGTTCTTTGACTCGGATGGTGCCGTGATCGGTCGTGATGATAAGCTTCACCTTGCTCTCGGCAATCTTCTTCAGCGCCTCAAAGAGGGGAGAGTTCTGGAACCAGGAAAGGGTAATGCTGCGGTAGGCTTTTTCATCGTCGGCGAGCTCCCGGATCATCTCCATTTCGGTGCGGGCATGCGACAGCATGTCCACGAAATTGTATACGATGACATTCAGTTTGTTTTTCATCATGTGGTGGATGTTCTCCACCAGGTTTTTGCCTTCGTTGTGGTTGGTAACCTTGGTATAAGAGAAGGTTACGTCCTTCCGCATGCGGGTGAGATGATCCTTGATAAAATCCTCTTCGTGCATGTTCTTTCCTCCCTCGTCTTCGTCGTTCAGCCAGTACTGCGGCATACGGGCTTCGATCTCGGCCGGCATGAGACCGGCGAAGATGGCATTGCGCGCATATTGCGTGGCTGTGGGAAGAATGCTGAAATACAATTCGTCATCCTGCAGCCTGAAAAATTCGCTCAGCACAGGTTGAATCGTTCTCCACTGGTCGTAACGCAGGTTGTCGATCAGGAGCATGAATACCGGGTCGGCGGAGGCGTCCATAACGGGAAATACTTTTTTCTTCATCAACTGATGTGACATCACCGGCGCGTTCTGTTCCGGATTTTTCAGCCAGGAAGCATAGTTGCGCTCGATAAACCGCGCGAAGAGGTTGTTGGCTTCACTTTTCTGGGAAGTCAGGATTTCATACATGCCGTCGCCGGAATTCTGCTCCAGTTCCAGCTCCCAGTACACCAGCTTTTTATATACTTCTTTCCATTCGTCCAGTGAAAGCTTGTCGCTCAGCGACATGCCGATGTTGCGGAATTCCTGCTGGTAAGCCGACGTGGTCTTCTCGCTGATCAGGCGTTTGTTTTCGAGAATCTTTTTTAAAGCCAGGAGAATCTGGTTCGGGTTGACGGGTTTGATCAGGTAATCGGCGATCTTGCTGCCAATGGCTTCTTCCATGATATGTTCCTCCTCGCTTTTCGTGATCATGATCACGGGAATTTCGGGCAGGATATTTTTCAGCCTGGAAAGGGTTTCAATGCCCGAAAGCCCGGGCATGTTTTCGTCGAGAAAAATGATATCAAAAGGTTGGGTACGCGCCAGTTCGAGCGCGTCGTTGCCGTTGGAGGCCGTCACCACTTCGTATCCTTTTTCTTTCAGGAAAAGCAAATGGGGCTTCAGCAAATCTATTTCATCGTCCGTCCAAAGTATGCGTACTGAATCCATCAGGTCGATTGTTACAGGTGAATTTCTTTTTGTTTCAAAGTTAGCAAATGCTCTTGTCATAATTCGTTGTATTTTAGTTGCGCTATATTTAAACGGACTTCCCGTGAAAAAATTCTAGCTGTGGGAAAACAAAAAATTATCAACGATCCGATTTACGGTTTTATATCCGTGTCCCACGACCTGGTTTTCGAACTGATGGAACATCCGTACTTCCAGAGACTTCGCAGGATCAGGCAGTTGGGTATGACGCACCTGGTCTATCCCGGCGCTCACCACACCCGTTTTCACCATGCCCTGGGCGCCATGTACCTGATGGGCCAGGCCCTGGAAACGTTGCGGTCCAAGAAAATTGAAGTGAGCGCCGAGGAAGCCGAAGCCGTTACCATTGCCATCCTCCTCCATGATATCGGGCATGGACCCTATTCGCATGCCCTGGAAGACAGCATTGTATCCGGCATCAACCATGAGCAGCTATCCGAACTTTTCATGGACAGGCTGAATGAAATATTCCAGGGAAGGCTCACGCTGGCGCTGAAAATATTCCGGAATGAATACCCGCGAAAGTTCCTGCATCAGCTGGTGTCCAGCCAGCTTGACATGGACAGGCTGGATTACCTGAACCGCGACAGCTTTTTTACCGGCGTCTCGGAAGGCGTGATCAGCAGCGACCGCATCATTAAAATGCTGCAGGTATACAACGACCAGCTCGTCATTGAGGCGAAGGGTATTTATTCGATCGAGAAATTTATCGTGGCGCGCAGGCTCATGTACTGGCAGGTATACCTTCACAAAACCGTCGTCAGCGCCGAAGGCCTGCTCATCAACATCCTGAAACGGGCGCGCGAATTGTTCAGGCAGGGCCACCCGCTTTTTGCCACGCCGGCCTTGCAGCAGTTCCTGAAAAAAGAATTTACCCATAGGGATTTTAAGCAGGATCCTGCTTTGCTGGATACGTTCGCAGCCCTCGACGACAGCGACGTCGTGGCCGGCATTAAAGTCTGGCAGAATGAAACCGACCCGGTGCTTTCCGATTTATGCCGGCGCATGATGAACAGGAACCTTTTCCGGATCCTCATCCAGCCGGAACCATTTTCAGGGGAGTTAATAAATCGTTACCGTGAAGCCATATCCAGCCAGCTGGGCTTGAAAAAGGGAGACGTGGATTATTACCTCATATCCGGCAAAATGGTAAATAATGCCTACCACAGCACCAGCGAGAAAATCAATATCCTGTTTAAGGACGGTACCCTGAAAGATATTGCCGATGCGGCCGACACGCTGAATATACGGTCGCTGACAGAGACGGTTGAAAAGCACTATCTCTGTTTTCCCAAGGAAGTGGTGTTGTAGAATAAGAAGGAGAATTAGCAAGAAGGAAAATAGGCAATGGGCAAGGAGGAGAATTGGCAATGGGGAAATAAGCAATAAGCAATGAGGAAAGTGTAAAAATGCAGCTAAAGATTGCTTCGTCGGTTGCGATTATACGCATCATTCTATTGATAATCCAGGCGCAACCTCCTCGCAATGAAGGGTGGCTATAATATTCGTGTCAAAAAGGGTTATGGAAAAGTGCGCAGCGGCGCACTTTTCCATAACCCTTTTTGACACACACTCGAAGGTTGACTTGTCATTGCGAAGCAATTGCGCCGATAGTCTGATGGGTACCTAAAAAGGCATCGCAATTGCCGAAGCAATCTGTCGCGGGTTAGCAGAATGTCAATGGAATGAATGCAGGAGAAATTCAACCAAAACTATTTCAGCCTGAACATCGGGAAGTTTGCGTCGGGAATTTATTTCTACCGTTTATCTGACAGCCGGGATGTCCTGGCCACCGGCCAGCTTTTAAATATCAGGCGCCCCTGAAAAGACGGGAGGAGTTAATTCTCAAAATTCTGAAATGTGATCTTGTGGCTTCCTTCGTCATTAATAATTATAAGGGTATGGGTTACTGTGGTGTTGGCACATTTCAGTTTGTATTTTAATTCCATCTTCGGGCCTCCGTCATCACTGGTTTTACTTTCCCTGGCGCTGGTCAGTTCAAACGACTGGATAGGTCCCAGGACTTCCTTGAGTTTCCTGAACTTTTCAATTTTCTTTTCCAGGGGTTCGCTTTCATTTGAGGAAGCGGTGTAGTAGGAGTCCAGGTTTGAATAGTCTTCATGGATCAGATCATTCATCAGGCTTTCAGCTACTGCCTGGGATTTGGCCTGGTCTACATCGGCCAGGCCGCAACTGATGAATAGCATTAATACAGGGATTACCAGTAGTTTCATAGGTTGGAGTTTGACGGGTTAAATGGATCGTACTTAAAAACAAAAATATAGAAGCATTTGATTTTAATGCAAAAACCAATTCGTTATTTGCTAAATGAGCGAATTTGAGGCAAAATGGAAATTTGGTAAACGATGATTTTTTGCTATTTTAGTTATCCGGCAGGTATTCCCGGTACCATTTCTGACCTTCCCTGCCCAACCATTTTTCCTATTTTTACGTCAGTAAGATGGATAGCCTGAAGCGCATAGTGGATGAAAAAGAAGACGAGCTTATAAATAAGTGCGTTGAATGGGATAAAAGGTCTCAGAACATGCTTTACAAGCAATTTGCTTCCAAAATGTTTTCCGTCTGTTTCCGGTATGCACGGAACAGGGAGGAAGCGGAAGATATTTTGCAGGAGGGATTTATGAAAGTATTTGAAAAGCTTCATACCTTTAAAAAGGAAGGGTCGCTGGAAGGTTGGATACGCAGGATCATGGTGAATACGGCCATTCAGAAATACCGTGAAAACAAGCCCTCGGAAGGTGTGATCATGAACCTGGAGTCATACCCTGAAAATGTCAGCAACCCTTCTGCCGAAGATGCCATCAGCAGAATGGAAGCCAAGGAGCTGATCCAGATGATTCAAAAGCTGACGCCGGCATACCAGATGGTGTTTAACCTGTATGTGTTTGAAGGCTTGAAACACCGGGAGATTGCAGAAAGGCTGGGCATTTCGGAGGGAACCTCCAAATCCAACCTGGCCGATGCCCGTACGATATTGAAAAGAGAAATTAATAAAGTGAGAGCAGTCGAAGAGGTTGCTTTGAATTATGGAAGAGGATAAGAATATAGACAAACTGTTTCGCCAGGCCATTGAACCCTTTGAGATGGATCCGCCGGAGCATGTCTGGAATTCATTGGATGAAAAACTGAATGCCCGCCGTCCCGGAAGGGGGAAGCGGACTGTTCTCTGGATTTCATCCATTGCGGCGTTGTTCATCTTAACTGCCGGATCTTACCTGTATTTCAGTAACTCACTTGTTCCATCCGGATCAGGTTCCGGTGGAGGAAATGTGTCTTCTGCACCGGCTTCAACTAACCCAGCTTCTCCCGGAAGCGAACTTCAGCAAACACAGTCCCCTTCCACGGAAGTGTCTTCCATCACGCAGGGACAAAATGCAGGACAGAAAGGTGCTCTTCAGGAAGGGAACGCCGGAGCGAACACCCTTTCGGAGGAAACGGCTAGCGACAACCGGCGTTCCTCGATTCAATCCTCTTCTCTTGGAAAAGGTAATGTAAACGGTTCGCAGGCTTCCGGAGTCGCAGCTGCGAAGAAACCTTCACAGGGTACACAACCGTCACCCGGCACATCGGCCGCTGCAAACGGAAACCGGAATCATGCAACCGATCAAAGCAGGGGTGTTGCAGGAGCTGTTGCGGCTTCAACCCTGGCATCCGGAAATTCGCAACCTGCTTCATCCGGAAAAATTACTTCGGAAAGGCAGTCCGGCGAAAGCGGAATAGAGCAACCTGTTTCACAGCAGGTTCCACCGGCCGCTGCGGCAGTTGTGCCTGAAAATGCTTCTTCAGCAAACGTAACGGAAGCGGAAGCCGTGCAGACTGAGAATACGTCAGCCACTCAAACCGATGCTGGGGAACCAGTTCAGTCTGAAAAGAAAGCGCAGGAGACTGCAGCCCTGGAAACTGTTACGGAAACGAAAGCAGCCGCAGATTCGATCGTGGATTACAAGGAGGATAAAAAATCCGGTAAGTGGTTTAACAGGTTCATTGACCGCCTGTCCGTCGACCTGTATTATTCTCCCGACCTGGCGCAAAGAAGGCTATCCGTGAATGAAACCTATACGGGACCCGGCGCATCGGAAGGAAGCGCCTTTTACAACAACATAGAAAAGCCTGAATATTCTTACTCAACCGGCGCACGTTTCCGGGCAGATATATCTTCTCATTGGAGCGTGGCAACCGGTGTATACTATTCTACATTTTCACAGACTTCGGATATGGATAATATCTACGTAGTTTCCGATTCGGCATTTCAGCATGATTACGGCATGAATCAGCCGGGCACGCATCATGGGCCCGGTCCCGGTCCGGGCCAGGGTCCCGGCCAGGGTCCCGGTGGTCCGGGTTGCGGACCTCGTCCGGGTGGTTACAACCAACATTACGTGGTGCATACTTCCTGCGGAACTATTTCGTTGCAGAACCAGCCATTCCCGCATCCGGGTCCGGGAGGTACGTTTGAGCATTATATTCCTGAAGCCGGCGATACACTGAATGTGGACATTCAGTCTACGGAACTCATTCAGTTTATAAGTATCCCGCTAACCGTGAGATACCAGGTTGACAAGCAGCATTGGGCCTTCTATGGGGAAGCAGGAGCATCGGTTAACTTTATTTACGATAATAAAGTGACCGTTAACGTGGACAATTCATATACGGAAACCAACGATATCGTAGGGTTGAAAAACACGAATTACAGCATACTTTTAAGTGCCGGCGCATTATATAAAATTCAACCTCACTGGGGTCTTTTTGCCGAACCTACACTTCGGTATTCTTTGACTTCCATCAATGAAAAGAGTCCTGTGCTTTCCTATCCCTACTTCCTGGGCTTAAAAATGGGAGTGAGCTATCATTTCTAAAGACCCTGTTCTCACAGCTTGTTTCGCACGGAGCTCACGGAGGTCACGAAGTGATTTTAGCAGGTTCATATTACACGTAGAACAAAATCGAATTCAGTTTCCATTCTCCGTGCTCTCCGTGGGCTACTGATGAACGGTATTAATTCAATCCAGCCTATGCGTTGCTTTGGTCATTCTGGAAGAAACTTGTTGATGGGTAAGAGAATCTTTCGGATAAGCAGAAACAAGATGCTTCCAGCATGACAAACAGGGATTCGTAGAGAAAACAGTTCATTCTCGTTATTTAGCAGGATCTTGCTTCAAACCTCCGTGCGAAATTTAATCTTCATCCGGGCAGGGGGTGAGGCAGACAAGTGCCATTTTTTTTTAAAAAGAACTGTTTTAGTCACCCAACCATTTCTAAGCAAGTGCCATCTTATGGTTTAGAAGCGCATACTTAAGACCAGAAAAAATGGAAAAGAAACTAACCATGAAAACAGAATCGGCAGAGAATGCCCACGCAAAAATTTTGATTTGCAGTTCAGACAAAGGAATCAGCTATAGCCTGCGTCATTTCCTGCTGCGTAACCGCTTTGTGAACCTGGTCTTTAAACCGGCAGAAGAAAGCCTGCGGTCCCTGATCCATACGTCGCCCGCCGATATTATTATTACGACCGACCAGGTTTGGCACCATACCTACGACGTAAAGCAATTGGAGCGCTTGCGGACGTCGGAACGCGTGCCTGTCATCATCTGGGCTGACAAATTGAATGATAAAATCATGTGGGCCATATCGGCATTGAAGAATGTGTACTTCATTAAAAAGTCAGAGGATGAAGATACGTTGATCCAGACTTTAAACTGGATCAATAAGGATCTTCAGCTGGCCAGCTAGCATTTCCTTTTTTTGCTTTTTTATATAGTCAGGTTAAGAAAAGAGCGTTTGTGGGTAAATCCCGAGCCCGGCAAATGCTCTTTTTTTTGCACTTAAAGGTCGATAGAAAAGAATCTATCCCTGTTTGCATTTTTGAAAGGAATTTCTCTTTCCCACAGACAATGGCAAGATTTAGCAGGACTTAAAAGGGATTGTGCCTGCTGCATACCAACGAATTGACAAAAGGGTCTGTCATAGTGGTAAATTTGCAATCGGGAAACAATTTATTTTTTTGACTATGGGCTTGATCCGGGTTAAGGTACCTGTTTATTTCTTATTGATTAGTGCAGCCATTTTCCTGTTCATCGGCTGGCTGATTAAGCGCCCGTCTGCCGTACCCATCCCTGCGGAGGCGCAACTGGTACACGCTGTACCGTCGCTTGAAACGTTAAGAAAAAAGGACGGCAGGCTTATTCAGCCCTTGCTTCTTGCGGATTTGAATAATGATGATCCATCCCTGGCGGAGTTGAAATCCCAGGTGGAACAGTACCTGAAAAGGAAACAATTATCCGGAGACCTGAAAAATGCCGCTGTCTATTTCAGGGATTTGAATTCCTCCAAGAGTTTTTCAATTAATCCCTCCGCCGAATACCTGCCTGCCAGCATCATGAAAATTCCGATCCTGATTACTTACCTGAAGGAGTCGGAAACGCATACCGGACTGCTGCAGCAGAAATTGTATTTCAAAAAGCACTTTGGCGATATTCCGGAACAAACATTGACGGACCAGTTGCTTCCTGAAAACCGCAGCTATACGGTAAACGAATTGTTACAATACATGATCGTCAATTCTGACAACGACGCTACAGCCTTGCTCAACCAGAACATCAGCGTTTCAGGTTTCCAGGTCTTATTTCGCATACTGGGGTTCAAGGATCCGGATTTGAAATCCTGGGATTACCGCATTACCGCTCCGGAATGCAGCCGCTTCTTAAGCCTGCTGTTTAATTCAACCTACCTCAATGAAAAAAATTCGGAATACGCCATGAGCCTGCTCACGCAAAGCCGTTACAAGGACGGGTTTTCACGACGCATGGATCCGAAACTTGTCATTGCGCATAAGTTCGGCGAACGAAACGAAGGAACGGAACAACAGCTTTCGGAAACGGGCATTTTCTATCTCGGCGACAAACCGTATCTCCTAACCGTGATGACGAGTGGGAACGACCGGAAATTGCTTCCCGATGTGCTGGCCGATGTCAGCGAAACTGCTTTTGCCTACATGAAAAATTCCGGAAAATAGGACAGGCGGACGCACCGGGCAATGGCGCCTAGAACCTATCTCAAAAATATGTGTTAGAGATTTTTCAAGCATTTTTCTGCCAGGCAAGGCGCTTTTCGCAGCCCATACCAGGCGGGTATGAGCAAGGAAAGCAACGAAGCATGGCGGACAAAGG
>Ga0315912_10001189_pt1 | contig 33999 bp, 27 predicted proteins | sample VfabasoilMG_FD_204469 | JGI IMG/M metagenome (GOLD analysis project Ga0315912, IMG submission 204469) | Garden soil microbial communities collected in Santa Monica, California, United States - V. faba soil | ecosystem: Environmental > Terrestrial > Soil > Garden | place: USA: California... | reverse complement strand
GCGCACCATCTCGGCTACGTTGGGGTCGCGAACGAGGAGTTCCGATTCCGTCGACAACCAATGCTGCGCGATGGTCTGCTCGCCTCCGACGGGCAGCCAATCATTGCGTTGCCAGGAAAAGAGAAGCGGTGCCCACCTCGCTATCTCGGCTTCCGGCAATTCTTGCAATCCGAACTCGACCAGGCTCTCCCGAAGCTGCTGCTTGGTTAGCCACGAGTCGGCATGAAGATCGAGGGTGTGCTGCGCCATCGCCCAGATCGACTTTGCGCGAGTCCATCCTGTGACGGGTTCCGTTCGTGGTTGGTGCGGGGGCGCTTGCATCGCGCGCGTTGGCAAAGGGAGCCCGTGCAAGAAGCGACGAATGGTGAACGGCGCGAATCGGGTCACGAGCGGGGAAGCCATTGGCGGGTCACGCTTGTCGCGGCCTCGCGGGGACCACTGGCGACGGTGGCGCCGTTGGGTGCGGGTTCGAGGGCGTGGAGCGCGGAGGTTCGCCCGTGGTCGGCTCGGCTAGTACCTGGGCGAGCGCCAAGCCGGCCTCGAGGGTCGGCGCGAGGTGCACATGGTCATGGTTCTTCGGGAGGTTGGCCCGATCGAAGACGCGGCGTGGCTCCGGGAGTGGACCGGTGAGGACGACCTGTTTCTTTGCAGCGCGCAGGCGAATCAGCGCGCTCTCGAGTGCGACGAGACCGGTGGCGTCGATGGAAGGGACGCGGCCGAGAGCAAGGACGACGACCCTGCTCGTGGAGCCGCCGGTTTGAAGCGCACCCATCGCATTCTGCGCGGCTCCGAAGAAGAGCGGCCCGGCCACCTCGTAGAGCGCGACTCCCGGAGGCAACAGGTACTCGGAATCTCCGCCCGTGGTTGAGTCGAACAGCCGCGAGTGCGTGAGCTCTGCCGTCCGCTTCATGAACAGAAGCGAGGCCAGAACGACGCCGAAGGAGACCGCCACGATCATGTCGAAAACGACCGTCAAGCCGAAGCACGAGAGCAGGACGATCACGTCGCTCTTCGGCGCGATGCGCACGATGGTCGCAAAATGACGCCGCTCGGACATGTTCCAGGCAACCACCAAGAGCAGCCCTGCGAGTGAGGCCATCGGCACGTAGGCGAGAAGCGGCGCGAAGATGAGGACAGCGAGGAGCACCACGGCGGCGTGGCATACCGAAGCGATGGGCGAGCGCGCGCCCGCACGGACGTTGGTCGCCGTACGCGCCAAAGCGCCGGTCGCTGCGATGCCACCAAAAAAAGGCGCAATGATGTTGCCGATGCCCAAGCCCACGAGCTCGGCATCCGGGTCGTGCTTCTTGCCGGTCATGCCGTCCGCGATCACGGCTGACAGCAGGGACTCGATCGCGCCTAGCATCGCGATGGCAAACGCCGCGGAGCCGAGGCTGCTGACTGCGCCCAGCGTGAGCCCTCCCGTGCCCCAAGGGAGAACGGGGAACGGGGGCAACTGCGGGATCCCGTGGACGACTCGCCCACCGATCGTCGAATGGAAGCGGCTGCCGATGGTGGCAACGGCGACTTGGGGGACGAAGTAGTGGACCGCCGCCATCGTGAGGGAGGTGAGCGTGAGGGCGATGAGCGGCGCAGGGACACGCCGGTTGAGCGCCGGAAAAGCTTTCGGCAGCGCCACGAGTTGCAGGATGGTGGCGAGAGCGATGAGCGCATCCGGCAACGAAGCGTCACGTTTGGCGCTCCACAGCGCTTGGACCTTCTCGAGGTACGTCTCTGGCATGTGTGCAATGGGTAGTCCGAACGCGTCCTTGAGCTGAAGCGTTGCGATCACCGTTGCGATGCCAGCCGTGAACCCCGTCGTCACCGGATGCGGAATGAATTGAATCAACCGTCCGAGGCGCGCGACGCCCATGCCGAAGAGCAACAGTCCCGCGAGCAATCCTGCCGTCAGGAGGCCGGAGAGGCCATGGCGCGAGGCGATCGGCGCTAGGATGACCACGAAGGCTGCGGTGGGTCCCGTCACCTGGAACTTCGAGCCACCCGTCAAGGCCACGACTGTGCCAGCGATGATGGCGGTATAGAGTCCGTGTTGCGGGGGAACGCCTACGGAAATGGCGAGCGCCATCGAGAGCGGAAGGGCGACGATGCCGACGACCGTCCCCGCGAGTAGATCGGCTCTGAACGCCGCTTTGTCGTAGCCCTGCGCCAACGTCCTTCGAAGCGCGACCGCAATCGGGACATCCAGTCCCTTCCGCACGGCCTGCGGAAAGAATGAAAGCAGCGAGCCACGATTCTGCACGTCCTACAGAGCCCCCGGTTCGTTGCTGGTGCCCGCTCGAACAGCCTCCAATAGCATCCAGCCCCAGGTTGGCCTGGGCAGCACGATGACCCGCGTGCGCAGGTCTTGACGGGCGCGAAGTTGATCGAATTCGTTGCTACGGCCCGTGATGATCACGACCAGTCTCGACGAGAAGCCGGCGACCGCGCTGACGACCGCTTCGTGTGGATAGTCGTCGGCGAAGAGTACGATCGCATCTGCGTCGCTTGCGTCCTCGGATGCGTGTTCCAGGCGTGAGGTGCTCGAGAGCGACGCGCCCGAGCGGGTAAGATAATCGCGGACACCCCACAGCGCGTCGGGATCACTTGAGACCAAGGTGAGTTTGAAGTCGAACAGATGACACCTCGAGCACGGAGTTCGCCCCCAAACCAAGCAAACCCGGTGCCAGCCTTGCGAATGGCCCGAATTACCCTCGATCGTCCCGAATCCACCGATGCCTCGTTCAATGGCGCCATTTTGGCGTAGTGTAAGCCGACGCATGCCACGTCAGCGCCATCAACACATCCTCTTGGAACCCGTGCTCGTGTCGAGCGCCATGCGGCGTCTCGATCGCGAGCTCCGGACGGTTGCGGATAAGGACGTCGCGGTCTGCCTGATCGGCGAAAGCGGCACCGGCAAGGAAGTCATTGCTCGCCGAATTCATGAGCTGTCGTCGCGGCGCGGCGCAGTTTTCATTCCGATCAATTGTGCAGCGATTCCCGAAACGCTGTTCGAGAGCGAGATTTTCGGGCACGAGCGCGGTGCGTTCACCGGTGCTAGCGAGCTTGCGCGCGGAAAGGTCGAGGCGGCATCAGGTGGCTCGCTCTTCCTGGACGAGATCGGCGAGTTGTCCCTCGCAGCGCAAGCGAAGCTACTCAGATTTCTCGAGAACCGACGCTTCATGCGCGTCGGCGGAAGCCGAAAGATCGATGCCGACGTCCGAGCCATCTTTGCAACGTTGCGTCCACTCGACGACGAGGTTCGTCGAGGCGTCTTTCGCGCAGACCTCTTCTACCGGATCCAGGGCATCACTCTTTCGATTCCCCCACTTCGAGAACGTCAAGCCGATGTCGGGCCGCTGGTCGAGCAGTTCGTTGCCGAGTTCTCCTCCAAGCATCGCGTCGAAGCGCCCCGCTTCTCGCGAGCGACGCGAGCGGCGCTTCGCGCCTACGAGTGGCCCGGCAACGTCCGAGAGCTTCGCAATGTGGTTGAGCACCTTTGCCTGTTCCGTGGTGGGAAGAGCGCGCGGCCAGACCATCTGCCGGAGCCCATGCGTTCCGCGCTGGAGCACCAACCCTTGACGGCGCCAGATGCGGCCGGAACGCTGACAGTCTCCGTCGATCGTCCTCTCGCAGACACCGTCGATGACATCATCGGAGCAGCGGTCGTCCTCCACGGGGGCAACCGGTCGCGAGCCGCACAGATGCTTGGGATCGGCCTTCGGACCGTCCAGCGGCGGTTGCGCGTGCGGGGCTAGCCTTCTGGGGCCTGGTGGGCGGCGCTTGCGAGCAAACCAATGTGCTCGTGAACGGGTACGCGAGGTCGCGACTTCCGCGCAGTCTCTGCGCGCGTGCCGGTCGCGAACGCAGCATTTGCCCAGACTCAGAAGCGTATCGCGAACGGTTGGCGACCCGATGCATTGGATCGCGTCTTGCTACGCAGCACTGAGCCAGCAAGCGGCTGACGTTTGCGCCGGCGCAAGGAAGTCCTTCCAGGAGACCCGATGTCCAACGAATCAAGGTGCCCGTTCCCGCATGCCGCCGGTGGTGGCACGTTGAACCGTGACTGGTGGCCGAACCAGCTGAGGCTCGAGCCTCTACACCAGCATTCGCAGAAATCGAATCCCATGGACGGGGACTTCGACTATGCGAAGGAATTCGCGAGCCTCGACTTTGCGGCGCTGAAGAAGGACCTCGCGGCGCTGATGACCACGTCGCAAGAGTGGTGGCCTGCCGACTTCGGGCACTACGGGCCGCTGTTCGTGCGCATGGCCTGGCACAGCGCCGGCACCTATCGCACGGGCGACGGCCGCGGCGGCGGTGGACGTGGCCAGCAGCGGTTCGCTCCACTCGACGCCTGGCCTGACAACGTTAGTCTCGACAAGGCTCGCCGGCTGCTCTGGCCGATCAAGCAGAAGTATGGTCGGAGGATCTCCTGGGCCGACTTGATGATTCTCACCGGCAATGTCGCGTTGGAGTCCATGGGGTTCAAGACCTTCGGCTTTGGTGGTGGGCGAGAGGACGTTTGGGAGCCGGATCAGGACGTTTACTGGGGTGCCGAGAAGGTCTGGTTGCAAGGCGACAAGCGCTATTCGGGCGAGCGCAACCTCGACAACCCCCTCGCCGCCGTGCAGATGGGTCTCATCTACGTCAACCCCGAGGGCCCCGAGGGAAATCCGGATCCGATCGCGGCGGCCAGGGACATTCGCACGACCTTCGCCAGGATGGCGATGAACGACGAAGAGACCGTTGCGTTGATCGCGGGCGGTCACACGTTCGGAAAGACCCACGGCGCCGGTCCGGCATCGCATGTCGGGCCTGATCCCGAGTCTGCCTCCATCGAGGAGCAAGGCCTAGGTTGGAAGAGCAGCTTCCGCACCGGCAAGGGCGCCGATGCAATCACCAGCGGGCTGGAAGTCACGTGGACCACCACCCCGACCAAGTGGAGCAGCAACTTCTTCTGGAACCTGTTCGGCTACGAATGGGAGCTCACCAAGAGTCCCGCCGGTGCGCACCAATGGGTCGCCAAGGGCGCTCCTGCGATCATTCCGGACGCGCACGATCCGTCCAAGAAACATCCGCCGACCATGCTGACCACGGATCTCTCGCTGCGCTTCGATCCCATCTACGAAAAGATCTCGCGGCGCTTCATGGAGAACCCCGACCAGTTCGCCGATGCTTTCGCCCGCGCCTGGTTCAAGCTCACGCACCGCGACATGGGGCCACGCGCGCGCTATCTCGGCCCCGAGGTTCCGAAGGAGGAGCTCCTCTGGCAGGACCCAGTTCCTCGCGTCAATCACCCGTTGATCGACGCGAATGATATTCAGGTCCTCAAGGCTCAGCTACTCGCTTCGGGCCTGTCGGTCTCGGAGCTGGTCTCGACGGCATGGGCTTCGGCGTCGACGTTCCGAGGCTCCGACAAGCGGGGTGGTGCGAACGGGGCGCGTATTCGCCTGGCGCCGCAGCGGCATTGGCAAGCCAACGAGCCCGAGCAGTTGGGGAAGGTCCTGAACGTGCTCGAGGGCATCCAGCGAAACTTCAATGGCGCCGCCCCCGGCGGCAGACGGGTATCGTTGGCCGACTTGATCGTGTTGGCCGGGGCTGCCGGGATCGAACGGGCAGCGAAGGAAGCCGGTCACTCGGTGACGGTCCCCTTCACCCCAGGTCGGATGGATGCCACGCAGGAGCAGACCGACGCGGAGTCCTTCGCGGTTCTCGAGCCGCTCGCCGACGGCTTCCGCAACTTCCAAAAGGCCAGGTACTCTGTATCGCCCGAGGCGTTGCTGATTGATCGAGCGCAACTCCTGACGCTGACGACGCCCGAGCTGACCGTGCTCGTTGGGGGCCTGCGCGTTCTGGGTGCCAACGTCGCGCAGTCCAGACACGGGGTCTTCACCAACCGCCCCGGCGAATTGACCAACGACTTCTTCGTCAACCTGCTCGACATGCGAACCGAGTGGAAGGCCATCACGGAAGCTGGGGACGTCTTCGAGGGACGTGATCGCAAGACGGGTGAGGTCAAGTGGACCGGCACCCGCTTCGACCTCGTGTTTGGAGCGAATTCGCAGCTTCGGGCTTTGGCGGAAGTCTATGCGAGCTCGGACGGCCAGGAGAAGTTCGTCCGCGACTTCGTGGCCGCCTGGACCAAGGTGATGAACCTCGATCGCTTCGAGGTCGCGCGATCGTCGTGACGGCTAGCTTTTGCCCTGTCGATAAGGGCTTCCGCTGTGCGGGCTCGGCATCGCGGGCATGCGACTTGCTTCATTGAGGATGACCAAGGAGAGCAGCCATGAACTCGACAAAGGAAACAACGGACCGAAACTGGGGTCATTGCCAGCATTGCAAGCACTTCGCGAGCCCTGCCCGCGTACCGCTCCCTGCCGAGGAAGCACGATGCCTTCACCGGGAGCTCGGCAAGTACGACCTCGCCGTGTTCGGAGCGAGCGGTTGGCTGGGGTTCGACCTGCGGCCCGGATTGGGACGCGGCGTCGAAGACCCTCCCGAGCCAGTCGTGACCGCTACGTAGCGCAGTCATTCACGCAGTTTCTGAGTATCGGACTGTGCAACAGGATTCCAGGTCCCTGGCTGTCATCAGCGCGCTTGTCGTTGGACTTTTCGGGCGCACGGCGTCGGCTCAGCCAGCGAGCGACATTCACGCGCCCGAATCCGAGGCGGCAGTGCAACGCAAGACGCGGACGCACGACGGCTTCTACTTGCGCCTGAGCACGGGCGGGCTTTGGGGAGGAACGTCAGTCGCGGGTGACACCCCGAGCTATTCCACCTACACGGTCGACGGCTTCGGGTTCGTCGTGGACGCGATGGCTGGCGACACCTTGAGTAGCTCCCTGGCGTTGGGCGGCGTGGTTTCCTACCAGAGCTTCGGTCAAGGCGGGGGATCCGGCACCGCGCGCTTGCTGAACTTCGGCGTATTCCTGGACGGGTTCCCGATGCGGAACGACGGGTTGCACGTCGGCGGAATGATAGGCTCGTCGCTCAGCACCACGAGTGCGCACGGCGACAAGAACGCGTTCAGGGGCATGGGGCCGGGGACGGCCGCCTGGCTCGGGTACGACGGTTGGGTCGCCAACGAGTGGGCAATGGGTGGCATGCTGAAGCTCAGTGGAAACATTGCCTGGGGCGGCTCCGACGAAGGCGGCCCCGACGTGGTGCATTCGGCCGCCACCTACGAGATCACTCTGCTCTTCAGTGTCCTCTATCACTGATGGCCCGCAAGAGGCCGGAGCGGCACGAGCCGCTGCCGCGCGCATCAGGTGAGACCGAACCGTCGGAAAGTATCGGCGTGCCACCCTGAACGCTCTGACGGCCGCGGAGCTTGCGCTCGTTCTCGGCTATCTGCTCGTCGCGCTCACGATCGCGCTCGGCGGATGACTTCGCGCAATCGGGAGCGGCACCGCAACGCTTGAGTGGGTGGAGCAGCGCGGGCACCAGACGACGAGTGCTTCGCGAATCGTGTTGGAGAGACGTTCGCCGCCGCTGTGGGCACATAACCTCAGACGACGACCGCTAGGCGAACGCGCAACCCGCTCGAAACAGAAATCGAAGCGCGAGAAACCGCGACGAAACGCCGGCGGACGAGCCCTCGGCGAATGTATCGGATCTCGATATTTTGCATGACAGGTTCGCTTTGCATGATGTAAGGCAGACACGTCCTTCGTTGGGCACACGCCACCGGCCAAACCGGGGAACGCTCATGAGCACCGCCGTCAAGAATCGCGTACGAGAGCTGCGGGAGGCACGGGGGGTGTCGCAGGTGGCGCTGGCCGAGGCCGTCAGGCTCACCCGCCAGAGTGTTCACGCCATCGAGACGGGACGGGCGGTTCCGGCGGTCGACGTCGCGCTCCGCCTGTCGCAAGCCCTCGACTGTCCCGTCGAGCAGCTGTTCGCGAGGGAGCAGGGCGACCAGCAAACCGTCGCGGAGCCGGTCGGCCGTGCCACGGCCGGACGGGTGGCGCTCGCGCACATCGCCGGGCGCTGGCTGTCCTATCCGCTCGACGGCGACGGTATCGCTCGTTCGGCCGACGGCATAGCGAGTCGCAACGGCAGCGAACGCGTCGACGTTTCTGCCCTCCGGCCGACGGCTGAGACGCGCGACAACGTGATCGTGATGGGTTGCTCGCCCGCGCTCGGGTTGCTCGCCGATCGACTGAACGCGCGCCCGGGGGCCGGACGCTTCCTCTGGTTCCAGCGCACGAGCACGGAGGCGCTCGAAGCGCTCGAACGAAAGCAGACTCACGTCGCCGGCGTGCACCTGGTCGACGCGAAAAGCGGCGAGTCGAACGTTCCGTACCTGCGCCGCCACGTGCGAAAGCGGGCGGTCCTCGTAGTGACACTCGCGCGCTGGCAGGCGGGCATCGTGCTCGCCCCCGGCAACCCCGAGCGCATCACGGGCGTTGCGGGGCTCGGCAAACGCGGCTTGCGGCTCATCACGCGCCAGCCCGGCTCGGGTGCTCAGATGCTGCTCGAGCGCGAGCTCAAGCGAGCCGGCCTGCCGTTGCGGTTGGCGCACCCCAAGCTGCCTCCAGCCGCGGGGCATCTCGAGGTGGCGCGCGCGGTCGCGATGGGATTCGTCGACGCGGGCATCGCCACCAACGATGCAGCGCACGCGTACGGGCTCGCCTTCGTCCCGCTCGCCGAGGAACGGTACGATCTGGTCGTCCCCCGTGACGAGCTCGACGACCCGCGCGTTGCGCGCTGGTTTGACGCGATGACGGCGGCGCCGTACCGGCGCGAGATCGCGTCGCTGGGTTACGACGTGGCTCGTCTCGGCGAGCGTGTTGCGGAGATACCCGCCGCCTAGGCGGAGCAGAGGACAGTTCGCGTCATGAAATATCTCGTAGGCATTATTACTCCCTTCGTTCTCGGTCTGGTCGCGGCGAGCTGTGACGGCGACGACGACACTACGGGAGGCAACAACGTCCCGAGCCCCGACGGCGGAACCGCGGGCTCCGCGGGGAAATCAGGCAAGGGTGGCAGTGCGCAAGGCGGCTCTAGCGGCCAGTCCGACGGGACCGGCGGTTCGGGCGGCAAGGGCTCCGGAACCGGCGGCAGCGGCAAGGGCGGATCTGGCAGCGGCAGGGGCGGCAAGGGGAGCAGCTCGGGTTCGAGCGGGGCAGCGGGCGAGTCGATCGTCGCGGGCGCTTCCGGCGCCGAAACCACGCCGGCTGCAGGCGCGGGCGGCGAAGGCGGCGACACCGGCAACATCGCTTTCGACGGCTCCTGCGCGACTCTACCGGGCAAGATCATCTACATCGAGTCCGGCGACACGCAGGAGAGTCTGCTCAAAAACCTCGGACGTCACCTGCGCGATACCGCCAACATCACGCTCGCGTTCAACCTGACCGGCTCCTGTACGCTCACGAACGACATCTACACGGACACAAAGGTCGTGCCGAACGGGACGCTGAAGTACATCCCGTCCACGGCGGAGAACCCCGATTGGACGACGAAGGACGCCGCGCCGACCTGCACGACTCCGGTCGAAGGCGTCCCGGTGGAGCTCGCGATTTCCGCACTGTTCGTCGAGAGCTGCGGTCTCGGCGGTCCGCCCGACGGGTCGGAACTCGGTCTAATTCAGGGTCCGGTGCAGGCCTACACGTTCATCGTGCCCACCGCGAGCGACCAAACCGCCATCTGGGCGGAGGAGGCCTACTACGCGTTCGGGTTCGGCGCGGCCAATCCGCTGGCGCCCACCTACGACCCCTGGAACCAAGAGTCGTTCATGTTCATCCGGCAGGCGACCAAGAGCACGCTCGTGGCGACGGCGAAGAACATCGCGGTGCCGCCCAACAAGTGGAAGGGCCAGCCGCAGGCGGCCTCGAGCGACGTCGTTACCGCGGTTTCCACGTCCGCGAATGCCGGGGCGACCATCGGCATTCTGGGCGCCGAGGTCTACGACAACAACCGGAGCGGCGGCATCCAGACCCTCGCGTTCCAAGCCTTCGACCAGAACTTCGCCTACTATCCGGACTCGACCTCGACGGCGTTCGACAAGCAGAACGTACGCGACGGGCACTACACGCTCTGGTCTCCGACCGTCTACATCACGAAGGTCGACGGCTCGAACGTCCCGGTCGATCCCGCGATCCGCTATGTGACCGATTTGGTGGTCGGCAACACGCCCGCCTTGCCGGACGGCGCGACGCCCTTCGACGCCCTGGCCGACGTCGTGAAGGTCGGTCTGATTCCGGATTGCGCCATGCAGGTCACGCGCAGCGAGGACGGTGGCGAGCTCAGCCCGTTCTCTCCCGCCGAGCCGTGCACCTGCTACTACCTGAGCAAGGTGCCTGGCGCGTCCGGCACGCCCACGGGCTGTACCGCCTGCAGCTCGAGCACGGAGTGTAGTGGCGGGAGCTGCAACCACGGGTTCTGCGAGCCGAACGACATTTCGACGGCGGGCACCCCCAGCTCCGACTGCGTGAGCGGCACGCCGACGACCCACGCCGAGCTCATGAATGCTTGCACCACGGCGCAGAGCGTGGAGAAGACGGTGGTGCTGCCATCGGGTGGGCTTGAGCCGTTGCCTTGAGTGGGCGGCCCGGCTCCTTCGTCCTCGGGCGCGCGTTCGCGAGCGTCGCCGTCCTCGCCGTCGTCGGCACGGCGCGCGCCGAGGACGATCTTGTCGCGGTCCGCGCGGAGCTCGCTCGCCAATCCGCCGCGCTCGAGGTGTTGCAACGCGCTCAAGCCGAGCGAGAGAAGACCGAGCAAGCGCGCGAGCGGGCGTTGCGGTTCTCTGGCTACCTGCAAGTCGATTGGCGGGTGTTCGATCAATCGTCTGTTGACGAGGTGAACGCGTCGACCCGCGCGCCGTTGAACCAAGATCGCTTCGTGCTGCGGCGCGCGCGCCTGCGGGCCGATGCCGAGCGCGGTTTGTTCTCGGGGGCGTTCGAGCTCGACGCGAACACCGTGAACGGGGCCCAAGTGCGGCCGGTTGACGCCGAGATCTCCGTCCGCGCACCCGAGCGCGAGGGTTCGACGTGGCCGACCGCGAAGCTCAGCGTGGGACTCTTCAAGATCCCGTTTGGCGTAGAGGTCCCCGAGCGCGAGCTCGCGCGACCGTTTCTCGAGCGATCGACCGTGTCGCGCGCGCTGTTTCCTGGCGAGGATCTCGGTGTGCGGCTGGGGGTGCGGTACCGGTTCGCGGACCTGACGCTCGCGGTCATGAACGGTCACCCGAGCGGTGATCGCACGTTCCCGCTCCTCGATCCTGACGGGGCGAAGGAGCTCGTCGGTCGCCTCGGTGTTACGGCGAAGCTCACGCGCGCGGTCGCGATTCGGGTGGGAGCTTCCGGCGATCACGGCAAGGGCTTTCACGAGGGCACGCCGACCACCAAGGACCAGCTCGTCTGGCGCGACGACAACGGGGACGGCATCGTGCAGGCGACCGAGATCCAGGTGACCCCGGGTTCGTCGGCGACGCCCTCCGACCAGTTCGGGCGCTTTGCCGTTGGCGCCGACGCGCGCGTCAGCGTGAGCTTCGCCCCGGGTTTCGAGCTCGTCCTCAGCGCGGAGGTGATGCGCGCCGAGAACCTGGACCGAGGCCTCGAGCCCGCCGATCCGACGGGCGCGGGCTACGACCTCCGGGAGCTCGGCTACTACCTCGGCCTCACGCAGGAGCTCACGGCGTGGGGCCTGGTCGGCATTCGCTACGACCGCTACGACCCCGACCAGGACGCGCACGAGCTCGAGCCGACCGCCGTCGTGCCACGTGACCGGAGCTATCAGACCCTCGCGCTCCTCGGCTTCGTTCGCTACGAGCGCGCGCGGCTGGCGGTCGAGTACGACCACAACGACAACGCGCTCGGTCGCGACGTGAACGGTAAACCAACGACGCTCGCCAGCGATTCGCTCACGGTGCGAGCTCAGCTGGAGTTCTGATGCGGCCCGTCGACGTTGCCAGGCACGTTATCCTCGCCGCAGCGGTCGCCTGCTGCAACGGCGCGTCCAACGACCCCGCGGCCGACGCGCTCTTGCGCGTGCCGAACGCGCAGTACGTCGATGGGCCGACACCCACAGGGGCGCTCGGTCCCGAGGTTCTGACGCTCGAGCTCTTGACCAACACGATTTGGCCGGGCGATCCCGACAAGCCGATCCGCGGCACGCTCGCCGAGTCGGCCACCGCCGTGACGCTCGCGTTGAGCGGTGACCGGGGATACTGGATCGTCCGCGCCGGCGTGCCCGACGTGGCCGCGCCGGATCTGCCGACGTTTCGGGCCTTTGCGGCGTTCTCGGCGTCGCTGCCTCCCGATGCCTACACGCTCGAGGCGCGCGCCGTCGACGCTGCCGGTCGCTTCGGCCCTCCCACCCGCCAGACGCTCACGGCGCTCGCCGAGCCGCCGCCCGAGAAAGTCGAAGGCGCGCTCGTCGTCGCGCTCGACTGGGACACCGAGGTTGACCTCGACCTCCACGTGGTCGATCCGCTCGGCAACGAGATCTTTCACGGCGCGCCGAGTTCGCGCGATGCGTTCGCGCCGGGTGCCAAGGACGAGAGCGTCGGGACGCTCGACCGCGATTCGAACGCCGGATGCGTCATCGACGGCTTCCGTCGCGAGCACGTCGTTTGGGCTGCCGAGCCGCCGTCCGGTCACTACCGCGTCCGGGTGGACACGGCGTCGCTGTGCGGCGAGCCGACCGCACATTGGACCGTCGAGGCGAGGCTCGACGGTGTCCGCCGGGGCAGCGCCTCGGGGCTATCCCTCGAGTCCGACACGCGTGATCCTCACGATCGCGGCGCCGGCGTTCTCGCGCTCGAGCTCGACGTGCCGTGACCTCCGTTCGGCGCGCGCGAAGCCTCGCCTGGACGTGTCTGCTGTTGGCGTCCGCGCAGATTGCGGTGCCGGCTCTCGCCGAAAGCCCGCCCGCGCCACTGGAGATCGTGGTGACGGGTGTCCGAAAGACGCCCGAGCCGAACTCCGTCACGCTGCCGAGCGCGCAGGCGAGCAAGGCTCCGGGCACCCAGGGCGATCCGGCCAAAGTCGTCGAATCGCTGCCGGGTATGGCGCGGTCGTCGTTCGATTCGGGCGCGCTCGTGCTTTGGGGAGCCTCGCCCACCGAGTCCCGCGTCCTCGTGGACGGTGTCGAGATCCCTCGGCTCTTCCACGGCAGCGGGATCCGCTCGACCGTGAGCGGCGAGCTCCTCCAGAGCGTGACGCTCACGCCCGGCGCCTACTCGGCCGACTACGGGCGGGCGCTCGGTGGTCTCGTCCGACTCGAAACGCGCGACTTGCCGAGCGACAGGCCGCACGCCGTCGTCGACGCGAGCACGCTCGACGGCGCCGTTGCCGCGAGCTCGCCGCTCGGTGAGCGGGTTCGGGTCGCCCTCGGAGCGCGCTACGGCTGGCTCGATCGAACGCTCGAGGTCGTGGACGCCCCCGATGTGAGTGCCTACTACGCGGTGCCTCGGTACGCGGACTACCACGGCAAGGCGCAGGTCGCGCTTCGCGACGGCGAGGGCATCGATCTGGTGGTGCTCGGTTCGCACGACGACCTCGAGCGGACGATCCCCGACGCCGACCCGGCTCGTGTGCGCTCGCAGAGCACGCACGCGGGGTTCGAGCGGGCGTACCTCCGCTACCGCCGGACGTTCGAGGACGGCTCGACCGCCGAGGTCGTTCCCTGGCTCGGCTGGGATCACGCCCGCTCCGACGCGTACTTCGGCGAAAGCCCCGCCCGGCTCGCTCGAGAGTCGTTCCGCCTCGGGCTCCGGGCTCTCCATCGCTCTCGTGCCTGGTCCGGCGCGACGCTCGGGCTCGGCGTGGACGTGGCATCCGACCAGGCCGACCTCTCGCGCGAAGGCTCGCTCACCATCCCGCCGCGGGAAGGCGACGTGAGCGTGTTCGGCGAGCCGCCGGGCGACGACACCAACGTCGATCAGTGGAGAACGCTGCTCGTGAACGTGGCCCCGCACGCCACCTTGGACTTGGAGCTCGGCCCGTTGAGTCTCACGCCGTCGCTGCGCTTCGACGGCTACCTGAGCGAGACAAGCCGGCAGACGCCGCGTGTCGGGAAGACCCCGTCGATCGGCCGCTCGAGCTTCCAAGGGGTACTCGAGCCGCGCATCGCCGCCGCGCTTCGTCTCTCTCGCCGCGCCGTGCTGCTCGGCTCCGCTGGCCTCTACTCGCAGCCACCCGCACCCGAAGACCAGAGCGCCGTTTTCGGAACGCCGACCTTGGGAGTCGAGCGAGCCGTGCACGCGAGCATCGGGCAATCCGCGGAACTTTCTTCGACCTCGTCCGTGACGACCCTCGGCTTCTATCGGTCGCTCACCGAGCTCGCGGTTCGCGACCCGTCGCCGACACCCAAGCTCGCTTACGCGTTCCTCCAGAACGGCACCGGGCGGAGCTACGGCGTGCAGATCCTCCTGCGCCAGCGCCCTTGGCACGGCTTTTCGGGCTGGCTCGCGTATACCGTCTCGCGGAGCGAGCGGCGCGACGCCCCGGCGGCCGCGGAGCGCCTCTTCGACTGGGACCAACCGAACCTGCTCACGCTCGTGGCGACTCAGGTGCTCGGGGGGTGGAGTCTCGGGGCTCGCTTTCGCTATGCGAGTGGAGCGCCACGCACGCCCGTCACCGGCGCCCTGTTCGCGGAGCCGAACGACGTTTTCCAGCCCCTGTTCGGCGCGCACAACGCCGAGCGCCTGCCCGACTTCTGGCAGCTCGACGCGCGAGTCGATCGAGCCTTCGCGCTCGACCCGCGTTCACGCCTCACGCTGTACCTCGAGGTCCTCAACGTGCTCAATCATGCGAACGCGGAAGAATACCTCTACAGCTCCGACTACACGACGCGCGCCGTCGTGACCGGGCTGCCCGTGGTGGGCGTCTTCGGGGCAAGGCTCGACCTATGAAGATGGACAGCCCGGTCGCTGTGATCCTTCTGGTCGCCGCTTGCGCGCCGGAGCTGCCGGCGGAAGACGGAGTTGTCACCGAGCTCCACGTCCTCGCCGTTCGAGGTGAGCCGGCCGAGGCGAAGCCCGGCGCCACGGTCGAGTACACCGCACTCGTCGCAGGCCCGGGCCGCGCCGCAGCCGGCGTTGACCCCGCTTGGGCCTTCTGCACGGCCCCGAAGCCGCCGACCGAGAACAACATTGTCTCCTCGTCGTGCCTCCAAGCGTCGGCACTCGTTCCGGTCGGTCGAGGCCCGTCCATCAGCGCGGTAACGCCTCGGAACGCCTGCTCCCTTTTCGGCCCCGACACACCGACAGGCGGCTTTCGCCCCCGCGATCCCGACGTCACCGGTGGGTACTACCAACCGCTTCGCATCGATCTCGCCGGCGCCGCGCCCGCCTTCCACCTCGAGCGCATTCAGTGCGAGCTCGGCATGGCGCCGTCCGACATCGTGACCGACTTCGCGGCCGTCTACGTGCCGAACGTGAACCCGCGCATTGTGGCCCTCCGTGCATCGACGCCCGGCGGCGAGATTGCGCTCGACGCGGTGCCACCGCGCGCGCACCTGACGTTCGCCGTGAGCTGGCTGCCCGAGGACGTCGAGACGTTCGCCTACTTCGATCGGGCAAGCCAGAGCATCTCGACCCAGCGCGAGTCGATGCGCGTCGCCTGGTACGTGACCGCCGGGCGGCTCGGCGTGGCGACGAACGGCCGCGCCGCAGACGACCCACTGGCGGGCGTCACGAACACCTGGGAGGCCCCGAGCAACGCCAGCACGACCGCGCTCTGGGTCGTCCTGCGCGACTCGCGCGGCGGAGCCGACTTCGCCCGCTACGAGTTGACGGTCCCACCGTGAACCTTCCCTTCGTTCTGCGTACCATTGGCGGCGGAGCGCGAAGCCGATACCGTCTGCCGCTGGCGCCCAAGAAGAATGTGGTGAGCCCTTGGGTGGAATTCACCATCGGTTCCGGAGCGCGGCGCAGCCACATACTCTTTGCGTTGCGCACGCTGCCCGCACGGTTGAAGGGAAAGTCGACCGACTTGACCGTCCGGGTCGACGACCTCCGGTCCTCTCCGGAGCACCCCGGATTTCAGCTTCTGGCCGAAGACGCTCCGCGAGAGTTCGCAGTGGCCGCGATCGGAAAGGTTTGCAACCCGGCTCGCATTCGGACCCATTCTGCTGGAGCCCGTCGGTTTCGCGATGGATCCCCGCATGCTGCGCGGCGTGAAAGAACGCGTTGAAGCGCAGAACCTACGCGGTCCAACGCCGTGAGCGCGGGCGGGCTGACGCGGTCCCGCCAGTGCGTTTCATAGCAAAGTGATGCCAAGCTGTTCGAGAAGATCGTCCAGGTCGTCGCCGGATGCCGGTAAGCACGAGACCAGCTGATTGAAATGTTCAATGGCCCATTGGGGCGTCCGGCTACCGAAGCTCGGCTTGTCGCCGATCGCCAGCAATCGGCGCCATTCCAAGCGTCGTTGCTCGGCGTAGCCGATTGAGATGCGTTCGAGGTAGCGCCCCTCGAGGCAGTCGACAACTGCGCTTGCTAGGTCGCGCCCTTCGCGCAGGCCAACATTCAGACTTTGTGCGCCGATCGGGCTTGCGACGTGGGACGCGTCGCCAACGAGCCAGACCCGCCCGCTGCCCAGGCGCTCCGCGAGTGACGGTTGGAACGTGCGAACACCAGACCATTGGAGCGTCTGGAACGGCGATGCATGCCAGGGCATGCGAGTTCGACGCAACTCGGCGAGCTCCCCGGCGCCCAGCGGGCCGGATGGTGCAGATGGCAACTCGAAGCTGTAGCGCGTGCTTTCGCCGTGGAGCGGGTACATCGCGCTCGAGTACTCGTCGAATGCGAGCTCTGCGGCAACGCCAACGGGCGCTGGGCTCGGAACGTCGAAGAACGCAAAGGGACGCTCCGTGCCCGCGTTGAGCATCTTGATCCCGAGCGCTGCGCGGACCGCGGATTGAAAACCGTCGGCGCCGATCACGAACTCCGAGACAACGAGAGCTGCATTGGCGCTCCCCGCGACCTTCGTCATGTCGGATGATGAACGTGGAGCTTTCACAATCCAGGAATGCACGTCGTCAGCATGTTGCTCGAGAGAGGTCAGCTGTTGACAGTACTCGACGTGCACGCCAGCCGAGCTCAGTGCACCCTCGAGCGCCGTCCTGAGGACGTTCTGCGGCAACGTCAGACCTCCGTCAGCCAGCTCACCATCGACGGGGAGGTTGAGCAGCGTCTGTCGCTCACGACTCACGAAGATCGCGACCCGCTTGAAAGAACGTCCTTGCCAGCGCAGTGGCTCGACCACGCCGAGATTGGCGAGCATCGCAACGGTACGAGGGTGGAGCACCACTGCGAAGCTTCTTGCTGCAGTTTGTTCGCTCGAATCAACGACCTTCACATCGACGCCGCGATGCTTCAAATGGAGCGCCGTCATGAGGCCGACGGGACCAGCGCCCACTACCAATACGTGAGCTCTTGTTTCCATGGTCTCTCGTGCTGCAAACGACAGGCCAATTGGTCCGAAGCCCCGGTCGTGTCGCCCACGGAGGTCGAGCGGCAACAGCAGATGGTGCCGACTATTGGTTGTTGCACGCAATCCTTGCGCAGGGTGAACGATGCCGCGGCGCGGCGTGAGTACCTTGTGGCGGCACGCTCCTTGCTGACAGATCGCCAATGACCTCGAGCCACTCGCGAAGCCCCAATCGTTCGGGGCGCAGTCACGACTCGACTGCGAAACACCCACGAGCGGGTCCTATCGGAAACCGCGAGCGTCGTGGTCAGGAGGTTCGAGCGAACGTGAGCGCACGGGTGGCTGCGGCATTCGCTTCAGCCGCCGGTGGACCTTTCGACGCAACGGGCCAAACGCCGATGAATGTTCTCGAGACCATGCTGGATGGTCTTGAGCTGAAAGGTTCGGAGAGCGTCCTTTGCATCGGACGAGGGATAGGCTATCCCGTTGCGCTGCTCAGTCACCTTGCGCATGAGGTGCACGCGGTCGAGGTCGACGCTTCTCTGGTCGAGCCGCAGCTGCTTGCTCTGGCCAAGCTCGGGCGAACCAACGTGAGCATGATTCACGCTGATGGGTTGTGCGGTTGGGGCGCAGCGGCTCCGTTTCAAGCGATACTGGTGGTAGCTGGCGCCCCGGAGCTTCCACACGCGCTCATTGGAGAACTTGCAGTCGGCGGTCGAATCGTCATCCCCCTCGGCGATGAAGGCGGCCAGCTCATCGAGGTGCTGGAGAAGCGCGTGGACGCACTCGCTTCCCGAACCCTGGGTAGGTGCTCTCTGCCGCTGCTTCCGAGTCTGCAACGAACGCCGAGCACCTTCCCCTGGAAGTGAGCAAGGAGCGGGCCACGTTACCCAGCTGCACAACTGATCGCGGTTGGACGACCCTCACAACACTACCGAGTCCGACACCGATGAGCATGTCCCGTTGGGCGCGCAACCCGTGCGCTACTCTTAGACTTCAGCGCACATCATGCGCAGCGGGAAGGGCGCGGACGGGCGCGGAGCTGGGCTTGCAACTCAGGCTATCCTGGAACGCCCCTTGCTCTCGCGAAACCTACCTCACTCTGCGTCGGAGATCCCCATGAGCACCAAGTCACAAAGGTTTCGCGCCGCCATTCTGATCGCGCGCTCGACGAAAAATGCACCGGAGCGACACGTCGAAGGCCGCAAGTCCAAGCCTGTCGCGAAAGCACACAACTTGAGTCAGCGCGCCGGCCGAACTGCGCGGGTGGCGTACGAGTCGAGTGTGGGACGCCCGTCACGTCTTTCGACTCGCGGAAGCGCTCACCATCAGCGCGCGGCGAATCAGCTCGAGCGCACCCAGCAACTGTCGCGATCGACCCCCGAAACACGCGCCGTGGTTTCAATGGCGCAGAGTTCGAAGGTTCGCGGCAAGCCGTGATCTCTGGAACCCCGGTCGCGTCTACGGAGGTGTCATGAGGCGGAGGACAGACGGGGTCGTGCTGGTCGTTGAACCCGATGGTAAAGCGGGACTCGAGTTGACGGACGCCCTTCGACCGTTTGTGCCGGCGATCGAGTGGGCCGTGACCCTCGGTCAGGCGTGCAGCCGAGTGTACCTCCGACCGTTTCGGGCGGTGGCCGTCGGTGATGCGTGCTCGGACGATGACGTGTTGGCTTTCGTGCAGCGTCTGCGAGCAGACGGGATTGCCCTGCCAGTGTTCGCGTTGGGTTACCGTCCGGAATGGACGGTAACCATTTCAGCATTCACCCTATGCTCGAAGCGCACGGACTGGAGAACGGCTGCGCGACTGTGGGCAAGAACGCTTGCCGCCGACCCCTCCGCCTGATGGTCGAGCTTCGCTTCCTCATGGTGAGCCCGCCGCTCATGCAGAATCTGGAACGTACCCGTTGCGTCCGGCCTCCGGCCAACCCTGCGCGCCAATCAGCGGGACGAACCGAACCCGTGACAGCTCCTCTCCTTCAAACGTTCCCGAACGTGAGTGAGTAATGCGCAGAAGCATTTGGTCCTCCTCGGGGCCGACAGGAATGACGAGCCGCCCGCCTATTGCGAGTTGCTCGAGGAGCGCACGGGGAACGTCAGGTGCCCCGGCCGAAACAGCGATCGCGTCGAAGGGCGCGTATTCCGGCCAACCCAGGGTTCCGTCCCCACATAGGACTCGGACAGTCGAGAAGCCGGCCTGCGCAAGATTCGCTTGCGCTGACAGAGCCAGACCCAACGCATGCAGCTCTTACGGGTGCGCGCGCCGCTCGTGACGTTGTTCTCGTCCGATCAGGCGGGCCAGATCGCTCACCTCATCCTGCACGTAGTCGAGGACATCGTCGAACGACAGAACGCCGGCGAGGGAGCCGGATGACGACAGGCTGTATTCGCGCTTCACCGTGACGGGATCGTGGTTGCAATAGTCGCTGACGGTAGGCATCTAGATGACTCCTCGTTGTTTGCTCGGATGGGTCATAAGCAACTCGTGGGCCAATGCAAAAAGGATGTCCATTCAAGGCGTTCAACGTCCCGCGACCATTGTTCGCTCGGCAAGTCATTCGCGCCAGAGCGGAGGGAGCGCAGTTCCTGCGCGCTGTAGCTCGAGCGGATCTGTGCGTTCAACTGTCCGTGCCGGTGTTGCCCGGTCACGCTGAACACCGAGCTCGCCCGCGGACCACGTGTGACGTTCTCGGTGCGTGCCAAGTGCGCACTGATTGCCAGCGGAAATGCGGAGAGCCGCCTAGGACCTTATTCGTATCGCAGCGCCTCGATTGGGTCGAGCCGGGCTGCTTTGCGCGCCGGGTACAGTCCGAAAGCCACTCCCACAAACGCACTGAACGAGAATGCAAGGACACCCATGTCCAGACGCATCGCGAAAGGCCATGCGAGACGGGTAGCGACCTGCTCGGCTGCCACCGCGCCGAGCCCGAGCCCGAGCAGGCCACCAGCCATCGACAGGGTCACCGCTTCGACCAAGAATTGCGCCAGCACGTGCCAAGGCTTCGCGCCGACTGCCATGCGCACCCCGATCTCGCGCGTCCGCTCCGTGACACTCACGAGCATGATGTTCATGATGCCGATCCCGCCAACGAGCAATGAGACGACTGCGATCGCGGCGAGCAGTCCCGTCAACGCCTTCGTGCCTTGTTGTTGCGCGTTCGCAAGCTCGGTCAAGTTGCGGATCGAAAAGTCGTCGTCTGCCTCGGACGTCGTGTGATGACGATCCCGTAGAATCGCGGTGATCTCGCGTTGTGCACGCGATGTGTCTGCCGCGGAGGTTGCGCTCACGACAATCACGCCGGGGATGTAGTTGTGGAGCCCGCCCTGGATCTTGCTTTGGAACGTCGACACCGGGACGAGCGCGACGTCGTCGTAGTCGTTCCCCATTGGCGATTGCCCCTTGCGCTCCAGCAGGCCTATGACGACGAACGGGACCGCGCGCAGGCGTACCGTGCGCCCGATCGCGTCAACGCCGGAGCCGAACAGTCTGTCCGATGCCGTTTGCCCGAGGACGATCGTCTTGGCGGATGCATCGATCTCGTCCGAACCGAAGGCGGTGCCGCGCGCGACCCTCCAGGCGCGAACCGAAAAATACTCGGACGTTGTTCCAACGACGCCAGTGGTCCAGTTGGCTTCATCCGAGAGGATCGTGACTCGGGCCGTCACGGCGGGTGCGGCGAGACGAACCGCGCGCGCTTGCGTGCGGATGGCGGCGAGGTCATCCCAGGTCAGCGTGGGCATTGATCCGAAGCCGCCCATGACACCGCCCGACGAAGTCGATCCAGAAAGAACGATGAGCATGTTGGTGCCCATAGTCGCGAAAACGCCCTCGACTCGAGCCCGCGCCCCTTCACCGACCGCAACCATCGAGATCACCGAGGCCACGCCGATCACGATGCCGAGTGTCGTGAGGAGTGACCGCGTCTTGTTGCGGCTCAATGCTTTGAGCGCGAGAGGTAACGTTTGCCAGAGCTTCATGCGACCCTCGGCGTCGGCTCTTGCTCCTCCCGGTGCACAGGGACCTGCCTTGAATCGGATACGATGCGACCGTCGCGCATGACGAGGACGCGGGACGCATAGCGGGCGACCTCCGCGTCATGCGTCACGTACAAGATGGTGAGCCCGTCCTCGGATAGCTGCTGGAGCAATGCCATCACGCTGAGGCTCGTCTTCGAATCGAGGTTACCAGTCGGCTCGTCAGCGAAGAGCAAGCGCGGCTGGTTGACGATCGCACGCGCGATTGCCACCCGCTGCTGCTGTCCACCTGAAAGCTGCCCTGGATGGTGATGGAGTCGGTCTCCAAGGCCCATACGGTCGAGAGCAGCCTTGGCCCGCGCGCGCCGCTCCCCGCCGGAGACGCCCGCATACACGAGTGGTAGCTCCACGTTTTCTAGCGCACTGGTGCGCGTCAGCAGGTTGAAGTTCTGGAAGACGAAGCCGATAAGCTGATTTCGAATCTCGGCAAGTTCGCCCGAGGTCATGCGCGAGACATCGCGACCGGCCAATCGGTACGTGCCAGCCGTAGGACGATCGAGGCACCCGAGAATGTTCATCAGCGTTGACTTGCCGGAGCCGGACGCGCCCATGACCGCTACGAACTCGCCCTCCTCGACGCTCACGCTCACGTCGTCCAAGGCGCGCAACTCCTCGTCGCCGAGCACGTAGGTCTTCGTGAGCGACTCGACGGCGATCAACGGTTCGCGGCTCATGGGGTCCCTCACGGGTTCCGCTTCGGGCCGTCGCTCGGTGTTTCCACCACGGCCAGGTCGCCAGGTCGCACGTCGCCCTCAGCCATCTCCGTGAATGTTCCGTCGTTGATGCCGGTTCGCACAGCTACCGCCACGGGCTTGCCGCCGCGCAAGAGCCAAATGAGACGTCGATCGGGTGGTATGGCTGGAAGCACGCGCCCTCCGGTCATCTCCATGACGCTGGTCGCATCGGGTCGAAAACGCAGCGCGGCGTTGGGGACGCGAACGGCGTTGGCCTCGTGGGCGTATGCGAACGTGACGTTGGCGGTCATGCCAGGTTTCAACAGACGGGCCTCGTTCTCCACGTCCACGACCGTGTCGTAGGTGACGACGTTTTGGATCGTCTGCGCGTTGTCGCGAACCTGACGAAGCTTGCCGCGGAAGGTGTGGTTCGGGTAGGCGTCGATCGTGAAGGTCACGTCCATGCCCGCGCGAACCTTGCCCACGTCCGCTTCCGCAACGTTGGTGTCGACCTGCATATGAGTGAGATCTTGCGCGATGGTGAAAAGAGTCGGGGCTTGCAACGTCGCCGCCACGGTTTGCCCGACGTCCACGTTGCGCGAGATCACGACCCCGTCGATGGGTGAGACAATGGTCGTGTACCGAAGATTGAGCTCGCTTTGGTCGCGGGCGGCCTTCGCTTGGCTCACGTTGGAGACCGCGAGGCTTACGTCAGCGCGAGCGACAGCGAGATTCGCCTCTGCCGTTTCAAGCTCAGCACCGGTCATCAACCCCTCTTTTTGGAGCGCGGCAGAGCGAGCAAGTTGCTTCTCCGCGTTCAGTTGCTGAGCCTTGGCGCGCTCGACGGCGGCAAGCGTTGCCCGATGGTTTGCCGTTGCCTGCGCGGCGGCGGCCAGGAACATCGAAGGATCGATGGTGGCGACGACCTCACCCCGCTTCACCGTAGATCCGAAATCGACGCGCAGGCTCTGAACGCGTCCCGATACTTGGCTCCCGACGTTGACCGTCACCAGCGCCGACAGAGCACCGTTTGCGGTTACCTTGGCGAGGATCGGCCCGCGGTCGATTGCGACGGTTTGGTAGTGAAGCGTCGCCGTCTTGGGCGTCCGCGCGACGCGGAGGGCCACCCATGCGGCGGTCAATATGCCGGCGCCGACCACCCCATACCTGAGCCACCTGCGAGACCGTTGTTGCCGTGCAGGAGCGTCGCTCTGACTTGGGCGCAGCGCCGGCTGTTTCAGCGGCGCGCCGACCGCGGCGGACATTGAACCACTCACCTATCTGCTCCCCGGCACCGTCAGGACCGGTACCGGTGACAATCGGACGAGGGTCTCGGCCACGCTGCCGAGTAGGAGGTGCTTGAAGCCTGTGCGACCGTGAGTCCCGACAACCAAGAGGTCGTGGTGGCCAGTGCGAAGCTCCGCCAGGATCGTTGCGGCTGGGTTACCGGAAAGCAATCGCCGACTCACGCTGACTTCTGCTGGCAGGCTGCTTTGAGCCATGAAGCGATCCATTTCGAGCTGCGCGTTCTCTTGGATCATCTCCACGAGAGAACGCGTTTCCCCGTTCGGGTGCTGGACCCGCACCGTGTCCGAGACGTAGGTGGGCCGGTCCCAAACGTGCACCACGTCGAGCGCGGCTTCGAACGTTCTTGCCACTTCAGCAGCGACAGCCAGCGCCGCTCCCGCGCAGTCCGAGTAGTCCACGGGGACGAGAATCTTTTGGATGGCCATGGTCAGTTGTTGAAGCGGAGCGTGTGGGTACAAGCCCAAGCAAGCGGCGATCCAACGCGCCTTCGCGCCCGTTTCCCGGCGCTTCGTGGATTCTCTTTGCGGAACTCGACGCGACGCCAAAGCCGAGGAGCCCCCACAGCGGCAACCCGTGCGCTTGGAAAGGACTGAGACGCAAAGACTGCGCTTCTTGGAGCGCGCGCTCATCACGCATCGCTCGGTCGGCCCTTGCCGGCTCTTGCTCCACAGAGTGGCTGGCAGAACGGCAGCGGCACGCGTCTTGCGTTGGACCCCGGGCATGGCCCCCAGCGAACCGACCCTTGCGGACACCATCGTCGAAGGCGCCAAGGCGCGTCCACTCTACGTGCGTGATCTCATGACGAAGGACGTCTTCACGCTCGAGCGCAACGAGAAGCTTTCGGTTGCTGACGATGTCATGCGACTTGGACGCGTCCGGCACCTGCCGATCGTCGACGCGGACGGGGCGTTGGCGGGCATCGTGAGCCAGCGTGATCTGTTTCACAGCGGTCTCATGAAGGCGCTCGGCTACGGAACCCACGCGCAGCGTCAATCGCTCGATCTGCTCGTTGCCAAAGAAGCGATGAAGACCGAGGTCACGACGACGACGCCAGACGCAACTCTCCAGGACGCAGCGAAGCTCATGCTCGAGAAGAAAATCGGCTGCCTCGTCGTCATCGAGGCCGCTAGGATCGTCGGCATTCTCACGGAAAGTGACTTCGTGAAGCTGTGCGCAGCTGCTTAGCAGGCCAATGGCCGCCGCTGAGCCTGTGGTCGATTCGGGCAGCTATTCGAGCTCCACCGTCTGACCTCGGACGGGAATGTCGACATGAAGTCCTGCGCGGCGGAGCGCCACGCGCAGAGGTTCTTGTTGATCAGGTTCGCCGTGCACGAGAAACAGGCGCCGGGGCATGCCGCACGACCGCGCAAAGTCCGCGAGGTCGTTCTTGTCCGCGTGCGCGCTGAATGAGCTCAGCACTTCGACTCGTGCCCGTAGATCTCGCTCGACCCCCCAGATCCTGACGCGCGGTCGTTGCTCCTGTAACCGGCGTCCGAGGGTGTGTTGGGCCATGAAGCCGACGATGAGAATCGTGTTTCGCTCGTCTTCCACGTGATTGCGTAGATGGTGCAGAATCCTTCCCGCCTCGGCCATTCCCGCGGCGGAGATGATCACAGCCGGCCCTTCGAGGGCATTCAACGCGATCGACTCGGCCCGGGAGCTCACGAAACGAACGATCTTGGACGCAAAAACATCCCCGTTCGCGTCCAACGACGCGAGGGTTTCGGCGTCGAAGCATTCAGGGTGCAGCTTGAAGACTTCGGTGGCGTTCAGCGCGAGGGGCGAATCGATGAATACCGGGACGTGGGGCAGGCGTCCTTCCTGCGCGAGGATACCGAGCGAGTGAAGCAACTCCTGCGTGCGTCCAACGGCGAACGCCGGAACGATGACCTTGCCGCCACGGGCGACCGTTTCGACGATGACGCGCGCCAGCTCTCCGCGCATCTCCTGCACGTTCGCGTGCACACGGTCACCGTATGTGCTCTCCATCACGACGTAGTCGACGGGCGGCTCGGGATACTCCGGATCGCGGATAATGGGCAGTCCCTTGCGGCCGAGGTCGCCCGAGAACACGAGACGCCGTCGCGCCCCCTGGACGTCGACATCGAGAACGATCTCCGCGGAACCAAGGATGTGTCCGGCGTCGAGGAAGGTAGCGGTGACACCCGGTAGCGGCTGGAAAGAATGATGGTACGGGACACTGACGAACCGCCCGAGCGTCGAAACCACGTCCTCTTCGTCGTAGAGGGGCTCGAGCTTCACGAAGTTTGGATCCTCAGCGAATTTGCTGTTCAAGTACGCCGCGTCTGCCTCCTGGATCCGGGCGGAGTCGCGCAGCATGTAGGCACAGAGATCACGCGTTGCCGGCGTCGCGTAGATGGGGCCATGGAAGCCCAGCTTGACGAGCGTCGGGAAGCTGCCCGAGTGGTCGATATGGGCGTGCGTCAAGAGGGCGGTGTTCGCTTGGACCGCCTTCGAGGGTAGAGCTCGGTTGCGTTTGCGAGACTCATCGCGCCGTCCCTGAAAGAAGCCGCAGTCCACTAGAAGCGACCCCGAGTCGACCTCGAGCAGGAACATCGAACCGGTGACTTCCTGCGCAGCTCCTAGAAAAGTTAGGCGCATGACTTGGAACACCTTACCGCTTGCGAATCGTCTTCGATGGCGCGCTGGCGCAGAGTCGGGGCGCGGTCCCCTCAAGTCGCTGTCGCTTGGGGCTTTGCCTCATGAACCCGCGCTGCCCAACAACGTTGGCGGCTGCCCAAGAAAGGCCGGATCGTGGCCGACTCTGCGCAGGCCACCTGGCCGGTATAGAGCAGGACCATGCGCACGACGAACGCCCACTCCCACCCGCTCCGGTTTCCAGTGATCGACGAGCCCACCGTCGTCAGACGATCCCGCTGACGGGTTCCTCGTCAGGTCTGATGGCCCCGGAAGCAGCGCTCGCACCTTCGGCTCATGACCGGCTACTCCGGCGCCCCGGAGGTCGATCGGAGTCCGCCGCTGGCTTCGCGGGTCGATCAGATAGTGCGTGGACCGATGCCGGCGGCAAATCGAGTCGGGGTATGTCAACCGTGAAGACACAACCCGTTCCGGGAATATCCCGCACAAGGATGTCGCCCCCATTCGCCTGGGCCGCAGCGCGGGCGATCGAGAGGCCGAGCCCGAGGCCCGAACGCTCTTTCCCTTTCTGACTGAACGGCCGAAACAGCTCGTCGGCCTTGCCAGGGGGGAGCCCTCCGCACTCGTCGCCCACTTCGATGAGGACGCGATCTTGAGTCGCCCGCGCAACAATCGTCACGTCGCTGCCGGGTCGAGTGAACTTGAACGCATTTTGAATGAGGTTCGAGACCGCCGACGCTAGGAGTTGCCGGTCGACATTGACGGCCACGTCGTTCTCGATGGGCGTCATCGTCAAATGAATGCCATGGCCCTCCGCCTCCATCGCCGCACTGAGCTCGATCTCTTCCATGAACTCGACGATCGAGAGATGCTCGAAGATCGGTAGCCCTGCTTCTAGACGCACCTCCGCCAGCGAACGGTCTATGAGCGTGCCGAGCCCGGAAAGACTTCGCGCGAGGATGGCTCCCGTGCTGCCCCCGAGTCCGACCGTACCCTTTCTGATAACGTCGAACGCCATAACCGCGGTACCGAGAAGATTGCGCAGCTCATGCCCGAATATTCCAAACCGCATCGCGTCGTTGGAAGCGAGATCGCGTTCGCGCTGGGTTCCGTGTGCTGTGACCGCACCCGCGATGGCATCGTCCAGGCAGCGATTGAACACGTGAAAATCATCCGCGCTGATCGCCGCCTGCGTGTCAGCCGCAAGTGTGGTCACGACTTGGCAGATGTCGCCGTAGCCGTGGACGACTTGCGCCAGCGTGAACCCGTTCCTCAGTAGCTCTTGGCCGTGAAGCGCGGCGCTGTCCGCTATTCGCTGGTTCGAGCTTGCCGTCCCGACGAGATGTAGCGCACTCGTCGATGCGCTGGGGGCCAACGCATCGACGAGTTGCGTCAGAAAAATTGGCACCCCGTGGTCGAGCTTCGCTTCGATCGACTTCTGGGGTGTCCTCGCCCTGAGGCGTGTCCGCGTGCGCTCGATGATTTCTTCCCGGTTCGCAACGATGAAATCGTGGAGCATAGCGGTTGCCTATTGCAGTTTCTGCCCCTCTTTTTCTGGGGAGGCAAGGCGCAGCCTGTACGTTTGATCGGAAACGCGCTCGGCGTGGTCACGTGACAGGTGCGTCGAGTTACGCCGATCAGCCTGTCGGGGCAATTTTGCACATCAGCATCGACACCTCTTCGATGATGCCTCCAAGGATGCCCCACAAGGCGGCCCACATGCTCGGCGACGTAGCCGTTCGTCGCGAGCACAGATCCTTGACTAAGGTGTCGAGCACGCCTTTGACAGCACCCAGGATATGGACGTTCTTGGCACGAACCCCACATGGGGATCGGCGCTTGCCCAAAAAGTCGTCACTAGGGCAGCGTTCCTAGGCAAAGCCGTCGCTTGGCGCAGCGAGGCACGCAGATGTTGCGGGTGACCTTGTCCTCGGGGCAAATCGTGCGCCTATTGTGCCTGGGCCCATCCGGCAATTGATTGGGCGCCGGTATGCGGCGTTTTCGGGGGAGCGGGCCCGCTCCTTGCTTGGTGCTCGTTCTTGGGAACGCAAGATGACGAAACACGGCGATCGCTCCGTTCAGCTGCTCGTAGTCGGGGCAGGACCGGTTGGGCTACTCGCCGGCCTCTGCGCAGCCCGTGAAGGGCTCGCCGTCGAGCTCATCGACCAGACCTTCCGCGGGTTTGGTCGTGGCTACGCGACGCTGCTCCATCCGTCTTCGGTTCGACTCCTCGACGAGGTTGGAGTCTTGAAGAAGCTCCAGAAGGTTGGTCGCGAAGTGCTCGGCGTCGGCATCCACGCTGACGGGGCACCGCGCGTCCACCTACCCCTGGCCTCACCGGCGCTCTCGGTCCCGCAGAGCGCGCTCGAGGAGGCGTTGCTGACCGCGCTGCGAGACGCCAACGTGGAGCTGAGCTCGCCTTGCGAGGCCACGACCATCCAACAAGACGTCTCGAAGGTTAGAGTTCGTGTCGTGCGCAAAGAGCTCGTGACGCTTGGATCGCCCGCGGACTATAGCGAATGGCAGCCGGTCGATTCGTCTCTCGTCACCGCCGACTACGTGATCGGAGCGGATGGCTACGACTCGCGTGTGCGCACGACGCTCGGCATCGACGTGGCGACTCTCGGACCGACCGAGACCTTCGCCATGTTCGAGACCCAGGCAGATACCAAAACAAGTGCGGACGTCGAGATCGGCTTTGATGGCGAGCTGACATCTGCCGTCGTCCCACTGACGGACTCGCGAGCGCGGCTCGGATTCCAGCTCGCGTCGGGCCTGGACCTCCAGCCGGACGAGAGCCGCCTTCACGAGCTCATGACCGAGCGAACGCCTTGGTTTCACGACGGCATGCACCGCGTCGACTGGAGCTCGGTGATTCACTTCGAGCGGCGTCTCGTCCGTCGGTTTGGCAGTGGTCGTGTCTGGCTTGCCGGTGATGCGGCGCACGTGACCAGCCCATTTGGGGCGCATAGCATGAACCTCGGACTCTCCGAAGCGCACGATTTCGTTCAACGTATAGCCTCTTGCCTGCGGGGCGACACGGTACCCGCGGCCCTCGGCGAGTATGGAGCCGTCCGCGAGCGTGAATGGCACAAGCTCCTTGGCGTCAATGCGAAGTTCGACCTTCTGGCTCACGCGCCACCATGGCTTGCGGCCCGCGCTCGACGAATTGCGCCCACTCTGCCAGCCTCGGGCCGCGACCTTCGAGATCTCCTCCGGCAGCTCGGCATGGCCGTGACCTGACTCAGCCGCGGTCCGGGGAAAGGACTTCCTCGATCACGCCCAGGAGCTCAGCCACTCTCACTGGCTTCGTCAGGTACTTGTGGAAGCCCACGTCGGCAGCGCGCTTCCTGTCTCCAACCATCGCAGCCGCAGTGAGTGCGATCACCGGGATGTTCTTGGTCTCCGGCCACTCGCGAAGCTTGCGAGCGGCGTCATAGCCGCTCATGCCAGGCAAGTTGATGTCCATGATGACGACCGCGGGCTGCCGCGCGCGCACGATCTCGATGCCCACTTCTGCTGTTGGCGCGGTCACCAGATTCACGCGCCCGAGCTCCGCGATGAGCTCTTGCATGAAAGCAATGTTCGAAGGGTTGTCCTCGACGTAGACGATCGTGTGAAGCGGCCCGTCTTCTCCCCGGAGGGTCGAGCCGGCGATGCGGGCGGCGGTACCCACTTCCTTTGGCGCCTCCTTCACATCATGCTCGGGGAGACTCACCCAGAATTGGGAGCCGCTTCCGGGAACGCTTTGAAAGCCGACGGCGCCACCCATCAACTCCGAGAGGCGCTTCGTAATAGCGAGCCCGATCCCTGTTCCCTGGATCGGCCCCGTCTCTTGTCCGGCCCGATGAAAGGGCTGGAAAATCCGGTCTTGCTGGTCGACGGGGATACCAATTCCGTCGTCTTCGACGCTCACGCGCAGCATCCCGGGCGTCTGCAAGGAGACACCGAGCGTCACTTTGCCTCCGACCTTGCCGTACTTGATCGCGTTCGAACCGAAGTTGATGAGGATCTGCGCGAACCGTGTGCGATCGGCAACGACCTGCCGCGTTCGGTCCACGGGATCCGTAATCGTCAACTCAATCGATGCCCGAGCTGCCATTGGGTCGAGCGCCGCCTTCACCTCGTCGAGCACTTCAGCGACGTTCACCGGCTCCGCCGACACCATCACGCGCCCGGCCTCCACGTGTGAGAGATCGAGGATATCGTCGATGAGGCGCAGCAAGTGCTCGCCTCCGCTCAGGACGTGATTGAGTTTGTCCTTTTGGCGCTCATTCAACGGCGCCTTCTTGTCCATTTGGAGCAGTTGCGCGAAGCCGAGAATCGAGTTCAGCGGCGTTCTGATCTCATGGCTCATCGAGGCTAAGAACTCTGTCTTGGCCGCGTTTGCGGCCTCCGCGAGCTCTTGTGCGAGCTTTCGCTCGGCAACCAAGGCGACGTCATCCGTTACGTCCCAGAGCGTGCTGACCGTGCCACCCTCGAGCGTGCGGCGATCCGTCATGCGTAGGGTGTGCCCACCTTGGGTCTTCACGTCCAGGACGCCGATGGGATTCTTGTGGTACTCGGACAGCCGGGTCCGGAAAGCTGCCGGGGGTTCGTCGCCGAGTTCGAACAGCGCTCCGGCAAGCGCCGCCTCGACGATCTCGGCATGACTCCTGCCGACGATGGGGCCTCGAAGGGCAGTCGCAAAAAGTTCCCGGCAGGTGCTGTTGCAAAGCACCAGGCGATCGTCGGCGTCATAAAGCGCTAGTCCGTCCTGAATACTTTCGATGGCGCTGAGCAGACGCTCGCTCGCAAGCCGGGCGGTCGCCTCCGCGTGCTTGCGATCGGAAATGTCGCGAACGGAAGCCGAAATGAGTCCGCCGTCCTCGCCCTCGAGCGGGCTAAGGCTGATCTCGACGGGAAACTCGCTGTCGTCTTTGCGGACCCCATAGAGCTCCAGCCCAGAGCCCATGGTGCGGACTTTCGGCTCGCGCGAGTAGCCCTGCCGGTGGAGCACGTGGGCGCCCCGAAAACGTTTGGGCACGAGCTTCTCGACCAGCTCCCCGAGCAGCTCGTTTCGCGGGTAGCCGAAGAGCCGTTCGGTCTGTGCGTTCACGAGGATGATCCGCCCATCTCGTTCCAGGATCACCATCGCGTCGGGGGCCGATTCGAGCAACGCGCGGAATCTCTGCTCCGCCGCCTTCCGAACGGTCACGTCGCGGATGGCGCTCGACACCAGTGTGCCGGCGGGAGTCTTGAGCGGGCTCAGGCTAATCTCGACCGGAAATTCGCTGCCGTCCTTGCGGCGACCAAAGAGTTCGAGCCCCGTGCCCATGGCTCGGCTCTTCGGCGCCGAAAAGAAGGCCGCGCGATGCGCTTCATGCCCGCCACGAAGCCGTTCTGGAATCAAGAGTTCGACGGACTGCCCCACCAACTCCTGACGGCTGTACCCGAACGTTTGCTCCGCGCGAATATTGACGAGTCGGATGAGCCCGTTCTCACCCACGATCACCATTGCGTCCGGCGCCGAGTCGATGAGCTGCCTGAAGAGGTCGTCATCGAGGCTCGGCGAGACGCCGGGCGAATCCTTGTCGTCACTCGTCATTGGGCAACCTCACGCAGAACACGGCTCCCGGGCTCGCATCTTCTACCCAAATCCGTCCGCCGTGCGCCTCCACCGCCAGGCGACAGAAGGCGAGTCCGAGGCCGCGCCCCGAACGACTGACGGAGCGATCCTTGCTTTCCACCTGCACGAACGGATCGAAGATCCGCTCTCGCATCTCGGGCGACACCCCGCGCCCTTCGTCCGACACGCGGAGCTCGACCTCGCGGTCGCGTGCAACCCCATGCACTCGCACGACAGAGTCGTCGGGCGCGTGACGAAGCGCGTTGTCGAGTAGATTTTCGAGAACTCGCCGCAAGAGATCGGGGTCAGCGACCGCCCGCACGACGCCGCTGGTCGTCTCGAACGTGATGTTCCTACTCTTTGCGGCGACGCCCAGCGCCTCGAAGCATTCCGCGATGAGTGCGGCGAGGTCAACCGATGCGCGGGCCGGTGTGAGCTTGCCCTCCTCGCTCTTACTGATATCGAGCAAGTTGGTGATGAGCCGCATCAGCGAGCGCACCTCGTCTCGGATGCTGGCCACAGAGCCGCGCAGGCGGTCAGGTAGCTCCTTGTCGCGGAGGAGGACCTGCGCATGGAGGTCGACGTTGCCGACCGGATTCTTCAGATCATGCACGACGAATGCTATCAGGCGCTCCTTCTGCAGCTGGAGCCGGATGAGATCGTCCCGCTGGCGCCGCGCCAGTTCGTAGTACTCTCGATTCGACGCGTTCAGGCGCCGCAAGCGCAGCGCTGCTTGAACCCGTAGGATGAGCTCTGTGGGCCGCACCGGTTTCGTCAGGAAATCGTCCCCGCCCGAGCGTAGCGCGGCATCGAAGGTGTCGACGTCGCGCAAAGCCGTCAGAAAGACGATGGGGGTGTCAGCGCCTTGCGGTAGGGTGCGGATCTTCGCGCATACCTCGAAACCATTCATGCCAGGCATCCTCACGTCTAGCAGGACGCAATCCGGGAGGGCCCCCTCGAACGCAGCAAGCGCGTCCGCGCCGCTCGAGGCAAGGACGACGCTGTAGTCCTCGCTTTCTAGTGTCGCCTTGGCGAGGGCACGGTTTTGCTCGTTGTCGTCGACGACGAGGATGGTCGGGCGGGGGGCTGACTCTTCTGCCATGCGGGTTCGAAAGGGAAGGTAGCCATTCTTCCGCTGCCGTCTACCACCTCACGCGATTGAACAGGAGACGCTGCGAGCCTCATTGTCGCTCGCGCAAGCGTTGCTGACGAAACAGTCGAACCCGCAGACACTGCGCGAACGGCGTGTGGGTCATCCGCTGAAACCACGGCATTGTGAGGCACGGCTCTTGCGAGCGCCTGGTGCATGCTCGAGCAGCTCGTTCCAACCCCGCGCCTGCTCGAAATCGATCACGTTGAGCTTGCTGCGCCACCCGCGCGAGTGTGGAACCTGATACGACACGGCAACCTCGGCACCTCGCCCCTGATCCGTGCGCTGTTCGCGCTGAGAGGGCTGCCTCGCTCCTTGCGGGGTGAGCACGTGGACGTGACGGTACGCGTCGACGATCTGAAGTCGTCATTCGAGCATCCAGGCTTTCAGGTTCTAGTGGAGAGTCCGGGGAGCGAGTTTGCCGTCGGGGCCATCGGCAAAGTGTGGCGCGCAGAGATCCCCTTCGTGCATGTCGGCGACGCCGAGCAGTTCAAGAACTTCGGAGACGCCGGTTTCGTCAAGGTCGCTTGGTCGATTCGGACGCTGCCGTGGGGTGAAATTGGTTGCCGCGTCGAGTTCGAGCTTCGTGTCGATGCCACCGATGATGATTCCTGGCACAAGTTCAAGCAGTACTTCAAGCTCATCGGTCCCGCGTCACACTTCATTCGCCGAACGGCGCTTGCGTCACTGGTGCGCGAGCTTGGCACTGCAGACGCCGACGAGAACGATCGTCTGCTCGCGGGTGATGACCTTCTTCCGGATGCAGGCGCTCAGGTCACCAACAGCGTGACCATTGCCGCGTCGCCCGGACGGATTTGGCCGTGGCTACTCCAGATGGGCTGCCGTCGGGCAGGATTCTATGCCGTCGATGCATTCGACAACGCCTTCGTGAGGAGTGCCCGAGAGATCCATCCTGAGCTCCTCGAGCTCCGGTTGGGACAGGTCATTCCGGCGACTCCCGAGAGTGACGACGGGTTCGAGGTACTGCGCATCGAAGCCAACCGGGCGCTCGTCCTTGGTGGACTCTATGATTCCAACGCCGGCAGGCAGCTTGCGTTCGCTGCGGCTCGACCGGAGCGCTTCTGGCAAGTCACGTGGGCGTTCGTGCTGGAGCCGCTCGATGCCACGACGACGCGGCTCTCCGTGCGAGCGCGCGCAGCGTTTCCGAAGACTGGTCGGCTGCATGCCGCGTCCATCCGGCCCGTGCATCACTTCATGCAGAGCGCGATG
>Ga0315912_10001188_pt1 | contig 34016 bp, 35 predicted proteins | sample VfabasoilMG_FD_204469 | JGI IMG/M metagenome (GOLD analysis project Ga0315912, IMG submission 204469) | Garden soil microbial communities collected in Santa Monica, California, United States - V. faba soil | ecosystem: Environmental > Terrestrial > Soil > Garden | place: USA: California... | reverse complement strand
GTGTACTCGGTCCGGTTGAGGCGATGAGGTGCGACGCGACCCGCATTCGGCACCGCAGCAGCGGCTTTGTCGAGCTCCGCTTCGAGGTAGGACGCAAGCCCGATTGAAACCATCGACGCGGGCCGTGGCCGTCCAGCGGGCGGCATGTCGCCGACCCGCAGCTTGTGCGCCACCTTCTCCCAGATCTCCGGCGCCATTGAAGGATGCTCGATGTCAACCTTGTCGAGAGCGAGGCCACCCGTCTTGAGGCGCTCGTTGTGGCAGGTGACGCAGTACTGATCGACGAGCGCGCGGGGTGATGACGTTGCCGGCTGTGCCGCAGCAGCCGACGCTGACTGAGGATGCGGCTTCGGTGCTGCCGCAGCTTCTGGCAATCGTTCCGCAGATACGCTGAAGTAGCCTGCGCCGACGAACGCGACAGCTACGAGCGCCACACTCATTCTCGAGAGAGTTGACATGCCGGTTGTTCCTCCTCCGCGCCGGCCTCGCACGATGGTCAGCTCGGTCGCGTCGGTTGCTTCGATCCGCGCCAGCAGCAAGATGAAGACCATCGACGTCTGGCGCGCGACGATCGTTTGATTTCCTAGCAAAACCGCAGGCACTCGCTGTCGCCGCGGCGACGCTCCCCTTCGACGACGCGCGGACTCGACATTCATGTCGATGAATGAGGGAAATGCAGCGACATCAATGTTCGCGATGCGACAACGCACGGTGACCGTTGGTGCCCCAGCGAGTTGCGAGCAATGGACATTTGTGTCGATCGCTTGGGGAGAACCCTGACGGAAGTGTCTGATTGCGCGTGTGTGTTGCCCGTTCTCGTAGGGGACGAAAGCGGCATCACACGCAAAACGCGTGAGAAGTGCGCGCAAATTGCGCGAGTGCGCGCCAGATCAGCGAGTGAGCCTCTGGTTTGCATGGGCAACGACATCGCCCATGACAAGACACCTCACCTACGTTGCCCTCTCACTGCTCGCATCGCTCACGACCTGGTCATGCGCCGCACAAGCCACCGACGACGTTCGTATCGGCGCGCCTCTCGCACTGACCGGCAGTCTCGCTGACGAAGGCAAGAAGCAGGCGCTCGCGTACGACATGTGGCTCGCGCGCGTCAACGCGGCCGGTGGAATCGACGTTGATGGACAGAAAAAGAAGGTGACGCTGCTCACGTACGACTACCAGAGCGACGGGAAGCGCGCGCAGCAGCTCGCGGAAAAGCTCATCACCGACGACAAGGTTCACGTGGTAATGGCCCCATTCGGATCCGGCCACACCAAAATTGTCGCGGGCGTCGCCGAGCGCTACGGCGTTCCGGTCGTCGCGTCAGTCGCGTCCTCGGAGTCGGTCTACGACCAGGGCTTCAAGAACCTGTTCGGCACGCTGGCACCCAACTCGGGGCTTGTCGATGCGATGCTGACGCTCTTCACGCGTGAGCAGCCAGGCCTCAAGAAAGTCGCCATCCTCGGCCGTGACGATGTGTTTCCGCGGGACATGGCCGAAACGCTGAGAACGCGCGCCGGGACGGCGGGCCTCGAGGTCGTCTACTCGGAGTTCTATTCGAACGGGACGATCGACCACTCAGCGGCTCTCGCCAAGATCAAGGGGCTCGCGCCGGACTGGATCTACGTCACCGGCTACTCGCAGGACCTGATCCTGGCGCGCAAACAGATGCACGACATCGGCTTGACGGCGCCCATCGTCACCATGATCACCGGCCCCGCGTATCGCGAGTTCATCGAGGGTCTCGGACCGCTGGCTGAAGGAGTCACCAGCGTGACGTGGTGGCACCACACGACGACCTACGAATCCGACGATGTCTGGGGATCGACAAAAGCGTTCTACGAAGACTTCAAGTCGCGCGAGTCGTCAGACCCCGACTACATTCACGCCTCGTCTGCTGCCGCGCTCGTCACGGTTCAGAAAGCCATCGAGACCGCTGGCTCACTCGAGCCGGCAAAGATCAGCAGTGCGCTGCGCTCGCTCAACACGATGACCTTCTACGGCCCCATCGTGTTCGACGAGCATGGCATGAACGCCGCGCGTGACCTTCCCATCCTGCAGGTCCAGGGTCAGGAGGTAAAAGTCCTGTTCCCTGCGTCGATCGCGCAGGCCAGGCTCGTGACCCTCAAGTAGCCCTTTTTCGCAGCTGAGTGGGCATGGACGTCCTTCAGATTCTCGTCAACGGCCTGATGCTGGGCGCGCTGTACGCGTGCATCGCCGTCGGGTTCTCGCTCGTGTGGGGCGTGCTGAACGTCATCAACATGCTCCACGGATCCTTCATCGTGCTCGGCGGGTACCTGGCCTTCTTCGCCTGGCGCGACCTCGGCGTGCATCCGCTCCTCTCGCTCGTCGGCATCGCCGCGTTGCTGTTCGCGCTGGGATGGGCGCTGCAGTACGGCCTCATCAACCACATCGTCGCCAGGCCGGTGCTGACGACACTGACCCTGACCTTCGGCCTCGACATGATTGTCTACAACTTCATGACGCTGGCATTCACCGCGACACCACGGCGGGTTGCGCTCGATCTTGGAGTCCTGCACGCGCTCGACGTGGTCGTGCCGGTCGATCGCATCATCGCCATGGTGCTTGCACTCGCGTTGACGGCCCTGCTCTTCCTGGTGCTGCGAACGTCGGCGCTCGGCCGCGCGATCGTCGCGGTGCGGATGGATCGGGATGCGGCCTCGCTCATGGGCATCCGTGTCGAACGCATTTACGCCATGACGTTTGGTATCGGCGCACTGATGGCCGGCGCATGCGGCAGCCTGCTGGCCGTCGTCTATCCGGTGACGACCATGATGGCGGACCAGTTCCTGGGCAAGGCCTTCGTGGTGTGCGTCATCGGGGGGCTTGGCAGCGTGCCGGGTGCATTGGCAGGTGGGCTCGCTCTCGGCTTGATCGAGAGCGTGTCAGGGCACCTCGTCGGACCGCAGCATGCCATGACCATCGGGTTCTCCCTGATGGTCCTGCTTCTGATGACACGGCCAACTGGCCTGCTCGGCACACAAGGGTACGAATGAAGCGGGGCATCGCGATCTTCATAGCACTCACGGCGGTCATGGCCGCGGTACCGTTCGTTGCAGACAACTATGTCGTCCGGCTGTGTACGTTTTTGTGCATGTACGCGGCGCTGGCGCTCTCGTGGAATGTGATCGGCGGCTACGCTGGTTACCCGTCGTTCTCGACCGCCGGGTTCTTCGGCCTTGGCGCGTACGCCGGAGCGTTGATGCAACACGCTGGTGCCAATCCCGTTGTGTCCTGGCTTGCGGCGACGGTTGTAGTGGCCGGGCTGGCAGTCTCGATCGGCCGATTCATCCTGCGAATGAAGGGCCACTACTTCGCGATCGGCTCGCTGGCGATCGTCGAAGTCCTCAGGCTGGTTGCCTCCTCGTGGGCTTCGCTCACGGGCGGCGGCGACGGCCTGAACGTTCCGATTCTTCAGGGTGGTCCAGACTTCGTCGGACGCGTCTTCTTGTTCTCGATGATGGCCATGATGATCGTCTGCTTTGCCATGACGGTCCTCGTTGACCGCACGCGACTGGGCTTCGGCCTTCGTTGCATCAAGCAGAACGAAGATGCGGCCGACATGGTCGGCATCGATGTCACTTCCTACAAGACTGCGGCTTTCGCACTCTCCGCGATGTTCTGCGGGACGATCGGCGCCATCTATGCCTCGTGGGTCGCCTACATCGATCCGTCCGATGCCTTCAGTACGCTGCTCAGCCTGAAGATCCCGGTGATGACGATGCTGGGCGGTCCGGGCACGGTCCTTGGACCCGTCGTCGGCGCGTGGATCTTCGTCGTGCTCGAAGAGATGATCTGGGCGCAGTTCCTCGAGCTGAATCGCGCGATCCTCGGCATCGTGATCGTCCTGCTCATCTTCACGCTCCCGGGAGGGTTGCTCGGTCTGCGGCTTCCGGCGTGGAACTGGCGTGCGCTCGTCGGGCTGCGCAGCCGAATACCGGAGGCGCAATGAGCACGGCCGTCCTCGAGGTTGACGCCCTTTCGCGTGCGTTCGGCGGCGTGCAAGCCGTGGATGGTGTCAGCTTCTCGTTGCATCCAGGGGAGATCGTCGGGCTCATCGGGCCAAATGGCGCCGGCAAGACGACGCTGGTGAACCTCGTGACAGGCGTTGTGCGCCCTTCATCGGGGACGGTCAGGTTCAACGGTTGTGACGTCACGCGCCAGCGGCCGTGGCAGGCCGCGCGCAATGGGCTCGCGCGAACGTTTCAGGTCGTGCAGCCGTTTCCAGAGATGACGGTACTAGACAACGTCGCGGCGGGCGCACTGTTTGCCGGCCAGGCGGCCAGTCGCGCAGATGCGCATGCACAGGCGCGCGACCATTTGTCGTTCGTTGGTCTCGCGGGCGAGGCGCATCGGCCGGCCGCCGCGCTGCCGCTCCCTGGCCGCAAACGGCTCGAGCTCGCGAAGAGTCTGGCGATGAAGCCGAAGGTGCTGCTCCTCGACGAAGTCAACGCGGGTCTCAATACCGGCGAGGTCGAGCACGCGCTGAAGCTGATGCGCGCGATCGCCGACCGCGGCATCACGATCCTCATCATCGAGCACCTCATGAAAGTCGTGCTGACCCTCAGTCAGCGCATCCTCGTGCTTCACCGCGGCAAGCTGGTGAGCCAGGGCGACCCGAAGACCGTCATCCAGGATCCGGTCGTCGTCGAGGCGTATCTCGGTCGCAAGTTCGCCGAGCGTCAGATGAAGCTGGCCGATGGCTGAACCCCTCCTCCGCGTCCAGAATCTGTGTGCCGGCTATGGGCAGGTGCAGGTGCTCTGGGGCGCCGACCTCACCGTGGAACGCGGCAGCATCGCCTGCCTCGTCGGCTCGAACGGCGCCGGCAAGTCAACGCTGCTGCGCGCGATCTCGGGTCTCATCAAGCCGACAGGCGGGCGCGTGCATCTCGGCACTCGCGACTTGACGGACACGACACCCGATGAAGTCCTCACCGCCGGCATCGCGCACGTGCCTGAAGGCCGACGCCTGTTCAAAGGATTAAGCGTCCGAGACAACCTGCTACTCGGGGCCTACTTGCGGCGCGAGCCGCTCGTGGATCTCGAACGGGACCTCGAGAAGATCTACACGCTGTTCCCGATTCTCGGCGAGCGGCAGCGTCAGGATGCGACGACGCTTTCGGGTGGTGAACAGCAGATGTGCGCGATCGGCCGCGGCATGATGGCGCGGCCGCGCCTGCTCATGATCGACGAGCTGTCGCTCGGCCTCGCTCCGCGCGTCGTCGAACGCATCGCCGACGTCCTACGGGAGATCAATCGCTCGGGCCTCACGATCCTGCTCGTGGAGCAGGACGTGTTCACCGCATTCGAGCTGGCCGACCACGCGTATGTCCTGGAAACAGGCAGGATTTCAGTGACCGGGGCCACCAGCGTGCTCGCCGACGATCCGCGGATTCGGCAGGCGTACTTGGGAATGTAGGCGGTAGGCGGTAGGCGGTAGGCGGTAGGCAAAAACGAAATGCCTACTGCCTACTGCTTACTGCCTGCTTCAAGAAGCATGAGGTCCGCGCTGCGCTCTCCTTCATGACACGCTGATTCCCACGGCTCATCGTCTGGAGACGGTTTCACACGTGTGTTGGGAATCGTGATCTTCCAGGGTCGCGTAAACACCTTCGGGTCCTCGATGGTGGCTTCGTACGACAGACGCTGACTGTCGAGAAACGTGAAGCGCTCGACGAGGCGTGCAGTTGGGCTGAGGAAATCTCCGTCGTGACTGAGACGGTTCTTGCCATTGAGGTTGGTCACCTCGACCACCAGCGTGTTGCCCTCCCAACGGCCGCGCGAGTCACCGCCCCACAACGCGATGCGGGAAGAGACGCGAGGGCGACCATCGACCGGAATCACGCGGAAGTTGTGGTACGCCTCATTGATCAGCACGACCTGGCCGGGTGTCTGGATGATCTCATTGGCATTGGCCGCCTGACGGATGGCGCCAAGGATGAAGCAGCGCGCCTGCGTGTCGATGTGATCCTGCCTGGTCGCCGTGTTTTCGTTCTCGATCTGATGCTGCCGCAGTTCAGCAGCCCATGGCTGATACGGCACCTTTCCATCGGCAGGGTCTGACACGCGGCTCGGGTTCTTCTTGTTGACGCCCTTGGTTCTATTCGCCTGCTCCTCGACCGACCCCGGCACGCCCGGATCCTCGAGACTTCGGCCGCCAGAGATCTGGGGCCGCCAGGTTCCCTGCACATCAGGCTGACCATCGGGCAGGCGCGGACCGGTCCACGTGCCGGTCTGCCCGCTCGGTGCCTGCGCGACCAGCGGCATCGATATCTGAGAGGCGAGCACCACGCCGATCAAAGCCACTGCCGTTCGAATCGACATGGATATCATCGAGACCCTTCTTCCTGCCAGACACCGGGGTAGGGGTAGTACTTCTCCCAATCGAACGCGTAGCACTCGTACTCGAGGAGTTGAGCGTTGCGTTCCACGCGTCGATAGATCGGCATGCGCATCTTCCACGGCCGCGTGAAGACCTTCTCGTCTTCCACCGTGACCTCGTAGTCGATGTGATCGGGGCCGGTGGGCGTGTAGCGCTCGACCAGGTGCAACGCGTCGCTGTGGAAGTTCCCTGCGCGGTCGAACCAGGTGTCCTCGTTGAAATGCACGACGTCCACGACCAGCGTGTCGCCTTCCCAACGGCCCCGAGAATCACCCAGCCACCAGTCGATGTGGCCCTCGGGATGCGCCTTCCCGCTCATGTGGACGTAGCGAATCGCATGCACGTACTCGAACAGCATCGTGACTCTGTCGTTGCTCTGCACGATCTGAAACGGGAACGGCATGTACATGATTCGCGGCACGCCGGGCAGGAAGCACTTGCCTTCCGGGTCCGCCTTCATGCGGTTCTCGTAGTTCTGCCTCTGCTTCTCCGCGGCCCACGGTTGATAAGGAATGTCGTCTCCCTCCACCACGCCGAGGCCTGCGGGCACCCCCTTCTGCGCGTGATGTCCCTGGATGTTCCAGGCCGCGGAGTTCATTACCTGCCACACGCCTGAGAGGTCCGGATGTCCGTTGGCCGTGCGTCGCAGGGCGGGTCCGTTTGAAGACTGCCCGCCGGCGGTGAGCAGACCGTACGACAGCGCGATCGCAGCGATGACCGCCGGAACAGCGTGTTTCCTCATGTCACGTTGCCTTTGCTACGGGTTCTGCGGGGCGCCCGGCGTCCCAGAGCTGCCCAGGAAGAAGTCGCGCCCATCCTGGAACGTCACCGTTTGTCCGTTGGCAACCTTGCGTCCGTTCTTGGCCAGGAACCCTTTGATGACCACCTCTGAACCGACCGGGAAGCTCGTCTTGCGAAGGCCGCGTTTGAGGAGCGTATTGGCGGATCCGGCTTCGACCGCCCAGTTGCTGATCGACCCATCCGGGTTCTTCACGTCCACGTAGATCCAACCGTGCGGGTTGATGATCTCGATCTTCGTGAGCGTCCCACGCAGTGTGATCGGTTTGTCGGCGTCGAACTCCGCCGCGAACGAGTGGTGGGCCTGCGGCGCCGCCGAAGAGAGCAGCACGAGCGTGGCCAGGAACGAGAACATGCGGCGTGTTGTCATGGCCGCCAGCGGAGCAAGACAAAGGCCACGCGTGAAAACGCCGCATTCCTCACATGGTTACGCAGACACGAACAATCCCGTCGATCTGCGGCCTGCAACGCGGACGGAATTGTTCATTCCTTCATCTTGATCTCGTAGGCACCATCTTCCGTTCGCACGCGATGTGCGGTGTGACACGAGGCACACGTTGCATTCAGCGCCGTCGAGGCCTCGAGCACGAGCCTGTAGTCGCGTTCCTTGGCACCGGCTTCGAGCGCGGCGACATGCTTGAGCGCTTTCTCGCTGAGCGCGATCGCGCCATCAGCCTTCTGGCTCTGGAAATACGCGAGCGTCGTCGTGAACGAGGCTTTCATCGTCGCCGCCGCTTTTTCGAATGGATCGAAGTCCTGTGCGCCGGCACCCGATTCTTCGAACTCCTTTGACGCGGTACGAATCGCTCGCGCCGCGTCGCTGTTGTCTTTCATGGCCTTGATGAAGGCATCGGACGGCTTCTCGTTCCCTTGCGCTGCCATCGTCGCGACGACAAAGACGATGCCGGCAACGGCAATGAGACCTGCTCGCATGGCGCTTCTCCTTGATGATTGAAAGGAGAACGGCGGGTCCATGAATCGTGCCAGCGAGCGATGAGATGGAATCTTCAGATTTGTGCGTTCACATCATTTGCGATACGACGAAGTTGAATGCCCAGACCTGTCGATACGACAAAGAAGTCGCATGACCTCAACGAACGAGCCCTTTGTGCTACGGTTACCCGAGTTCTGAGGGCGGGCCGTGATGCTCCGCTCCATGTGTCTTCGGGCGTCCCGAGTCGTGCGCCATGCCAAGAACGTTTGCCTGCACCGCGACGGCTACTCTGCTTGCCGTATCGTTCGTCACCGCCGCCATTGACGCGCGTGGGAACGACAGCGCTCTGATCATCAGGGTCTACGACACGACTGATACGCCATCGAACGTTCGATCAGCGGCGATTCGGACGGCGGCGGAGATCGTGGCCGATGCCGGCATCGCCGTCGACTGGCGGGATTGCACCAGCAGCAGCACCGAGCCCGGCTGTCAGGACACTCGTCCCGGGCGAGACCTGATCGTGCGCATCATGCCCGAGGTCACACCCAGCGCCTCGTTCCGCGGAAGCGCCCTTCAGTTGCGCACGTTTCCAGGTGGGAGCCTCCAGCTCGGCGTGGCCATGATCAATCCCGTCACGCTGTCGGGAGAGATGGCGACCATTTTTCAGGAACAGGTACGGGCGGTTGCGCGACGAAGCGGAGTGGACGATACCGAGTTGCTCGGCCGCGCGGTCGCGCACGAGGTGGGCCATTTGCTGCTGCGCGCCCGCGAGCACAGCGCCAGCGGCATCATGCGTGGTGCCTGGAGTCTCGAGGAACTCTCGACGAACCGGCCGGAAGACTGGCAGTTCGCCCCCACCGATCGCGAACGAATCCAGCGATCTGCGGAAGTAAGCAGTAAGCAGTAGGCTGGCAGAACCGCGTTGCGGGTAAGTTGCAACCGCCTACTGCCTACTGCCCACAACGCGATCCCGCCAGCCGGCGAGAATCGCGCCCGCAATTTGATCGACGCCCACCCCGTTTGTCACCTGCGCAAAGAGAAACGGCCCCGCACCACGCATCCGGCGTGAGTCGCGGTCCATCACGCTCAGGTCGGCACCGACGAGCGGTGCGAGGTCGGTCTTGTTGATCACGAGGAGGTCGGACTGGGTGATGCCCGGCCCTCCCTTGCGCGGAATCTTGTCTCCGCCGGATACGTCGATCACGTAGATCGTGAAGTCGGCGAGATCGCGACTGAACTGCGCAGCGAGGTTGTCTCCACCGCTCTCGACGAACAACAGATCGGGATGAAACCTTCGCATCAGCCGATCCAGCGCATCGAGATTCTGGCTCACGTCGTCACGAACGGCAGTGTGAGGACAGCCTCCCGTTTCGACGGCAGCAATTCGCTCAGCGGGGAGCGCCTGGTTGCGCACCAGAAACTCGCCATCCTCTTTCGTGAAGATGTCGTTGGTGACCACGGCCAGGCTGTACTGATCCCGAAGGTGCCGGCACAGTGCGAGCAGAAGGGCCGTCTTGCCGCTCCCGACCGGCCCACCGATGCCGATCGTGAATGCACGCGAGCGGAAGTCGCGCGCGAGCGGTGAGTCGCGATCCTCGAAGAGCCCAGGGCCTTCGGGCTCTTCCTGAAGATGCGCGTGCGGCTGGTTTGGCATGTAGTGCATCGTGAGACTCCTGAGCGCTATGACTGAAAGAGCCGCGAATACAAGCGATCGTGCCCGGCCTGAAGAATGTCGAGCACCGGAGCGGTCTGACACACGTCCTCGGCCTCGAGCGCGTTGCATCGCTCGAGCAGTCCCGGAAGATCGCGTCCGGCGTCGTGATGCATCCGTTGTGCGTCGTAGCTGCCGATGATGCCAAGGCGGACGGCCGCAGACAGCACGCCGCGCGCCGTGCCGAACAGCATGGCCGTGCGTGCGGTCTCCACTGGCAGCCCAATGAGTTGGAACACCACGCCGGAGAGCGGCGCCACGTGCGCGCATCCACGATCGGTCGATTCCGCGAGCGCACGCATCTCGTTTGATGGCCACACGCGACCAGCGGTCGAGAGCAACGTACGGCCCTGCACCCGGCTTGCGCGGTTGGCGACAGGGTTCGTAAGAAACGCATCAGCGAGCTCGTCGAGCGCCAGCCATCGATCCGGGTGTCGGTAGGCAGCGTTCAGGAGCGGCAACGCGCCGAATGCGGTCTGCTGAACTGAGGCGGCAAGAAAGCGTTGAAGGGCGGTGAGGTTCGGCACCTCACCTTGCTGCCACGCCGCCTCGAGGCCCCACGAATGCGCAAACACACCCGTCGGGAATGCCGAGTCCACAACCTGCCACGCCAGCCAATCTGCGATGGGGTCGGGGGTCATTTGATCAGGACAGTCTGCACGACTGGTGTCATTGAAGTGTCCTCATCAAATGACCCCCGACCCCCTTCAGAAGAGGAAGTAGCGCTGTGCGAGCGGTAGGACGTCTGCCGCCTTCGCGCGAAGGACTTCGCCGTCGGCGGTCACGGTGTAGGTCTCCGCATCCACCTCGATGCGCGGCAGCGCATCGTTCAGTTTCATGTCGCGCTTGGTCACCGTTCGACATCCGCGCACGGCGGAGAGCCGCTTCGCCAGCCCGTAGGTGCTCGCGGTGCCGGTGTCGAGCGAGAGCTGCGACACGAACGCGAGCGATGTCGCCGCAGATGCCCCACCGAACCCGCCGAACATCGGACGCATGAGCAGTGGCTGCGGTGTGGGAATCGATGCGTTCGCATCTCCCATCTGCGCCCACGCGATGAAGCCGCCTTTGATCACGATCTCCGGCTTCACGCCAAAGAATGCGGGCTTCCACAACACCAGGTCGGCGAGCTTTCCCACTTCGACAGACCCGATCTCGTGTGACAACCCGTGCGTGATCGCCGGGTTGATCGTGTACTTGGCGATGTAGCGTCGAATCCGTTGATTGTCGTTGTCGCCCCTCTCGCTCGTCAGCCGTCCCCGCTCGCTCCGCATCTTGTGCGCGGTCTGCCACGTCCGGCAGATCACTTCACCGACGCGACCCATCGCCTGGCTGTCGCTCGACATCATGCTGATGGCACCGAGATCGTGGAGCACGTCTTCGGCCGCGATCGTCTCGCCACGGATGCGGCTCTCTGCAAATGCCACGTCCTCGGGAATGTTCTTATCGAGGTGATGACACACCATGAGCATGTCGAGATGCTCGTCGAGCGTGTTGACGGTCAGGGGACGCGTCGGGTTCGTGGAGCTGGGGAGGACGTTCGGCTCGCCGCACACCTTGATGATGTCCGGCGCGTGCCCGCCGCCCGCGCCCTCCGTGTGATACGTGTGGATCGTCCGGCCTTTGAACGCGGCGATTGAATCGTCCACGTACCCCGACTCGTTGAGCGTGTCGGTGTGTATCGCGACCTGGACGTCGAAGCGATCGGCCTCCGTCAGGCAACAGTCGATCGCCGCCGGCGTCGAGCCCCAGTCTTCGTGCAACTTCAATCCGATCGCGCCGGCGCGAATCTGCTCCTCGATCCCTTCGGGCAGCGACGTGTTGCCTTTCCCGAGGAAGCCGAAGTTCATCGGCAGGCCGTCGGTCGCTTGCAGCATGAGCTCGACGTGCCGCGAGCCCGGCGTACACGTCGTGGCATTGGTCCCCGTCGCTGGGCCGGTGCCTCCGCCAACGAACGTGGTGACCCCGCTCGCCAGCGCTTCGAAAATCTGTTGTGGGCTGATGAAGTGAATGTGCGAGTCGATGCCACCGGCGGTGAGAATCAGCCCCTCTCCGGCGATCGCCTCGGTCGTCACACCCACGACCATGCCGTCGGTCACGCCGGCCATCACGTCGGGATTGCCCGCCTTGCCAACGCCGGCGATACGGCCACCCTTGATGCCGACGTCGGCTTTGCGGATACCAGCCCAGTCAACGATCAGCGCGTTGGTGATCACGCAGTCGAGCGCGCGTTCGTCTGAGACACCCGCGGCCTGGCCCATTCCATCTCGCAGCACCTTGCCGCCGCCGAATTTGCACTCGTCCCCGTACACCGTGGCGTCGTGCTCGACTTCGGCGACAAGACCGGTGTCACCGAGACGAACGCGATCGCCCGTCGTCGGTCCGAAGATGTCGGCGTAGTGTGTCCGCTTGATGTGATGGCTCATGATCGCGGCACGTCCCTGAGATCGGTGCCGGCGCTGACCGGTCCGTTCGCCCACGCGTTCCCGCCGCGAATGACTCTGTTGCCGGCAATCGACACGAGCGTGACGGTCTTCGTCTCGCCCGGCTCGAACCTCACCGCCGTGCCTGCAGGAATATCAAGCCTCAGCCCGTACGCACGCTGCCGATCGAACACCAGCGCGCGATTGGTCTCGATGAAGTGGTAATGGCTGCCGACTTGAATCGGCCGATCGCCGCGATTGGCGACCTCGATCTCGACGGTCTGACGCCCCTCGTTCAGCACGATCTCGCCATCGCTCACCAGCCGGCTGCCGGGTGGCCCCTCGAGCGCAATCGCCGCGCGGCCGACGCTGCCGCGGCCCGCGGACGGCGTCAGGAAGCTTCCGTAAAGCGCGAGTGACAGATCGCCATGCTCCTCGACGATCGGATGGTGAACGGTGACGAGCTTGGTTCCGTCCGGAAACGTGCCCTCGATCTGAACCTCGTCGATCATCGCGTCAATGCCCTCCATCACATCCGACCGGCCAAGCAGGCGACGACCGAGATCCATGAGCTCGGCAACCGATCGTCCGTCGCGAATGAACTCGAGTAGTTGCGTCGAGATCAGCGCCATGGTTTCGACGTAGTTCAGTCGCAGCCCTCTGGCCAGGCGCTTCTGCGCGAGAAAGCCGGCCTGGTGCAACACGAGCTTGTCCACCTCGCGCGGTGTCAGATGCATTGCGTCCCTCCTACCACTTGCGCGACCAGGGATCGTCGCCGAGCAACGCCGGCACGAACCCAAGCAGCTGTCGAAGATGGCGGCCAACCTGCTCGACGGATCTTCCGGCGATGCGCACGACACAGCCGCTGTCACCAAGCGGCGCCGCCGACGTCAGCATGTCCGCATGCCGAACGATTGGCTGCTGATTGAGACTGGCGACAATTGCAGCGGCGTCAGCCGCGACAGCTTCGCCAACGATGACCATCAGTGCGAGCACATCGAAGCGGCCGATACGCGTCGCCAGGTCGGCGTCTGACGAGCGGAGCGCGGTGGCGTCGTGGAGGACCAGCCGGTCGCGATGACGCACGATCGTGCGGCTGACGTACTCCTCGAACTGCCATCGCTCTCCCGCCGTGCGCCGGCCGGACGAGACCCAGTCAACAAGAACCAGCCCCGCACCCTCAGCCACATCAACGCGTTGCGTCTGGCGATAGCGAGAGGCGGCAAAGCACACGACAGGGTCGGGTGCGACGACCAGCAGGCCCGAGCGCTCGACTTCGGCCCGCATTTCGACGTCGCTGCCACGCGGAGAGCGATAGACCTTCGTCGAGGCCTGCGTCGAGAGAAATGCGGCGGCCTTACGCTCGACTCGCACGTGGAGCGAGATGTCGTCGCCATCAACAAGGCCACCGCCGTACGTCGATGTGTAGATCCACGCCGCATGCCCGTGATTGCGTGGCGTCAGCAGTCGCAATGGGCTCATGGCGAGTGCGTGCGTCACGACGCTTCGCTCCGGCCCGCGAATGACCGCGAGCTCACCGAACCCGGAGCGGCTGAACGACTCTCGACCGTCCAGCACCGGTGGAAGCCGGCCAAGACGGCGTCGGTCCGCAGGGCGGGCGGTGTCAAACGCTGAGATGCTCGCGAACGATGTCATCGCTCAGCTCTCCAATCGCCCCTGATGCGGCGCAACGACCCTTCTCGAGAATGCGAAACTCGCTGCCCACACGCCGCGCAAACGGCAGCTTCTGCTCCACCAGCAGCACCGTCACGCCGGCTTCCTGATTGAGGCGCAGGATGATGTCGCCGATCTCGTGCACGATGTTCGGCTGAATGCCTTCGGTCGGCTCATCGAGGATGAGCAGGCTGGGCTCGAGCACCAGCGCGCGCCCGATCGCGAGCTGTTGTTGCTGCCCGCCAGACAGGTCGCCACCGCGGCGGCCGAGCATCTGGTTCAGCACAGGAAACAGCTCGAAGATCTGTGACGGGATCGTGCGCGTCGGTTGCTTGCGGGCGGCAAGCCCCACGCGAAGGTTCTCCTCGACAGTCAGTTGCGGAAAGATCTCCCGCCCTTGCGGTACGTAGCCGATCCCCAGACGAGCACGCCCTTCAGCGGGAACACGACGCAGGTCTGTGCCGTTGAATGTGATGGTTCCCGACGTCACGGGAAGCAGGCCCATGATGCACTTCAGCAGCGTGGTCTTGCCCATCCCGTTGCGGCCCATAAGACACGTCCGCGATCCTGAGGGCACGTCGATGTCAACGTCCCACAGCGTGTGGCTGCCTCCGTACGACTGGTTCAGACCCTTGATGGATAGCAGACTCATGCGCCGAGATAGACCTCGATCACCTGCGGGTCGTTCTGCACGCGATCCATATCGCCCTCGGCAAGCACGCGCCCTTCGTGGAGCACTGTGACCTGCGCGGCAATCGACCGAACGAACTCCATGTCGTGCTCGACAACGATGACTGTGTGTTTGCCGGCAAGGGAGAGCAGGAGCTCCGCGGTGCGCTCTGTCTCCTGTGGCGTCATGCCCGCCACGGGCTCATCGACCAGCAGCAACTCCGGCTGCTGCATGAGGAGCATCCCGATCTCGAGCCACTGTTTCTGCCCGTGCGAGAGCGCCCCTGCCTGCACGCGCTGCTCCTTCACGAGCCCGATCACGTTCAGCACTTCGGCGATCCGTTCGCGCTGCGGCGGGGTCAAGCGTGCGACGAGCGTTCGCCAGAACGATTTGTCGTCGGCGAGAGCCAGCTCCAGGTTCTCGAACACGCTCAGGAACTCGAAGACGGTCGGCTTCTGAAACTTGCGACCGATCCCCGCCTGCGCGATCTCCGGCTCGCTGAGCGACAGCAGATCGATGCTCTGCCCAAACCACGCGGACCCTTCGTCGGGACGCGTCTTCCCGGTAATCACATCCATCATCGTTGTCTTGCCTGCGCCATTCGGTCCGATGATGCAGCGCAGCTCACCCGGGTCGACGTACAGCGTCAAGCCGTTGAGCGCCTTGAAGCCGTCGAAGCTGACGGTGAGGTGCTCGAGATACAGAATCTTTCCAAGCAGCGGCGGTGGCGCACGCTTCTTCGCGGCCTCACGCAACTCACGCCAGGAGCGTCGCGCCGAGCGCGCGCCGTTGGTTGTGCCGGGCGAGCTCATTTGGTCCGACTTGTGGCGGGAAGCAACCCCGCGAGACCGCGAGGCAGGAACAACGTAACGCCGACGAATATGGCACCGAGCGCATACAACCAGACCTCCGGCAGCGCCGCAGTGAAATAGGTCTTTGCGTAGTTCACGAGCGCGGCACCGGCGGCGGCGCCGAACAACGTCCCGCGTCCACCGACCGCAACCCAGATGACGACCTCGATCGAGTTGATCGGCTCGAACTCGCTCGGGTTGATGATCCCCACCTGCGGCACATACAGCGCGCCAGCGACGCCAGCGACGACCGCCGAGAACACCCAGATCCAGAGCTTGTAGGACTCGACTTCATAGCCGAGAAATCGTGTCCGGCTCTCGGCGTCGCGGATGGCTCGAATCACCCGCCCGGCTCGCGAGCCGACGATTGCGCGGCACGCGCAATAGCTGACGGCAAGCGCCAGCACCGTGATCACGAGAAGCACCGACCGGGTGGTGTCCTGCTGGAGATCGAAGCCGAGGATGTCTTTGAAGTCGGTGAACCCGTTGTTCCCGCCAAAACCCATGTCGTTGCGGAAGAACGCGAGCATCAGCGCGTAGCTGAGTGCCTGCGTCATGATCGACAGATAGACACCAGTGACCCGGGACCGGAACGCGAGCCAACCGAACACGTACGCGAGCACCGCGGGCACGACGGCCACCATCAACATCGCGAACCAGAAATGGTTGAAGCCGTGCCAGAACCACGGCAGATCGGTCCAGTTGAGAAACACCATGAAGTCGGGCAGGACGGGATGGCCGTAGACACCGCGCGTCCCAATCTGGCGCATCAGATACATGCCCATCGCGTAGCCACCGAGCGTAAAGAACGCAGCGTGGCCGAGACTGAGAATTCCGCAGAACCCCCAAATCAGGTCCACCGTGATCGCGAGCATCGCGTAGCACAGGTACTTGCCGATCAATGTCAGCACGTACGTAGACACGTGGAACGGCGACGAGGCAGGCACGGCAAGGTTGAGCACGGGCGCCCCGATCGCGATGACAGCGAGCAGTACGAGAAACCAGATCGACGTGCGATCCGCGAGCGGCAACGACAGCCGCGAGCCGCCGTTCCTCATGCGGCCTCCGCCGCCCGACCGGTCTGTGGAAACAGACCACGCGGCCGGCGTTGAATGAAGAGGATCAGCGCGACCAGCACGACGATCTTTCCGAGGACGGCACCCGCATACGGCTCGAGCAGCTTGTTGATGATGCCGAGCGACATGCCGCCAATGAACGTGCCCCACAGATTCCCGACGCCGCCGAACACCACCACCATGAACGAATCGATGATGTAGGACTGCCCCAGGTTGGGTCCGACGTTCGTGAGCTGGCTCAGGGCTACACCCGCCACGCCGGCAATGCCGGCGCCCAGGCCAAAGGTCATCGCATCCACCCACTCGCTGCGGATGCCCATCGCCCGGGCCATCGCCCGATTCTGCGAGACCGCACGAATGTCGAGCCCGAGCCGCGTGCGTCTCAGCACCGCCAGCAGGATGCCGAACACGATCAGCGTAAACAGGACGATGTAGAAGCGGTTGTAGGTGATGGCGAGGGCATCGTTGATTTGAAACGTGCCGCTCATCCACGCGGGCGTCACCACCGATCGGTTGTTCGCCGAGAAGACCGAGCGCACGAGCTGCTGCAGCACGAGGCTGACGCCAAATGTCGCCAGGAGCGTCTCGAGCGGACGGCCGTAGAGGAACCGGATGATGGTTCGCTCGATGAGCACGCCGGCAAGCCCCGCCACGAGAAATGCCGCCGGCACCGCGACAAAGATGGACGATTCAATGTGCCCGGGCATGAGCGTCTGCACGACGTAGGTCGTATAGGCGCCGAGCATCATCAACTCGCCATGCGCCATGTTGATGACGCCCATTACGCCGAAGGTGATCGCCAGTCCGATGGCAACGAGCACGAGCACCGATCCGAGGCTCACGCCGAAGAAGAGTGTCTCGACGCCCGAATAGAAACTTCGCTTCGTATCGATGCTCTCAATAGCGGCAGCCGCTGCAGAACGCACTGCTTCATCGCTTTCCGTGAAAGTGCCGTCGTCAGATTTCTCCGTCAGTGCGGCAAGCCGGTTTCTGACCTCGGAGCTCAATCGACTGGACAGCGTCGCGATCGCGGTAAGCCTCGCGGCCGAATCGCCATCGTCGAGCGTGGCCATCGCAAGCGCCGTGTCGATCTCGTGACGTACGCGCGAATCGCTTTCCTGGTCTTTGCGCTGGCGAAGCAGCTCGACACCCGACGCGTCGAGGGAGCGCAGGAGCTCCTTGACTGCATCCAACCGCACATCGGCGTCAGGGCTGGCGAGCGCAAAACGCGCGATGGTCGTGCGCAGGAATCGGCGCAGGCGATTGTTGGTGCCGACTTTTGACAGCTGTTCGACAGGCGCTGAGCCCGCTGGCTGCAGAGTGACCGGATCGAGCAGCTCGTACGTTGTCAGCGTCTCTTCGGTGGATTTCGCGATGGCGATCTGCTGGTCTGATTTGACGAACAGGCGATCGTCGAGCAGCGCGGTAAGGACCGGGCGCGCGCTCATATGACCGGTCGCGATGAGCCGATCAGCAATGGACTCCTTGTCCACAAAGCTGGCCTCGCGCAGCTCCGCCAGCACGGCTCGAAATGTATCGTCCGCAGTTTGAGCCGCTGCCGGCAGGGCGATGAGACATGCGGCGAGCAGCAGCCACGAAAGCTGCCGCCCGCCGAACGACGTCACTTGTAGTTTTGTCCCGAGCACGCTTTCGTCTTGGTGTTGTAGTTCCCGCACTTCAGCTTCACCCAGTCAGCTTCGGTGTCCTGGCTCACCGGGAGATAGTCGGACCACGCATCGCCCGGCACGGTGCCGGTCGTCTTCCAGACGACGTCGAACTGACCGTCTGCGCGCACCTCGCCGATGTACACAGGCTTGGTGATGTGATGGTTTGGCAACATCCTCGCGACGCCGCCCGTGAGGTTCGGCGTCTCGAGACCAGGCAACGCGGTGAGCACCGCGTCAACCGACGTGGACTTCGCCTTTTCAACCGCCTTCACCCACAGGTTGAAACCGATGTAGTGCGCTTCCATCGGGTCGTTCGTCGTCCGATCGGCCTTCTTGATGAACGTCTTCCACTGCTTGATGAAGGCGGAATTGGCCGGCGAGCTGATGCTCTCGAAGTAGTTCCACGCGGCGAGATGGCCGACGAGCGGCTTGGTGTCGAGACCGGAGAGCTCTTCCTCGCCGACGGAGAACGCCACAACCGGGATGTCTTCAGCGGAGATCTTCTGGTTGCCGAGCTCCTTGTAGAACGGCACGTTCGCATCGCCGTTGATCGTGGAGACCACTGCGGTCTTCTTGCCTGCCGATCCAAAACGCTTGATCGCGGCCACGCGCGTCTGCCAATCGGAGTGCCCGAACGGGGTGTAGTTGATCGAGATGTCCGCCGCGGCCACACCCTTCTGCTTCAAGTACGCCTCGAGAATGCGGTTCGTCGTGCGCGGGTAGACGTAGTCCGTGCCTTCGAGCACCCAGCGCTTCACACCAACTTCCTTCATCAGGTAGTCCACCGCCGGAATCGCCTGCTGATTCGGCGCCGCGCCGGTGTAGATGACGTTCTTCGACGACTCTTCACCCTCGTACTGCACCGGGTAGAACAAGAGGCCGTTGTTCTTCTCGAAGACCGGCAGCACCGACTTTCTCGACACTGAGGTCCAGCAGCCGAAGACCACCGCTACCTTGTCTTTCTCGAGCAGTTCGCGCGCCTTCTCGGCGAAGAGCGGCCAGTCCGAGGCCGGATCGACGACCACCGCTTCGAGCTTCTTTCCGAGCAGACCGCCCTTCTTGTTCTGCTCGTCGATCATCATCAGGATGGTGTCTTTCAGCGTCGTTTCGCTGATGGCCATCGTGCCGGAGAGCGAATGCAGCACACCCACCTTGATGGTGTCCTGCGCACGGGCGACTGTCGGCAACGCCAGGCCGACAGCCACACACGCTGTGAGACAGACGTATTTGAGTTTCATGTTTGACTCCTGTTGGGGACGAAGCGGTTACATCTGGATCTGGAGGCCGACTCCGAACTGCAGGAAGTCGGTGCGGACGGCGTCGAAACTGGTGTCTTTGATGAACATCATCAGGCGCGCGTTGAACTGCTTGATGACGTAGTTGAAGTTGAACTCGCTGGTGTCCTGGTCGTAGTCGAAGTCGAGCGGCGTGACTCCGTCGCGGAAGCGCGCGTGCGCGTACTTGCCGAGCACTTCGAAACGTCCGGGCCCAACCAGCTGTGGAAACAGATACGCTCCCAGCAGGTAGCCGCCGTCGTTGGTGACGTAGCTGGCGCTGTAGCCGCCCAGCCCGTCGTACTTCGCCCACTCCGCTTCGAACGAGACGGCGCCGCCGCCCATGACCTTCCGCTCGAGCAGAAAATCTGCGCTATACGCGTTCCTGTCGCTGCCCTGCGTCTGTCCAGCGAGACCAATCGCCAGCAGGTTCTTGTCACCGTAGTAGGTCCCGTTCAGGTAATAGCCGCCCTCTGGATCCCAGAAGTCCACCTGCACGCGGCCGGCGCTGATGAGCGTGTCGTGACCGGTTGCCGACGTGCCGTCGAAAATGCCCCCCGATACCTTGACCTTGCCGAACTGACCCCAATACATCGCGCCGTTATCGCGTCCCTGGAAGATGAAGGGATAGCCGTCCTGGACTCCATCGGTGAAGACCGACCAGTGATGCGCGTAGTACGGACCGTAGAGATTGGCGCGGTCGCTGGGCGGCAGGAATCGCCCGAACCAGACGTTGAACTTGGGCGAGAACTCGATCATCGCAACGGCGTCGAGCACGCCGATGTCGTTGCTGGCGCCGTTGTACTCCGTGTTGAACATGAACTTGACGTTCTTGGTCGCAGAGCCGTTGATGTAGAGACGGGCGCTGTTCAACTTGAACGCATCAGTACTGTCCGCTCCATCTGGATCGTCGTGAACAAAGCTGGTCTGCAGTCCTCCGCCGAGTGTGACCGGAGGCAGGGGAGCATCCTGGGCGCGCGCCGGGAAGGCCGTCGCACCAATGAAAAACGCCATGAGCAAGAGCGTCCAATTCGAGCGTCGAATAGACACAGGTATCCTTTCCGCAGCGCACCGCGCGATGTCCTGAATCCCGTTGTGAGGTCGATCGCCTGTCGGCGCGCCATGCGCCTGATCGATCGAAGGTGTGTTGCTCAACGGTCGAGCAAATTCAGCGCCACGAATGTGACGCACGCTCGAGTGTCGCGATCAGCGAGAAAAGGGCCGAGTTACTTGCAGTTCACGCATCCGCAATCGATCCGTTGCTCGCGTGAGAGATCGGACAATGTTGTGGGAAGTGCCTATTGCGATGAACGTTTCTGTTTGGATTGAGGGAGCGGTACGCCGCGCGTCAGAGCGACGCGCGGCTGGTGTTGGTCGTGAATCAACAGAAGTGTCGTTTCCGCACTCGGCGTACGACAGGAGCGTCACCCCTGTTTTGGTTACTAACTCACGTGCTGGTAAATCCGCTCTTCCACACCCTGCAGGATCTTGATCGCCGCATCGTCGTAGAACGGCAGGATCTGCATGAGCACGATCACGCCAATCTGTTTCTCGGGATCGATCCAGTAGAACGTGTTGTTGATACCTGCCCAGTTCAAGCTCCCAGGACGGCGCATGTTCGGCGCCTGCTTGGCGGGTGCGGCGATCTGGAAGCCGAGGCCCCACACATCCTCACCCGCGCCGAGCGGGTACGGCTTCGAGCGCAATGGCTCTGCTGTTGGCTGCAGGCGCACCTTCACGCTCCCGGTCTGATTGCGCGACATGTCGCGAACTGTCTGCTCTTTCAGGATGCGCACGCCACCGAGCTGGCCATGGTTCAGGATCATCTGGACGAAGCGGCCGTAGTCTGCGGCGGTTGAGTAGAGGCCACCGTCGCCCCGGATCGTCGGTGGAATCGGGTCGGGGTTCGGGATCTCGGAAATCTTTCCGTCGGCGCGTTGGTTCCGCGAGACCACGCGCGCCGTCTTCGTAGACGGCACGGTATAGGTCGTGTCCTTCATCCCAAGCGGGCCGAGAATTCGTGCCTCGAGATACTTGTCAATCGTCAGACCCGAGATCTTTTCGATCACCATGCCCAGCACTCGCGTGCTGGCGCCGTACGTCCACTGAGCGCCAGGCTCGTTGACGAGCGGCAGATCGAGATCGGCGGCGCCAGTCTTCTTCTGCACGAGCGCGAGGCCGGGATCCGACCACGAGTACCCGATCCCTGACGTGTGCGTCAGCAGCTGACGGATGGTGATCGGTCTCGTGGCCGGCCGGGTCTCGTACGTCCCCGCGGCGAGATCGACCTTGCTCAGCACCTTCGGGCTCTTGAATGCCGGCAAGTACTTCGACACCTCATCGTCGAGGCCGAGCTTCCCTTCGTCAACGAGCATCATCACGCCGACCGAGGTGACAGCCTTCGTCATCGACGCGATGTTGAAGATCGTGTCCTTCTTCATATCGAGCGCCTTGGCGGCGCTCATCTTGCCGAATGCCTCGTGATAGAGGACGCGGTCTGGCCCGGTGACGAGCACGACGACGCCGGGAACGTCACCCCGGTCGATCGCGCCCTTGAGGAACGTGCCGAGCGCCGCGCCGCCCTGAGTGTTCAGGGCGGGCGGCGACGCAGCCTGGACGGCGCTGACGACGACGAAGAGCGCAACGACGATACACGCGCGTTTCATGCAGGCCTCCGAGTCAACTCCCAAATTCCCAACTCCCAATTGGCTCCGTACTTGGAGGTTGGGAGTTGGAAGTTGGGATTTTGCGTGGTTACGCCAGCTTTTGTTTCGACAGAGGGAACTCGCGCACACGCTTTCCGGTCGCGGCGTGAATCGCATTGCAGAACGCCGCAAGAACCGGCGGCAGGCCCGGCTCCCCGACACCGGTCGGAAGCGCATCGCTCTCCACGAAGTGGACGTTCACCTGATATGGCGCATCCGCCATGCGTGCCACCTGGAAGTCGTGGAAGTTGCTCTGCTTGATGCGACCACCGGCAGCGGTGATCTCACCCAGACGCGCCAGGCCAACGGCCATGACAGCGGCCCCCTCCATCTGCGAACGGACGCGATTGGGGTTGACGATCACGCCGGCATCGACAACCTGATCGATGCGCGGCACCTTCACCGTGCCCTTCGCGTCGACCTCGACCTCGACGACCGATGCGACGTAGGTGTTGAAGCTGCGATGCGCGGCGATCCCCATGCCCCAGCCGTTGCCAGGCTTGCGCTTGCCCCAGCCCGACTTCTCGCCGGCAACCTCCAGCACCTTGCGGAGTCGTCGCGTGTCGATCGGGTATTTGTCGTACGGCGCGCCGTAGTTCGAGTAATCCACCCCCTGCGCCTTGAGGTCGAGCACCTTGCCGGGCCCGAGCAGTTCGAGCAGGTATTCGAGCGAATCGCGTCCTGAAGCTTTCGCCATCTCGTCGGCGAAGCTGTGTGCCGCAAACGCATGGAAGTTGTTGCTGACGGCGCGGAACCAGCCGATGCGCACGTGCGCGTCCGCGGGACCGTTCTCGGCGCGGATGTTCGCTACGTCGTACGGCAGGTCGGTGAGCCCGAGATCCAGCTCGAAGCTGAGTGGCTCGCGCGCGCCTGGCGCAAACGTCGATGCGATCGGAGGAAACGCGGATCGCTGCAACCACGCCGTCGGTTTGCCACGCCCATCGACGGATGCCTTGTGATAGACAGCAGCCGTCGTGTGGTAGTAGTCGAACTTGATGTCGTCTTCTCGCGTCCAGACGACCTTCACCGGCTTGCCAAGTTTGCGTGAGAGCACGGCGGCCTCTGCCGCATAGTCCGGCTTCGACTTTCGCCCGAAGCCGCCACCGAGCAATGTGACGTGGCAGACGACGTCCTTCTTGTCGATGCCCAGCACGGCCGACACGGCATCCTGTACCGCTTGCGGGTTCTGCGTCGGCGCCCAGATTGTCGCCTTGCCATCGCGCACTTCGGCCACCGCGGCCGGAGGCTCCATCGACGCATGCGCGGCGAGCGGGGTGTAGTAGGTGGCTTCGAGTACCTTCCCGCCCTTGGCAAACTCGGTGTCCACGTTTCCGAGATTGCGCACGACCTTCGCAGGCTGACTGACGGTCTGCAGCAACTGCTTCTTGAAACCGTCGGACTCGAACACGCCGTGCCCGCCGTCGTTCCAATCGACCTTGAGCTTCCGGCGGCCTTGCAGCGCCGCAAATGTGTTGTTCGCAATCACCGCGACGCCACCGAGCGGCTGGAAGAGATGTGGCGGTTTGAACGTGTCCAGCGTGACCGTCTCCTGCACACCCTTCACCGCACGCGTGTCTGCGTCGTTGACGCTCTTCACCGTCCCACCGAGGACGGGCGGATGTTCGATCGACGCATAGACCATCCCGTCGCGGAACACGTCGAGGCCGAACTGCGCCTTGCCGGTCACGATGTCCTGTTGGTCGTACGCTTTCGTTTCCTGGCCGATGAAGCGCCACGCCGACCTCGCCTTGAACTGCAGCCCCTCCGGCTTCGGCACAGAGAGCTTCGCGGCAGCCGGCACGAGCGCGCCATACGCGAGAGTGCGCCCGCTGGCCTGATGACGCACCTGATGATTGGCGGTCGTAATCTCCGAGACTGGTACGTTCCATTGCGCCGCAGCCGCGCTAATCAGCATCGACCGGGCAGACGCGCCGGCCTGCCGGAACGCGACGTAGAAGTCGCGAATCGATCGCGAGCCGTCAGTGTTCTGGTCGCCGTACCTGACATCGCCAATGCCCTGCTCGATCCGCACGCGGCTCCAGTCGGCATCGAGCTCGTCCGCTGCCACGAGCGGGAGAGTCGTGCGAATACCGGTGCCCATTTCGGAGCGGTGCGTGACGATGAAGACGGTGCCATCAGGCTGAATGCCGAGATAGACGCTCGGGTTGAGCACCGCCTGGTCGGCATTCGTGCGGAACGCTGGCGTTGTGGCTTGAGCCCACGCGGACTTCGGCAACACCTGCGCCGCGATCACGAAGGCACCAGTCGAGAACACGCCTCCGAGGAATTGACGACGGCTGACGTTTTCAATGGTGATCATGACCGCTCCTTTGCCGCGGTCTTGATCGCCGCTCGAATGCGCTGGTACGTGCCGCATCGACAGATGTTGCCGGTCATCGCGCGATCGATGTCCTGATCCGTCGGGTTCGGCGTGCGCGTCAGCAGTGAGGCCGCCTGCATGATCTGGCCGGTCTGGCAATAGCCGCACTGCGCCACATCGTGCGAGACCCAGGCACGCTGCACCGGGTGACTGCCATCGGCGCTCAGCCCCTCGATGGTCACCACGCGCTTGTTCTGCAAGGTGCGCAGCGGCGTCTGACAGGCCCGGACGGCGGTGCCGTCCAGATGCACGGTGCACGCGCCGCACAGGCCGGCGCCGCAACCAAATCGTGTTCCCGTGAGCCGCAGATCGTCACGGAGATACCAAAGCAACGGCATGTCTTCGTCACCGTCAAAGGTGCGTGCCGTTCCATTTACTGTGAACTTGATCATCTCAACTCCCAACTCCCAAGGGCCCAACTCCCAAACGAACTGGCCACTCACCACCATCCAGGCCCGCGGCATCGTACCACCCCCGCGGGGCGCTTAACAGCCGGGCGCGCGCGTGGTGAGCAAGGTGCGCGTCCCCTCGGCCGACACGTCGTAGAGCGTGAACCAGCCGCTGGTTCCGGATTGACCACGCATCACCCAGATTGAACGGCCGCGGTATGAGACCACGCCGAGCGGCGTGAGGTCGGGGCGACTCGGGCCCGCAGGCAAACCGTCCTGCTCCCATCGAAGCTCGCTCTTGGTGCCGAGCGGTGTCAGCCGCCCCTGGCTGTCGTGAAGGAAGCCTGCCACAGCGATTCGCACCGTGCCGGGAGGATCGGTGTCGTTGTCCACGTCTGGCGACGCATTCGCCACGCGGCGCGAGGCTTCGAAGTAGTACATCCGCGTCGCGCCATCTTCGGTCGCGTAGATCCAATCTACCGCGCGCGGAGCCACAGACGTGCGATCCGACAGTCGCTGCTCGCTCTCGCGCCGCTCGAACTGCTCGATGATGGTCGGCGCCAGCCGCAACCACTCTGGCGAGCCAGGTTTCACACCACGCGCGACTGACTGTCGAATTTCACCGCTGACTCTCAGGGCCCCGGCCGCCGGAACACATTTCAATTCCGAGATCCATTTGCCGTCAGCGACCCGCGCGATCGGCCTCACTCGATCTCCGTCCGCGACGCTCAACGCATCGGCACCACTCTGAGCGCGGACGGAACCGACGCACAGCATCAGAGCAACGAGAGGCCTCACTTTGTTGGCTGCGTTCGTTGCTGGGCGCGTTGACGGCGCTCTTCTTCGATGGCGCTCAGCCTCTGGGCACGTCCAGGCTCGAGCGTGGTGCCGTCGGCGCGCAACAGCTTCACGAACGCCATGCGCTGAGAGCTCTCCCACGCAGGGTTCCCGGTCACCTTGACGTGCTCGCCGGGCTTGATCGTCTGCGCGTTCCAGCCGGCCTCCTCGAGATTCAGCCGGCCCGCGAACTCGACGTTCCACGTCTGGACTTTGCCGGTCTTGTCCTTGACCTCCATCAGCATCATGGCGTGTGGGTTCACGAACCGGAACTGAGTGACGACACCATCGACGGTAATCGTGCGCTTGGCGTCGTAGACAGGCGAGAACGCGTGATGAGCACTCGTCGTCACGCCTGCGAGGGCGAGCAGCAGGAGAACCGGCAGAAATGCGCGCAGCAGGCTCATGGCTCGTTTGTCCCCTTCTTGAATTCCGTTGCCGGCTCGCAGGCGTCATACGGCGTGATCTTCTGGTCGGGGGCCCAGCGCCAGATCTTCTTGGCCACCACCGGCTCACGCAGGCTCCACGGATCCTCGATGGTCGCGGTGAGCAGCAACGTATCGCCGTCGTCGGAACGCGTGAAGCGTTCCATCACGCGCATCTGATCGCTGTGCTGCGCGTTCCACCACGTGATGCCGGGTGCCACTCGCGTCGTTTCGACGACCAGCGTGTCGCCCTCGAAGCGTCCCACGGAGTGACCGAGGCGGCTGGGCGGCTGATCGGCCGGAGCAGCGCGGCCATCGAGATGGACGGTGCGCACCGCTTCCCATTCGCCATAGCGCAACTCGATTCGATCGTCACCGGCCCGGCGAATCTCGAGCTGATGCGGCGCGAACATTTGCTTCGACAAACCCCACGGCTCACAGCGAAGGAACCCCGGATCGTCCGCAGGATCGAGCGGGTACGTCTTCAGCGCTGCCTCTGTCATTCGCGGACGCAGGTAGGTATCGGTTTGATACGTGGCAGCCTCTGCCTGGAGTTGGGGAAAAGGGCGCTCGTCGTTGGCTGGATCGTCGAGCAGCGCGTTCAGCTTTGCGATGCCGGCGTCCGTGCAGGAAAAGAAGCAGAACGTCCCCACAGCGGTCTGCGGCGGATCGCTCCACATCCCTTCGAGCTTCGACGGTACGCGCGCCGCCTCAGGGGACGGCGGGGGTGCCTGAGAGCAGGCGACGGCAAAGACAGCGAGCAAGACCGTTCCGAGTCTCATGTTATTCGTCCGGATCGCGGTGAACGGTGTCGGGAGAAAAAGCCGGCATGCAGACCGCGATATATTCTGCGCCCTCCGGCTCCGGGCTGCTGTAGCGAATCCACTCCCCTGGAGACGCCACGATCGCCTGCCCCGCCCGCACGTCGATCGTGCCACCCTCGTGCTCGACGCGGACCATACCGCGCAGGACGACGGTGATCTCTTCGAACCGCGGGCGCTGCCCGGGCTCGAGCCACCCTGCAGGCGACACCATGCGCGCCACGCTGACGCCGCTGTGTCCTGAGTTCACGCGGCCGGCGAACTCCTGGATCTGCTTGGGTTTGTTTCCCGCGGCTTGAACAATCGTGGGTCGTTCGATGAGTCTCGGCATGTGGCCCTCGATTTTACAGACTCCGTCACCGCTTCACGGATCTTCGTTGCCGGTTCAGATTTTCGCGAGAGTGGCCGATTCCCTATCTAATGCCGCTCCCTGCGACCGCTCTCCAGGCGCCGTTCAACGATCGACTCGAGCTATACGTCCGCCGGGTCGTTGCCGGCAGCGACCTTCCGATGTTCTCGAAGCGCCTGATCGAACTGCTGGCGCTGCCCAACTCGGATCAGACATCGGCGCAAAAGCTCGCTGCGCTCGTGCTCGAAGACTACGCGCTGACGGTCAAGCTCCTGCGCATGGCGAACTCCTTCCACTACAACCGATCGAACAAGCCGATCGAAAGCATTTCCCATGCGATCGTCGTCCTGGGCATGCGCACTGTGCTGAAGCTCGCCGGCACGCTGACCTACCTCGAATACTTCGAGCGGCACACCGGTGAATTGCGCCACCTGATGATCCGGTCGATGTTGTCGGCGCACGTGGCATCGGTCATGGCTGACATGCGCCGCTTCGCGCAGCGTGAAGAGAGTTATCTGGCAGGGATGTTCCAGAACCTCGGCGAAGTTCTGGTTGCGCATCATTCGCCGCTGCGCCTCGCCGCGGTCAACGACGCCGTCGCCCAGGGGTTGTCCCTGGACGAGGCCTGCGTGAAAGAGCTCGGGTTCACGTACCACCGGCTTGCAGGCGATGTGTCCAAACAATGGAAGCTGTCGCCGTACCTCACGTCACTCTGGGATCACGACACGCCGGCAACCGAGCTCACGCAATTCGCACGATTCGGCCACGAGCTGACGCGACTGATGTGCGTGCGCACGGCGGCGCATCAGGAGCCTGGGCTGAAGCTCCTGGCCATGAAGTACGGCGCCTCACTGCAGGTGAGCGTTGATGGCATTGCAGATGTCTGGGAGCGGGCCGTTGACGAAACAAAAGCCACGTTCGCCAACCTTGGTGTCTCGACGAAGCTGCTGGTCCCGCCCCTCTGCTAGCCGGCTTGGCCGCCCGGCTCGATGACATTTGCGCCAGGTCTTCCCCGGTCAAGACGGCGCGCCCCGCGAAGCGGGGCCAGAAGACGCTGAGTACTCGCGAGGCGGCATGAGATGCGCCTCGCTAGTACTGCCGGAACGTCAGATTGATGCGACCCGCCAAACGCAGCGCGGCGGGCGCCGTGTCCGGCAGGATGCGCGAGACTCCGTGATACCGAAGACGCGCGTCGCCGCCGAACACAAAGATATCGCCAGACTCGAGCATCATCGAATCGACCGGCTCGCGGCGCCTGAGCCCGCCGAACAGGAATCGCGCCGTGTCTCCAAGCGACACTGACACGACCGGGAGTCCCGCCTCGAGCGACGTGGCGCTCTCGTCTTTGTCTTGATGCAACCCCATCCGTCCATCGGCCTTATAGGAATTGATCAAGCAGATGTCGGGTGTGCACGCGAAGCCCGCCTCGAGCGCGGCCGCTGACGCCAGGCTCACCCACTCCGGCGGCACAGGCCCGACCGGCTGATCGTCGTGATCGGCACGCGTCGCTTCGTATGTGTAGGTGAGCGGATTCCAGTGCCGGCCTAGACACATCATCTGCACGTGCATCTTGCCGCCACCGCGAACCGTTGGGACGTAACCGCCACCAGGTCCATCGAGAAGCGACTGGCACTGCTCGACTAGCTGTCGCTGTGCGTCGAGGGAAATCCAGTGGCGCAGCCACACTGCACCTGGAGCCACGCGCACCACGTCTCGCTCGCGCGCCAGTGCAGCGAAGATGCCGGCCATTTAGCAATTATGGCTTCGGACTAGAAACGAAGCACCAAGGACCAAGGACTACGCCGAAACGATCCGCCGGCGTTTCCAGATGAGCGCATCGACGATGTAGTGATGGAAATTGATGCCCATGTAGATGCCGACGGTGATCGCCAGGCCACCGCCCATTGCAGCCACCATGCTTCCGAGGCTCAGATAGACGACCGTTGAAATCGCGACGCAGCTCAGGAAGTAGGTTGCGAGCCGTCCCGGTTGGCTGATACGCGACAGGAACCGCGCCGCGGGATCGATCCCGTTTCCGAACTTCTTCGTGTTCATCATCCAGACTACGAGCACGTACTGGAAGTTGTGCCAGATGTTGATCGCCAGCCAGCCGGTGTTGGCATCTTCGATCGCGACATACGCGACGAGGAAGATGGCGACGTGAGAAAGCACGAACCCGGCATAGAGCGGATCGAGGGTCCCGCGTGCGAAAGCCGCTGCGCTCCGAAGTGCCCACATCACACAGGCGACAGTCGCAGCAAACCCGAGCGCGGTGATCGCTTCGGCCGGCAACACGAAACTCTTCACCGGCAGATCGAGAAACGTCGAGCCCATCGTCGCCGACCGTGCGGCAATCGCGTAGATCGGGACGAGATAGATCACGAGGTCGGTCGTGATGTCGCGCGACCCGGCGACCTGTCCCTCGGATGTCGCGCGGAAATACATGCGCGAGAGGCCGTAGCCCTGGCGCATGTAGTGAAACCACTGCAGATACAGGAACGCCGTGGCGACAACCCAGGCGCCTGCTGTGAACGCGAGGCCCAGGGTCACTACCGTGACCACCAACAGCAGATCGAATGCGAGAAACCGGTTGCGACGGAAGGCGTCTGCCGTGAAGGCCAGCCTCGTATACGTGGCAACGACATGGTGATAGCCGAGCAACCACAGGTCGGCCACGAGCAGGACGGCAAAGAGCTTCGGTGTTGAGAGAACGGCAGCGGCTGCCGCCAGCCCGGTGGCGAGCGGCAGAATCAGGAGACCGAGGTCGAACGCCTCACTCTTGATGCAGGTGCGAGCGGCACGGAGCGACACCTTCCCCGTGTGAATCGTGGTGTCGAGATAAAGCGCCATCCGTGGGACAGCATGTGCAAGGCCGGTACTCAGCGCGAAGCTGCCGTAGCGTGCAACGGCAGGCAGCCGCGGAACGATCGCCCGACAAAACTGAAAATCGCATCACAATCCTGGTGCACTACTCCCAGCGAAACACGCGCGTCGAGATCGCAGTAAAGGCGAGAAAGAACAGCGTGAGCGCGGCGACGTCTCCGAGGTGAGCAACCCATCCCTGGCCTCTCCAGATGCCGTCGAGCAGCGACACCGCGTAGCCCAGCGGCAGGACTCGCGCGACAGCCTGCATCCACTCCGGCAACGCACTCACGGGAAAGAACAATCCAGAGACGACGATCATCGGGTAGAAGATGATGGCGGCCAGCGGCTGGGCAAAGCGGGCCGTCGGAACGATGCTGGCGATGAGGAACCCGATCGACAGGATCGCCCACGTGGTGAATATGAGTGCCACGGTGTACGAGAACAACGGCACTGGCGCACCCGGCGGGAAGTAGCGACGACCGAGCAGAACCATGATGGCGAGCGTGAGGACCGTGAACAGCAGCTTCACGAGCACGTGCGCCGAAAGGATCACGGTCGGTGACAGAGGCGTGGCGCGCAGGCGTTTCAGGATGCCGCCTTCGCGATAGATCGAGATGATCGTGACGAGTGAGGTAATCGCGCTGAGCGCCATCAGGATCGACGCCAGCACGGGCAGCACCGTGGAGACTGCGCCGCCGCCGGTCTGAATCGCCGCCCGCGCGATACGAGGCCCGAGGAGCCGGCTCGCGATGAGGAACACGGCCGCGGGGATGCCGATCGTGCCGATCACGCCCATCGGCTCGCGCACGAAAATCTTGATCTCGAGCCACGTCAGCTTTAGCAGCGCCTTCATCATGCGCGCCCGTCAACTTCCAACTCCCACACTCCAACCCCCAAAGCACCGCTTTGGCAAGAATTGGGGGTTGGGAGTTGGGCATTGGGAGTTGACATGGTTTTACTCACGGATGGAGTGTCCTGTGAGCGTGAGGAAGACGTCCTCGAGATTCGGGAGCTCGGTCTTGAAACTCGTCACGTGGATGCGATGCTCGGCCAGACACTGAATGACATGAGTCACCAGGCCATCACGTCCGCGAATCGTGCATGCGGTGTTCTGCCAGGTCACAGACTCCACGCCGGGAATAGTCTCGAAGCGTTGCGCCGCCGACGCATCCGTCGTTTCGAGCACCACGGTTTCGTTCTCACAGTGCTTCCGCACGAGGCCGGCTGGCGTGCCGACGTCGATCACGCGCCCACGCTCGACGATGGCGACGCGGTCGCAGAGACGCTCGGCCTCTTCCATGAGGTGCGTGGTGAGAAGAACGGTTTTTCCACGCGCGCGGATCTCGCGCACCAGATCCCAGATGGCGCGGCGTGCCTGAGGATCGAGGCCGGTGGTCAGCTCGTCGAGCAGCACCACATCGGGATCGTGAATGAGCGCGAGCGCGATGAAGAGCCGCTGCTTCTGCCCGCCCGACAGCGTCATGAACCACGCCTTCCGCTTGTCGGCAAGGCCCAGGCGATCGAGGAGCGCGTCTCCATCAACCGGATGCGGATACAGTGACGCCCACAGATCAACGGCTTCGCGGACTTTGATGCGCTTCTGGAGTTGCGCCTGCTGAAGCTGCACACCTACTTTCAGTTGCAGCGCACGCGCATCACGAATCGGATCGAGCGACAGCACCGAGATCGAGCCTCGATCTGGTCGCCGCAACCCCTCGACACACTCCATCGTCGTGGTCTTGCCGGCGCCATTCGGGCCGATGAGCCCGAAGATCTCGCCTTCCTGGACCTCGAAGGAGACATCGTCAACGGCGACCGTCTTGCCGTAGGTTTTTCGGATTCCCGAGACGCGGATGATCGGCGTCACGCTTTATAGACCGAAGACGCGCTCCGCGTTGGTCTGGAACAACTTTTTCTTATCGGCGTCGCTGATCGGCACGGCGTCAGTGGCCGTGACCTCGTCCGGCTCGAACTGATACGGATAGTCCATCGCGTACATCACGCGATCCATCCCGAGCACCGACTGAACGAAGGTGATGACCGGTGCCCAGGGCATGCCGCTTGTGGTCACGTACACGTTCTCGCGCATGTACTCACTTAACGTGCGCTGCAGGCGATCGGTTCCGTTGCGAATGAACGGCCGTGCCGTCCGGTTCATGTAGTCCAGGCGATACAGCCAGAATGGCAACGCCTCGCCCGCGTGACCGACGACAATCCGCAGCCGGGGAAAGCGGTCGAGCGCTCCGCTCCGAAGGATCGCGAGCAGATGAAGACCCGTTTCCGCCGCAAAGCCCCACAGCGCGCCCTCGAGGCCTTTGTCGACGTAGGGCGCCGACATGGCCGGAGGCGGTGCCTGCGGGTGAATGTAGAGGGGAACGTTGAGCGCTTCAGCGGCCTCGAAGATGTCCCAGAACTTCGGGTCGTCGAGAAACTCGCCCTTCGTATGCGAGTTGATGATGATCCCTTTGAGGCCCAGCTTGCGGACTGCGCGTTCGGCTTCGACGGCCGCGCGCCTGGGATCCTGCGGCGCCACCGCTCCGAGCGCGGCGAACCGCGTCGGATACTTCCGGACTGCCTCGGCGACTTGATCGTTGGTGCTGGCGGCCAGCGACGTGGCCGTGTCGGCATCGAAAACCTGAACACCGGGAGAAGTCAGCGACAGGATCTGCAGATCGATCCCCGTGCTATCCATGTCGGCGATGCGGCGCTCACCGATGTCGGCGAGCCGTTCGGACAGCTGTCCCCGCGCGCCGAGCCGGTTCCAGAGGACGATGAAGCCTGGATCATCGATCGATTTTTTCGCCGCCATCGACCGATAGGTGTCCAGCAACTCGGCTGGGGCCCAGGCTTCTTCTGTGGCTATTCGTTTGTATCCGACTGCCATCTATCCAAACCGGGCCCCCAGCCCGATCTACTTCAAGTGCTTCCCTACGAGCTTGGTCATCTCGAACATGTTCACTGAGGACTTGCCACCGAAGACGGGCTTGAGCGCGGCGTCGGCGTTGATCATCCGCTTGTTCTTCGCATCCTGCAGCTTGTTCTTCTTGATGTAGGCCCAGAGGCGCTTGGTGACCTCCGTGCGCGGAACAGCCTTTGACCCGATGACCTCGGCCAGCGCGGGGCTGGGCGAAACGGGTCGCATGAATGCGGCGCTTGGCTTGCGCGCGGACTTCTTCTTGGCCGTCTTCTTCGTGGCCTTCGCCTTCTTCGTACTCTTCGCCTTCTTCGCCATCTGACCTCCTCGGAACGTTCGGAGTCGCGTGTAGGGTTGGGCCGGATGGTAGCACGGCCAGACCTGCGACTGGACACGCACGTCGCAGTCGAAGCACCCTTGGATAGAGATGTCCGCGCCGCTCTTTCACGTTCGTGACCTCGCGAAGGTCTACCGCATGGGCGAGGTGGAGGTGCATGCGCTGCGGCAGGTCACGCTCGCGCTCGACGAAGGACAGTTCGTGGTGCTGCTCGGGCCGTCCGGCTCAGGGAAGTCGACGCTACTAAACATCATCGGTGGGCTGGATGTACCGACGAGCGGTCAGGTACTCTATCGCCACACCGACTTGACGCAGGCAGACGAAGGCGCACTGACCGCCTACCGTCGTCAACACGTCGGCTTCGTCTTCCAGTTCTACAACTTGATTCCGAGTCTCACGGCGGTCGAGAACGTCGCGCTCGTGACCGAGATCTCCACCAATCCCATGGCGCCGGAGGAGGCCCTTCGCCTCGTCAAGCTCGAGGGACGTCTCGATCACTTCCCGGCGCAGCTCTCGGGC
>Ga0315912_10001187_pt1 | contig 34077 bp, 26 predicted proteins | sample VfabasoilMG_FD_204469 | JGI IMG/M metagenome (GOLD analysis project Ga0315912, IMG submission 204469) | Garden soil microbial communities collected in Santa Monica, California, United States - V. faba soil | ecosystem: Environmental > Terrestrial > Soil > Garden | place: USA: California... | reverse complement strand
CCAGCGCGCCTCCGGTCGTCCGCATGTCCGTCGTGTGGATGTTGTCCTTGAGCGCAATCGGGATACCGTGGAGCGGACCGCGGGCTCGCCCGGCGCGCCGCTCGCGGTCACGCTCGTCCGCTTCTTCCAGTGCGTGCGGGTTGATCGTGATGGCGGCGTTCAACTGACTTTCGTAGGTTGCGATTCGGGCGAGCGACTGCGTCACAATGTCTCGCGACGTGACGCGACCCTGCTGCATCGCGAGACGCATGTCGTCGAACGAGGCCTCGACCACTGACAATGCTGAAGCAGGTTTCTGTGCGTGTGCCGCGAACGTCGAAAACAGGAGCAAGACTCCGAGCGGCAACCATCGAGTCATGACACAGCAATCTTACGCGGAACGTGGAGTCTGGATTTGAACGAGACCTCTCGCATGGCCCTCATCACGGGCGCGTCGTCAGGAATCGGCGCGGCGTTTGCCGACGTGTTTGCGGCTCACGGCTTCAATCTCGTCATCGTGGCGCGGCGCGAAGACCGCCTCCGCGAGGTTGCGGCGCGGCTCGAAGGCGCCACCGGCCGCCGCGTGCATGTCATCGCGTGCGACCTCGGGCGTAGAGAAGCGCCTGCATACCTGTGTCAGGAAATTGCGTCGCGTGGCCTGACGATCGACGCGTTGGTCAACAACGCCGGGTACGGCGTTCCAGGAACCTTCCTCGCGTCGCCGTGGGAACGTCATGAGGCGATGCTGCAGGTCATGATCGGCGCGATGACCGAGCTGACGTATCGCCTGCTTCCCGGAATGATCGAGCGTCGCTACGGCCGCATCATCAACGTCGCGTCGTTGGCTGGCCTCGTGCCGGCGCCCGCGGGGCACACACTGTACGCCGCGACCAAGGCGTTCGCCATCAAGTTCTCAGAGGCGCTCGCGCACGAGGGGAGGCCGCACGGCGTCCATGTGACCGCCGTGTGCCCGGGCTTCACGCTGAGTGAGTTTCACGACGTCACCGGTACGCGCGCGCAGGTCAGCAAGCTTCCGTCGTGGATGTGGATGGACTCGCCGACCGTTGCGCGCCAGGGGTTCGACGCCGTGAATCAAGGCATCCCTATCTACATCAACGGACGCGCGAATCGTGCGATCGAATCGTTCGTCCGCCATCTTCCACAGTCGATCGTGATGTGGGGCGGGCGCCGGATCGGTCGCTCGTATCGAAAAACCTAATCCCAGAGTTCACGAGAATTGAGCATGGACTCTGTCGTTCGCGATTCTCCGTTCTCGCTTCTCGGTTCGTGTTCAGGTTCGCGGGGTCATGCGACCGCCGTTGCGAAGAATCCCAGAGCGAACGCCGAACGCCGAACGCCGAACGCCGAACCCGAGAACCGAACATGAACACGAACTGAGCACGTCAGAACCGAGAAGTGTGAACGGCACCGCACTCATCGAGTGCTGATGACGGGCGTCACGTCGCCGGCGACGAATGTGCAGCCACCCTTTACGCACACTTCGCGCTGCATGTGAATTGCCTCGAGGCGGAGGAACTGCTCCGGCGACAGGCTCATCTGGTTGCGGTAGGCGTTGTCTGCATTCGCACGCGAGAGCTCGGCCTGCAGACGCTGGTCTTCGGCGAGCTTGCGCTGCTTCTCGGTGTTGGCGCGCTGCTCCTGCGCCGCTGTCTCGATGCGCTGGTTCTTGATGGCGTCGGGAGGGTTGGCGCGGCCAACGGTCATGTCCACGAGGCGGATCGGCAGGCCGATCTCTTTGATGTACGCGGTGAGTTGTTCGCTGACAACGCGATCGATTTGCTCGACGGCGGCCGTGTTAATCGCCGTTTCGCTCATGCCGTGCTTGCGAACTTCCTGGCGTGTCGTTCCTTACGAATCCGCTTATCGGCGGGTTCGGCCGGGCGACGTAGGAGTGACCGAGACGTAGCGGCGGGTCTTTCCCGGCCTGAGCGAAGTCGAAGGCAGACCCGCCGAGTGAATCAGGCGCGTCTAAAGACGCGCCTCTACGATGTCAGGAACTGGCGCGCGAGGCGCTCGACAAGGGCGTTCAGCGTCTCGCCGTCGAGTGCGAACGCCGCTGCCTCGTCGGACCAGGCGAGCTTGTAGCTGCGCGACATGGCGGAGAGCCAGACCTGACGCACAGGCGCGTTGGGGCTCACGACGAACTTTGCTGGAGACGGGTCTTCGAAGATGACCTGCAGCACGCCGTTCTGCAACTCCACCTCGAAGCCTTCTTCGTCGGCGAGCGGCAACAACGCTCGCTGCACGCCTTCGATCGCCTGATCGGCGTGCAGCCGAAACTCCTGCTCGGTCATTGACTGGAGAGACGATCTTCCGAGGCGACGTAGCTCCGGCGGGCGCGCGCGGTTGCCCCCGGGGTCTTCACCCGCACTTCGAGCTTGTGCTCCTTGCCGTCCAGAGCGCCCGGCGCGAAGCCGAGTGCGTACAGGCTGTGCAACTCCTGCGCGACACGCGTGAACGTCGGCGCGAGGTCGTCGGTCTTCTTCAGCTCGAAGTAGCCGCCGCCGGTTTCATCTGCAAGCTTGCGCAACCCGCGATCGGGTCTCGTGCGCTGCAGACGGACGCCATTGAAGAACTCGGACTCGAGCCCGATGGCGTAGATCATCACCTCTTTGCTCTTGGCTTTTTCGAGGACGTAGCCCTGGCCGCGCCGGCTGGCCGTGTCGTCGCCGTCGGTGAAGATCAGCACGATCTTTCGCCGGCCGGTCGCGCTGTCCAGCATGTCGATGCTCGCGTCGATCGCGTCGTACAGGCGCGTGGGGTTTCCGAACTGCAGGTCTTTGAGCGCCCCGATCAGATCGTCGCGATCGCTCGTGAACGTACCGCTGAACTCAATCTTGTCGCTGAACGCGCCCACCTGGCCTTTGTCGGCCGGCAGCATCCGCAGAATGAATTGCTCGGTGGCGGCCTTGAGGAGGTCGAGGCTTGCCGTCATGCTCGCACTGAAATCCAGCATGACGACGACGTTGAAGGGTTGCGTCTCGTTCTGGAAGAACGAGATCTCCTGAGGCTTGCCGTTGTCGAAAATCGAGAAATCTTCCTGATCGAGATTGGGAATCAGGCGGCCCTGTCCGTCCACGACGGTTGAGAGCACCGCGACGACACTCGTGCCCGCTTTGAACGTCGCCTGTTGCGCGAGGGCTGCGGCACCCGCGAGGACCACGAAAGCACAGGCCAGGAACGGCCGTTGGAGCCCCATACCGGGAGCTTAGCAACCCCGTGGTCAGGAGTAAACAAGACCCGGCTTTACGAGCTAATATTTCACCGTCATGCGAACAGCCTTGGTTCTCATTTTTTCTCTCGCTCTCGCAACCGCTGCAGCAGCTCAGTCCGCCGTGTCGGGGGTTGTCCGGGATGAAGCTGGCGGTGCGGTCTCCGGCGCGTCGGTCAGCGTCGTCGGGACCAGCGGACCGGAGCTGCAAACGGTCACCGGGCCTGATGGCCGCTTCGCCCTCTCCGATGTTCCAGGCGGCAACGTGAAGATGGTCGTCCGCGCGGGTGGCTTCGCCGAGTGGTCCGAATCGGTCGCGCCCTCCAACGAAGTGGACATTGTGCTCAAGATTGCCACGCTGTTCGAGACGGTTACCGTCACGCCGACTCGCAGTGAGAAGGCCCTCGGTGATGTTCCCGTCAGCGCCAACATCGTCGAAAAAGAAACCATCCGGCAGTCGCCTGCCGTCGTTGCCGACGATGTGCTGAGGCAGGTGCCGACGTTCAGCCTGTTCCGGCGCAGCAGCAGCTTGTCGTCGCATCCGACCGCGCAGGGCGTCTCGTTGCGCGGCATCGGTCCGAGTGGGGTCAGCCGCACGCTGGTGCTCGTTGATGGCGTGCCGTTCAACGATCCGTTTGGTGGCTGGGTGTATTGGACACGCGTGCCGCTCGAGAGCGTCGATCGCATCGAGGTGATCGACGGATCGAGCTCGAGTCTCTACGGCAACTACGGCATGGGCGGCGTGATCAACATCATCCCCACGCGCGCGGGCCGGCGGACGGTGGAGTTCAAGACGCAGTACGGCAATCACAACAGCCCGAAGGGCGACTTCTTTGCCAGCGACGTGTACGGCAAGCTCGGCGTCGCCGTCGAAGGCAGTGCGTTCGACACGGATGGCTTCCCGATCGTGGCGGCCGCCGAGCGCGGAATCATCGACAACAACGCGCAGGTCAATTTCGCGAATTTCAACGGCAAGGTTGACTACCGCGCGAACGATCGCGTTAACCTGTTCTTCCGCGGTGGCTACTTCAAGGAAGACCGCGTCAACGGCAAGGTTGGCGAGGTCAACGACACGGAGTGGACGTCGCTGGCGGGCGGCATGCGCGTGCGGATGCCGGACCAGAGCGATCTGCAGGCGACGGTCTTCGGCGACGACAGCACCTTCCACAGCACGTTCCTCGCTGTGACTGCGCCGAGTGCGACGGTTGTTTCGCGGAGCATCGTGCGACTCGCCACCGATCAGAACGTGCCGACGACAGGCGTTGGCACGATGATTCAGTGGTCGCGAGCGATCGGTCAGAAGAACTTCTTCAGCACCGGCTTCGACTGGCGGCACGTTGACGGCGACAGCCTCGAGGACGCGTACATCGCGACGCCCGGCGCGCCGATCGTTCCGCCGACGGCGCCCGCAACGCTTTCGCTAGAGCGCAATTCCGGTGGCACGCAGGATAGTCTGGGTTTCTTCCTCCAGGACGTGATCAGCCTCAATAACCTCGTGGTGACGCTGAGTGCCCGGGTCGATAGCTGGAAGAACCACGATGGCCACATCTACGAGAACAATGTCTCAACCGGTCTTCCCAGCGCCGGCAATCGCGGGCCGCTCGCGGATCGAGACGACACAGTCGTGAGCCCGCGTGGCGCTGCGCTCTATCGAATCAACGAGCGCCTGTCGGTCTGGGGTGATATCGGCTGGGGCTTCCGCGCGCCAACGTTGAACGAGCTCTATCGCCAGTTCAGCGTCGGTCTCGTGCGCACGCTCGCGAATGAAAACCTCGGGCCCGAACGGTTGTTCGGTGGTGAGGCGGGCGTCCGGATCGAGACGACGCGCAATTCGTCGATCCGCTCCACGTGGTACGACAACGCCGTGAAGAACCCGGTGTCGAACGTGACGATCGGTACGAACCTTCAGCAGCGGCAGAATCTCGGTCGCACGCGTATTCGTGGCTGGCAGAACGACGTCGAGTACCGTATCAACTCATCGCTGCGTCTCACGGGCGGCTATCTGTACAACGACGCAAAGGTCACCGAGTTCGAGGCCAATCCGGCGCTCGTGGGTCTCTACCTGCCGCAGGTGCCGAAGCACCGTGGATCGGTAGGTGTGTCGTGGACCAACCCGCGTTTCCTGACCGTCTCCGCAACCGGCCTGTTCTTCGGCCGTCAGTACGACGACGACCTCAATCAGCGCACGAAGCCGGGAGAGACCGAGCCTGGCTTACCGCCGTATGGAACGATGGACTTCAGCCTGTCACGTGACTTTGGCCGCAACCTTGAAGTGTTCTTCGGCGTGCAGAACACGTTCGACCAGGAGTACTACGTCCAGCTCCAGCCGACCACCACGGGATCGCCGCGCCTGATCAACGGCGGCATTCGCGTGCGCTTCTCGGGTCGATAACGCTCACGCCCACATGCGCACCGCTTCGCGCGTGACGCATCGGGCCGGTCTCGCGGTTGCGTTCGTCATTGCGGTGACGAACGTCACCGCAGTCCAGACTGGGTCTAGAGAGCAAAGCGGGTCCAAAGAACAGGACCCTACTTACGATGTCGGCGTGCTCGTCGACCGTGCCGCCACCTACGTCGAGCACTTTCAGGAAAACTTCGGCTCGGTCGTCTCGGAAGAGCGTTACGAGCAGCGGTTGCGTCGCGTCCCGATTCCCGGCAGCTCCAGCGTGCAGCAGCGTGGCGGCACAGGCCCGCAGGAGACGACGCTCGTGTCCGACTTCCTGCTCGTCGAGGTCAAGGGCGAGGGCTGGTTGCCGTTCCGCGACGTGTTCGAGCGTGATGGCAAACCGGTCCGCGATCGCGAAGAGCGCCTCGCGTCGATCTTCCTGAAGGGTGGGCGCAACGCGCTCGATCAAGCCCGCGCGGTGATGGACGAAGGCGCGCGCTACAACATCGGCAACATCAACCGGAACATCAACACGCCGACGCTGACGTTGGCGTTTCTCACCGAGCGGCATCGCCATCGCTTCGAGTTCAAGCTCGGAAAACGCGATGACACCGACCCGGGCATCGAGATCGAGTTTCGCGAGAAGGGCCGGCCAACGTTCATCGCGACGACGGGCGGACGCGATCTGCCGGTGCGGGGATCGTTCTGGATCAACGAGAGCGACGGCACGGTGCTCCGCAGCGCGCTCGACGCGCTCGACACCGGCGTCGAGGCGCACATCATCGTGACCTACCAGAAGGACGAAGGCATCGGGCTGTTCGTGCCGGCACGCATGGAAGAACGCTATCGCCGCCCACGTGACCCGATGGAGGTCTACGGCGTGGCGACGTACTCACGGTTCCGCCGATTCCAGGTGAGCACGAGCGAAGAGTTGGCCAAATGAACTCCCAACTCCCAAGGACGCAACTCCCAAAGGCCGAGAGCCCGAAGCCCAGAGCCCAGAGCCGAAAGCCGTTATGATCGTGCCCATGAAAAGAGCGTTGTTCTTAACCTTGGCCGTGTCGTTGTTTGCCTGTTCCCCAGCCCCGGCGCAGCAGGCAGCCCCAGGCGATGCCGTTGCACGGGTTGGCGATCGGGTCATCACGGCGAAGGAGCTCGACGATCGCTGGCAGGCGCTCGATCCAGCAGGTCACGCCGAGGCGGCGCAGAAGATGTACGACGGCAAGCGCTCTGCCCTCGACGCCATGGTTGCCGAGTCGCTGATCGCGCAGGCGGCCAAGGCAAAGAACATGTCGGCCGAGGATTACGAAGCGGCGGAGCTGAAGACGCGCACCAAGCCCGTGGGCGAAGCGGATGTCGTCACCTTCTATCAGTCGAACATCAATCAGATGCAGGGGCGGGCGCTCGAGGTGATGGCGCCGGCGATTCGACGCTACCTGCAGGATCAGCAAAGCGACGCAGCACGTGCCTCCCTGATTGCGGACCTACGTAAGGCCGGCCCAGAAGTGCGCGTGCTCTTCGATGCCCCGCGTCACGCGATTGAAGTCACCAAAGACGATCCAGCGCTTGGCTCAGCCTCGGCACCCGTGACGCTCGTCGAGTTCTCCGATTTCCAGTGCCCGTTCTGTCAGCGAGTTGCGCCCACGCTCAAGCAAGTGAAGCAGACGTACGGCGACAAGGTTCGCATCGTGTGGAAAGACTTCCCGCTCACGCAGATCCATCCGCAGGCGTTCAAGGCGGGAGAGGCGGCGCACTGCGCGGCCGAGCAGGGCAAGTTCTGGGAGTACCACGATCGCCTCTTCGCCAATCAGCAGCTCCTTCAGCCGACCGACTTGAAGAAGCACGCTGCCGACCTGGGTCTCGACGCCAAGTCGTTCGATTCGTGCCTCGACACGTCGAAGTACGGAGAACGCGTTCGTGACGGCGTGGCGGAGGGCTCGCGTCTTGGTGTGAACTCGACGCCGATGATCTACATCAATGGGCGAGTTCTCTCCGGCGCCCAGCCGTATGAAGTGTTCGCCACGGTGATCGACGAGGAACTGTCCAAGTCGAAGTAAACCGAAACTCCCAATATTCCAATTCCCAACTTCCAAACCGAACGAGCTATTTGGGAGTTGGAGGTTGGGCGTTAACTAAGGAACTACGACGATCTTCCCGAGCGCACCGGAGTCCATCACGGCGACGTGCGCCTTGGCCGCATCGGCAAGCGGGAGCTCTTTGCCGATCACAGGGTTCAGCGCGCCGTTTTCCAGCCCCGCAACGATGCCCGCGTGGATCTCTTCCAGGTGACTGCGCGTGGCGTTGAAGAGCGTCATGCCCAGGATTGCCGCATCGCGCGCCATCGTCTTGCGTGGATCGATTTCGACGCGGCCGCGGTTGCCGATGACGACCACGCGACCGTGAGGCGCGAGCACGTCGAGGTCACGATCGAGGTTCACGTTGGCGAGCATCTCGAGGATGACGTCCACGCCTTGTCCGCCCGCAAGCGCGGGCACGCGCTGCAGGTAGTCGGCCTCGCGATGATTGAGGACGTGATGAGCACCCTGGCTGCGAACGAGCGCCATGCCTTCCTCGCTGCCTGCAGTGCCGATGACGCGCATCCCGAAGGCGCGGGCGATTTGAACCGCGGCGGTACCCACGCCTCCGCTCGCGCCATGCACGAGCACTGATTCGCCGGGCCGCGCCTGCGCTCGCATCAATAGCCCCCGCCAGGCGGTTGCATAAGGAACACCGATCGCTGCTCCCTGGGCAAACGACGAGCCTTGAGGAAGTGGAAAGACCTGCCAGTCTTCGCACAGCGCGATCTCGCCGTAGCCACCGATTGCACTGATCCCGTAGACACGGTCACCGGCCTTCACACGCGTGACGTCGGCGCCGACCGCGTGAACGGTGCCGCCGATGTCGGTGCCAGGTGAGTACGGGAGGTTCGGCTTGCGTGCGTACGCGCCGGCCCGAATGTAGGTGTCCACCGGGTTGACGCCGCATGCGTGCACGCGAATCGTCACTTGTCCCGGGCCAGGCTTGGGCTCGGGCACGTCCTCGAGCTTCATCACTTCAGGTGAGCCGAACTCGCGTACGACGATCGCTTTCATGGGAAGCTCCTTGGGTCGATCAAGAAAACAACCTGTCGAAGTTACCACCAAAGATCAACGCCTGATCGCTCTCGCTGATTCCAGCGTCGGTCGCTGCAGCCTTCTGAGCCTGATGGACTGCGCGCTGCCAGCCGCGAGGGAAGAACGACGAGTCGGTTCCGAACAGCATGCGCGATGGTCCAACCACCGACATCGCCGTTTTGAACACTCCGTTCAGCGTCCATCCGGGCGCGTAGCGGATCCAGCTGTTCGAGCTGGACGTGTCCACGTGAATGTTCGGGCAGGCGTCAGCGGCCATCATCGTCTCGCGTAGCATCCCCGCGCCGAAATGCGGGACGATGAACGGCAGTCGCGGATGCGCGTGCGCGAGTCGCGAGATGGACAGCGGGTCGCCGAGGCTCAGATCGAATCGACTGGGAAGACCGAGTTTCTTGCGCACGCCGACGGAGAGCACGCCGCAGTGCACGAACACCGCCGTGCCCGGCTGAGCGGCAACCGCCTCGACGACACGATCGATCCGCGGATCGTTGAGCGCGACGTGATGCATTGCCGGAAAGAAACAGGCGACGCGCAGGCGGAGCGTCGTGACTGCGTTCGTGACGCGCGCGACGGCGTCCTCCGCAGACGGATCGACCATGAAGAACCCGACGAAGCGGCCCGGGTGTCGAGCCACCGCCGCCGCCACCGACGCTTCGTCGCCGGGCACGCTTGCGATGAGTGCCGATCGCGCCACGCCGTTCGCGTCCAGCTCCGCCACCCATCGATCCGCGAGCGTTTCCGGCGAGCCTGGATCGTCCCATTGCAGCTCCTGGCAGAGCGCAGCGACCGTGTCGCCCCGACCGCGTTGACGCGACAGCGTGTTGAAGAACTGCGTGGAGAAGAAGTGACAGTGGCTATCGTTCAGCATGATCGGTGTAATTCAAAATGCAGAATTCAAAATGCAAAATGGAATGCAAATCGGTGGCTGAGTGAGTCAGGTTTGCATTTTGCCTTTTGCATCTTGCATTACAAGCAGCGAGGATCGTTTCCACCAGACAACCGTAAGAACGAGCGCGGTGACGATAAGGCCGATCGAGAGTCCGATCCACAACCCAACGACGCCCCACCCGTACGTGAAACACAACACGTAGCTGACTGGCAGCCCGAGAAACCAGTGGCCGATGACGTTCACGATCATCGGCATGCGTGTCTCGGAGATGCCTCGGAGCGCGCCGGTCACCACGGCCTGGGTGCCGTCGAACAACTGGAATCCCGCCGCGATCGCCAGCAGCCCGACGCCGATCTCGATGATGCGCGGATCGGAGCTGAACACTCGCAGCAGTGGCACGGGCCACAGGAAGAACACCAGCCCGAGGGCGGTCATGATCACGCCGCCGGTCGCCAGCGCGGTCCATCCGGCGCGCGCGGCACGGCGACGGTCGCCCGCACCGTACGCAAAGCCTACGCGCACGGCCGCCGATGAAGCCAGGCCGAGCGGCACCATGAACGCCAGAGACGCGATGTTGAGCGCAATCTGGTGTGCGCCGGACGATACCGGGTCGAGCCGTCCCGCCAGTGCCGTCGCCACAGCGAAGACACCAACCTCGAGCGCGACCTGCGACGCTGCGGGAGCGCCCAACGCGACGAGGCGTTTGATACGCGCGGGGTCGAAGGCAAGGTCAACCCTCGGGTGCCGATGGCCTCGACTCCGATGCAGGCCACGGATCGCAAAGAAGAGGAACGCCGCCATGTAGACGCGCGCGAGCGTCGTCGCCCAGGCCGATCCCTCGACACCGAGTGCGGGCATCCCGAGGTTGCCGTAAATCAGCACCCAGTTCGCGGCGGCATTGATGATGTTCGCCGAGAGCAGGGCGACCATGATCGGGCGCACGAGGTGCATTCCCAGCAGGTAGCGACGAAACGCGGCATAGACAATCAACGGCACCGCGCTGAGCGCAATCACGCGAATATAGGGACCGACAAGACGTCGCGTCTCGGGGTGCAGTCCCCACTGATCGAGCGTGCCGTACAGAATCCACGTCAACGCCATCGCGATTGGCGCGACGCAGCAAGCAAGCCAGACGCCCTGATGGAGCCAGAGCAGGCACTCGCGCTCGTCGCCGGCGCCATGAGCCTGCGACACGTATGCGTCGAGCCCCAGCATCAGGCCCATCCCGAAGATGGCGATCGCCGTGAACACAGCGCTGCCCATGCCGGTCGCCGCGATCGCAGCCGGGCCGAGTGGTCCGACCATGATCGTGTCAACGATCCCCATCATCATCCAGCCGACTTCGGCGAGGATGACCGGGCCGGCCAGCTTCATGAGGGGCCGGAGCTCTGAGTTCTGCATTAGAGTGGAACGCGTGCGGGCGCTCCTGACAATTTACTTGATAGGCGTGCTGGTGGGATTGTGGCGGACTGATGGTCCGCCTGCCACAAAGCTCACGATGGCCCTGCTCTGGCCGATCGGCCCGCTCGCCTTCGCCATCACGATCAGCGGCCTGGTTGCGGCCGCCACCGTAGCGCTCGTAGCACCCAGACGAAAAACAGCGTAGGGCGGGTCTTGTTTTGTAGATCCGCTTGGACGCCGAGTCCAAAGAAGGACCCGGCCTACGCCTCGCCGAGTGTGTCCGTGTAGTGGCGGATCAGGAACTGCTGCGCGTCGAAATGTTCGGAACCGTTCGGCGGGCGCTCGTAGTGACCTGAGGAATCGAGCACCATCGCCCGATCGATGTCGCGCAGGTAGGCACCAAGCACGATGTCGCGCAGGTGCTCGAGAATCTCGGGATCGCGAATGGGCGCCAGTGTCTCCACGCGCCGATCGAGGTTGCGCTCCATGAGGTCGGCGCTCCCGATGTACATCTCTTCCTGGCCGTTGTTGTGGAACCAGTAGATGCGTGAGTGCTCGAGGAATCGGCCCACGATCGAGCGAACCCGGATGTGGTCGCTGATGCCCGGCACACCTGGACGCAAGCAGCAGATGCCGCGCACCATCAGATCCATCGCGACGCCGGCTTGCGCCGCGCGGTAGAGCAGCCGGATCATCTGGTCGTCGGTGACGGCGTTGACCTTGATCATCAACCGCGCCGGACGGCCAGCCTGGGCGTGCTCGATCTCCCGCTCGATCAACTCCTTGAGCCGCAGCCGGAGCTGCACGGGCGCGACGATCATCGCCCGGAACTCTTTCTGATTCGAATAGCCAGTCAGGTAGTTGAAGACGTCCGACACGTCGTTGATGATGTCCGGGTCCGCGGTGAAGAGCCCGAGGTCCGTGTACATCTTCGCGGTGTCGGGGTTGTAGTTGCCCGTGCCCGTGTGAACGTAGCGCTGAATCCCGCCTGCTTCCTGGCGAACGACGAGACACAGCTTGGCGTGGGTCTTCAGGTTCGTGAAGCCGTACACGACGTGGATGCCGTGCGACTCCAGTCTCTTGGCCCACAGGATGTTGTTGCGCTCGTCGAACCGCGCTTTCAACTCCACCAGCACGGCCACCTGCTTGCCCGCTTCGGCTGCAGCAATCAGCAGCGGAATGAGCGGCGAGTTCGAGCCGATGCGGTACAGCGTCATCTTGATCGCGGTGACGTGCGCGTCCTGCACCGCAGCGCGCAGGAAGGTCTCGACCGAGGCGAAGGACTGAAACGGGTGATGCACCAGGATGTCCTGGTAGCGAATCTGGTCGAAGATCACCTCGGGGTCTTCGTCGTTGCGCCACAGACTATGCGGCGAAAACGGTGCATCCTTCAGCTCCGGGCGATGAAGACGCGTGAGCTGCGACCAGTCGCCAAACCCGAGACGATCCTGCGTCCGTAGGACGACCTCGTCGCTGACCTCGAAGTTCTCCGCAAGGATGTTGAGCACGCGCGTCGGCATGCTTGCCTCGACGTGCAGCAGCGAGATCGCACCGCGCCTGAGTTGTCGCAGGCTGCGATCGATGCTCTCGAGCAGATCGTCTGCTTCGTCTTCTTCGATCTCGAGATCGGTGTCGCGGACGATGCGGAAGAGATACGCGCCTTTGACCTGCGTGCCCGAGAAGAGCTCCTGGATGTTGGCGCGAATGACGTCCTCAATGAAGACGTAGGTCGTTCCACCCGTCGGGCTGATTGCCTGGGGCACCGGGATGAACCGCGGAAGCACATCCGGCACTTTCACCCTTGCGAACTTCGTGCGGCCGCCGTGCTTCACCACGACAGCAAAGTTCTTGCTCAGATTCGAGATGAACGGAAACGGGTGACCCGGGTCGAATGCAAGCGGCGTGAGGACTGGACAGATCTCGCGCGAGAAGTAGCTGCTCAGATGCTCGCGGACCGCGGGCGTCCACGCGTCCTCATCGAGAAACGAAATCTGATCCTTCTCGAGCAGCTTGCGCAGCTCGGCCCACGTCGCTGCCTGGTCGGTCAGCATGCGGCGCGCGCGGGCGCGCATCGCTTCAAGTTGCTGTTCCGTGTTGTATCCGTCCGGAGCGACGTCTTCGATCTCTTCGCGTAACTTCTTCAGCGTCGTCGCCACGCGGATCATGAAGAACTCGTCGAGGTTCGTGCCGGTGATCGCGAGGAACTTCACACGCTCGAGGAGCGGATGCGACGCGTCGCGCGCCTGCGCGAGCACGCGCTCGTTGAACTCGAGCCAGCTCAGCTCGCGATTGATGTAGAGCGCCGGGTTCTTGAGGTCCGCCGGATCGGTGTGCTGACTCGGGGCTTGCGGAGCTGGAGTGACGCGGCTCTGCTTGTGCGCGCGACGCTCTGCAGGCTGACGCGAATCGGCCACGACTGATTCTCTGGGGGTGTCCATTCGGGATGCCGGACTCACCTTATCGGCGTAAGAGGGCGAGTATATCAGAGCGATATTACGACGCTAAAATCTAGTCAGAAATGCACATAACGCGGGTGGTTCGGGGACGTGCGCTGATCTTCTGGGATCCGAAGCTCGCCGGCACCCGATACGGCCGCAAACTCGACGCGATCGATACCGACCAAATCACACCCGCGGCCGACTGCGTCTCCGAGAGTCTCGAGACGCTGGACGAGCGCTGGAAGGCAGGCTCGTTCCGCTATCTGATGCCCGACTTTCGCGCCAGGGTTCATCGCGGCGAAACGTTCGTCATCGCCGGCGATCGATTTGCGATTGGATCGTCGCGCGAGATGAGCCCCGCCGGGCTCAAGGGCATCGCCGACGAAGCCGGTCTCGAGATGGTGATCGTGTGCGGACGGAACATGGGCGACATCTTCCGCCGCAACGCACTGAACCTTGGCCTGCATGTTGTGCAGAGTCCTGAGGCGGTCGACGACGCGCGCGATGGCGACGAATTCACGTTCGATCCGGAATCGCGACAACTCACGAACGTCACGCAGAACCGAACCTACGAGCCGGTGCCGCTGACTGCCAAGGAAGACGAGCTTCGCAAGAGCGGCGGCATCGTTGCCGTTGGGCGGCGCGAGTTGCGCAGCTCGATTGAGACTCAACCGGCGATCGAGTTTCCGGATCCATCGATCGCCCGCACCATGACGACTACCGAGCAGATCGTCTGGGCGCACCGCGTAGACAAGGACCAGCGAGCCCTCAAGCCTGGCGACACGTTGCGCGTCTACGCCGATCTACTTCCCGCATCGGACGGCACGGCGCCGTTCGCGATTCACACCTTCAACCAGATCACAGGTGGCCACAGTATTCGCCCGCGGCAGGCAGCGATCGCCAACGATCATTTCGTCTTCACGGGCCGCGAAGACGATGACAAGCAGACGAGCATCGGTCGCGCGTTCGCACGCGAACAAGGATTGAAGCCACCCTATTACGCGACGCCGGGTGACGGCATCTTCCACTTCTATTTCCCCGAGCAAGGCCTGGTGCTCCCAGGACAGTTCATCCCCGGTGCCGATTCTCACAGCCGCGCATATGGTGCATACGGCGCAGTCGGAATGGGCGTGGGATCGACGACGCTCGGGTTCGGGTGGGCGACGGGCTACATCTACTTCACTCTTGCGAAAGCCCGGCGCGTTGTCGTGAGAGGCCGGCTGCAGCCGTGGGTCAGCGGCAAGGACATCGTCCTGGAGCTGCTACGCCGGTGGGGCAGTCAGCAGGCACAGGGAATGTCGGTCGAGTTCGTCGATCACGATCGACAGCTGCCCATCGCCTATCGCAATACGATCGCCAACATGATGGCGGAGGCAGAGGCGCTGAACGGCATTTTCGCGGAAGACGAGACGACACGAGCGTGGTACGCCGCGAAAGGAATCGACCAGTTGCCGTACCCGCGTGTGTCTCCCGGCAGCGATGCGCGATACGAGCTCGACGAAGAGCTGTCGCTCGACGATGTGGCGCCGATGATCGCGAAGCCGTTCAGCCCGGGCAACGCATTTCCGGCGGACGAAGTGTCTGCAGAGCACATTCAGTTCGACAAGGCACTCATCGGGTCGTGCACGAACGGAAGCTACGACGATCTGCTCCAGGCCGCGCTGGTGCTGCATCACGCGAGACGGAAGGGAATCGAGAAGGCAGCGCGGCCGCTGGTTGTGTTCCCGGGGTCGGGTGGGGTGGCGCGCGCCATCGAGCGCGCCGACCCGCGGCTCGACGGTGAATCAATCGCCGAGGTCTTTCGCACAGCAGGCGGGCAGATTCGTCAGTCGTGGTGCGGCCCATGTTTCGGCCAGGGCCCCGACGCCCTTCATGCCGGCGAGCGCGCCATCACTTCTTTCAATCGCAACTGGCAGAACCGCATGGGCGTGGGCGGCGAGGGCTATCTGGCCAGCCCGGCCATCGTTGCCGCATCAGCACTTGCCGGGTACATGGCGCCCCCCTCAGCGCTCGGGCTCGAGTGGGATGCGGACCTGTTCGGAATCTAGCGGTCCGCGATACCATCCTGCATTCCGGGAGTACGCCGATGAGGATATTGCTCTCCGTCGGGACGTGCCTGTTGCTTGGCCTCACGGCGGTTGCCGCGCAGCAGCAACAGAAGCCGCAGCCGCAACAGCAGCAAGCGCAGCCCCCTCAGGAACAGAAACAGGAAGAGCCGATCCAGGGCCCGACGTTCCGCACGGGTATTGATCTCGTCGCGGTGGACGTGTCGGTGGTCGATCGGCGCGGACGTCCGATCGAGGACCTGCACGCGGCCGAGTTCTCCGTCAAGATCGATGGCGAAGTCCGTCGCGTCGTTTCGGCTGAACTGATCAAGGTTGACGTCGAGGCTGCGCGTAAACAGGTCGCCGACAAGAGCGAGAGCTTCTACACGAGCAACCTCACACCGCCGCAAGGGCGGCAGATCATCCTCGCCGTCGATCAGGTGAACATCCGTCCCGGATCGCTGCGGCCCGTGCTCGACGCCGCAGGGCGTTTCCTCGACATGCTGAGCCCGCTCGATCAGGTGGCGTTCATCGCCTACCCAGAGCCTGGGCCTCGTGTAAATTTCACGAACGACAAGCTTCGCCTCAAGCGAGCGATGCAGGGGCTCGTTGGCCAGCAGCCTCGCGCGCGGCCAGGCACGTACAACATCGGCGTCTCCGAAGCGATCAACATCGAAGAGCGTCGTGATCAGATCGTCCTTGCGGCTGTCGTGATGAGGGAGTGTCGATCGACGGACCCGCGTCAGCTCGCACAATGCGAGCGCGACATCATTTCGGAGTCGTCGCAGATCGCGCGCAACTCGCGTGAGGATGCCGACATCTCACTGCGTGGGCTGCAACAACTGCTCGAGCAGCTCGCCTACGTTGACGGTCCGAAGTCGCTGATTCTGATTTCCGAGGGACTGGCGACTTCGGAGACCAATGACCTGCGCCACCTGGTGCGCTTGGCAGGCGCGGCGCGCACAGCGATCAACGTACTGTCAGTGGACCTTCGACGTGGTGACGTGACGATCGCGGAGCAGCCGCCAACCGAGGCGGAGGACCGCCGGATCCTCATGCAGGGCCTCGAGGGCATCGCGTCGATGTCGCGCGGCAGCCTGTATCACATCGCCGGTACTGGCGAGCCGATCTTCGAGCGCCTCGCGTCAGAGATATCCGCGTACTACCTGCTCGGTGTCGAGCAGAAGCCGAGCGACGCCATCGGCGATCGTCATCGCATCGACGTCGAAGTCCGTCGTAACGACGCCACGATCCGATCACGGCAAGCGTTCGTACTGTCGCCGTCGAGAACCTCCAAGAAATCTCCGGCGGAAAACCTTCGCGACGCACTCTCGTCGCCGTTCGCGATCTCCGGTCTGCCGTTGCGCGTGACAACGTTCGCGCAACAGGACCCAGGCAGCGACAAGGTCCGTATCATCGTTGCTGCGCAGGTCGGCGAGTCGGGCGCAAAGCCGGGCAACTTCACGGTCGGGTATCTGGTGATCGACGATCAGAATCGCATAGCCGCTTCGTTTGGCGATCAGGTTGCCCTCACCAACGGAGCAGGAAGCAGCAACGAACCGCTCAAGTTCGTGAGTGGTGTCCTGGTGGAACCAGGCATCTACTCGCTGCGCATTGGTGTCGTTGACACAGAGGGCCGTCGCGGAAGCGTGATACGCGACGTCAGTGCGTGGAAGATGGCGGGCGAGTCGTTCGCGCTGGGTGATCTGATCGTCGGCGGCATGCCGACGACGGGACAAGGGCTGACCGTCCAGGTGGAGCCGTACGTGCTCACCGAAGGCATCGCAGCCTATCTCGAGCTGTACTCCACGACTGACCAGACGTGGAACGGCACGACGGTAACGTTCGAAGTGGCCGACGATCCGGACTCGGCTCCTCTGGCCACGGTTCCGGTGACGTTGATACCGGGGCGTCAGCCGACATGGCGCGTGGCGTCGGGCGTCATCAATGCGAAGGCGCTTCCGCCGGGCCGCTACGTCGCACGCGCGAAGATCGCACGCGACGGAAAAGCGGTGGGCGTGCTCGCGCGTCCATTCGTTTTCGAGCACGAGGGCGGCCCCGCTCCCTCGGCTGGAAGCGTGGCGGTTGCTGCCGCCGCTATCTCGTTCGCTTCGTCGTTACCCAAGTTCGACCCCGCGTCAGTGCTCAAGGCCGAGATGCTCGGGCCGATGCTGGACATGGCGGAGAAGCGTTCGCCGACGACGCTCAAGGACGCGATGACCGAAGCGCGGGCGGGGCGATATGGCCCGGCGGCGCTCGAGGCATTCTCGGCTGGTGATCAGACGGTTGCAGCGTTCTTTCGCGGGCTCGACCTCTACGCGAAGGGCCAGGTCGATCAGGCGGCGACGCAGTTCCAGGTGTCGGCAGGCCCGCGTCGCGAGTTCTTCCCGTCCGCGTTCTACCTCGGGGCGCTGTTTGCCGCTGCAGGCCGCGATCAGGATGCCGCCGGTGTGTGGCAAATTGCACTCGGCGCTGAGTCGCGCCCAGCCATCATCTACATGATGGTCGCGGATGCGCGCTTGCGGACCGGCCAGGCCGTCTCGGCGATCGACATTCTCAAGCCGGCCTACGAACGTGATCCCATGCAGGATGAAATCGCTCGTCGTCTTGCGATGGCCTACTCGATGACCGGACGACATGCGGACGCGCTGCCGGTGCTCGACGGCTACCTCACGCGCAAGCCGACGGATCAAGACATGCTGTACGCGGCGATCGTTGCGCAGTATGAAGTGACGCGAAACGGGCAGACGTTGTCGAACGTGGACCGCGCGAAGCTCCGCAAGTACTCGGCGGCCTACAAGGGTCCTAACGAGGCGCTGGTGGAGAAGTACCTGCAGACAATCGGCGCGAAGTGATACGAACGTCAGAAGACAAAGATCAAAGCGGAAAGCTAAGGTCGACCCTCTCGCTGCGGGAGATTACCTGGATCGTCGCCCGTGACGTGAACCGAACGTTCGGTGGAGGCCTCGCCTCCATGGAGCTGCTTCGGCGCACGTTCATCGCCAACGGATCGATCGACGAAACCGGCAATGCCGGTCTGGTCGCGGTCTCGCGACTTACTCCTGGCACGAACATCCTCGCCTACTGCGCTGCCCTGGGATGGGCGTTGCATCGTTGGGCGGGTGCGCTCGCTGCGGTGGTTGCGGCGTCGCTGCCCGCATCGATCGTGGTGTGTGTCCTGGCGGGCGCGCTCGTGCAGGTTCAGGACTATCCGATTGTGCGGGTGCTGCTGGCGATCGGCGTGCTCGTGGCGACAGTACTCGTGCTCGCAAGCGCCGGATCGCTCCTGCGTCCCTATGTGAGGCGGCACGTGCTAGCGCGCTCGGCGGTCGTCGTCGTGGTTGCTGCGGCGATGCTTCTGGCTGACATCACCCCGGTTCGCATCCTTCTGCTGTCTGCAGTTCTTGGCGCGATCATCGGCGGATCCAGGCAGCCCCTCGATACGGCTAAATGAACGCTCTCCTGGTCTACATCCTTCTGCTGAAGGCGATTGGCAGTTCGTTCGCGGGCATGGGCTCGCTGCCGCAGATTCAACAGGACTTCGTCGAGACGAGGCGCGCCATCACCGCCGAGCAGTTGAGTCAGGCAGTGCTGGTAGGCCGCTCGACACCCGGACCGATCGGCGCGTATGTCGTTGCGGTTGGCTATCTTGCGGCAGGGTGGCCGGGGGCGATCGCAGCGTGGCTAGCGATGGTCACGCCGGCGCTTGCCGCGATTCCTCTGTTCGTCTTGATGCAGCGATGGCTGCATCTGCCACGGGTCAGAGCTGCGGTGGACGCTGTGGTGATCGCCAGCGCGGTCCTGCTACTCGCGTCAGGCGTCCGCATGGCCATCGACGCGTGGGCGCAGTTGTCCACTGCATTTCTGTGATGGGGTCAGACCCTTCACAGGTTTTCACGCTGACACGAGATGCGACGAGCCGCGCTCGCAGACAAAGCGCGCGCCGCGCTTTTCCTGGTCCGTGCGCTCGGTGACTGTCGGCACGTAGTACCAATCCGCCTGCAGCGTCTTGGGTGTGATGTCGAGCAGCACGTAGCCCCGGCTGTCGCCTTCGAGAAACTTCAGATGCCGCGCCAGCGGCTGCAGCATCATCGCGATATCCCGCTGTGCCTGGCTCGAGAACATCGGCGGTGAGCTCACCGCTGGCGTGACGATCTCGACCGCTTTCGATCCGGTCGCAGTCTTCGGGTCGTAGCCGGTGGTCGTCCACGGATCCCTTGGCACGTCGAGTGCCCACGAGCTGTGAATGTCACCCGTGAGGATCGCGACGTCGGTGATGCGGCCGCTGTCGATCATGTCGAACATGCGCTCGCGCGCGGCGGGATAGCCGTCCCACACATCGTTGCGCAACACCGCCATGCCCGGGGCCGTGAGCGGTGAAAAGAGGATCTGCTGGCCGAGCACGCGCCACTGCGTGCCTGCCTGTTGCGACGCGCGCAACGTGTCTGAGAGCCACGACTCTTGCGCGGCGCCGAGCAGCGTACGGCGTGGATCCGCGAACGCAGTTTTGTCGCCACCGGTGACCTGCTGATCACGCAGCCCGCGTGTATCCAACATGATCAAATCGGCAAGGCCTCCGAATGCAAAGCGGCGATACAACCGGATCTCGGTCGTGGACGCTTCGCGAATCGGCATCCATTCGAGATACGCGCGGTACGCCGCTCGCTGTCGAACCTTCCAGTCACCCTGGCCGGCGTTGTGATTCCCCGCGCCGCCCGACCAGGCGTCGTTGGCCAGCTCGTGGTCGTCCCAGACGACGATGAAGGGGTGCTGACGATGGACGGCCTGGAGATCGGGGTCGTTACGGTAATAAGCGTAACGAGTACGGTAATCAGCGAGTGTGACGACCTCGCTGACGGGCTGCACGCCTCTGCTGATCGACGGGTCGCTATATCGAGTGCTTGCGAACTCGTAGATGTAGTCGCCGAGGTGGACGACGGCATCGAGGTCGGCGCGGTTGGCGAGGCAGCGATAAACGTTGAAGTAGCCCGTCGGATAGTTTGAGCAGCTCACCTGCCCGAGCCGAAGGCGCTGCGCCCCGCGGTCGGGAAGCGTCTTGGTTCGACCGATCGGCGCCTGTTCACCGCCGCTGTCGAATGCGTAGTAGTAAGTCGCCCCAGGCTTGAGATTGCCTGCATCCACTTTGACAGTGAAGTCGCGTTCGGACGCCGCCTGCGAGGTGCCGCGCCCAACGATGTTCGACATCTTCTCGTCCGATGCGATTCGCCATCGCACGTCGAGAGGGGTGCTGTCGCTGTGTCCGGCCGGTGGCGTCACTCGCGTCCACAGGATCACGCGGTCGGCGAGTGGATCGCCGCTCGCAACGCCGTGACGAAAGAGCCCGGTCTGGGTTCCGGCAGGGGTCTGCCATCCGCGAACGGTCAGCGGCCATGCGGCCGCCGCGGCCGCTGTGGTGTGAATGAAGGCGCGACGCGAGAGACCCATAGCGACAGGAGTGTACCCCTCTTTCTTGACAGCAAAATGAACGGTCGTTAGGCTGGCTAGGCAATGCTCTCGTGGTTTCGCGAGCGGTCCCGGTCAATTGCGGGTGCGGCGCTCCTTGCGCTCGTCACGCTGACGATCTCGTCGTCGGCACCGCATCCGGACGATTGCCACGACACCGAGTGCGGCTTCACGCTGCCGCATGACCCTTCGGGTCACAGCGTCTCGCGGCCCCAGGGATCGAGCGAACAACCCATCCACTGCGTTCTGTGTCACTGGACGCGGTCCGTTCGTCCGACACCCGAGACTGCGCCGTTCTTTGCTCCATCGCTCGCTGAAGACGTCAGAGCGTCCATTGACGTTTTCGTCGCGCCGTCGCAAACCGTCCTCGCACAACCAGCCCTTCGCGGACCACCCGTCACTCCCAGCCTCGCGTAGACACCGGCGGCTTGTGCCGCCTTCGTGATTCACGTCAGTAACGGGAGATGCTCATGGTTGTACGCACGCTCGTCTGGGCGTGCGCCGTCCTCGTCGGAAGCCTGGTGATGACCACCCAGGCGGCTGCGCAGAACGGTGTACCGCTGTCCGGACGATTGTTGAACTCATTGAATGCCACTCCTCTGAGTGGCGCCACAGTACAGATCGACGAACTTCGCCGTCAGACGACCTCGGGGACCGATGGGACCTTTACGTTCGACAACGTCCCGCCCGGCACCTATCACCTGTCTGTGCTCGCGCAAGGCTTCTCGACGAGGCGCACGGAGGTTCAGGTCGCGGCAGGGATGATGCCGATCGAGCTGCAGGTCGATTTCGATCTGCACTTCGAAGAGGTCGTCTCGGTGAGCGGCGACGCTCGCAGTCAGTTCGATACGTTCCAGCCGACATCGGTGCTCGCGGGTCAGGAGCTGTCCAAGCAACTCGAGATGTCGCTTGGCGCGACGCTCGAGAGCCAGCCTGGCGTTGCGGCGCGAAGCTTCGGTCCCGCACCCGCGCGCCCCGTCATTCGCGGGCTCGACGGCGACCGCGTGCTGATCCTTCAGGACGGTCAGCGTCTCGGCGATCTCTCGAGTCAGTCGGGCGATCACGGCGTGCCGATCAACCCGGCTGCGGCGCAGAAGATCGAAGTGGTTCGCGGCCCGGCGACGCTGCTCTATGGCGCCAATGCGATCGGCGGCCTCGTCAACGTCATCACCGACGAGATCCCGACGAAGCCGATGATGGGCGCCAGCGGCAACCTGACATTCGATCTCGGCACGGCCGCGAGCGAGGGCGGTGCCGCCGGGGACGTCCACGTCGGAAACGGAAAGCTGGCATTGCACCTCGGTGGCGGCGGGAGGCGCTCGAGCGACGTCGACACGCCGGAAGGCGACGTGGTGAACTCGCAATCGCGAAACGGGTTTGGCAACGTCGGCCTGTCGTGGACGGGCGCCAAGTCGTACGTGGGCGGCAGTTACGGCTATGACGACACGAAGTACGGCATCCCCGTGGTCGAGGATGGCCAGGTTCAGCTCACACCGCGGCGACATGCGTTTTCCTTGCGCGCCGGCGGGCAGGGGCTCGAGGGCGCGTTCGACTCCTATCGCGCGACGCTGGCGGTTCGCCGCTACAAGCACGACGAGCTCGAAGGCGAAGAGGTCGGCACGGCGTTCACGAACAACACCGCCGAAGTCGAGGTCATGGGCTCGCATCGCGCGCTGGGACGTTTGAAGGGCAGCGTCGGCGGATGGGTGTTGAATCGTGCGTTCGACGCGCAGGGTGAAGAAGCGCTTTCACCCGCCGTCGACCAGCAGGGGTTCGCGACGTTCCTCTACGAGGAAGTGACGTGGCCTCACGTGACCTTCCAGTTCGGTGGCCGCCTCGATCACACGAGCTATCAACCCAACGGTGAGCCCGATCGATCGTTCACCACAGGTTCGGGATCGCTTGGCTTCCTGATCAGGCCCGCTGCGGCCGACGATCGTCTGACAATTGCATTCAGTGCGGCTCGTGCCGCACGAAGCCCCGCGCTCGAAGAGCTGTTCTACTACGGGCCGCACCCAGGCAACTTCGCGTTCGAGGTGGGTAACCCGGATCTGAGCCCGGAGCACGCGCTTGGCTTCGACGTGTCGCTGCGGTGGCGAACGCCACGTGTGACCGGCGAGCTGACGTACTTCCGCAACGACATCAACGGCTATCTGTTCAGGGCGCCGCTCACCGAGGAGGAGTTCGAGGCGCGTCGCGACGAGTTCGCCACGAGATTTCCGAGTCGCGACATCACATCACCCGACGGCGAGTTCCCGATCGTCGAGTACGTCGCGGCCGACAGCGTTTTGGACGGCATCGAAGCACACTCGGATGTGCAGGTGACTCCTCAGATCGCCGTGGAGCTGGGTCTCGACTACGTGAGAGGGACACTGAAGGACAACGACGAGCCGTTGCCGCGAATACCGCCGCTTCGATTCCGCAGCGGATTGCGCTATCAGCGCAACGCGTTTCAGGCTGGCGGCGATGTGGCGATCGTCGCCACGCAGGATCGTGTGTTTTCGACCGAGACCGTGACGGATGGATACCAGCTGGGTCGCCTGTACGCAGCGTACTCATTCGGCAAAGGCCCGGTGGCGCACACGTTCACGGCGCGGCTCGAGAACATGACGAACGAGCTGTACCGGAATCACCTCTCGCTCATCAAGGACCTCGTGCCGGAGATGGGCAGAAATTTCCGGCTGCTCTACAACGTGAAGTTCTGAGAAGGGTCAGCCCCTTCACATAAATGCCGCATGTCCGCGGGAATCGGCGCTTCGAGCTCGAGCGGCTGGCGTGTGATCGGATGCGGCAGCGATACGCGCCAGGCGTGGAGCGCCTGGCGCGCGATGTTCTCGTCAGGCGTTCCGTACACGCGATCGCCGAGGATCGGCCATCCACGAGCGGCCAGGTGCACTCGGATCTGATGCGTCCGCCCGGTAACGAGCTCGCAGCGGACGATCGATCGTCCTTCGTGGGACGAGAGGACGTCGTACCGCGTCTCACACTGAGCACCGTCGGGCGCAACGACCACGCGGCGGCGATCGCCAACGTCTCGTGCGAGCGGCAGGACGATTTGTCCCCGCTTCGGGTCTGGTGAACCGACAACGACCGCGAGGTAGTGCTTGGTGGTTCGTCCAGCGGCGGCGTCCTTTTGCATCGCGGCATGCACCTCTGGGGTGAGCGCGATGACCACGAGGCCCGATGTGTCCTTGTCGAGGCGAGTCAGGATGCCCGGTTGAGCACCGGGGCGGTCTCGCACCCGCCACAGCACGGCGTTGAGAAGTGTTCCCGAGGTGTTCTTATAGGTTGGATGGACGACGAGGCCGGGTGGCTTGTTGACGACCAGCGTCCAGTCGTCCTCGTAGATGATGTCCAGCGGCCCCTCTTCCGGTTGAGGTCTGCGCCGCAAATCTGTCGATTGAATCTCCTCGGTCACTTCGGGCATCTTAAGCTGGTAAGAACTCTGAAGTAGGCGGTAGGCAGTAGGCGGCAGGCCTGAACGTGAGGATCACATGGCGTTGTTCACGAGTCCGATGAATCTCCGATTACCCCGGCCGGAGCAGGCACTCCAGGGTCGCGACACGCCGATGCCGGTCACCGACAGACACGCCGTCAACGGCGCGCGGCTCACGCCGCCCTTCCCAGCCGGCCTCGAGCAGGCCGTGTTCGGCATGGGCTGCTTCTGGGGCGCCGAGCGGAAGTTCTGGCAGGCGCCCGGCGTCTACTCGACTGCCGTTGGATACGCGGGCGGCTACACTCCCAACCCCACCTACAAAGAGGTGTGCTCGGGGATGACGGGCCACACCGAAGTCGTGCTCGTCGTCTTCGATCCGAAAGTCACGAGCTATGACGCGATCCTGAGGGTGTTCTGGGAGAACCACGATCCCACGCAGGGGATGCGACAGGGGAACGATGTGGGCACGCAGTATCGATCTGCGATCTATTGCTTCTCGCCGGAGCAGCGTGCCGCGGCTGACGCGTCGCGCGCGATGTTCCAGGATGCGCTGACGAACGCCGACCACGGGCGCATCACCACGGAGATCGCTGACGCGCCGCCCTTCTACTACGCCGAGGACTACCACCAGCAGTACCTCCACAAGAACCCTGGAGGGTACTGTGGACTCGGGGGAACGGGTGTTACTTGTCCAGTTGGAGTGAAGCTGTAGTTCGAATTTCTCTGTTCTCACTTCTCCGTTCGTGTTCAGGTTCGGTTCAAGGTTCAAGGTTCAAGGTTCAAGGTTCGGGGTTCAGCGTTCGGGGTTCAGGGTTCAGGGTTCTTTGTTCGTTGTTCGGGGTTCCACTCTCCCCTCGCCGAGCGACCGTTCATTCCGGCGTGTCTGCCTTGTAGCGATGCGCCGTTCTCGCGCACGGCGAGCATTTCGGAGTGCCTCCTCGGATTGCAGGTACTCCATCAGCCCGGTGACCTCTCCTAGCGCCACTTCCGCGAGTCCGTTCAGTTCGCGACGTGTCTCCTCCGTGATGTATTGCTTGTCCACTGCATCGCCCAGGTGATTCTGAGACTCCATCAGCGAGGCTCGCGCGATGACTGTGTACCGGGCGAACTCGGTGGGGTTGAATCGTCCGAAGCCCTCAGCAATATGTGCAGGCGGGCCGGCGACGGACTCCTCCAACTGGCGCCGTCGCTCCCAGTCACGCGCGAGCGGGCCCTCGGCACACATTCGGTAGATCGCCTGCTTGTAGGTGTTGCACGCCTGCCACGCCCGGAGCTCTGTGAACCGCTTGGCGCCTGGAGCCATGCTCCGCTCAAAGCACTGGGTGTACCGAGCGAAAACAGGCCTGTTTCGAGAAATGACCTCGTGAAGTACGCAGTTTGAACAATGTTGATCGGCCTCAAAGTACGCCGGAACTGCGAAGCCGAACCGCGAACCCCGAACCTAGAACCCCGAACTCAGAACCGAACCTGAACACGAACCGAGAAGTGAGAACTTCGAAGTTCGAACGGTATAATTCACCCAATGAGCCGCGTTGTTTATACGGAGCTTCGTTCGACCAGCGACCAGGAAGCCTTGCGCCAAACGCATCAGGTGCGCATCGTCGCAGGAGACGAGGAAGGCACGGGAGTGAACGCGTTGCCTGGCGGTGTGTACGGGTTCACCTACTCACCAGGCCTGCCGAGCTCGCCGCTGTTTTCAGTGCGTCGCTATCGGACCTACGAGACCCACAGGCTGCCAAGCGGTGAGATCTACATCATCGGCTTTGCCACCGCGGACGATGCGCGCGCGCTGTCTACGGCAACGGCGGAGATGACCCTCCAGATCCATCCGCAGCCGGAAGGCGCTCACGACGTCCTCGTCACGATCCCGTATTCCGCGATTCGCCGCCATCGTCAGTACGCGGCGCCGAATCAGGACGGGTTCACCGTGACAGTGATGCCACTCTAGCGCCGATCGCGGCGCTCAGCTCGCCTTCCATCTCGGAGTATCTCAGCCCGAAGTTGTCGAACGTGTATTCGGTGCGTGAGCTGTCGCCGAGCGCGCGAAAGAGCGCGTTCCAATCGACGGTCCCGCGTTGGATGAGCGACTCCACGACAACAAGACTTTGGTCGTAGGCCACGACTGCCTGGTCGGCGGTGAAGCGATTGAAGTGCCCTTCGAGATAACGCAACGGAATCACCACGCCAACCGCTTTCAATCGACGACGTGCCGCAGCGGCATCGTCGCCCTCGAAGTGCTGGGCGAGGCCTTCGTGCAACCACGTCGGGATGCCCCGCGGCGCGAGGCTCGCAATCATCGCGTGCGTGAGCTCGTGCACCAGCACGCGCTCAAAGAGTTGCGGGCTTTGCGCCGCACCCGCCGCTGGCACGCGGATCCGTCCGTCGTAGACGCCGCCCGACCATTCCGGCGCAAGGGTGATGTCGCGGAACTGCTTCTCGGTGTAGAGCATCACCACGACGGGATCCGACGGGTACGCGCCGAGCGTCTTGCCGATGCGCCAGAACGCCGACTCGAGCAATTCCGTTGCACGAGCAGCGAGTGGCTTGTCCGCGTGCCCTTGAAAGCTCACGCGGAAACGATCGACGCGGCTTTCCACGAAGCCGCGATTGGCGTCGGCGTCTGCCCGCCACGCATCCAACTTGCTCGTGAGCTGTGGATCGTTAGGAGCGTGCTTCAACGCCTTTTCGTAGGTGGCGATGGCCGCGCTCACGTCGCCGGCGCCGTACTGAAGTTGCCCCAACAGCATTGACGCCGGCGTCAGATTGGGTGCGATCTCGATGACTCGCTTGAGACGCGTGGTCGCCTCTTTGGACCGCCCCTGCAGGTGCGAAGCAACCGCAGCCCCGAATTGCAGCACGGGCTCTTCGGGTGCTGCCTCGAGCGCTTCCGCGAACACCTTGGCCGCACGAACGGCCTCGCCGCTCTGAAGAAGTTTCCACCCGGTGTCATTCAGTTCGACGATGCGAGACTGTGCAGAGAGCGACGACGTCAGCGTTCCGACGGTAAGGGCAGCGAGTAGCAAGCGGGCGAGCACACTGACACGAGGGCAAGCGCCATGCCGCGCGCAGGCGACGAACGGGAGTGTCGTTCTGCGCGACGAGACTTACGAATTGGGTGTGTGCCTGACGTGATTCGCTTATGGCATTGCATGCACATGCCGGCGCTATTGCGCCGGCTTGGCGAACAGGCTCTCGTCGATCTCCGTGTTCTGTTTGACGTCGGTGATCGTCGCGACCACCGTCTGGACTGGATTGGCCGACTTCGTCATGTACGGAATCTTGACCCCGTCAACGTCGCGGAAGTCCGAGTAGTCCACAACCTGGTCGATCGGGCCTCCGAGCTGCGGGACGTTGATGGTGATGATCGTCCTGACGAGCATGGAGCTCTCGGTGTCGAAGAACGCTTTGACGCCCGGCCCTGCCTTGGGTGTGAGCTGGACCACATAGGCATCGTGCGTGTCCACCTTCTCGCGGTTGCCGAGTACGGCCGTCATGCCGGTCTCTTTGTAATTGAGGAACGGCGTAGGAAATGAGCCGCTCTTCATCGCTTCCAGTTGATCGCCGGTGATGTCGCGATTGCCCTGGAACGAATCGATCACGTAGCCGCTCGTGCCGTCGAAACGTTGATCGCTGACGATCTGTCCGCCGCCGAGCGCTGTCGCGTCGATCTTGATCAGTGTTCGCGTCTTGTTCGGCTTTTTCTGAGAGAGCTCGATCGTCCCTTTCAGATCGCCGACCGGCGTGGTGAGGGTGATCGTGCCGCTCGAGACTCGCGACGTGACCTTGCTCAACACTGCACGCCCTCCCGTGGCCGCCAGGTGCTTTTCGATGATCTCGTCCGCGGTCTGCGCGAAGCTGGGAACCGCCCACAGTGTCAGTGCGACGGCAGCGATCGCGAGTCGAAGCGCTTTCTTCATGGTGTTGGACCTCACAGGGTGAGCACGTAGGCGTCAGCAGATTCTAGCTGCTTCAGACGTGTGCGTGCCGGCGTTCGTTCCGCCGCGCGAGGCGCGGCAAGAGATACTGCCACCGGCCAAGGGCAACGCCCTTGGCCGGTTACAACTGCAGCTGGAGCAGCTGATCGGGGAACTCGTCTTCGAACATGAGCGGCGTTCTGGTCCAGTTGAGGAGTCGTCTCTCCCTGAGCCAGTAGCCGATCACGAGCAGCGAGGAGACGATGACGATGCCTTGTATTTCGTCAACCATCGACAGACGGACGAGCCCGCCAGAGGCCAGCGTGAACAGGGCGCACCCGGCCACCCCGATGAGCGCGCTGTGACCAATGAACCGTTTCCCCGGTAGATACGAGCACGTAAATGGGATGCGACGCCAGTCGAGCAGCACCACGTGCACGAAGAGGAGACCCACCGCCGCAACGACAGCAATGGGCAGCAGCGCGGTTGTCCCGTAGGCCGTCCACAGGAGCGGCGTGGCCGCGACCAGAGGCACACCAATGACGTACAGCGTCACGATTCGATCGACGGCGCGAAGCTGTTCTCGCCGCGTCATGCGCTCCTCTGTGACCTGAAAGATCCAGTTCGCTCGATATTCAATCGGCAACGCAAGCGCGGCGCGGGCGGCACCGCCGCAGGCGAACATCAGCACGAAGGGGACGAACGTGGCCGACGTCGTGAGTCGAGCCGAGGTCAGGAAGATCGTCGCCAAACCAATGCCGCAGGCCGACAGGCCGACGAGCACTCCCTGATGCAGTTGGCTGCGGCCGATGGTGTTTATCGTGAAGCGATAGGCGCCCTCGAACGCGGGCGAGACTCGCGACCTGACCGGGAGCCGATCGGCACGCCACCATGGTGAAGAGGCCGGAGCCGGACGGAGCATGAGGCGCTCGAATTGCCTGAACAACACGACATACGTGATCCCAACGACCGCGGCCGCGAGCAACGTGGTAGCCACGCCGATGGCACCGAGTTGAAAGAGCCAGGCGTCACCAAGACCTTGAAGCGTGCGCTGAAGCCCGAGGAACCACGCGGGCGGCACGAGCTGTATCCATGAGGCCTGGCTCGAAAGCGCCCCTGCGAAGGTCGGCAGATGGGAGACCAACGGGAGACACACCACGAGCAGACCAAGCACCATGCTGCGCATGAACGTTGACAGCGACTGGAGTTGACTGCGCGACAGCGCGAAGACGAGTACGCCAACCACCGCGGTGATACTCAAGACGGCGAATGCCGATCCTGCGACGCTCGCAATCGCCCATGCCATGAGCCTGAGGAGCACGTTGTGCTCCCCCCAGGGGTTGAGCGAAGTGAGCAGTGTCAGCGGCAGGAGCGAGACGTGAGCGGCGGCCGTGAACAGCCCCACGAACATGAGGAGCGCGGTCAGCTTGGCGCGGAAAACGACCGACCTGCGCACGGGCAGCGGCCCGAGAATGCGGAAGTCTCGTTCGTCCGGAAACAACGAGTGGCTGACGAGCAGAGTGACGAACGCGACCAGCAGCATCGGAAGCCCGATGATCAGCATGTCGTCGCCGAGCAGTGCCCGCCGGTATCGCTCTGGCGTTCCGGTGCCGAGCAACACGGCGTACTTCACCATGAACGCGCGCGCCAGCAGCAAGCCGAATGCGATGAAGCCTCCCACCGATCCGATGAGCACGCGCTTGAACGAATCGGACGCGAGATCGCTCAGGAAGCCGAAGTCGAAGAGCGCGCGGAAGAAGTGCTCGGTGAGACGCCACTCCTCGCGCTCGGTGAACCGCTGCCGCCACGCGGCGAAGGCCTGGCGGGTCATGGTTGCATCAGATCGAGGATCTGCCGCGCGACCGGCGTGAAGTCGTCCTGGCCCGTGGTCTGGACGAAGACTTCTTCGAGCGAACGCGACTGCTGGCTGCGGAACTCCTCCATGTCGTGCTCCGCAGCAATCCGTCCCTTCGACAGGATCACGACGCGCGAACAAAGCTTCTCGACCATGTCGAAGCGGTGCGTGCTGAAGAGCACCATGCGATCTCCGGCAGCAAACATGCGGAGCAGTGTCCGAAAGAGCAGGCTCGCTGTGACATCCAGCCCCGAGAACGGCTCGTCGAGCACGAGCAGATCGGGGTTGTGCATCAGTGCCGCCGCAAACAAGACGCGTTGACGCATGCCCTTCGAAAATGCCGCCATCGTCGCGTAGCGGCTATCCCACAAGAGAAGAAGCTTCAGGAGGGCTGGAATCTTCTCAGCGAGTGTGTGCTCGCTGAGGCCACGGAGCCGGCCGACCAGCATCAGATATTCGATGGCCGTGAGATGCGTGTAGAGATGCGGTTCCTCCGGCACGTATCCGATCCGTCGTTTGTAGCCGATCGGATCGTCGGCAATCGGCGCTCCGTCCATCCAGAGCGAACCGGCGCTCGGATCGATGAGCCCTACCACCGTGTTGACGGTGGTGCTCTTGCCCGATCCATTGGGCCCGAGATAGCCGAGGATCTCGCCGCGCCGGACCTGGAAGTCCACGCGATCGAGTGCGAGAAATCCACCGTATCGCTTCGAGAGTCCACGAGCTTCAAGCATGTATGAGCCTTGTCGTTCGAATTTCCAGGTTCTCACTTCTCAGTTCGTGTTCAGGTTCGGTTCTGGGTTCTGGGGTTCTGGGTTCTGTGTTCCCAGTTCCACCACCGACCGAACACCGAACACCGAACCCCGAACACTGAACCGCGAACACCGAACCTCGAACCGAACCTGAACACGAACCGAGCACAGAGAACCGAGAAATTCGAACGGCGGATTTCTATTCGTATCGCAACGCAATCAGTGGGTTCACACCCGACGCGCGCGCGGCGGGGACGTAGGTCGCCAGGATCGAGACGACGATCCAGATCAACCCGGTGACGACGAGTACGACGATACCCGGGGGCTGGATGTCGGCATCCAGCGCACCCAGTACGCGCCCCAGCACGATCATCAGCGCCTCACCGATGACCACGCCGATCAGGGCAATCGAAAGGCCCTGCCCGACGACTTCGCGAAAGACGTTGCGACGTCCGGCGCCAAGCGCCATGCGGACACCAATCTCGCGCGTGCGCAGCGCCACACGATAGGAGATGACGCCATAGAGACCAACCGCAGCGAGCACGAGCGCCAGGAGTCCGAAGGTGGTGAGAACGGATGTCTGCCACCGAATGGCGCTGTAGGACCGCTCGACGTGCTCGCTCAGAGGCTGCACGGTGTAGACGCGAATCCCCTGCCCCACGCCCAGCAACGTGCGACGAACCGGCTCGACGAGGCTGCCAGGTGGCGTGCTCGTTTCCAGGAGGATGGCGACGAGACCGCCTTCGTACCGCTGCGCCAACGGATAGTAGAGATGCGGTTGCGGGTTCTCGCCCAGCGAACGGATCGAGGAGTTGCGGACGACTCCCACCACCGTGGCCGGCGTTGCCTTGTTGCAGCCGACCATTACGCGTTCGCCGACTGGCGAGGTATCTGGCCACAGCCCGTTGGCGAGGCGCTCATTCACCACCACGACCGCTCCGTTGCTTGGAGTATCCGACGCTGCAAACTCCCGCCCCGCCACGACGTCGATCTTCATCGTCTGGAAGTAGCCGAGGTCGACGCTGCCCGTCGTGATAGAAACGCGCGAGCCGGCAGTTCGTGACGCGCAATCGGGACCAGTGGGCATCAGCGGGAGCGCGTCGGAGATCGTCGCGTTTCGAATGCCGGGAAGTGCTTTCAGCTCGTCGATAGCGCGTGAGTAGATCTGCCGGCGGGTCTCAGCGGTGATTCCTGGGGTCGAGATGAGTGAAAACGCGTACAGACGGCCATTCACTGCGAACCCCGGATCCGCTGTCTGCATTCGCACGAGCGCCTGGACGAACGTTCCCGCGACGAGCAAGAGGACGAACGACATCACGACCTGCGCGACGAGCCCGAAGGGGCGCCGCCGCGGCGTTCCGACGACGATTTCCCCCTTGAAGGCGACGAGGCCGTCGGTTCGAGAAGCGCGCCACGCCGGCAGCAGACCGCACAGCACGGTCGTTCCCATCGACACAACGGCGGTGAACGCAATCACTCGCCAATCGAGGCCGAACTCGAGTTGCAGCGGAAAGAAACCTTCCACGAGCGGCAACGAACGCTCGAGGAGTGCATTCGTCCATTGTGCGAGAACCAGGCCGCATATCCCGCCGCCGATCGCCAGTAACAGACTCTCGGTCAGCAGCTGTTGCAGCACGCGTTGGCGGCTTGCTCCCAACGCTCGTCGCAAGGCGAATTCGCGTTGCCTCATCGTCCCGCGCGCAAGGAGTAGATTGCCAACGTTCACGCAGGCGATGAGCAGCACGAGACCAACAACGACGGTCAGGAATGTCGCAACGACCTGCGCGCGTCGTCGATTCCCGACATTCGCAATTCCGCGAACGTGTTCGGCGACGAGGGGAGTCGTAGTCTCTGACGGCGCGGCGCGCTCGGTTGCCAGTTGCGCGTCGATCGCGTTGAGCTCGGAGGACGCCTGAGCGGCCGTCGCCTCCGTGGCGAGCCGCCCGAAGAGCATCACGCGCCGGACATCCCGATTCTCCTGGAGAGTGGCGAGCGACGGGCGCGTTCCGATCGGGACCCAGATGTCCATTCGAAGCGGCGCAAAGATCCCATTGAACTCTCGCGGTGCGACTCCCGCGATCGTGTAGAACTGCGACTCCGATCGAATGGTGCGTCCAAGCACATTCGGGTCGAGATTGAATTGACGCTGCCAGACGGCATAACTGATCACGGCTGCTGGTTCGGTGTCGCTCGAGAACCACCGCCCGAGCGCGGTCTGTACGCCGATGACCGCTGGGTAATTGGCAGAGACCGCTTCCGCAGCGGCGAACGTGCTGTTGCCGTCTACCTCCAGATCGGACTCCCAGGGCGCGGAGGCCGTTATTCCAACCAGCGTGCGGCTGCGCTCACGAAAGTCGCGATACTCGGGAGACGAGAACAACGCCTCGCCGCCGCGGCTGATGACGATCAGTCGCTCGGGCTGTTGCACGGGCATCGGCCGGAAGAGGACCGAGTTCAGGATGCCGAAGATCGACGTGTTCACGCCGATGGCGAGCCCGAGGCACAGCACGGCGAGTGCACTGAAGCCGGGTGACCGGCGGAACTGGCGCAGGCCGTGACGCAGATCGCGCCCGAGGTGGCTGAGGACGCCGATGCCCCGCGCGTCGCGATGCTCCTCTCGAATCTGCTCGAGGCCTCCGAGCTCGAGCCTGGCGCGTCGAATGGCATCGTCCCGCGAGAGCCCCGCCCGCATGTGGACGTCCACCTGCTGCTCGAGGTGGAAGCGCAGCTCGTCGTCGAGATCTTGCTCGACGGAGTCTGGCTTGAAGAGCGAACGAAGGCGAAGAAGGAAGTCGTTCAGCATCGCCAGCTCGCTACACGCCTTCGATGACCTGCGAGACGACGCTGGTCAACCTTTTCCAGGCGGAGATCTCCGTTTCCAGGTGCGCGCGTCCCTTTTTCGTCAGCTCGTAGTACTTCGCACGGCGGTTGTTGTCTGACGTGCCCCACGACGCCTTGATCCATCCGCGTCGCTCGAGGCGATGGAGAGCGGGGTAGAGCGAGCCTTGGCGGACTCTCAGCGTAGCGCTGGAAATCTGATGCAAGCGCTCCGAGATCGCCCAGCCGTGGCGCGGCTCGAGCGCGAGCGTCTTCAGGATCAGGAGGTCGAGAGTGCCTTGCGGGAGATCGATCTGCTCGTCGGACATGGCCTCACCC
>Ga0315912_10001186_pt1 | contig 34143 bp, 25 predicted proteins | sample VfabasoilMG_FD_204469 | JGI IMG/M metagenome (GOLD analysis project Ga0315912, IMG submission 204469) | Garden soil microbial communities collected in Santa Monica, California, United States - V. faba soil | ecosystem: Environmental > Terrestrial > Soil > Garden | place: USA: California... | reverse complement strand
GTTGAATGCATTCAAGAAATCACCGTGAATGCGCGGCTGGTTGAAATCGAGGAATCCAAAGAGCTTGGTGCCCATCGTACGCACGAAGCTCACATCAAGAACGGTATTGCGCGCGAGCTGCCGCTGGACGCCAAAGTTCATTTGCTGGAGGTAACCGGTGCGCAGGTTGGGGTTGAAGACCACAACGCTTGGCACGCGTGTAACGGGCTGATTGGTGATGGGCGCACCTGGCTTCGCCGGCATATCGGCGGCGGTCAGAGTCGAAACGGTTTTGCCCGGGGTTACATTGTTGGGAAAAGTCGTTACGCCCTGCGCGAATCCCGGAGTATTGCCGTCCACCAGGCTGGTGGTAGCGCCGATCATGCGGTCATAGAACATACCCCAATTGGCCCGAATGACAGTTTTGCCGCTGCCGGCAACGTCCCAGGCAAAGCCAACTCGCGGTGCGAAGTTGTTCCAGTCCTTGTTAAACCAGCCCTCGCTGGAGCGAGAGATGACTAGGTTGTCGATGTTGGCGACTGTATTGATGCTGCCGATCTTGTCGAAAACGCCTTGAAGGGAATCGCGTTCCACTGGCGGGCCATAATACTCCCACCGCAGTCCCAGATTGAGCGTAAAGTTTCGCCTGATTTTGTAATCGTCCTGGAAGAAGAAACCAAGGTCGCGGAAAACGGTATTGCGGACTCGTGGCGTGCCCGCGTCCTGAAAGCTCTGCAGGTCGCTATAGTACGTTTGCGCGACAGTCCCAACGCGTCCCAGTACATCGTTAAACAGTCCGTCGAAGATTTGACGTTGCGCGCTGGTCAGGTTCTGAGGGCCAAATGTTGCAGGAACCGCGTTACCCGCGGCAGTCCGGCTCAAGTTCACGTCCGGGTAGACACCGCCGTAGTTATATCCGTATTGCAGTACCCGGCGATAATTGAACCCCCCCTTAAATGTATGCTTGCCCTTGAGAAACGTGATGTTGTCGGTGATGTCGATGACAGGCGAGTTCCGGCCTTGGCCGAGCGCGTTGTTCAGCGGGTCCGTATATAAGTTGGAGATAACTGCGATGCCACTTTCGCGGTAGGGGCGGATAAAATCGGCCGTGGCGCTCTGATACCCGATTCGAAACTCATTGATGATCGAGGGGCTGAGAGTCCAGTCGCTGCCGATACCGTAACCCCAGCGATCCCCGCCTTGGGCGCCATCCGGAAGACCGGGATACCGCGCTTCCGCGTTATTTAACGTATCGATCGAGGTGTTCCACTGACGGCTGTACCGGACGAATATCCGGTGGTTCGGCGTCATGTTGTAATCCACTTTGGCCGTGCCCTGCTCTTCGCGAGAAGTAGCGGGAGCATTGAATCGGAAACCCGCCGTGTTGAATCCGTCGCCGATGTCGGTGTTGTTAGGAGCGGGTAGCATCGCCATCAGATCACGCATCTTGGGGTCAATGCCGCGGCCCAAGGGATCGTTCGCGGCGATATTGAACGAGTTGCCGGGCCAGCGGAAAATGCCCTGTTTGGCTTCCGGCGTGAGAACCGTGCGGTTGCGGGTGACGCCCTGCGAAGTGCGCCGGCCCTGGTAGTTAGTGTAGAAGAACAGCTTGTCCTTGATAATTCGGCCGCCCAGCGAGCCCTCGTACAGGTTTTGAATGAAAACGGGTCGCTTAGTGCCGCTGGCATTATTGAAATACGGATTCGCGTTGAAGACCGTATTGCGTAGATAGTTGCCGAAGCTGCCGTGGAACTGGTTGGAGCCGGAGCGGGTGACCATTTCCACCTGGCCGCCGGCATTGCGCCCGTACTCGGCTTTACCGCCATTCGTGATCAATCGCACTTCCTCGACCGAGTCCGTGTTCACCGCGGTCATCGATAAACCAAGGCGGGGTACCACCGCGTCGTTGGCGTCGATGCCGTCTAGCCGCGTATTATTGGATCCCTGGCGGGCTCCATTGATACGGGAAAAACCTGGGTCGCCAGGATCGATAGACACCCCGGTTGATAACGCGACAAAAGAGAGTGGGTTGCGGCCCAGCGCCGGTAGCGTATCAATCGATTTCATATTGATCGTCTTCGCAATCGTAGCGTCCGCGGTATTGACGACCGCTGCATTCGCCTCTACCGAAATCGACTCCGTAACCGCGCCCACTTCCAGCGCGATAACTTGCTTCAACGTCTGCGAAGCATTCAGTTCCAGATTAGAAACGACGGCCTTCCGAAACCCGGCCGCTTCCACATTAATTTCATATATACTCGGAGGCAGCGAAGCGAAGAGTGCTGTCCCGGTGTTATCGGTGGTGATAACGCCACCCACTGGCGCCTGCTTGCGCATATCGCGGAGACTAACCTTGGCTCCCGTTACCGATGCCGCGCTACCGTCCTGTACCGCAATTTCCAGGCGGCCATTCAGAACCTGCGCTGCGGCAGGCGTCATCAGGCAAAGCAGCAGCGACACAATTCCGCTGAATTGTTTCATTAGCGTTCCCTTTCCCAAAAGAACTTTGTTTAATCCATTATGCATGGATTTGGAACGCCGTCTACATCTCTAACGCCAACCGTCGTTGAACAGTCCCGCCGCAACCAACTTCCCAGTGGTGGTTTCGATTACCGCCCAATCTCCCCAGCGAGGATACAGCAGTGCATTGGTGCCCACTAATTCCGCCTTCCCGAATGTATGGCCCGCGTTGAAGACAACATATTTATTGGGGTTCAACGGGTTGGGCTGTATCAGCGCCAAAGTATGGCTCTTGGCGTCGAACTTCTGATTGCCGGCTTCGATCTCGGTCGCTGTCCAGCGAACGGGTAAATCTTTTAACACTTTGGCCATCAGTTTATTTGTCGCCGGCGTGCCCCAAAGGATCAAATGGCTTTCCGCAATGTCGCTCTTGGAGACATCGGAGGTAAGTTTCCGGCGGACGTTTCCTCGGAAGTACTTTTCGAAATTCGCCGTAAAGACATCAAGCGCCGGGTTGGGAGCGTCAGACACGCAGAGGAATCGATCCATAAAAGCGTCGTCGATCGGACCCTGCAGCCCGGCGCGCTTGCGAATGGCCGGTTTCCCCGAGCGCACTTCCCACCGGTTCATCTGCTTCACGAACGCTTTGCCCTTCAATGTCTGCCCGTCAATGGTTACCTCAGCCGGAGCGTCCAACTCCAACTCCGCAATGTTCTTCGTCTTGACGTTGTCTCGGGTCCCGCTCAATTCCGCCCGTCCATACATATGCTCCAGCGCCGCGATCTTCCAGTTCCACACTTGCCCATAGCGCGCCGTGAACGTAACGAAACGAAACTTCTCCGGCATCTTCCGCGGAAGGTTTTTAGCCAGAAACGCTTCCGATTCCGCTTTGCTATCGGGGTGCCATCTGTGCTCGGTCTTCGGACCGACCAGGAAAATCGCGTTGGCCCGGACCTGCTCGGCTTCCAGCGCCTCCTTCACGTTGACAGAAGCTTGAAGCTGTTTATCGATCTCCCCGCCGTAGCCCACGGTGGGCGAATTGACGATGTTCGGCGAGTAATCTACAGCGTCATAAATCCGCATTCCGGCGCGCTCGTAAGGCGTCGGGTTAGGCCGGTTGGCGTAGCGCATAGTCTCCGTGAAACCCGCCCCGGCCTCCACGCCCGCCCAACGCGAAGGGTGATGCAACCCGATATGCCACGCCCCCGCGCCGCCCATGGAAAACCCCCGCAGCAGGATCTGATTCGGATCGATGTTGTACTGCTTGGTAACAGCCTCTAGCGCTTCGAAAACGTCGGTTTCGCCCGACCAGCGATAGGCATTGTTCCCCCGCCCGTAAACCTCAAGCTCCATCCAGCTCTGCGCATACGGCTTCGCCTTCGGATCCTGGGCCAGGAAACTGGCCTCCGTCAGGCGGGCATTCCGGCCATGGAGAATCACATCGAGTCGAATCGGCTTGGATGGATCGTAGCTTGCCGGAATCGAAAGTTTGTACGGCTGAAATGAATCGTCAACCCTGGACTTATAGGCGCGTATAACGCGGCCGGCTTCCTTCGTCCACCCCGCCGCGCCCTTCTCCAGCGCTTCGGCCCGCGCCAACCCGGTTGCCAGCGCATCCTGAGCGAACTTCAAATACGTCGGGGCATAAAACTCGTCATTGTAGCGGAGCAAATTCTGCACCGCCTTTTCGTAAATCGCCACATCGGCAACCAGCGGGTTCTTGCCAAGTGCGCTCACCTTCGCTGTCAGCGGCTTAACGCCTTCGCGGAGTTTGTCGAGTTCCGCCGGAGCAATTTTGACGGCGGGAACCGGATCGGGCGCCTGCGCAAAGGCGAAAGCGGCCGGCAGCAGAAGGAGAGCGAGTTTCATGACGGTTTACCTCTGAACGCGGCCGGAGCCGCCGCCCTTGATAAGGGCCTGGACTTCCTCGGTGGAAAAGCGGTTGAAGTCGCCCGGAATCGAGTGCTTCAGGCAGCTTGCCGCCACCGCAAATTCGAGCGCTTCCTGCGACGTGGATAGCGCATTCAGTCCGTAGATCAATCCGCCGGCAAAACAGTCGCCCCCGCCCACGCGATCCACAATATGAGTGATGTCATAGTGTTTGGAAACCAGGAACTCCTTGCGAGTATTCATGCACGCCGCCCAGCCGTTGTGAGAGGCGCTGTGGGATTCGCGCAGCGTAACGGCGATGGCTTCCAGGTTCGGATAGGTTTCCAGCACTTTGTCGGTCAGCTTGCGGTAAACATCGCGGTCCAGCGCGCCAGAATGAACATCGGCTTCCGACTTAATGCCGAGCGTCATCTGGCAGTCTTCCTCATTGGCGATGCCGACGTCCACGTACTTGAACAGTTGCGGCATGAAATCCTTGGCGTCCTTTCCCCACTTCCACAGATTCTTGCGGAAGTTGAGGTCGCACGACACCTTCAACCCGTGAATACGGGCCTGCTTGACCGATTCGAGAGCGAGATCGGCTGCATGCTCGCTGATGGCCGGCGTGATGCCGGTAATATGGAACCACGTTCCACCGGCGAGGGCTTTGCCCCAGTCAATGCAATCGACTTTAGCTTGGCAAATCGAAGAGTATTCGCGGTCGTAAAGCACTTTGGACGGCCGTTGATTCGCACCCGGTTCGACATAATAAATCCCGAAACGCCCCTTACCGCGAACGATTTGATTCGCATCGACGCCAAAGCGCCGCATCTCGCCGATAAAGGCATCCGAGATGGGATTCTTGTCTGGCAGCACGGTGATGTACCGGGCCGGAAGGCCGAACCCGGAGACGGCGACAGCGACATTGGCTTCGCCTCCTCCAAAGGTGGCCAGAAATTGCGGCGATTGCAGGAAACGCTCGTATCCCGGAGGCGCCAGGCGGAGCATGATTTCTCCAAAAGTGACGATCAGCTTGGACATAAGCCGCTATTCTATCGCGGCGACGATACAATGATGGGCGATGAGATGTTTATGTTTGATTGCGCTGGCGGCGCCGCTGTTCGCCGTTGACTTTCAACGGGAAGTGCGGCCGATCCTCTCCGATGCCTGTTTCCAATGCCACGGCCCGGATAAGGCCTCGCGCATGGCTGGCTTGCGGCTGGATACGCGCGATGGCGCCATGGCCAAGGTCATCGTTCCGGGAAAACCGCTGGAGAGCAAGTTGTACCAGCGCATCATGCAGGAAAACACCGCGCTCCGCATGCCGCCGACGGCCTCTCACAAGGTCTTAAGCGACGCGCAAAAAGCGACCCTGAAAGCCTGGATCGAGCAGGGCGCGCCTTGGAAAGAACATTGGGCCTTCCGAGCGCCGGAGAAGCCTGCCATTCCAGCCGGACAGAATCCGATCGATTTTCTTGTCCGGGAAAAATTGAAGGCGGAAGGCTTGACGCCCGCCCCCGAAGCCGGAAGGCGCACCCTGGCCCGCCGTCTGGCGCTCGATTTAACCGGACTGCCCCCCGAACCGAAAGAAGTCGAAGCATTCGTAGCCGATACAGCGCCCGATGCCTACGGCAAACTGGTCGCCAGATATTTTGACTCGCCGCGTTACGGCGAGCACCGCGCGCGCTACTGGCTGGACGCCGCCCGCTACGCCGACACCCATGGCATTCACGTCGACAACTATCGCGAAATGTGGCCCTATCGCGATTGGGTGATCAACGCGTTCAACAAGAACCTGCCCTTCGACCGCTTTACCGTTGAGCAGATCGCCGGCGACATGCTCCCCAACCGGACGCTTGAGCAGCAGATCGCCTCCGGCTTCCATCGCTGCGGAATCTCGACCAATGAAGCCGGGATCATCGTTGACGAAGTGGAAGCCATTTACGCCAAGGACCGCGTGGACACGACCGCGACGGTCTTCCTCGGCCTTACCCTGGGCTGCGCTACGTGCCACGATCACAAGTTCGATCCGCTCTCGCAGAAGGATTTTTACTCCATGGCGGCGTTCTTCCGAAATACAACGCAGAACACCATGGACGACAACATCCCCGACACGCCGCCAATCGTTGTCGTCCCCAGTGCCGCCGACGTACCGCGATGGGAAGCCCTCAATCGCGAATTGACGGCGATAAAAGCCCGGCAGGCTCAACTGCGGGCAATCGCCGAACCCGTGCTCGCTGCGTCGAAGGATCTAAAGTCCCCAATCGAGCCGGCGGCCGAAGTGTTCGGGTGGCGAGAAGAAGCTCGATTCAAAAAGGGCGAATTCAAGTCACTGCCAAATCAGAAAATATTCGACGCCGACAAGCCGTTCTCCATCGCAACGCGAATTTTCTTTCCCGAGGGCGAGGACAGCTTCGCCGTGGCCAGCCAGAACGACCCGGAACGTAAGGGCATGGGTTGGTTGATCGAAATCTCGGCGCGCGTGGCCAACTTCCGCATGACCGGCGATGACGGTAAGTCGGTGACCGTCCGTGCCGCGCATTTAGAACAGATGAAGCCGGGCACATGGAATCACTTGGTTGTGACCTACGACGGTTCCCGCGAACAGGCCGGACTACGCCTGTATCTGAACGGACGTGTGATTCTGTTACAGGGCGGCGGCGACGTGAACACGAAGATCACCGGCAGCATTTCGGCCGGGACGCCGCTGCTGTTGGGCCGGGAACGGCAGCGCGGATTCGAAGGCGGCGCCGTTTCGGAGTTTCTGATCTTCAACCGCGTGATCTCGGCCGAAGAGGCATCTCTCGTAAACGACTGGCCGAAGCCGAACCCTCGATTGACGTATTTGAACCTACGCGACAAGGAGTATCGAAAACTCTCGGCGCGAATCGAGGCGTTAAACGCCGAAGCCCGGCAAATCCGCAAGCGCGGCGGCGTGACCCTGGTGATGCAGGAACGGACCGACCGCAAGCCGGTGGCGAACATTCTCTACCGCGGCATGTACGATGCCCCGCGCGAAGAAGTGCAGCCCGATGTACCGGCCGTACTGCCCGGAATGAAGGCGGACATGCCGCGCAATCGTCTCGGCCTGGCCAAATGGCTGGTGGACCCGGCCAATCCGCTCGTCGCGCGTGTTGCGATAAACCGCTTCTGGCAGGAAGTATTCGGCGCCGGAATCGTCAAAACCGCCGAAGACTTCGGCTCCCAGGGAACGGCCCCCGTCAACCAGGAACTGCTCGATTGGCTGGCCGTCGAATTCCGCGAGTCCGGCTGGAATGTGAAGCACATGCTGCGCTTGATGGTGACATCGGAGACTTATAAACAAGCCGCTGTAGCGACTCCGGAAAAACTGCAGCGCGACCCGGAAAACCGGCTTTTATCGCGCGGGCCGCGTTTCCGCATGGATGGCGAAGTGATCCGCGACTACGCCCTTTCGGCGGGCGGAATGTTGGACGCCAAAGTCGGCGGTGAGAGCGTAAAGCCATACCAGCCGGAAGGCGTCTGGGAAACCGTGGCCATGAACGGCAGCAATACCAAGTTCTACCGGCGCGATGATGGCCAGAAGCTCTACCGCCGCAGCCTGTATACGTTCTGGAAGCGCAGCGCACCTCCGGCGGCAATGGAGCTTTTCAACGCCCCAACGCGCGAAAACTGCACCGTGCGGCGCGAACGGACGAACACACCGCTGCAGGCGCTGACAACCATGAACGACCCGCAGTTCGTCGAGGCCTCGCGATCCTTGGCCCAAAATGCCCTGCAAGCGGGCGGCGGCTTTGATCAACAGCTCGACTACGTGTCGATGCGTGTGCTCGCGCGGCCATTCGCGGCTAACGAACGCGAGGTCCTCAAGCGGGCGTATGTCGATTTGCAGGCTCACTATGAGCGCCACTTGCCCGAAGCCAAGAAGCTGATCCACGTCGGCGCTTCCATGCCGGATCCGTCGATCCCGCCCGCCGAATTCGCCGCATGGACCATGCTGGCGAGCAATGTTTTGAATCTGGACGAGGCACTGAATAAGTAATCTATGCACCCATCCGACGAAGCAGTATTAGCCGAAACACGGCGCCAGTTTTTCGGGCGCGGAGCCCGCGGGCTGGGCGCGCTGGCCCTTTCCTCCGTCATGAAAGGCGCCGCGGCGTTGCCGCACTTTGCGCCGAAAGCCAAACGCTGCATCTATCTCCACATGGTGGGCGCGCCGCCGCAGCAGGATTTGCTCGACTACAAGCCCAAAATGGACGACTGGTTCGACAAAGACCTGCCCGCCTCCATCCGCCAGGGCCAGCGGTTGACCACCATGACCTCCGGTCAGAGCCGTTTCCCCATCGCCCCGTCGAAGTTCAAATTCGCCCAGCACGGCAAGAGCGGCGCCTGGGTCAGCGAACTCCTCCCGAACATGGCAAAGATGGTGGACGATCTGGCCATCATCCGGTCCATGAACACCGAGGCCATCAACCACGAGCCCGCCATTACGTTCATTCAAACCGGCAATATGAATGCCGGCAAACCGTGTATCGGTTCCTGGGTCTCTTACGGGCTGGGCAGCATGAACCAGGAGTTGCCGTCGTTCGTCGTTTTGAACGCGACGCACTCAAATCCCAAGGCGCCCGTCCAGGCGATTTCGGCTCGCCTTTGGAGCGCCGGTTTCCTCTCGGCTCAATACGCCGGCGTGGCGCTCCGTGCCGGCGGCGATCCCGTGCTGTTCATCAACAACCCGGACGGGGTCGACGGAACGGTCCGTCGGCGTATGTTGGATTCCCTCTCAGAATTGAACATGTTCAAATTTCGGGAGATGAATGATCCCGAAACCCTCAGCCGCATCTCGCAATATGAGATGGCGTTCCGCATGCAAACTTCGGTCCCGGAACTGACCGATCTTTCCAAAGAAACCGAAGCAACTTACAACATGTACGGCGACGACGCCAGGAAGCCCGGCACGTTCGCCAATAGCTGTTTAATGGCTCGCCGTCTGGCCGAGCGCGGCGTTCGGTTCGTGCAGATTTATCATCGCGGCTGGGACGTTCACGGCGAGTTGCCCGAGATTTTGCCAAGCCAATGCCAGGACGTCGATCGCGCCGCCTGGGCCCTGGTCCAGGATTTAAAGCAGCGCGGGATGCTGGACGACACGCTCGTGATTTGGGGCGGGGAGTTCGGCCGGACCGTCTACTCCCAGGGCAAGCTATCGGCAACCAGCTACGGCCGCGATCATCACCCCCGCTGCTTCAGCCTTTGGATGGCCGGCGGCGGCGTCAAAGCCGGGATCGTCCACGGCGAGACCGACGAATTCTCCTACAACATCGTGCGCGATCCCGTCCATGTTCGCGACTTCCAGGCGACGATCCTCCATCTGTTCGGAATCGACCACGCCCGCTTCACGTACATGTACCAGGGGCTCGACCAGAAATTGACCGGGGTAGAGCCCGCGTCAGTCGTAAAGGCGCTGGTAAGTTAGAGCGAACCGGCGCCGCGAATTTCGATAGTCCTTCCGCCGGCCCGTTCGGTCAGCTTGATAAGGCCATTCTGCAGCGTCACGTTCTGCACGCCTTGCCAGTTTGCGGGCGTCGCGGCCAGGAAAGCGATATAAGTGCGCGTCGTGGAAGCTCCGGCGTCCAAAAACGTAACCAGCTTGCGCCCGAAGATCGTGCCCTTTTCCAAAAGCACGCCAAACGGCTGATGTAGCCCGGTAGTCCCGAACTCCAGCCCGCGGGCCAGCGGTTTCTTCTGGTCATCGACATGCCGCCAGGCGTTGAACCACGGATAGTCGGAAGTCTTCCACACGTATCCAAGAACCAGGTTACTGGTAGGACTCGACGCGGTGGTCCAGCCAATCGCCTCGTCCACCACGTAACTGACAACGTTCGGCATCGGATCATTGGTCAGCCGCCGCATGTCCACCGATTGCCGGCCCTCCATCGCTTGCGGCCAGTAAACGCTAGGCTCTTCCGGCATCGGCATCAGGGAAGACTGCATGAAACCGCGGCTGGCGTTGGCATCCACAATAGTCTGTTCATTCAGAAACGGCGGTCCGATGGTGGGATGCTGCACCATGTTATAAACCTTGCCCATCTTGTTCCGGTTCGTAACGGTCTCTTCGACGCGAAGCGTCGCGCCCGATACTTTGGAGCGGCGCCGAACGTCGAGTCCGGCCACCGGCAAGCTTGCGGACATCGTCGATTCATCGGCGCTCGATGCATCGACTTTCCATAAAACCCGCGTGGCCTCGCCATGATAGGGAACACCGGCCGCGAGTTCCCCGGGCGAGGGCTGACCCCAGCGATCGAGGCAAAGGAAGTGGGCCATCGGCCGAAGCTCCACGTTGCGGTCGGCCGGACCCAGCCAAGCCAGCGGATTCAATCCGCCCGTCAACTTGAAACTGATCAGCGATCCGCCGCCCAAATCGAATATGGCCTCGGCCACACTGCTCTTGATGGCAGAGGACGGGCGCTGCGCGAAAACGGTCAGCGACAAAACCGCGAGGAAGATCGGACGCATGGGATCAAGCCTTCGGAAGCCGCGTGGAGTGCCGGGCGACCATTAGCCAGTTCTTGCCCTTCTTCACCCACACTTGCAGCACTGCGATATCAAATCCCTGCGGCTCAATGTGCATGTTCATGTCGACCAGCACCGTGTCTCCGTAAGTACGAATCTTGACGTCGCGATGCGTATAAGTCGGCTTGGTCTTAACCAGAGCCGCAATGCACTCGGCTTTATTCTCAAACTTCGCGCTGGAATGGCCGAACGTCAGTTCTTCGGCGAGGATCGAATCCAGTGCCTTGGCGTCTCCGGCCTTGGCGGCGGCGTCAAATTTATCGAGATTAGCTTTGATAGTCTCTTCAACGGAAGCGGCGGAAAGCGTAAGGGCCGCGAGCAGCAAAAGCGCTAGTTTCATAGTTCATTGACACTATCACTTCGATAGGCTTCGATCAACGCGCTGTTGTCGCTCTCGGCGTACCCAAGCGCCTCGGCTCGCTCCAAAATCCGATCGTGAGCTTGCGACAACGGCAGGCTCAATCGCCCAGCCTGCGCGAGTATCAGCCGGACATCCTTGTGATGCTGCGCCAGGCGAGCCTCCGGCCCGTACTCACGATGAATCATCCTCGGACCCTTCCGCGCCATGATCGCCGAAGCCGCCGGCCCGGCCTGAAGAATCTCCAGCGCCGCGCCCGCATCCAGTCCCGTGGCTTCCGCGAACGCCAACCCCTCGGCAAGAGCCGCACGATTCAGCCCCAGCACCAGATTAAAAACCAGCTTCATCTTCGCGCCCGTGCCTGGCGGGCCGCAGTGGAACACTTTGTCGCTGATCTTGCCCAGCAGTTCGCGATTGGCCGCGAAGAGTTCCGGCGCCGCGCCGCACATCAGCAGTGCCTGTCCGGCGCGAAGATGCGCGCTGGATCCGCCAATCGTCACGTCCATGTAGTTCGGGCGTGTTTCGGCGAACCGCGCCATTTGGTCCGGATCGCCGGTGGTGGAATCTATGACCATCTTGGATGAATCAATCGACTCCAGCAGTGCCGCCGTGTAGTTCGAATCGGGCAGGCACAGAATCAACTTTCGAGCCTGAGCCAGTACATCATTGGGCGACGCGGCGAGGTCAGGGCGCGCCGGGTCGTAACCCACCCATGGCTGGCCCGCCGCCGTCAACCGGTCGGCAATCGCCGAGCCCAGCAGCCCAACGCCGAAGAGGCCTATCACTTCTGGTTCTTCAGCCATTCGTCGTAACTATGCTTGCGCGGGCCCGTGTATTGAATCGTATCGAAGAAGGCTTCATTGCCGTTCATGCGCGGGTCGCCCTCCTCCTTGAGAGTCTTCTCCATGCGATCGCGAAGAGTGCGCATGGTGACGGCGTGCGTACGATCCGTCGCCAGATTCTTCATGCAGTCCGGGTCTTCTGAAACGTGATAAAGCTCCTCGGCGGGCCGCTTTCCGAAGGAGAGTTTGTAGTGCTCGTCGAAACTGGAAATCAACAGCGTCTTCGTCGGAGAGTCATCGACATTCCGATAGCCGGTTTCGGGATTGCCCGCCGGCCAGTCGTCGGGATGATAGTTCCGGACATAAAGCCACTCCTTGGTGCGAATGGCGCGGACGGGATATCCGGCATCATTGGGGCGGCCGAGATCGTGGCGCTCCTTGGCTACCAGCATCGTGTCGCGAGTGGCGTCCACAGTCCCGGATTTGTTGGACTTCAGTACATCAAGGAAACTCTTCCCGGTAATCGTCGGCGCCTTAGGAACCCCCGCCACTTCCAGCATCGTCGGAGCAAAATCGCGCGTATTGATGAAGTCATCCACGCTGCGGCCCGCGGGGATGTTCTTGCCCCAACGAACGGCAAGCGGAATATGAAATCCGTGCTCGTAGATCTGGCCCTTCACGCGCGGGAAAGGCATTCCGTGGTCGGACGTGACGATCAGAAAGGTGTTGTCGAGCTCGCCGATCGATTCCAGCTTCGCCATCACGCGGCCCAGGTGCTGGTCGAGCCATTCGACTTCCAGCGCATAGTCCAGCATGTCGCCGCGGATGATGGGGTTATCCGGATAATACTTCGGCAAGGTAACGTCGGCAGGATTCTTGCCGGCACGAATGCCGGAACCGTCCTCGTATTTGCGGTGCGGCTCCTGAAACCCCAGCCAGAAGCAGAACGGTTTATCGGCCGGACGCTGTTCCAGGAAAAAGTTGAAGTTATTGGCGTAATCGACCGGGGCTATCCCGTTGGCCGGGGGCGTATTGCGATGCTTCATGAACGCCGGCCCCGCCGGGTTGTGCTGGAAGCCCGTTGACTGAAAATCGCCCGGCCCCCAGCCTTTGCCCGTATGCCCGACGAAGTATCCTGCCTTGGCCAGCAGATCGGGATACACCGCGAAATCGTTGGGAAAGATGCTCATGTGGTTGATGGCTTCTTTCAATTGCCAGGAATTGCGGCCGGTGAGGATAGTGGCGCGGCAAGGGCTGCACTTGGGGTTTGACGTGAAGCAGTTATGGAATAGCACGCCTTCCCGGGCGACCCGGTCAAAGTTCGGCGTCTTCACCCACTTCGCGCCGTAAGCGCCGGCGTGCCCGTGTCCCCAGTCGTCGGCGATGACGAACAGAATATTCGGCCGTTTGGCTTGTGCTTGCAGCGGCAGAGCAGCCAGGCCCAGTTGTCGCAGGAATTGACGGCGTTGCATGGAGCTACCAATCTATCAATAGGGAGCGTGCGATCCATTGCAGGCCAATATGGTATGCTATGGGCTGTGCCGCTGCCCGATTCATCGCCGCGACTGGATCCGCACTCCACAGAGCCGCTCTACCGGCAGCTAGGCCTGTGGCTGCGCGACCAGATTTCCTCCGGCCGCCTGCGCCGCGGCGAGCGATTGCCCGCCACGCGGGATCTGGCCGAGCGCCTGAATTTGAACCGCGCCACCATCGCGTCCGCCTATGCACTGTTAGAAGCCGAAGGCTTACTGGCAGGATATGTGGGGAAGGGAAGCTTCGTCGCCGGCGTCCCGGAGCAGCGCATCAATGGCTGGGGCGAATTGGCCCGGCCGGCCGCCGCTGTTGCCTCTACCGGCGGTACCGCCATCCGCTTCGATTCCTCCCGCCCAAGCGAGGATTTATTTCCCCTGGACGAGTTCCGGGCCAGTTGTGCCGAAGTATTGGCGGGTGACGGCGCCGCCCAGGTATTGCAGTTGGGTTCGCCCCAGGGAATGACGGCGTTGCGGGAGTATTTATTGGCCGAAGCCGTCCAGCAAGGCGTCGCCGGACCGCTTGACGACGTTCTGGTTACCAGCGGTTGTCAGCAAGCCATGGACTTGATCGAACGGCTGGTATCGGCCGATGGCGACGTGCGCATCGCAGTGGAAGATCCTGTGTACCCCGGCGTGCGCAACGTATTCGGTAAAGGCCGCGCACGGCTGCTGGGCGTGCCGACGGCCGAAGAGGGCCTGGATCTGAACGTTTTGGAAAACATCCTGGACCGCCAACGCCCGAAACTGCTTGTCGTGACGCCGTCGTTCCAGAATCCGACCGGCGGGACGCTTTCCGAATCGGCCCGCCGCAGCCTGGTCTCCATGGCGCAGCGCGCCGGAACACTGATCGTCGAAAACGGCATCTACGCCGACCTTCGCTACACCGGCACGCCAATCCAGCCCGTGCGCGCTTTCGGCCGCGAATCCGTGCTGCAGCTCGGCAGCTTCAGCAAGCTTGCCTTCCCGGGACTACGGGTAGGTTGGGTGTTGGGTCCGCGGACGGTGATCGCCCGGCTGACCCAGATCCGCCACTGGTGCGATCTTCATTCCGACCAGTTGTCTCAGGCTGTGCTGCTGCGATTCGCGCAAACAGGACGGCTCCAGCGGCACCGCGAATTGATGTTGCAACATGGCGCGCGGCGGTTACAAGCAATGCTCGATGCCTGCGCGACGAACCTGCCCGCCGGCAGCCGTTGGACGCGTCCGGAAGGCGGAATGAGCCTGTGGGCCGAGTTGCCAGGCACCGTGGATGCGGCGCTGGCGCTCGAAGACGCCCAGCGAGCCGGCGTCAGCTATTTGCCGGGGCGAACGTTCGCCGTCGACCGGCCCGCCACGAACGCATTGAGATTGAGCTTCGCCGGGGAAACGCCGGCACGAATTGAAGAGGGATTGCGCATTCTTGGCCGGGTCTTCCGGGAGCATGCGGACCGCCGGTTGTCGCCGGTTGCGGAAGTGGAAACGGCCGTTGTTTAGATTTCGAGAGGAGACGAAAAATGATTTTGAATGAAGAGTTTCGACTGAAGATTGGCCTGGCCGAGATGTTGAAGGGTGGCGTCATTATGGACGTCACGACCCCGGAACAGGCCGCGATCGCCGAAAAAGCGGGCGCCTGCGCGGTGATGGCGCTCGAACGCGTCCCGTCCGACATCCGGCGCGATGGCGGCGTGGCCCGCATGTCGCCGGTCAGCATGATCCGCGGCATTATGGCCGAGGTCTCCATTCCTGTGATGGCAAAGGCGAGAATCGGGCACTACATGGAAGCCCGCGTGCTCGAAGCGATGGAAGTCGACTATATCGACGAGAGCGAAGTGCTAACCCCCGCCGATGAGGAAAACCACATCGACAAGCGCGGTTTCAAAGTGCCATTCGTTTGCGGCGCGAAGAACCTGGGCGAGGCCCTGCGCCGCATCAGCGAAGGCGCGGCCATGATCCGCACCAAGGGCGAGGCCGGCAGCGGCAACATCGTCGAAGCTGTGCGTCACATGCGCACCATACAGCGCGAGATGAAGCAGTTGACTGTGTTGGGACATGACGAACTCTACGCTGAAGCCAAGCGGCATCAGGCGCCGATTGAACTGGTCGAATACGTCGCCGAACATGGCAGGTTGCCGGTGCCGAACTTCTCCGCCGGCGGCGTGGCGACGCCGGCTGACGCGGCCCTGATGATGGCCATGGGGGCCGAGACGGTGTTCGTTGGCTCGGGCATCTTTAAGTCGAACGACCCCGCTCGATTCGCCAAAGCAATCGTAAAGGCCACGACCTATTGGAAGGATCCTGTGAAGGTCATGGAAGCCTGCGACGAAGTCGGTATCAGCGAACCGATGCGCGGCCTGGATACCTCGTCGCTCCCCGCCGAGGAATTGATGGCCAATCGCGGCTGGTAAACGGCATGGCTCATATCGGCGTATTGGCACTGCAAGGGGACTATGAGAAGCATGCGCGTTCGCTCGAAAGGGCGGGCGCGCAGGTCTCCGAAGTTCGCACGGCGGCCGAGCTGAATGCCGTCGATGGCCTGGTGATTCCCGGCGGCGAGAGCACCACGATGTTGAAGCTGCTCGATCGCGAAGCGCTGTTCGAACCGTTGCGGGAGTTTGGCGCGCGCAAGCCGATCTTTGGCACTTGCGCGGGTGCGATCCTACTGGCGACTGCGGTCGAAAACCCGCAGCAGGTTTCCCTTGGCCTGGTTGACATTGCGGTGCAGCGGAACGCCTACGGGCGGCAATTGGATTCGCGAGTCGCACAGATTGAAGGCGAGGGGTTTGGTACCTTGGAGGCGGTGTTCATCCGCGCGCCGATTATTCGCAAGGCGGGACCCGGCGTCCACGTTCTGGCGACCTATAACGGCGACCCGGTGCTGGTCGAGCAAGGGCGCCATTTGGTCGCCACCTTCCATCCGGAATTGAGCGGGGACGACCGTGTGCATTCGTATTTCCTCAAAAAGGTGACGGGGTGAAGAAGCTTCGGATTCTGTTTGTGTGTGTGGGCAATGCGTGCCGGAGTCAGATAGCCGAGGGATTCGCCAAACATCTGGGCGGCGAAATTGTGGAAGCGCAGAGTGCCGGCATGATGCCGTTGGAAACCGTACCGGCGCAGACGCGAAAGGTGATGCTGGAGCGGGAGATGCCGATCGACGATCAGTATCCCAAGGGCGTCGAAGTCTTCCGCAACACCGAGTTTGATTTGGTTATCAACATGAGCGGCATTATGTTGCCGAAGGGTCTGAAGGAGAAGGAGCGGCGTTGGACCGTCGCCGATCCGTACGGGCGCAGCGACGGCGCCTTCCGCCAGGTGCGCGATGAGTTGGAGAAGCTCGTCGTCGAACTCTTGGACCAGGTCCGCGAAGCGAAAGGCGAAGTGCCTCCACCGGGCAAACCTCGCAAGACTCTATTTGGATTTAGGAAGAGTTGACTTGGAGCCCCGGTCTTGAGAAACTAAGGGTTCGGTTCACATCATGCGGATGTGGCGGAATTGGCAGACGCGCTAGATTCAGGTTCTAGTGGGGGAAACTTCGTGGAGGTTCAAGTCCTCTCATCCGCACCAATAAAATCAGGCAGTTAGCGGCAATTTCCTAGACTTTCCTGGATTTTGTTTATCAGCGCTGAGCATCGAGTGTGCCAAGCACTGTGGCGCTCATCGAAAATCGCCGGGATTCTATCGTTCCCGTCTTCCTCCACGGTGACAAAGCAAGAAAGTTCGGTGAAGTCGATACGTAGATCGGCGCGGCTGGCATTGCTAGCGAGCTGAAATTATCGCTGTTCCAGACATTTTGGCTCGATTCGTTGCCATCCTTTTTCACGAAGCGGGAATCCAAAGCAATCTGAAGAACTGAGGGATGAATGAGAAGGCGCAGCCTTCATCGCGGACTGATCGAACCTCGAATGCGCTCGTTTTGGATGGATGTAGCGAACATCCGGGACTCCCGCAACCTGATCAGTACCACAGTACTGTTCCTAATGGCCGTACGGCCTAGGTCTTGACACGTTTACTCTTTTAACGTAAAGGTTAGTATATCATAAAAATAAAAGACGCATTATGGAAGTTGTGACCTTCTCTAATCTATTTAAGAACGGCCTTCTGCGTTTTCAGGATCGGAGACGGGCGGCGAGAATTGCTGGAGTTTCGGCTGTGGCGTTTTATTGGGATGGGTCTGTTCCCCTTCCTCACGATATTCGCAACATTAGCTCAGTAGGGATGTACGTCAATACGACGGAGCGCTGGTACCTCGGCACGCTTTTGCATCTTACTGTTGATGTGGTTTCGGGGTCGTCGTCGGCGGGGACGGTCCTTAGGCCGGTTGAGTCGATGATGGTGTGGTCCAAAGTCATCCGGCACGGATCTGACGGAGTCGGCTTTGAATTCGTACTTCTTAAGCGCGAAGACCGGAAGAAAATGGCGCATTTGGTGGAAACAGCTAGAACACTTTGTGAGAATCGACATGCCTGATAAGACTACTGAACGCGGTCATTCCATGATCGAATTTGCGCTCGTGTTGCCGATGATCTTTTTGTTGATCGTCAACGCGGTGAATTTCGGTACCTACCTTTACGCCGCCATTACGGTGGCGAATGCGGCTCGCGCCGGAGCGGAATACTCTATTATGGGAGGCGCGATGGCCACCGCCCCCGGCACTCCCACTAACGCCCAAGTCGCCACGCTGGTGACGAACGACATTATCTCGCTCCCCAACCGGGCGAGTCTGCAAGTCCGAGTCTGTAGGAATAAGAACGGTGTGGAATCATGCGTCTGCGTTGTGGGGGCATGCACAGGCATGGGAACCACTCCCGCTGACCCTGAAAACACAGGCGCCGCCGCCGCGCTGTATGAGGTGTCGGCGGTGGACGCGACGTATACTTATCAGCCGCTAATCCCTTTATGGAGTATTCCCGGCTTGGGGATTCGCGCCACGATCCCGGCCATCACTATTCACCGTAAGAGCGTCATGAGAGTAATGAGTTGAAATGATGGCGAAATCCCACTCTCCTTACCCGGCCGCCCCTTCACGGATCGCTCCCGTAGCAAAACGCCGGATTACCGGTTCCCGCGGCACCAGCCTCATTGAGTTCAGCCTCTGTGCCTTACTGTTGATTATGGTGCTGATGGCGGTGGTTGAAATGGGACGCCTAGTATTGTTTTATACCACCGTGACTAACGCGACTCGCGGCGCGGCTCGTTATGCGATTGTTCATGGAAGCAATCGCACGGGTTCGGGCGTTACCGGTCCCAGCGGTCCCGGCGCGAATCCTCCGCAGGTTGTACTTGTGGCTAGAAACTTAGCGACAATCCTGAATGAATCGGCCCTAACCGTAACGGTCAGTTATCCCAATGGCAATAACAATGTTGGCAGCCTGGTGAATGTCACGGTCTCCTACCCCTACGATCCATTGTTAGGATACTTTCCGCTTGGCCCCATTCAAATTCGAAATTCATCGCAAGGAGTAATCGTATTTTGAGGCCTGCCACAAGGAATCGCAATAAAGAGAAAGGCCAGGCGTTGCTTCTGGTCTTGGCGGCTCTGGGCATATTCTTGATCGCTGCCGTGGGGTTCGCCATTGATGGCGGGACGATGTACGTTCACCGGCAGATGGCGCAGGCCGCCGCCGACGCCGCCGCTCAAGCCGGCATTATGAGCATGTTCAACGGAACGCATACCACGGCGGCGAACCCGTTCAGTACCGGAGCGGCTTTCGACTGCACGACCACCGACCTCCGGACTCCATGCGTTTATGCGCGGCAGAATAAATTCGGTGCGACAACCGCTGACACCGTGACCGTCGACTTCCCCCCAACTTCCGTAGCCCCCGGAGTCAATTTCGCCTCGGGTGCGGATACGCTCATTCGGGTCACCGTTCGCCGGGATATCAATACCACGCTGCTGCGGCTTCTCGGGCGTAATACGTCGACTATCCGCGCGGTCGCCATCGCCGCCATTGTCAGTGTGATGGCCCCCGTGCCGATTCTTGTGACGCATCCTACGATGGCAGGCGCTATGAGCTCCAACGGTAATCCGACCGTTCAAATTTGTGGAGGCCCAAGCCGGAGCATTCAGGTCAACTCGAGGAATGTCGGTTCGTTGGCCATGAACTCCAACACGACAATCGACCTTTCCAGGGCCGGACCGAACGACTCCCTTCTAGCTCCTTGCACGACAGGTACTGGCGCCGATTTTGGAGATTTCGGAGGGCCCGGTACAAATCCGTTCACCTTTGTAGCCGGCACCAAACCCGGTAAGTATGTTCAGCCGGCGTCGCCCATCCAAGACCCGCTCGCAAGTGTTCCCGCGCCCGGCGAAGCGGGAGGTGTGGCAATTCCTGGGGCAGCGCCCGCCCCATCGGCGCTGGCGGATGGGGTGAGCGGGTGTCCAATCGCGCCCGCAAAACCCTGCAAGCTTTACTCTCCGGGCGCGTACGCGACAGGCATAAATGTCCAAAACGAAACCGCCGTCTTCCAGCCAGGACTTTACTATATAAATAATGGCGGATTTAAGAACAGCGCAAATGGACTGATGCTGATGGCGACCGGCTTTGCGGCTGATCCCGATACTGGCGCGGGAATGGTCGTATACAACGCCGGTACCGGCACTTTCGACGTGGGTTCGAATTCCGCAGCAAATTTGGTCGGATCCGACCCCGGAACCATCTTCAAAGGTATCTTGTTCTTCGAGAACCGTAGTGGGCCGGCGAACACTGGAGTCGGCTCGTCCGACGAACACCGGTTCGGCGGGGGGGGCGAGGTCATCTTAAAGGGAACGATCTATATCACCAACTCACTTGCGGTGATGAATGCTACGCCTGGACAGTATCAAAGCGTCCTCTTGCAAGGTAGTCCCGGCAGCACGACACGTATCACGGGCCAGATCATCGTAAGCGCGTTGAAGATGGGTGGCAATGCGGGCATCACCATGCAACTCGATCCCACCGCGACATTGACCATCCGCCAGGTAGCCCTCGTGAGGTAAGTCATTATTTTCTTGCATAACGGTGGGTACTCCATAGTACTACCGTCATCAAAGTGTAAACTGCCATATACACTTTAAGTCGTGCTGAACAGAGTGAAGAGCGGATTCTAAAGTACATTCGCGTGCAGATTTGTTTTGGCCCCCGAATTGCCCTGTGATAGAATCCAGGCGCACATTGAGTTTTATTGCAGGGAGAAAGTAGTATCACATGAACCGGAGATTGTTGATCATTCTATTATGCGCGCTCGCAGTTTCGACCGCGACTAGCTATTTGGTCTATCGGATGGTGGGCAAGCAGGTCGCCACCAAGATGAACCCGGAAACGCAAATCTCCCCCATAGTCGTGGCCGCGCGAAACCTGGAACTCGGAACCGTTATCGCCGCCGCTGACGTGAAAACGGGTAGCTGGGTAGGGCCCTTACCCAAGAACATTTCCGTCAAACCGGAATCGCTGATAGGCAGGGGCGTCGTATCCGCGCTCTATGAGGGTGAACCGATCATGGAGACCCGTCTGGCTGCTCCCGGTTCCGGCGGCGGTATGGCGGCCACCATTCCCCAGGGAATGAGAGCTTGCGCGGTGAGAGTCGATGAGGTCGTGGGCGTGGCCGGATTCGTACTTCCCGGCATGCGCGTCGACGTATTAATATCCGGAAACCCGCCGGGAGCCGCCGCAGCCGCCGGATCCCAGGTCAAGACGCTGTTGCAGAATATCCAAGTGTTGTCGGCCGGGGCAAATATTCAGAAGGATGCCGAAGGCAAGCCCGTCCAAGTGCAAGTTGTGAATCTCCTGGTCACGCCCGAACAGGCCGAATTGCTCAGCCTCGCCGGCAACCAGACGAAGATTCAGCTAGTATTGCGCAACCCGCTGGACACCCAGGTGACAAAAACATCTGGTAGCGCCATGGCTGCACTTTTTGCCGGCTCCGGCGCTCCGCCGGCGCCAGTAAAACCGGTAAGAACGGAACGTCCACGCGTTGCCAGTCCGCCTCCCGCAAAAGTGACTCCGCCTGCGCAGATCGTTACGCCCGTTGTTCCCGGTTTCTACTTCGTTGAGGTTCTCAACGGCAATAAGCGTTCGGAATCGAAGTTTGCTAAGCCAGAGGAGATAAAGTGAGACACCAATCGTCGCCGTCCCCCGCCGGTGCCTTTGTGCTCGTATCCGTGGTTGCCGCTATTACTGCGTTCGTGCCCGTAAACGCGCAGGCGCAGGCACCGCAGGATTCCATGAGGGATCTTCAGGTTCAAGTCGGCAAATCCATTATCCTCAACAGCCCGGTTCCTATCGAACGGGTAGCGGTGGGCTTTGGAGACGTAGTCGACGCCACCGCGGTTGGCCCCAAAGAGGTTCTCGTTAGTGGCCGGGCGCCCGGAGAAACGAGCCTCATTGTCTGGCAGCAGGGCGGTAATAAACTGATGTTCGACGTCACCGTGCGCGCCAGCCGCACCACGGTCAATAACCGGATTGATGCCATTCGCCGGGAACTGGAAAAAGAACTCCCTGACCAGAAAGTAAATTTGACTGTTGAGAACGATACGGTTTTTTTGCGTGGACAGGTGAAAAGTCTCATGGGCGCCGAGCGCGCTAACGCGATCGCCTCAACGCTGGGAAAGACGGTGAATCTGCTGTATGTCGACGTGCCTCCCGCAGCCTCCCAGATTCTATTAAAGGTCCGCTTCGTCAGTGTCGACCGGAGCGCGAGTACCGAACTGGGATTGAATCTACTCAGCAACGGGGCCACGAACACAATCGGAGCCGTGGGCACCGGACAGTTTACGTCTCCCCGCATTTCCCAGGGTGATGGTGGAGCGACAAATCTTTCACTCAGTGACGCTCTTAATATCTTCCTGCTGCGCCCCGATCTCAACCTGGCCGCCACGATTCGGGCTTTGCAAAGAAACCTAATGGTCGAGGTTCTTGCCGAACCGAACGTGCTGGCGATCGACGGCAAGCAAGCCAGCTTTGTCGCCGGCGGCGAATTTCCCTTTCCTATGCTGCAAGGTGGGGGCGGTGGAGTCGGCCAGATTACTGTTCAATTTCGTGAGTTCGGAGTTCGTATCAACTTCATTCCCACCATCACACCGAGGGGAACCATCCGGTTGCAAGTGGCGCCGGAGGTCAGTGCACTCGATTTTGCCAACGGTTTGAACATCCAGGGTTTTCAAATTCCCGCATTGACCGTACGTAAAGTGGATACCGAAATCGAACTGCAGGCGGGGCAGAGCTTTGCCATTGCCGGTCTCCTTGACAATCGATTGAATGAAACTCTCTCGAAGATTCCGATGCTGGGTGATATTCCACTGCTTGGCAAGATCTTCCGCTCGAAGGCCCTAAACCGGCAGAACACCGAATTGCTCGTCATCATCACGCCGGAACTGGTTCGGCCCATACCCGCTGGACAGCCTGTTCCCGAAGTGAACTTTCCGCACCCGTTCATGACGCCGAACTCGCCGGGACCGATGAGAACTCCCGGGATGGATGTTACAGGTCCGGAGCCCGCAACCACCCCGACCGAGTCGATACCCCTGGAAAGCCTGATGCAGAGCCTTAAACCGGGAGCGACGCTGAAGCAGCCAAACAGTTCCATGCAACAACAGATGCCTTTTATTCCGATCATTTCCGCGCCCGTCGCGCCGGCGCAACCGCCACCGGCGTCCGCTGCCCCCGGGGGGACACCAAAGTGAGCCCGCGGTCAATACCTTGGAAGCGGATTTGGCGGCACCAAGGTTCAGAAGGCAGGAGTAGCTTGACCCACATTTCAATGATTTCGAGAGTCCGTGCAACAAACGCGCGATCGCTCCTATTGGCGTTATCCGGCCTCGTTCTTTTCTGCGCGTCAGCCGGCGCCGCGACATTCGGAACGGTGGTCCCGATCGGCGGGCAGGCCTCCGACATTGTACTCGACGAAAGCCGCCGATCCCTGTATATCTCTAACTTTACAGGGAACCGGATCGACGTCCTGTCCCTGGACACCAACGCCATCGTCCGGTCGATCCAGGTTGCGGCGCAACCAGGAGCAATGGCAATCTCCCGGGACGGAATATACCTCGTAATCGCGCATTATGCGAATTTCGTTCCCGCAACAAACTCGGTCACGGTCATCAACCTTGTGGACAATTCCCGCCGAGTATTCGCAGTGGGCGCCGCCCCGCTCGCGGTTGCTTTTGGGATTAACGATCTGGCATTGCTGGTCACAGCGAAAGATTTCATCCTTTTGGACCCAGTGACGGGGCAGACGCGCACGATCGACACGGTTGAAGGGCTTGCCGGTAAGACGCTTCCGGTTCCCGTTCCCTCTCTGCCATCGGAAATTGTGAGAGCCTCCGTTACGGCCTCCCGGGATGGTTTATGGATCTACGGTCTCACCGATAAATTCCTTTTCCGGTATGACGCCAATTTCTCTCTGTTGAGCATTACCGGCTACACGTCCACCCCGGAAATGGGTCCGAGAACTGTGAGTGTAAGCTCGACCGGATCGTATTACACGGCCGGATGGGCATTGTTCGACCGGCAGGGCTCCATGACGGCGCAATTTCCGAATCCATCGGGAAAGCTGGACGTCGGCAGCCACGTGATCGACTCCGATGGCGGCGTCGTCTACGCCCAACTCGTACAAGCTGAAGCCGCCGCCCCCGCTTCGGGCGCTACGCAACCAATCGGTTCCGCGACAGTGGCTCCGACGCTGGACATTCTAGCGGCCGATAACCTTGCTGTGATCGACCGCCTTCAACTGCGCGAAAACCTGGCTGGCCGATCCGTTCTGAACTCTGCCCGTGACATTGTTTACGCTGTGTCGGCGGGTGGCGTAACGGTGCTTCCCGTGGGCCAACTCGGGCGTGCGCCGCGCGTCAAGTTCGAGGCGCAGGATATCCTTTTCAGAAGTAATTCCTGTGTCCGGCAACAGGACTCCCAGGAAGTCGCCATCGTTGATACCGGCGGAAATCGAACCGCCTTTACGTTAGCGCCATCGGGGCCGGGAATTACCGTGAGCCCGACTTCCGGAGTCACTCCCGCGGTCGTTCGCATCACAGTAAATCCCGGTCTAGTCGGTGAGGGCAAGGGCACCTCGGTCCATTACGTGAACATAAAGGCATCCGGAGCCGTTAACTTACCCGACCCCCTTCGCATACTGGTGAACAATCGAGATCCCGACCAACGTGGGGTTATCCATAACGTTCCAGGTAAACTCACTGACGTGCTGGCGGACCCGGTTCGCAATCGCTTCATGATCGTGCGGCAAGACAGGAATGAAGTACTCGTTTTCGACAAAAACAGGCGGCAAATAGCCACATTGAGAACGGGCAACACGCCGACGCAAATGGCCATGACGGCTGACGCCCGGTATCTGCTTGTCGGAAACGACAACTCGCAGATTGCTTCGGTGTTTGATCTCGACACGCTGCAAGCATCCACGCCGGTACGCTTTCCGTTCGGGCACTATCCACGGTCGATTGCCGTGTCTGGGAACGCGATTCTGGCAAGCGTGCGCTCGGCCGGCGGACCGCATACAATCGACCGGATCGACATGTTCTCGCGGACGGCCCACACGCCTGCGCGGCTCGGCGTATATACCAACGATGTGAATATCAACACTTCGTTGGTTGCCTCGCCCGATGGATCGGCGATTCTAATCGCCATGGCGGACGGCAAAGTGATGCTGTATAACGCTAATTCCGATACGTTTTTCGCGCGCAAGGACTTCGAGAAGCTCTCAGGCGCGGTTGCGGCTTCCAGCTACAACCTATTCGCGGTCGACAACTACCTGTTGAATTCATCGCTGATTCCCGTCGGAACGCTTAGTAAGAGCGAAACGTCAGCCTCGTCCGGTTTCGTCTTCTCTGACGACCCGGTGGGATTCCGGACGCTCTCGCTGGTCCCGGACGGAGGCCAGGCAGGGATCATCGAGCGGATAAACCTGACGGAGTCGACGGGTATCCTGCCGACCAGAACCAGTGAGGCGCCCCTTACGAGTTCCGGCTCGGCGGTCTTCACCCGCACTCTTGCCATTCTCGGAAACCGCGAAGGATTCGTGTCCCTTGCGACCTCAGGATTTACGGTTCTGCCCTGGAACTATGACGCATCCTTCGCGCCACCCAGAATCGAGAGTGTAACCAATGCTGCCGATCAATCGGACCGCTTCGCGCCCGGATCTCTCGTTACGATTTTCGGGACCAACTTAAGCCCCGCATCAGGATCGGTGGGCGACTTGCCGGCTGGCGATGCCCTTTCGGAGTCGTGTCTGACCGTGAACGGCACGGTGGCGCCGGTGGTATTTTCCTCAGCGACTAGAATAAACGCGCAGCTACCCTGGAACGTGGCAGCGAACGCAATTCTGGTACTTCGCACTCCCGGTGGAGCAAGCGACCCATTCCGCCTGCGTACAACGCCCGGCGCTCCGGGTGTCTTCCGCTCCGGCCCGGACGGCGGTATTCCGACGATTGTACGATCCGTGAACAACCAATTGGTGACCCTATCGAACCCCATCCACGGCGGTGACGACCTGGTTATTTACGCTACCGGACTTGGCAGGACCGACCCGGAAGTGCCTGTCGGCGCCCCATCGCCGTACGAACCCTTAGCCCGCGTTGTGAACACTCCTAAAGTTGTGCTCGGTAATTCTACCTTGCCCATCTACTTTGCAGGACTTACACCAGGGCTGATCGGTGTGTACCAGATTAACGTCATCGTTCCTCGTGCTGTGTCCTTTGGCTTCGATATTCCACTGCGGATTGAGCAGAATGAAAGCGCAACGACGATCCTGGTGAGGGTCGTACCATAACCCATGAATAATCTAAAAACATTTTGCCGAATCGCCGTGGCAGCGATATCGATCACTATCCCCGGTTTCGCCGCGGATAGTTGGGAACTCGGTTTCTTCGGCGGCTACGGCTTCTATAAGAACGTCACAGTTACGAACGCGACGGGGGAAGCCTCGACCGGATTCAAGTCCGGTCCCGCCTTCGGGGCTATTGCCGGAAATGAGATGAGCCGGTGGCTCAGTGGGGAAGCCCGTTACACCTACCGCCGCAACGATCTCATGGTTTCGTCGGGATCGCAGGAGGCGCAGTTTAAGGGTGAATCCCACATCATGCACTACGATTTTCTATTCCATTCAGCCCCCCGGACGGCTCGCGTACGGGCTTTCTTCGCGGCCGGCGCAGGCGCCAAGGTGTATCGCGGGACTGGGAACGAGACAGCGAGCCAGCCGCTCATCAACTTCGTCGCGTTGACGCGAACATCCCAACTCGTTCCGGTGGTCAGCTTTGGAGGCGGCGTCAAAATTCAACTGAGCAAGTCTCTGATTCTCAGGGTGGATGCGCGCGATTTCCTGGGTCCGTTTCCCGACCAGGTGATTGCGCCGGTGCCGGGCGCCCAGTTAAAGGGATGGCTCCACGACATCGTCCCCACAGCGGGGCTCAGTTTCGTTTTCGGTCGGTAATCTGCGATGCGTTCCTGGCCTTCATTCCTGTTGCGTCTCTCCGCCGTTTGCACCATCGGAGTAGTCTCCTATGCGCAGGACACATTAGTGAGCATCCGTACGGAGCCCGCGGGAGTCGAGTTCCGGGTCGACGGCGCGATCTATCGCGGGCTCGGAAGTTTCACCTGGCCCAAAGGCAGCAAGCATATCCTCGAATTTGTATCTAGCGCTTGTGGCGGTGGCTTGCCGGTTCTCGGAGTACAGTATGAACTCGACTGCAGAACCCGGTTCAGTGGCCCGAGTTGGACCACGAATAAAGGTGTGCTTACTCCGACTATTCTGTTCCCATTTACCGCCGACCCTGAAATTCATACACTCACTCTCACTGCGAGAGTTGAGTACCGCGTTGATCTCGTGGTTGCCAACCTACCCGAGATCCAATCTCAGGTTCCCGTGCCGCCGCCTTCAGAGCCGTTCGGTCCTGGTCCAGGGGGCCTCCCCGGGATCGCATGCGTTGAACGGGTATGCTTTCATTACTCCATCCAACTGTGGAAGCTGCCGGGGGTGTACCTATTAGAGGCGTACCCTTATGAGGGCTTTGCGTTCAGCGGTTGGGGGATCAACGGCGGAGCGCTCCAGCCTTTTCAGGATTCGCTTCGCGTCATGGGTCCACTCTCCCTCGTGCCGTTCTTCGCACCCGGGAAGCGGGTCGAAATATACACCGAGCCTCGCGAACTAAAAGTCCTCATAGATCGAACGGAAATACCGACCATCGATCCGCAGTATTTCCAGCGCGGAAGCCTCTATCCCGTGCCGGGATTCTTCGACTGGGCACAGGGATCGGTACACGTGCTGGCGGCTCCATCCCCGCAATTCGACCGGACGGGCAAGCTGATGGCTTTCGATTCGTGGGTCAACGGAGCGGGCGAAATGATTGGCGGCCAGAACAGCACCTTTAAGGTTGATATGACCAATGTTCGCCAGACGCTGGTGGCGAAATTCATTCCCGGCGTGCGCGTGTCCATCGTCATGCCCCCCGGACTCGTGGCATCGGTAGACGGACGGGAAAATTGGGCCTCCTACAACTTCGTATGGGGTGAAGGAACCAAACACACGGTAACGGCGCCGGCTGAGCAGTACGACAAGAACGGCCGCAAGTATGTTTTCAAACGATGGTCGAACGGAGGACCGGCGACGCAAACGATTACGCCGGGCACGGGCGAGACGGATATCCGGCTGATAGCTGAGTACGAAATGCTCGGCATGCTCATGGTACAAAGTTCCATTAAAGGAGCCATCATCCAGGTGGATAACGAGGAGTGCCAGGCGCCTTGCACGGTGCATCGGCCAATGGGGCGCAGCATTCCCGTCGCCGCCAACACCGTGGCGCTGAAAGAGCCGGGCACACGGATTGAATTCGTTTCGTGGAATGATGGCACGGACGCACAACGGACAATCCAATTAGGAGATGCGCCAGTTTTGATCTCGGCCGCTTACCGCTATGCCTTTCTAGTGACGGCTGTGGCGGATCTGCCGGGCAGTTCAGAACTCCGGATCGACCCTCCGTCACGGGACGGCTATTATCCGGTGAACACCAGGATCTCTGTCCACGCCGGAACCCGACCCGGTTTCAAGTTCCGGAGATGGGAAGGCGATGCCAGCGGTATATTGAGTCCGGCAATCGTAACTGTCGGCGGTCCCCGGTTTATTAGGGGAATTTTTGAAACCACGCCTCATATCGCGCCAACGGGTATCCGGAGCGCGGCCGGCGAAATCCCCGCTCCCGGTGTCGCGCCCGGATCGATTATCTCCATCTTTGGAGCCAGTCTCGCTCAGCAGTTTGTTGAGGGACGGGGAAATCCTCTGGTTCAGTTACTGGGGGGGACGTCGGTCTATACCGGCAACCGCCTGCTTCCGTTGTTGTTTGTTTCACCCGATCAGATCAATGCCCAACTTCCATACGACCTGCCGGAGGGCACGCACACGCTGACAGTGAGGAACACGAACCTGGCAGAGGTTAGCGGTATCTTTACCATTGTCCCGAATGCACCCGGACTGTTCACCTTCCTGCACGGGCAGAAAGCGCTGGCAGTGGCCACACGAGTCGATGGGGCCGCTGTTACCGCCGAGAATCCGATAAAGGGCGGGGAATTGATTAATGTTTTTGGAACCGGCTTCGGACGGCACCGGAACTCCCCGCCGGACGGCTTCGGCGTCAACGAGGCGGAAGGGTACCGGCTAATCGACCCTGTGGAGATTCTGTTGGGTAACAGAACACTGGCGCCGGAGTACGCCGGAAGCGCGGCCGGTCTCCCAGGGGTTGTTTCGGTGCGGTTCCGCGTGCCTAATGAACTGACCGGCGAAAATCAACTGACCATCCGTGTGAACGGGGTTACCTCGAATACTGTCCTGCTGCCAACCGCGCAGGCATACGCGCCGAAGGGTGAAGGAACTGAACCATAACCTGCCATTGCCGCCAGCGCCACCGCCTTTTGGAACAAAAGGCGATGGATGGCGGTGTGCCCGGCCGCTGATCGGGAGCGCGGCATGATCATCAGAGTACGGGAGCGAACGCGCGTCCCTAACGCTGATGAGCGTATGTTCTACGAATTACCTCACGGGACCAGTTTGTACGCGTACGGGCTTTCGATCTGGTTGCATACCATTTGCGTCGCCGTGTCAATCCTGATTGCCGGGCTGATCCCACCGGTGGAACCACCTGAGAGGGTTTACCGGGCGAAGGCGCTGATCATCCGTCTCCCTAAGACGGAGCACGTTCCCGAAGCAAAGCCGGAACGAGAAACCGAGCCGGCCGAGGACAAGGCAGTTACTCTGAGAAAACTGGCCGATCAATTGGTGATGGCGTTGCGTGAAAATAATGTGCAGCCGGCGATGGCGCCTGGAGCGGCACTCAAACAGCCTCCCCGTCCGGCGGAGGCTGTCCTCATCCAGCCCCAATTTCCGCTGGAGATGCAGCCGCCGCCAATGTCTCCGATGGTGCCTTCGGTACTTCTGTGGTCAACGGAACTTCCCGCGGCGCCAGAGGAACAAGTGAAACTGCGAGGGCGCGCTCCGGGAAAAATTGCGCTGCTCGAGAGGCCGCTGCCCAATACTGTGGCGCGCCTAATTAACAGGGATTTGCCGGCCCCTCCGATCATCGAGCAGAACGGCGAGCCGACGCAGCCAGTGGCATTGTTATCGATTTCGAGCGCTCCGATGGTTCGGGACACGATTGTCGTTCCGCCGGGCAATCTGATTCCCTCCGGAGGCCCAACTGCCGACCGACCGGTTTCTGAGGTACCCGGCGATGTGGACGCACCCAAGCCGATGCCGCGTAGAACCATGCCCGATAGAACGACCCCTAGTAAGGTGACACCGGAGAGCGCGACAGCCAGTAACGCGCCGGCCGCCGCGCGGCCTGCGACGCCACCGGTTCCCTTCGCCGGAAAGAAAGAGGAGACGCGCCTGCCGAATACCGCCGTCGTCGCCGGGACAGTTGGTGTGGCGGACGGGCCGGCGGGCACCCGGAATATCGAACCCGCTGTCCGTACTGTGCCTGCAGTTCCGGCCGATCGACTCGAGCACCCGGTGAATGGACTCTTTGACGTCGTAATCGTGCAGAGCACGCTGGACGATTCCGTTCCCGGGAGCGGCAATTTGCTGCATGGCCGACCAATCTATACCGTATACCTTCAGGTGGGAGACTCGAAAGACTGGATTCTGCATTACTGTGTGAAGGACGGCGCCGTTGTTCAGCGCGGCGCCGTTTTCCAGCTCCCCGATCCTCGCCCGGTAAAGGCTCCTTATCCCCGCTATACTTACCGTCCCGCTGAGCCTCTTATCGGACCGGCGGCGTACATCCTGGTCCATGGACTGATCGATGAAGCGGGGGCATTACAAAATCTAAAAGTGGTCGGTCCGATTGAATCGGGAGGGTCTTCCCTTTTGGCCGCGCTGGGACGATGGCGATTCAGGCCGGCGACTCGAGGCGAGGCGCCGGAGCCGGTGGAAATGGTGCTGGCCATTCCAATCCGGAAGACATAGATCGCCGCTAAGCGCGTGTTCCGAGGTCCTTGTTGAGGGTGCCAGGTTGCATTTCAAGCTGCGTTTCGAGGTGCAGGCGGCAGATCGTCGTCGATGTCGATGCCTTTGGCGACGGAGGGAAAATCGGCGTGGATTTCCTTTATGCCTTTGCGCAGGCGGCTGGTGCGCCTTTCGAGCCGGTCGATCTGGCGGTTCATCTTCTCGATGGGGGAATTGACAGAGAATATTCGTTCAGCAACGCGGGCAGCGGCTTCGGCATCTTCCATCTCCTCGACTACTTCGTTGGGTCCGCTACCGGCTATTAGGAGGGCGAAGTTCCAGAGGTTGGTGATGGAGGTGCGGAGACGTTCGATGGGCCAACGGGCGATGGCAATTTGACGGACCAGGTTCATGGATTCCTGGTTTATGGGCGGGTAGATCTGACATCATAGACAACGGCATCCCGGTGGGGCTTGTCGATTTTGGCATGAGAGGATCTTACGCCGATTGTTTGGCTGTGATCAGGTCTCAGAACGGCCGATCAGAGAACCAAGTGGCAAGGCCGCTTCCTCGATATTCGCCGACGGGGTTTCATCGAGGAAAAGGAAAACGGTGGAACTGCGGCACGAGGCCCATGCCGCCTTTGTGGATGAGTACCACATGTTGGACAACGGACGGTTCCTGGAAAAGTGCAGTAATCGAAGGATATCTCGCGGCTGGCAACTAAGCGCGCGAAGGCATCGTTACGGTGGCGTCCCGTTTCCACTTGATGACGACCCATCCTGCTGTGCTTCAAGAACGATCACGTCACCAACGCCCCACGCGTACTCGCCAACATAACGCAAGTGCACGCCATCGGCGACTAGCTTGTGAGGCAGCCATTCCAGAACTTGCTCGTAGGAACCAATCATGAGGAATCGTTTATTGGCCTTCATGAAATCGCTATACGATGACGTTTTGCCGCGGATCGGAAACCATTTCCGAATCACTGGATAATGTTTGTCGAACATATCCGTTCCCATGTAGGAGAGCGCCGATGCCCGATCCGTAAGGAAGTGCAAGCGAGAGACGATTTCGGGACTCTCGTAATGATCTACTTGTAGGAATAGCAATCCGTTCGAAATCACTAAGGGCAGGTCGTTCTGCAGTTTGGAAAGCTGAAGCGGCGGCTTCGCCCGCATGGAGTATTGTTGCCGGCCATTGAGCACATCGCGAAACCATAATGCTGACTGCACGACGAAGCACGCGAGGAACAGCAGAAACAGCGCGGCGCCTACAGTCCGAGACCTCCTAGCTACCCAACTGGCAGAGCTACACAGCAGAATTGAAGCGCCAATTACCGCAGACAGCCCATAGCGATTCATGAACACACGTGTTACGAGAGCCGCGACGATCATGGCAAGGACCGGAACAGCGAGCAAAAAGGCTGTCAATACGACTTCATGGAACGGCAACGGAAATTCGCTACGGGTCAATGGCTGCGGCTCGGCGCCGAGGGATAAAGCCGAGATAGCAATCATCGCAAGTGCGATCAGAATCGGCCAGACCACCGGATCGAACAAGGTCTTATAGCAGGCCATTAGAGATGCGAAGGATGGCTGAAAAACCACGGTGTTTAAGACGTAGGAGTTTAAGGTCGCTAGAATCGGGAGGTAAATCAGTATCGAAAGCGCTGGCAGGATAACAGCCGCAATCACGGGCAAGTCTCCACGCCTTTGGGTCCACGTCCGGACTGCTTCACTCATCCCGAACGGGACCAGGAGAAGAACCGCATAGGAGTGTGTGAGCAGAGCCGCTGAAAGGAAAATTGCGAGCGACGCGACGCTGAGTCTTCTGTGGACTCGGTCTGCCGCGAACTGATACGCGACGACCGCTGCAGCGCCGAATCCAAGCACCATTCCATAGGAGCGCGCTTCGGTCGCATAGGAATACGCCCCAGTCATAAGTGGAAACACCATTGCAGCCATGCCGTACGTTCGTCCGCTCCTTCGCCCGACGAAGATCAAGAGGGAGAAACACATGAGGAGATAGCCGAGCATGGCTGGAACACGCGTTGCAAACTCGCCGTAGCCAAATAACGAGTGAGAGATTTTCGTTGCAACGTATAAGAGCGGAGGATTGTGATCAGCGCCATCTTTAAGCGCCGCCCAGATTGTCTGCAAATCGGGCAGGCGGGCCATGTAAAAGGTGAATAACTCGTCGTACCAGAATCGGCGTCCCCCATGAAAGAAGGTCACCACCAAATACAAGATGGTGAAGAGCAGCAAGACCTCGGAGCATTGCCGCTCTATCTGCGCCGAGAATTGCTGGAACCAACGGCTTAAAGAATTTCGCAACATGCGCCAATCAGAAGCAAGGTAAGAGTATACAAGAATTTTCGCGCAATTCAGCCGAGCGTATAGTCCACCTATATGCTCTAGAGTACCACAAGTTTATGTCGCAGCTCAGTAGGTATTCCCGTCTATAACAGCGAGTCGTCTCTCGACGTACGGGTGGCGCGCCTGCAGCCCGTCTTGGATGACGTGTGTGTGCTGCAAGTATGAATTGATTCTCGTTAATGATTGCAGCAGAGACAGAAGTTGAGATGTGTGTCGCTTGCGACATGGACGCGATCCTGGCGGTGGCGGGCAGCCATTGGGATTCCGATCGTGGAAGAGTATGCTCATGGGCTATTCGGCAAATACCGCGGCCGAACGTTAGGCAGCTTCGGTTCGATGGCTATGCAGAGCTTTCACGAGGCGAAAAATATCAGTTGCGGAGAAGGCGGGGCGCTGCTAATCAACCATCCGGCCTTGCGTGTGCGAGCCGAGATCATTCGCGAAAAAGGGACAAATCGGAAGCAGTTCTTTCGCGGCGAAGTAGACAAGTATACGTGGGGGGACGTAAGGGCCAGCTATCCGCCATCCGAGATCTTGGCGGCCATCCTGTACGCCCAATTGGAGCAGCGCGAGGTCATCCAGCAGGCACGGATGCGAATCTGGGACCGGTACATGGAGCAATTGGCTCCGTGGGCGCGGGACAGTGGCGTTGCACTGCCGGTGGTTCCCGCAGATTGCGATCACCCCGCGCATCTGTTTTACATGCTGATGGGTTCGGCTGTTAGCGATCACGTCAAAACGTTTGTTTTTGGACAATGGCCGGGGAGTCGTTAGAGGCGGTGCGAAGCTTTAATCGAAGGTAATCGCGGTAGCCATCTGGGAGGGGCTGTTGTAGAAGTTCGGCA
>Ga0315912_10001185_pt1 | contig 34152 bp, 29 predicted proteins | sample VfabasoilMG_FD_204469 | JGI IMG/M metagenome (GOLD analysis project Ga0315912, IMG submission 204469) | Garden soil microbial communities collected in Santa Monica, California, United States - V. faba soil | ecosystem: Environmental > Terrestrial > Soil > Garden | place: USA: California... | reverse complement strand
CTGCCGTAGCGAGGGGCCTTTGCGAAAGGCCCCTTATAGATTAATACGCTCCTCGACCGCTGAGGACGGCGGGCACGGTGCGCAAGAGCAACATGATGTCGAGGCGGATGCAGCGAGATCGGATGTACTTCAGATCCAACTCGACCTGTTCGGGAAATGGGAGGTCGGCGCGACCGTTGACCTGCCACAGACACGTGAGGCCTGGTTTCACCGAGAGGCGTCGGCGCTGACGCGGGGTGTACTGCGCGACTTCTTCGGGAATTGGGGGGCGGGGCCCGACGAGCGACATGTCGCCGCGAAGGACGTTGAACAGCTGCGGCAGCTCATCGATGCTGTTCTTACGCAGCCACGCTCCGGTTCGCGTGATACGAGGATCCCGGCGCATTTTGAAACGCACGGTATTTCCGTCGTCGGAGCGAAGCATGCTGCGGTCGCGATCGGCCCCACATCGCATGGACCGGAACTTCCAGAGCGTGAAGGACTTGCCGTCTTTGCCCACGCGTTGCTGACGGAACAGCACGGGGCCGCGATCTTCCAGCTTGATGAGGATCGCCGCGACCAACATGAGGGGAGCGGTGGGGATCAACGCTAGGAGTGTCACGACGACGTCCAAGGCTCGGCTGATCGAGCCATAAGGCAGAGGACCCACGTTTGGGTTGACGACCGGCAACAGGGCGCTCAGTTGCATGCTTGCTTCGGATTGCATCGCCCCACCCCATCAGCAAACCTTGCGCCAACCGATCAAGTCACACTCGAGCACCGAGGTCGTAGGTGTCCCGAACCTAGACACTCCGTGCTGCGCGGGCGCGACTGGCCAATGCGGCAGCGCGAGAAAGGTCGATCTTGGGCACACTGCCAAAGCCGAAGTGCGGGAGCGCCGGGCACCTCCCGCACGCGTGTGGGTCATCGAGGACGATGCTCGGCGGTTTCCCAACCGCGACGGGAGGCTTCCGAGTGCCCTTCCCGACCACCAAAACCGCCACCTTGGCCTCGGTTGCGGCTACGGCGATCGTCGTCGAAGTCGCCACCAAGGGACTTCGAGGGCGGATCGTAGGCACTGAGCGATGCCAGGGCAATCAACGAGGGCAAGCACGTTTGGTCGTGACAATGTCCAACTCCGATTCGAGAGGTACATGGTGAGCCCAACCGATTCAGATCCGTCATGGGTCGCGCGAGGGATCGATGTGGCAACGGGTTCGGACCGTCTTTGCCGGTGGTGTGTTCCGATGGGCACGAAGGAAGCGCAGGGCGGCATCCTGAGCCGTTGGCTCGCCAAGGATGCATTTTGCGGAAACTTCGATCGATTCACGCTCGATCGTAAGCTGACCATCCGGAAAGCGACGCGCGTGCTCGATGGTCAAGTCGAGTACTCGTCGAGCGTCTCCACCGATGAGTGCGCGTTCGGCTTCGGCCACGAGCGCGAGCTCGGCCGCAAGCATGTCCATCGATTCCGGTTCGGGGTTGTCCGGCACGATCGGGCGCGCCGCTTCGTGGATGGCCGGTACTGGCTTCGCAGACGCACGTCGAGCACCTGACGAGTTGGTTGCACCGCCCGCTACGGGCCTCGGGGAGATAGCACTCGGAGAAACGCGGTCTCGCTCGGATTCAGCGGACACGGACTCAGGGGATTCCGCGGCGGCGACGGTATCGTGGGTCGCGTTGGGCGTGTGGCTCCACATGCCTGCGAGCGCCCCTCCGCCGAGTCCGATCGCAACCGCCAGCTTGACGACTGTCGAGGTTCCAAGGCTCACGCCCACCCCGGTTTCGGACATTGCACTTGCGGCTTTCTGGACGATTTCGGAGGCTTCGTTCCCCGTAACGGTCGTAGCCGCGGGGAGGCGACGCACGAGCTCTTCGAGCACGCGCTCGCGCGCGGCCAAGGTCGGCATGGCTTCCACCATGCCGGCGCGGATGATTCGGCGCAGTTGCTCCTTGGCGAGCATGTCGTGGGAGTCGTCTGCCGTCATGGGGGCTCCTCGAACGCGCAACGCAACCTTCCTCGAGCGAGTCGCAAACGCGAATAGACGGTATTGAGCTTGATACCGAGCGTTTTGGCGACCTCGGGGGCGGACAGTTCGGCGATTTCGCTCAGCACGAAAACCTCGCGTTGTTCATCGCTGAGCTGATCCAACAGATGGTCGAGTCGCCGTAACGCTTGTTGTGCACTGACCTCGGTTTCCGGAGTGGACGCCCGAGCTCGAGGTTCGGGTTCGACCGGCGCATGTTCGATCCGTTGGAGTTTCGCGCGATAGCGACGAGCGGTGTGAATGGCGATGCCATGCAGCCAGGTTCGAACCGATGATTCGCCGCGAAATTCGTGACGTCGGCGATGCAACACCAAGAACACCTCCTGAACCACGTCTTCGATGCTGTCTCCAGGGACCCCCAGCCGTCCCAGCAGAGCCCATACGTACGCTCCGTATTCGCGATAGGCGGAGACGACCCACTGCGGATCTTCGCGAGCATTCTCGCCCCGACGTTGGTCGGTACCGTGGTTTTGTGGCCGGTTGGGAGCGCCCACGTCCTTGAGTCTCGCTTCGGCAGCCATCCGTCACTTCACTCGACCGAGTTCGATCTCGATGCCCAAGAAACCGCGCCCTCCGAGTCGGCGCGTTTGGAATTCACGGGGGCTCATGTCGAGATGGAACCCGGGGCGTCGTATCGACACCAAGAGTTCGGCGCCGAGCACGATGCCGAGTCTCGGATGCACGGCGATCACGGCCGAAGCGCTCGCGTGGGCGGCCACCCAAATAGATGCACGGGTTCGGCGAAGCGCCACGTCGACGCCCTGTGCGATCACCGGCCCAGCGTCTGCGCCGACGCAGAGTGGAATGGAGGCTCGATCGAACGAAGGTTCGGCGCACGCGCTCAAGGTACCGACGATCGCTTGGATGCGAGCGCTTCCGCCAACCACATCGTCGTCGATTCGCCGCGGGGTCACGTACCCGACGGCAGATTCGAAGCGGAACGGACGGAGGTGTGCCGCGTAGCCGACTTGCAGCCAACCCGACACGACCGGAAGCGGTACGTACGTCGCCCCGAGTGCGATCCGCATGCGATGTGCGATCTCTCGCGGGAGGTCGCTCGAAGCTGGCACAGGATCGGGTTGCAACCGAGCACCCTCGCTCGAGTTTCGTCGAACGGGTGATGGTGTGGGCGGCTCTTGGATCGAAGGGGGCTCGAATGGAACGCCAACGGCTTCGATGGTTTGGACCGTTTCGGCCGATCGTAGAGGATCGAAGGCGACGGCCACGACCAACGCCGCCGCCTGAGCCAGCGTCACGCAATCATCGGCCTGCAGCGTCCGCGGAGCGGCATCGGCGACGGTGATCGTTGCGACCCAACCACTCTCCGCGGTGCGGAGAAGTACGCTCGCCTGTCCTCGTTCCGGGAGATCCCCACCGAGATACGCGGCGACGGTCGAACGGCCGTCCGGCAAGCACATCTCGGGGACATCCCATGTCAGTTCGAAGTCGGACGGGTCGACCTCCGGGGCGGAGAGTCCTCCGAACGCATACACGAGGAGCACTCCGAACACGAACGTCCGTCAATGCCCCGAGAGCACTCGCGCGGGTTCCAGTCGAGCCGCGCGGCGAGCTGGAAACCAGGCCCCCAGGATACAAAACGCGATCGCAAACCCGATGGCCAAGATCGGCAGCCAACCCGGAAACGCGAAGTAGGTTTCGGGTTTGTAAGGGAAGTCGGGGATGTAGCGGGATGAAATGGCATCACAAAACCGAGCGGTGCCAAGTGCCAGCAGGACACCGAGCGCTCCGGCAATGAGGCCGAGCAGGGCAGCCTCGCCAAGGATGATCCGAGTGACGTCCCACCGCGTGGCTCCGACCGCCCGCATGATCCCGATCTCGTGTTGGCGTTCGTACACGAGCATGAAGAACACATGCATGATGTTGATCGCTGCGATCGCGACGATGACCACGCTCACGAGGCCGAAGACCGCGACGAAGATCGCGATGAGCAGGCCCGCTTGCTCGGCCCCGGTATCGACGATGTCGAGGCCGAGCTCCCCCACACGCTTGGCGACGCGCGCGACGTCGTTTTTCTTGGGCACGAGCACGACGGCCGAGTGGTACTGGCTCGCGTTGCGCTCCGATCCGAACGCCGCGTTGTAGCGCTTGACGTATCCGATCGGCAGAGTGATGCCGAGCGTGATCGCCTTGTCGCTGAATCCGACCAGCATCCCTTTCTCGCGGATCACTTCGCTCTTGTTCGAGTTGCGCACCATCGAGGCGCCAATCGTCATATCGAACGTGAATCCAAGCACGGCTTGAGGGTTCAGCCGGGGAAACCGATGCGCTCGGCGGATCGCGCCATTGTAGATCTCGACGACGTGATTCGACGCGATGACGGGGATGTAATCGCGGCAGACCTTTCCCGTGACCTGGAGCTTGGCATTGCGGGCCTCGGGGTCGGCGGGGAGCCGAGTTCCGACCGGAAGTCCACAGTATCGTCGTTCGCCGCATTCGCGATCGTTCGTACAGGCCTGCGCGGTGGTATCGGATCGCAGCTCGGCATCGAAGTCGCGAAACACGTAGTTCGGGGCGATATCGTTCGCGACCAGATCGGGTTCGAGTCCGTCGGCGATGAGCTCGGTACGGAGATCGCTGCCGAGGATCGCTTGCCCGCCGATCGCGATCGCCGGAACGGTGAGGCGCATCTTCGGATAGACGCTCGCCACACCTCCGATCGTCGCGAGTTCGCTGACTTTGGCGTCGTCGAGCACGTCGGAGCCGACGCCGAGCTGCAAGGGTCCGAGGTTGAAGTCGAGGCTCTTTTGCACGACCTCGAGTTGGTCGAGCGGGAAGATCGTCCCGAGGACGATCTGACGTACACCGCTACCCAACGCCATGAAAAAGGTGAACGTGGCGATCCCCACGACGATGCCGATCGACGCAAGCACGAAATGGCTGCGGCTACGTTGCAGGTTCGCGATCACGACCGAGAACAGGCGAATCGAGCGACTCATGCCGGGGTCCCCACGGTGCGATCGAGCTGCTCGTCGGTGGTCATGTCGCTCATGCGGCCGTCCTCGACCAGGAGTTGACGGGATGTCGAACGAGCGATGTTGGGATCGTGGGTCACGAGCAGGACGGTCACTTGTTCGGATCGATTCAGCGTGCGAAAGAGCTCGATGATGGTTTCACCCATGGCCTGGTCCAAGTTGCCGGTGGGCTCGTCGCAGAGCAGGATCGACGGCTTGTTGAACATCGCGCGGGCGATCGCGATGCGCTGACGTTGCCCGCCCGAGAGCACCGTGGGCAGGTCGTCGAGTCGAGAGTTCAATCCCACCTGCTCCATGACCTCGCGGGTACGCGCTCGGATGGCGTCGGTCGAGGTTCCTTCGGGCGAGAACAAAGCCGGCAGTGCTACGTTTTCCGCACAAGAGCGGTGGGGGAGGAGATAGAACGCTTGGAAGACGAATCCCACGGTGCGATTGCGAAACGCGCTTAGTTGGGAGTCATCCAGGCGTTTGAGGTTGTGTCCGCAGACTTCGATGTCACCTTCAAAATCGCGATCGAGTCCACCGATCGTGTGCAAGAGCGTCGTCTTGCCCGAGCCCGAAGGACCTACGATCGACACGAACTCGCCCCGTTCGACGTCCAGGTCGATCGAGCGCAGCACCGGTGTCGCCTTGGCCCCGACGCGATAGTTCTTGCACAAACCGCGGATGCGGATCATCGGGGCGGAACGATAACGGCGCCCAGGATCATGGTCAAATCTGCAAACGGTTCAGGGTCGATGGACGGGTCGAATGTGCGGCGCATCGACCGATCAGTCCTTGACCGCGTCGTTGATCCGAAACCCCGTCACGGTCTGAATGCTGCCGCCCGCTTCGATGAACGTGATCCGCCCGGTCGGGTGATCTTGGGACACGAAGACTTTGGCCGTCGATGCCACGAACCCTACACCTTCCGGGGGCGACCCGAGCTGCAGGTTTGCGACGATGAACGACTCCAGATCGATCTGCTCGACCCGTCGGACGTCCGTCCGATCGTCGCGCAAGAGCACGACGGCTCGCGCCCCGTCGGGGGTGAACAGGATCGGTTCCGGTGGGGCCTCGAGGGTTTGGGTCTTCTTGACCGGAAACTCCTTGGTGAGATCGACCAACGTATATGCATAGGGCACCGTGGCCGCAGGATCCATGGCATGGATGAGCATCGCGTTGCGGCCATCCGGAGCGATGCCGACCGAGTCGACCACTCGATCGATGAAGAGGGTCACGTCCGTGCTCCAACCCGCCTCGGTACGGTGACCCAACGTCACGCGGAAACGTGGGTCGACGTCACTGGGCAATCCGGCCTGCATCGATTCGCCACCGGTGGCGTCCCCATCGGTCGATTCCTCGGCGTCCGGAACGGGTCGCGGCGGATTCTGTGATGTGTAAAAGATACCCGCGTTTCCATCCGGCGAAAGTTGGGCGAGGCCAAGGTACTCACCGGGTACGAGGTGTTCGACGAAGGCCGAGTCGGCTTGCAGCGGCAGACGCAATTCGAGCAAACGGCTACCTTCGGTCACGCTCGGGACCGCGAGCAGCGCAAAATCGCCGGTGGGCGAGAGGTCGAGGTCCGTCGGAATCCCGCTCAACGTGAGCACCTGGCGGGCGCCCGTGAGCAGATTGGTGGCGACGATCGTCGGCTGGCCCTCGATGCGGGTGATCGCGACTCCGTACGTTGCTGCCACGAAGATCTCGAGCTGCCGAGGATCGATCCCCGGGTCGTTGGAGACGGGGACGATGTCGGGTTTGCCTTCGATACCCATACCCCCGAGCGGAACCACGTTGACACCGTCGGCCGTCACGATGAAGGCACGAGTTGCGTCGGGCGAAAACTCGATTGCTCGCGGATGAGCCCCGACCGTCATCAGATGCGTTTCGCCCGACACGACATCGAACACGGTGACCTCTTGATCGCTCCCCGATCCGATCTCTTCGGCACCATCGACATCGACGTGCACGAAAACGTAGCGGCGATCGGGACTCACGGCCAACGCGTTGGCACTCGACGTGACGTCATGAATCGAGACTGTCGTGTCTCCGCCGGGCGCGGTGTGGAGCAAGGCGAGATCGTCGCTGCGTTGATCGAGAACGACGACGGCCCCCGCTCGCTCGTCGTCGGTGAACACGGGTGCGATGACGGTGGGGCCGCGTCCCACTCCAACGACCTCGATCGTGAGCGTTCCCGAATCGATGACCGCCACGGAGTCGGTCGTTTCGCTGGCACTATAGACATAGGGTCCGCTCGCTTGCGGAACGCGGAAATCGGCTTCGTCCTCTTGCTCGGGAGTGGGTGGTGGTTCGCCGCCTCCGTCGTCCGGATCGAGAGGGGGGCCGCCCTGATCTCCTCCGCCTCCTTCCTCGCCGATCCCCCCGCTGCCTTCGGGCGACGGCGAGCCTGCCCCCGATGCGTTGCCAAACGCACTGGAGCTTTCCTCGCCATCGCAGCCGAGGGTCGAGGCGCCCACGAAGAGGCCGAGTCCAAACATCCAACGTCGAACACCCAAGGTCATGGTCGCCGAGGATACCACTGCCCTCGGTCGATTCAGTTGAGGCGATCGACGCGCTGTCGCGATGATGCAAACCACCTGCCCTCACCGGTTCGGGAACGCGCTCGATGGAACCGCGAGTGCCGCATGAACGGCGAGTCGGTTGAACGAGGGACAATCTTGCGGGCTCGTGAGCGTCGTTGCGCAAAGCGAGAGGATGCGGATCGTGGAGAATCTCGGGATCCTCCAACGAGGGTTCATGCCATCGACTTATCGTACCACTCACCTCAGCGTCTCGATCGATCGTCCTACGGCGGTGGTTCATGAGTTTCTCGCGGTCCCCAAGAACTTCGAACGCTGGGCCGGGGGGCTCGGATCACGCATCGAGTACGAGGATGGAAACTGGGTGGCTCATGGACCGCTGGGACCTCTCACGGTCGAGTTCATGCCCGGGAACGCGTTTGGGATCTTCGATCATCGCGTCATCCCCCCGAACGCTGCTTCGATCGATGTTCCATTGCGCGTGCTGACGAATGGGGAGGGGAGTGAGGTCGTGTTGACGATGTTCCATTATCCCGACATGACCGATGAGGAACTCGCCGAAGGCATGGATGCGGTCGTTCGTGACTTGGCCACGTTGAAGACCTTGTTGGAGTCTTGAGATCGCGAAAGGGCCAGGAGAGCGTTGGTTGCGCATGCAATCATTGCGTTCCCTGCGTCCGTGCCTTGCCGCCTGTTCAAACGGCGACTAAATCATATGTCAACCACCCATCAGAAGAAAAGCGGAATGCCCATGAAGAAGATGACCCACATTGTCCTCATCGCATCGATCGGGGTTCTTGGGGCGTGCGCTTCGATGACGCCCTCCAAGCCTGGTCCGGTCAATGCGACGAGGGTCGCCGACATGAACACGTTCGATATTGCGGAGTCCCGCGATAACTGGGAACCGTACTTCGATCACGATGCGCCGGGCATACCGAGTCAAGGCGTGAATTGGGCGATCCGATGGCGATCGGATGCAAGCAATCTTCCACCCCATACGGTTTCGATCAGCTATTCGACGGCCTATGAACCGAGCGTGAGACGGCACATCCTCTACTTCTGGAAAGATGCGGAGTGGCGACGGACGTCAGCCGCCACGCCTACCGGCTAACCGAACCGCCAGCTGGCGCGCCGAGTAACAACGCCATCGGGCTGCAGAACCGTGCATGGCACGGAACGAACTTCCGACTTGAGGCACTAGACCGAACGCTGGCGCAGTCGGATTTGTGGAAAGAGGAGCCCGCCGCACTCGATGGTCTGCTCTGCGTCCGGATCGACCGCAAAACCGATCGCGTCATAGAACGCGATCGCGTTTCGGTTGGCTTGCAGGGCCCAGAGCGTGACCTCGAGGTATCCCGTCGAACGCAGGTAGGCTTCCGCGGTCGTCCACAATGCTCGACCGATGCCGCGCTTCCAGTGCTGCGGATCGACGTAAATAGCCCATACTTCGCCGGTCGCGACATCGGCATCGGTGTCGCGGCTCGCCGCCACACTGATCCATCCGACGACGCCGCTGTCCCCTTCGGCGACCCACATTTGGGTCTTTGGCTTCGCGAGATTCTCTCGCCACACCGTCTCACGGTGGTCGACCGACAGCGACGCGAGATACTCGGGCGGCATGATTTCACGGTAGGCCGCTCGCCATGCGGCCACGTGGATCTCGGCGATCTTGTGAGCGTCTTCGAGCCTTGCGCGCCGAACGAGCATGCGACCGAGGACCCTACCGGTGCCAAGCTCCGAACGCCAGAAGCAGACCGAGCGAATGGGTCGCTCGGTCTGCCGTCATCAGCTCCGACGTGGGTGTGAATGCGATACGCGTCGACGACTTTCGGAGCGACGGCGGTGCACAGAGGCGCTCAAGGGCTTCGGACCAGGCCGGAGACGCCCTCCTCGACGGTAAACGACGCTAGCGTTCGGATCGGGGATACTGGTTCGAGGATCGATTGCACGGCCCTGAAGTTGCCAACCCACCGCTCTCGATCGACGTCGAAGGTCACGTAGCCGCGGTTCGCCCCGTCGAAGAATTGGATGTGTGGGTTATCGCCGAGCGTCGCTGCGACGAGCGGCAGAAACTCCACGGGAAAGTCCGACGTGATCGACGTGCCGACGAATTCGGCGGCTACGATCGCCGATTCGGGGTCGCTGTCGTTTTCGTGGATGTTGGCGGCCCATGCCGAATGGATGTCCCCGGTGAGAATGATGGGATTGCTCGCATTCGAGCTCACGAGGCCCTCGATGATGCGAGCCCGCGCGGCTTGGTATCCGTCCCACGCGTCCATATTGAATACCGGGAAGCCACCCGCGAGCGCTCGGAGGTCCCACCGCATGAACATGACTTGTTGGGCGAGCACGTTCCACAGCGTCTTGGACGCACGGAGATTCTCGAGCAGCCATTGTTCCTGCGCCGCTCCGGTCATGGTCTGCGTTTCGGCGATCGCGTCGGGGCAGAGTGGCGCAATCCCGTCACCGCAGGGCTGATCGCTGCGAAACTGCCGAGTGTCGAGGACGTGGAACGCCGCAAGCGCGCCGAAATCGAACCGGCGATGGATCGTCATCGAGGATCCCGAAGACACGATCGACGGTGAGATCGGCATGTTCTCCGCATAGGCCCGATAGGCCGACGCCCGCCGATCGAGGAAGGCGGCAGGGTCTTGAGCGTCTTCGGGGGTCGAGCCCGCGTAGTTGTTGTCGACCTCGTGATCGTCCCAAGTCACGATCCAAGGAAATGCAGCGTGAGCCGCTTGCAACGACGGGTCGAGCCGATAGAGCGCATAGCGAATTCGATAGTCGTCGAGCGAAACGATCTCGGGACCGTTGACTTGCCGAGGTGCACCCTCGCGCGGCCCGTCCTCGTAGATGTAATCCCCGACGTGGAGGACGAAGTCGAGATCTTCGGTCACGAGGTTGTCGTAGGCCGAATAGAACCCGTTCTGGAAATCTTGGCACGATGCCAATGCAAAGCGCAGACGATCGACCGCACAATGCCGATGGGGAAACGTTCGCGTGCGACCGACAGGGCTATCTTCGCCGTCGGCGATGAATCGATACCAATACCATCGATCTGGCTCGAGCCCTCGGACGCGAACCCGAATGCTATGCCCGTGCTCGGCGAGTGCGAGAACGCGGCCGCGGCGTACCACCGATTGCATGGCCGGATCGAGCGCTACCTCGTAACACACCGATTTCGTCGCCGGACTCATCCCACCGCCCGGAATGAGTGGATCGGGCGCCAAACGTGTCCACAACGTGACCGCACGATCCTCGGGATCGCCCGAGGCCACCCCCAGCGCAAACAATCGGCTGCCTTGCCCCCAAGCGGTGGAGGGCAGCAACCCAAACCCCAAACCCGCGCTCGCCAGCCTGACGACATGACGTCTCCCGAGCACGATGGCGCGACCCGAATCGTTCGTTCCCACGTTCGACCTCCGAGCGAGCTCGTTAGCCGAACGCGTCGTGGACCTGCAAGGTGCGGGCATGAATGTTGCGGGTGCGTCACTCACCCTCGTACGTCACCACCTCGGGCGACACTCGGTCGTTACGTTCCCCACCCACCCACCCACCTCGCTCGCAGCGTCCCGACCTTGCGTTCGCGACGGGGCCTGGGGTGGACGCGCGCGCCAGCGTCGCTCCGAACCTCGGCTGAACGATGTTTAGTGGGTCGAATTCTGCGTAAAGTGCACCCTTGGGGTCGCCACGTCCGCGCGCGTGAACGAAGATGGGCGGATGGAAGTCCTCGGGGGCACCGCGAAGGTCTCGGTGCACACGTTTCACGCAGTGGCGTTCGTCGAGAATCTCGCCTTGAAAGAACTCGCCTCCATTTATCCCCACGCTCGCCGATCGGCGCACGAGTTGTGCGTCGTGACCCCAAGCGGCGGACGGATGTTCGTGTATCCCTTCGGTGCGATCGTCTTCAACGATGTCCCCGTCGACGAACGGGAGGAAGCGCTCACGCGTGTGCGTCGAGCGTACCCACGCCTCACGTCGACCACAATCATCAAGGAGGAGTTTGCCGTCCGTGAGGATGCTGCCTCGTCACCCAAGATCGCCGAGGGTGTGCTCACCTTGGATCGTTTGACGGCCGAGCGAGCCGGCGTGACGGCGATGACGGTCGCTCAAAGTGCGGCGATGGAATATTACGAGCGCATCGTCGAGGAGCTGTTCAGTCGAACGGATCGCTTGGTGGAGCGGATGGAGCAGCGCGGTACGGTCGCATTCGGCATGCGTCCGCTCCACCGTTTCATCGGCACCGCGATCGGCACCCGCAACGAAGTGCTATCGGTGCTTCACCTGCTCGATAAACCAGACGATACTTGGGACGATCCCGGCATCGATCGCATCTATGAGGAGTTGCGATCGGAGTTCGATCTCACCGACCGGTATCAGTCGCTCGAGCTCAAGCTGCGCAGTGTGCAGGAAGCCCTCGAGCTCGTGCTCGACGTGGCTCGCGATCGTCGACTCGTGCTGCTCGAGGTGACCATCGTGTTACTCATCGTGTTCGAGATCGTGCTCGCGCTCTTCGAAGCTCGATAGCGCCACGGCGGCTCCAGCGTCCAGGGATGGTGCCCGCCCTCGGCGTGACGATCAGCGAGCCGAGGGTATTCGGCAAGTGGTGCTAGGCTTCGTAGCGTGCGAGCGATCGCTGCCGTGCTCGCCATGGTCCTACAGGCGCCCCCGGGCGCCGAAGGAGACTTCGCTCGAACCGTGGAACTCATGACGGTTCAGGCCGAAGACGAGCGGCGGATCCGTTTGGTTCGCAGCGCTGTGGCCCTTGGCGTGGGTTCGTCGAGCATCGTCGTGGGCGCCTACGTGTACACGACGCGGGGCGAGGTGGGACCGACCGTTCACCGAGCGGCCATCGTCCAAATGCTCGGGGGTTCGGGTGTCGTCGTCGAAAGCTTGATCCGGATCGCAAGGCCCGGCCCCCTTCAGGTTCTGACGCGGCACCCCGCCTTCTTGCGGATGTCGGACGGGACGGCGACCCCCTTGGATGTCGACCACTTCGAGCAGAGGTTCCTGGAGTTGGCCCGTGAAGCGAAGATCGAGCGTCGCGTCGTCGGGTCACTGAACCTCGCCGGTGGCTTGGCCATTCTCGTCTTGGGCTCGGTGCTCTTGTTTCAGCCCGATGTTGCGGATCGGCCGGAGGGCGAGTCGATCCTTGGTGCGAGCATGCTGACCTCCGGCCTGAGTTATGCAGCGGCGGGAGTGTTCGGGATCGTGTTGCCGAGCGAAGCGGAGCGGGCGGCCCGAGCCTATGTCGCGACGCGAAGGTGGGCGACCCCTCCGACTGCGGCCACTCCCAGGATTGGCGTTGGCATGGGCGGGATTACGTTGACCCACCGGTTCTGACGGGAACGTATCCACGATCGCGGCGCCCGAGTTCGATTCTCAAACGTACCGCCGGACGATTCGCATCGCTTGACCGATGTAGCCGCCACCAAACAGATTCGCGTGATTCAGTAGATGATAGAGCGCATAGAGCGGGTTCCGCTCTCGCCACTCGGAATCGAGGGGATAGGCCTCGCCATAGGCATCATAGACCCGGTCCGAAAACCCTCCCATCAACTTCATCATGCCGAGCTCCGCCTCGCGATGTGCGTAGTAGCAAGCGGGATCGACGATGGCTGGTTGTCCTTGTGGGCTGACGTGTAGATTGCCCGACCAGAGGTCGCCATGGATGAGCGAGGGCTCGCCATCGATCAACCATTCGTCGAGCCGATCGAGCAGCTGCCGAACCACTCGCGCGTCCGCCTCGTCGATCTGTCCGCTACCTTCGGCAAGCCGCAATTGATGGCCGAGACGATGCTCGCGATAGAACTCGCACCAGTTCGGGATCCATGGGTTCGGCTGGAGTGTGCTGCCGCAGAACGTATCGGCGGCAAATCCGAATCGATCGACCGTTGCGCGATGGAGCTCGGCGAGGCCCCGGCCGAACCGCTCGTCGAAGTCCTTCACGCGCGAACCTGGCTCGAGAAACGTGAGCAGGATGAAGGTGCTCGAAACTGCAACGACCTCGGGGATGACGAGCGACGTGTTCGCCGTTCGGAGCGCTGCGAGACACATGGCCTCCGCTTCGAACATCCCCGAGATCCTGGTATTGCACTTCGCGAAAAACGACCCTTCGGAGGTCACGATGCGAGTGGCTTCGCTGATGTCACCACCGTGGATCCGTCGCTTGGCAAGGATCTGGATCGGACGCCCGAGCGCCTCGCGGAGGGCGGCCTCGATCTCGGTGTTCATGTCGTGAACTCGCGGAGCAGCTTCCTGCAAGAGCGTTCGACGATCTCGACGACCTCGAGGAAGCCGTCCTCTCCGCCCAAATAGGGATCGGGAACGTTGAGGTCGCTCTCCCCTTGGCGAAAGAGGCGGATCTTGTGTTCATGTTCGGGTGGGCACATCGCTCGGAGGTTCCGAACGTTGCTTTCGTCCATCGCGATCACGTGGTCGAAGCGATGGAAGTCTTCGACCGTCACCTGGCGCGCGAGGCTGGTTAGTTCGTAGCCCTTTTGTCTCGCTGCAGCTTGCATCCGGTGATCGGCCGGCTCCCCGATGTGCCACGACCCGGTACCCGCCGAGTCGATGGTGATCCGATCCGCCAGCCCGGCTTCCTCGACCATCCGGCGAAAGACGCCTTCCGCGGTAGGTGACCGACAGATGTTTCCGAGGCAGACGAACAGCACCTGCGTCATGCCCCAGCTGTTACCACGGATGGGCCGTTCGGGCACGTTCGCATGCCCAAAACGGCCCCGTCGGCGGTCATTGGCTTCGCGGGCGAAGCCAATGAGCCTACAGCAGATGGCGTGCCTTGATCTCGATGTACTGTTGGATGAGTCGCGGGGTAACGGCATCCGGATCGACGTCGACCACGAGCGCGCCCCCGGCCTCGAGGCGGCGGATCACTCGGTCCCGCCACGCGAGGAGTTCGGCCGCGGCCGCGGCGGTATAGATCGCGAGATCATCCTGGGGCGGCTCTGTCGCCAAGGCCTCGAGTTCGGGGTCCCGCATCAGGACGCAGACCGCGAGGTGTCGCCGGCCAAGACTGCGAATGCCTCGCAGCAGTTCCTCGGCGGCACGGTCATCGATGACCTGCGTGAACAGGATCATCAGCGTTCGTTTGCGGATCCGGGTCGCCGCCTGAGCGAACGCTTCGCCGTAGTTGGATTCCACGAGGCGAGGGTAGATGTCGTAGACGCTTCGGACGAGGCGCTGAGCGGTCCCGCGACCTCCGGCCGGTTGCACCAGGCGGATGACGTGATCGGCAAACGCCATGAGCCCGAGGTGATCGCCCGCGCGCGCGGCGATGTGAGTGAGCATCAGGCTCGCGTCGAGGCAACGATCGAACACCGAAAGCTCGCCGCGCGGGGCCGAGGTCATCTGGCGTCCGGCATCGAGCACGAACAAGATGCTTTGATTTTGCTCGAGCTGGAATTGCCGCACGATCGCTTTGCCGCGGCGAGCCGTCGCCTTCCAATCGATGCTGCGATACTCGTCGTCGAGCTGGTATTCGCGCAGGGCTTCGAATTCGTTTTGCCCGGCGATCCGCCGTGTCGAGCGAAGGCCAGCGACGTCATGGTTCTGGCGCGCGAGCAGTTCGAAGGCTCGTTCGGCGTGGATATCGGGATAGACCTTGATCTCGGTTTTCGCGGGGATGTGGCGTTGGAGAAACCACAGCTGCAATACGGAAGGAAACCGAACATGATGGCTTCCGATGGTGTGGGCGCCGCGTTGCGTGGGAACGATCGTGTAGCGCAGCTCGGCCGACCCCTGCGGGGCCAAAGTCACGCGCAGCGGCAGGTCCTGCGTGGTCGCCTCGGGGAACAGATCTTCGGCGATGTCGATGGCAAGCGGTCGATGCGATCGCGAGCGAACGACGACCTGCACCGGGCTTGGGCGGGCGAGCGGCAACACGGATCGGCACTGGCGCGATACCTCGACCTGCAAGCCTCGCGATAGGAGCAAGTCCAGGAGCGCAAGCAAGACCACGACTCCATCGGCGGCAAGCATCGGCCAAAGCAGGCTTCGGTCGGCGATCGAGGCGACTGCGAACCCGACCGGAACGAGCAAGAGCGCGAGGAGGCGCAGCGTGGGGACGGCTCTCATGCAGCACTCTGCGGCACACGGGTTTCGGCGAGGATCCCCGAGATGCACTCATCGGCGTTGCGGCCTTCGAACTCGGCATCCGGGTGAAGCATGATCCGGTGGCGTAGAACCGCGGGCGCCATCGTCTTCACGTCGTCGGGGATGACGAACCCGCGGCCCGTCATTGCGGCGCGCGCTCTCGCGACGACCATGAGTGCGATCGAGGCCCGTGGAGACGCCCCGAGATAGAGGGCAGGATGCACGCGCGTGCGACCGACGATGTCGGTGATGTAGTCGAGGATCGAGTCGTCGACCTCGATGCCGAGGAGGCCCTGTTGCATTTGGACGACCTGGGCCGCATTGCACACGGCTTGGAGGCCAGCGCCATCGAGATTGCGGGCATCGAAGCCGCGCACATGATTCGCGAGCAGCCGCTTTTCGTCTCCACGCGAAGGATGCTTGATCTCGAGTTTGAGCAAGAACCGATCGAGCTGAGCCTCGGGCAAGGGATATGTCCCGAGCGATTCCACCGGGTTCTGGGTCGCGATCACGAAGAACGGGCGCGGCAGCTGGCGCGTGGTGCCGTCGGCGGAGACCGTCCGATCTTGCATCGCTTCGAGCAAGGCCGACTGCGTCTTGGCCGGGGCACGATTGATCTCGTCGGCGAGGAGCAGCTGAGTGAACACGGGCCCGGGCAGGAACTGAAACTGGTTCGTCCGTTGGTCCAACACGTTTCCGCCCGTCACGTCGCTCGGCATCAGGTCCGGTGTGAATTGGAGACGTCGTTCGTGGCACCCGAGGACTTTGGCGAGGGCGCGCACCAGCAGGGTCTTGCCAAGCCCTGGAACGCCCTCGAGCAGGACGTGACCATCCGCGAGCACGGCCACGAGGGTGCTTTCGATGATGTCGTCCTGTCCGATGATCACGCGAGCGATCTGCTCGCGGGCGGCTTCCATGATGGGCTGGATCTGTTCGGGGTTCACGTTCCACCTCGGATTTGGTGCATGAGTTGGGCGAGCTCACGAGCGCGGGTCAGGGCTTCGCGCGAGTTCGGGGTCGTTCCGCCGCGATCCAGGATCGACTGGGATGGGCTCGGTTCGTCCGCCTCGAGCAATAGACGCATCAGTTCGGTCTCGTCTCGGCCGGTTCGCCCGGCCAAGGCTTGCGCCAATGCGAGCAAACTCGGTGGACGATCGCGTCGCAGCGTTCGTCGTAAGCGGTCGAGTGCCCAGCTGCGGTAGAGGCTGCCGGCAAACTCTGCCGAACCGGCTCGTGCGTAAGCGAGGCCCATCGCGCGCGCGTGATCGACGAAGGCGCGACGCCGTTCTTGCGGCGGATCGCGGGGGCTGCCGAGTCGAGCTCCGCGGGCAAGGAGCAACACCACCATCCAGACGAGCAAGTGGAGCATCGCGGGACCGAGCTCACTGCGCACCACAGCGGCGAATGGGGTCTCCGCCGCGTCCCCGCCGACGACTTGGTCGACGAGCTGGATCGCCGTGCCTTCATCGTCTGTCCAGCCGAGCAGCCACGCGAGGAACTTCTCGTTGTCGGCGAACATCATCGCGGCGTTGGTGAAGAGATCGCCGTCGGCGAGGACGAGGACCGTCCCGAGGCCGAACGAATGGCTGGACGCATAGGGCAGATCGCCACGATGAGCGAACGCGAAGGCATCGTCGTCGCGCGAGAGGGCGCGGTCGCTCGGAAGGGAGAGTTGCGTCGACAGGCCCGAATCATCGAGTACGATCGTCGTTACCGGGACACGGTTCGGGCCCGTCACGGGGATTGGTAGGCCGCTCCAAGGCGGACGATCGCTCCCGGTGAGTACTGCCATGCCGCCTTGCTCGACCCACCGACGCAGTTCGGTCCACTCGTCGTCGTCGAGGTGGGCATCGGGGAGCACGACGATGATGGCGGCGTCGGATGCCGGATCGGCATCGTCGCCATACGACTGAGTGATCTTGCTGAGCGAAGCACTCCGATAGCGCACGGTGAGGCCGTAGTCGGCCATGCGAGCGATCATTCCCTCCGTCCCGGAGGGCGACGTGCTGCCCGGCCACCTTTTGCCGGAAATACAGGCCGTGACGGACGCACCCACCAGGGCGAGGAGCGTGAGCAGCACGAGCGTGCGCGCTTGGGCGAAGATCTGGGCAAAGGCCGATGCGGTAGCGCCCCCGCTACGGAATTGAGCCCGTTCGACCTCGCGCAACACGGTCGCGACCCGACGACCCAGGTCCGGCTCGTTGCGGAGCTCACGAACGTAGTCGCCGTACGTCCGCGAACGGTGGAGTCGAACTTTGCCGCGATGATCGAGCTCGCGCAGCAACGCGAACGCGGTCAAGTTCACCGCTCGTCCGTAGTCCCCCGCTGCCGCGGCCTGCTCTGCGAGCGTCAGTAACTCGAGCGCCGTCGCGCCGATGAGTGGTTCGGGCAACCCAGTATCGGTCGTTTCGATCGCCGGGGTCGCTTCCGTCGAAGCCGCAGGTTTCGACCGCTTGCCCGAGCTCCGGATCCGCAATGTCGATTGAAGGATCGCTGCGACGACCGCGGCGATTCCCATGGCAAACACGAGCCAGAACAGCAGTTGCGCCACACCGCCGAGCTGTGGCCATGAGAACTCGCGCGGCGTTCGTTCGGAGCCGAGCGTGCGCGAGGAACCAGAGTCGGACGCATCTGCGGCGCGACGTGACGCGAGCCGTCCAGACCCAAACGATTCCGCAACCGGTCCTTTGTCACACAGGGTTCGAAACTTGGGGCAGCGTGCGTTGGCGGATTCGGTCAACGTGCACCAAGGCATCTCTTCGAACGTGAGCGGGTAATCCTCGTGGTGGCAAAACGGAAACGTGTCTTCCGGCAGAATCAACGGTTCGGCATGCTCGGGATCCATCGTGGCTCCGATCGACCCGAGGACCAAGGCGAACAGCACTCCCATCATGATGGTCGACCCCGTTCGGTGGGGGTCATCAGCGCCATGAATCGAACCTGTAGATCCCAACCGTCGAGCCGCGTCCGAGCATCGACGTATTCGAGGAAGCGGGCCGTTGCCGTCAGCGGAATGCTCGCGAAGAACCCGAGCAATGCAAACAGCGAAACCTTGTCTTCGATGAGCGATCCACAGACCGAGCCGAACTGCAGGGTGAAGACGAAGAGGAACTGACCCAGGCTTTCCGCTGCGAAGACGAAATAGAGCGTGAACAACAAGCGCAAGGCTGTGAATCCGATGAGCCGCCCTACCATGGCACCCGCGATTCGGTGTGCGCGGGCAAGGGCGGCGAGCGGCTTCATCTGTTCGAGCAACACGGCTTCGGGGACGAACGCATACGCAACCATGACGATGGGCAGACCCACCACGAGGAGTGAGCCGAACAGGGCCGCGAGGCCGAGCAAGAGCAACGCGCCGATGAACGCACCGAGGTGCCCGCGAAACCGCGCGAGCGTCTCGTTGGGCGATGCGTCGGGGGCAAACATTTGGGTACCGGCCAAGATCGTGAATGGCCCCTGCAACACCGGGGCGATCGTGACGGCGAGCAGCCAAACCCAGGCGGGGTGAAGTTCGAGCACCGCATGAAGCAGGTAGAGCACGACGGCCACGGGCCACAGGCGCCGCACCATGAAGCGGAGGATCGTTCGCCCACCCACGCGCACGCACCAGAGCAAGGCGAGATCCCAAACTTCGGCTGGGGCACGAGGCCGCAGTACGATACGGGCTTCCTGCAGATTCATGACGCCCACCGATCCGATCGGCCCGCGAAAACGAAATAGGCGAGGACGCCGAACCAGAGTCCTCCTGCGACGCCCCACTTGACCGGATCAGGAACGGCCGAAGGCGACCAGAACCCTTCGATGAACGCGGCGGTGAGCAGCATGATCGCCGCACCACCGATGAGTGTCGCGATCGCGTGACCCTGGGCCTGCAACGACCGCAAGCGCGAGCGTCCGTGCGTTTCGACGAGCGACCACCCCATGCGCAAACCAGCCGCACCCGAGATCACGATCGCAGTGAGCTCGAATGCCCCGTGTCCGCACACGAACGTGAGGATGTTGCGACCATGGCCCGCCGAGATGACTCCTCCCATGACCGTGCCGATGGCAAGGCCATTGTAGATCAAGAAAAACACGCTTCCGATCGTGAAGAAGATTCCCGTCGCAAAACAGCGGAATGCAATGCTGACGTTGTTTTCGATGTAGTGCGCGGTCATGAACGCGTTCAACGTCGGCGCGCGCCCGTGGTGAGCATCCGCGTAATTATCGACCATCTGTTGCAGCATCTCGCGGGTCAGCACTGCGCTCGCAAACGATGAATCCTCGAGCGACATCACGAGCCCGAACACGAGCGGCAACGTGAAGAGCAAGGTCGAGATCAGCATGGGCCATCGTTGTTCGCGGACCATTGCCGGAAACCCGTGGGTGAGCAGCCTCACGATGGTGCCGATCGGATAGGGACGCGCCCCGTAGAGCGCATTGTGGGCTTGGCCGGCCAAGCCATCGAGGTAGCTGATGAGCTCACGCGAGAATCCGCTCGCGCGAGCCCGCATCGCATCCGTGCAGACCGATCGATAGAGTCGACCCACGTGGGAGATCTCGGAGGCGCGCAGCTGATGAAGCGAGCGTTTGCGCTCCAGTAAATCGCTCAGCGCCAGCCAATCGCCCTCGCGCAGTGCGACGAATCGTTCCTCCGCGCGCGCGGGGGTCCTTGGCTCCCGGTTTCCGGGCGGAGTTCCCTCGCGCTGATCGGCCCGCATTTCGTTACTCATAGGGTCGGCGAAACCCGTCGTGAGGTCCTTGGCGAAGCCTGGTGGCCCGCCAGTAAACGAGTGCGAGAAACCGCACCGCGGACGGTGCGGGGGGGGTGCCGAGGCGGGTGGCGAGGGGGGTTGCGAGCAGGGCCGCGAGTTCCTCTTCCCGAGCGCGGCTCAGTGTTCCGAGTCGCAACAGCAACGTTTCGATGGCGGCGTATTCATCTCCGGTGAGGACGACATGCGCAGGAATCGTGTCGAGGTCGACTTCGGAGGGAGGTCGAGCAAGGAGTTTGCGTAACCCCCGGAGTTCTCGTTCGGTTTGGACCACTACGGTTCCCGCGACGAGATCGCCCAATCGGCGGAATCGTGGATCTGCCATGGCCACCATGAAACCCGTGACATAGAGCAGTGGCATGAAGTCGGCGGCCCGCAGAAGGTTGCGGAGCAGGATGTCGGTGCCTTGGATCGGATAGCCTCCGTCTTTGACGACCCGCAGTCCGAGCACTCGCTTGCCCGGAGTTTGCCCGCTCCAGACGAACTCGAAGACGACGAAGTATCCCCATTCGAGCACGAAGACCACGAGCAACAGGGCCCCGGTCGACATGGTTTCGATCGCGTCGCCAGTCGAACTCAACACGACGAGAATCGCGAGCACCCCGAGCACGAACCCACGGATCGCCGCGTCGATCGCATAGGCAGCCGCTCGACGCGTGGGGCCTGCGAGTCGGATCTCGAAAAAAAAGTGCTCGGGAGTTTCGAAGGCCGCGGCGGTATCGAGCCGCACAGGGGTGATCATCGTGGAGCCCTCCCGGCTCGACGTGGACCTCGGGTGAGCAGGTCCTCAGCGATCCGGAAGGATCGGCCTCCGCATGGGGAATGTTGCACACCGCAACGCATGAGCCTTCGCCTGGAGCACGATACCCGACCGGAGAGCCATGAGCGTGCCGGAGCGGGAACTCATCCTTAATTCAGCGGACGTTTGACGAGACACGAATGTTCCTCGCCGTCCTCGATGCGAGGCATCGGAGGGGTCGTTGGCGCGCGATCTGGGCGTCTGACGGGTGGTTGTTCGACGTAGGTAAAAAAGTAAGGCTTGGAATTTAAGCATTGTAATGCAAGTGTATCTCCGGGTGACCGAGGAACGCAGCGATAGCCAGATCCTCAAGGGATTGTTGGACATGCTCGTCTTGGACTCCCTCCGTAAGGCTGACAACTACGGGTTCGGCATCCTGCAAGAGCTCGGCGAGCATTTTGCCGGGGAGAACGGCGTGCTCAAAGAGCAGACGGTCTATCCACTGCTGCACCGCTTGGAATCGAAAGGATACGTAGAGTCGTACCACCAACCAGGAAAGCGGGGGACTCCGCGGAAGTTCTACCGACTCACCGAGATGGGTCGTGAACACTTGAACGAGCGGATATCGCAATGGCGGCGGGTCACATCGCTATTGGATCGAACCGTACTCAAACCACAAGGACGCCGGTTATGAAGTTGCAGTGTTACGACGACCAAGCGTGCATCGTGTCTCGTCGGCTCCGTCCATTGTACGCCGCGGGACGCTCGACCGTCCCGGCAGACACAGATCAGTCGAGTCCGACAGTATTCCACGCGAGTCGAATGTCCCAGGTCGCGTGTTGCTCCCTCGGTAGTGGCACCATTTTCTCCGGATCGATTCGATCGAAGACATTCGTGAGCGGCGCGAGGATGGGATCTCGACCGTAGATGTAGCTCTGCTCTCGAACGACGACCATATAGGCCTTGTTGAGCAGCACGGCGCGTTCCGGTGAAGGTGCCAAGAGTGCGTAGACGTCGCTCGCTTTGACTTTGTCCTCGTCGACCGATCCGTCGGCCTTGAACCATCGCTTGGCCATTTCATCGTTCTGACGGAACTCGCTCCCGCCGCCGACCCGACGGAGGTATTGCAGGATCTCACCTTCGGTTTCCCCCACGTTGGGAACGTCCTGCATGCCGTGCAGATCGATGTATCCCCAACCTTCCACGCCCGTCACTTTGCGTGCGAATGCGAAGGTCTGGTCGAGTGTCGAACCGAGATTCTGGTGGCACCCCATGCAGAAGAGCGTTTCCTCGTAGGTCTGCGGTCGGAGTGCGCCTTCGGCATCTTCGATGAAGGCTTGGAGTTGCCACCCCATCGTGGTTCGGATCCCGGCATCGCCAAGGTCGGGGAAGTATGGCCGATTCCCCTCGATCTTCTCCTGGTGCTCGTCCCCATAGAAGGCACCGATCGTCGACTTCGGAAAGGCAGTCCGTTTGTACATATAGCGAACCTCTTTCATCCGCTTCGACGGACGTATGGCGCCTTTTTCGTCGACCTGAAGATAGCGCAACGTATGAAGAAACTCGGTCCCCTCGGGGTAGAGCCAAACGTCGAGTTCGACCCCCGACGCCCCGCCTACATAGGTTTTCGGCCGAAGGATCTCGGCGATTCGACCGAGTTTGCCGTCGCCGTCGAGATCGACCCCCACTGTGTTCTCGTCGGTCGGTGGCACCGAGATCCGCTCGAGATTCTTGAGCGAGGCTTCGACCAAAGCGAGATTCACTTGATAGATCGCGCGAGAGTCCTCTCCGGTGGAGGTCGTGCGGAAGTTCGCGGGCAGCCGAATCATCACATCGTCGGTGGCACCGTTCGTGGGCCAAAACGCTCCAGGAAAGGGCTTGTAGTTGAATGCAACCCAGCCGCTGCCGTCCTTCGCGAGGCCCTCGCCATCGAACGCTTCGGCACCGAGTTGCAGGCCATCCAGGCGCGGAATATGGCCCTTGAAGCCCTGCTGTTCGAGACGTTCGGCGAGGTCACTGAAGTTGTCCTCCGCGACCCAAGCATGGACCGATTCATCGGGGATGCTGGCAATCGCCGCCGTGCGATCGATGAATAGATTGCTCCATCGGTTTTCGACCGCGAAGTCCGAAAAGTCGTATTTGCCCTGAAGGTAGCCATCCGCCATTCGGTTGGCCCGACCTTCGGACTTCACGACGTTTTGGTGGCAGACATAGCAGGGATTGAAGCGTCCCTCGGTCTTCGTGTAGCACATCGGCGGAACGGCCGATTCTCGGTTGTGCAGCTTCCGCATTCCTCCCGGCACGGCGTTTCTGGACGCCACCGCCGAAGGTTTCTGTCGATGGATTAGTGGACTCGCGGTATCGCGATCGGCCGGAGGCTTTGGCTCCACTTGTACCGAGGTGGGTCGTATGACGTCCTGCGCCACCTTCGCGGGCCGTGAACCTTCACCCTCTCCTGCTGGACAAGCGCCGACCAGCCACCCACAACCTGCCCAAAAAACCGCCGTCACGATCGGCCTAGTTGTCGTCGTGCGGATGGCAAATCGATCCGAGAACATCACCGCCCTCCGTACACGATCCACGGGCACGGGCAAAGGGCGTTTACTCATTCGTCGAGGGATTCGATCCGCGAATCTCACCGCTCGACGGGATCGTCGAACTATACGTCCGCGTTCCCGCGGCGTAACCATGGCTGCTTGCGCCGAGGGGTCTAGCGACGGCCCCCTCGGAAATCGACTCGACACCGTCGTCGTTCTCGCCACGGTGTCGAGCAGGTTCGTTCTCGACCTACGGTTGCGAGGCGGAGTCGACGAGCGGAGTCCCGAACCCAAACAGCTGCTGTGACGCCGCAGCGAGGGCTGTCTGACGGACGAGGCCGAAATCCTGATTGAGATCGGGTGGAGTGAATCCAGTGATCCGAATCAGGTCGTCGGTCGGGAAGTTGTTGAAATTGAGATCTGGATTTTCGCTATCGGCCGAGTGCTGGATCACGACGAACGCTTCCGTGCCATCGGGGCCGAAGAAGAAGCCCGTCGGTTCGGCCGCGGGGTCCTCCACCGACAGGATGCGAATGCAACCGTCGGTCTTGATGTCTCGGTCGGCGCCATCGTTGAGACACGCCCACACGTCACCGTGACTGTTGTCTTCGATCACATAGGTGTGCCCGTCGGGTTGAAAGTCGAGGTTGTCCGCGGAGTTGAAGTCCGTGTCACCTTCGACGAATCGGTTGATCACGACCGGAAGGGTCGATGTAGCCCCTCCACCGAGAACCCCGATGCCGTCGGGATCGCTGTCGACTCCGCAAACGACCTCGCTCCAGTTCGAAACCGAGCCATTTCCGGTGTTGGTCCAGCAGAAACGGATGCTGCCCTCGATGTCGAAGTTGGGATCGAAGTGCAGATCCTCGGGCCGATAGAAACCGGTCGCTCCAACCGCATACGCTTCCTCACGCGCAAGCACTGGATCGGTGAGTGCCACCCATCCCGCATTTCCGATTTCGCAGCCCTGACCGGCTTGCAGCGCAGACGTGATGCCATTGCAAGAGACCTGCAGCGCATACGTGGTGCCCGACACGAATGGCGAGTCATCCAGGTCGGTAATCGAGCCACCCGGAGTCAACGGGTTCTCGGGAATGAACTTGAAGATCGATCCACCGTCGGTGTCGGGATCATTGAACGTGGGGCTGAACTCGTACTCGTAGCTTCCCGGGCGGAGTTCGTCACCCGCGATGACGACACCACTTGGGAGGACGTCGAGACCCTCCCACGCCATCGTGGGCAATTCGATTCGCTTCGCGACTTGGCCGACGACGGGTTCTCCGGCTGCGTTCGTGAAGGTGGCGTTCTGTCCGGCGCCACCGCGCTGAACGCTGACTTCCGTGGTGGCAAGTGGATCGAGAATCTCGTACGCCGCGCCGTCGCCAGCTTCCTCGGTGGCAAGCACGGTGCCCCAGGGCGTCGTTCGGATCCCATCGCAACGCTCGAGTCCGATCAGAATCGTTTCGACCGCACCCGTGGTGAGGTCGATCCGCTGGACTGCCGGGTTGATGCCTTCGTCGCCGTCGACATCGGGATCACCGTCTTGCCGGCTCTCGATGCACGCGATGATGTGGGTCGGAGCCTCGAGTGGGAAGAACGACAACTGATCCGCATCGTTGGCGACCGTTCGGGTGAGGAACTCCGCAGACAAACCTGGCGCCAGGTCGATCACATCGAAGGCGCCCGACGAAGCCGGAAGCCCGAAGTACGTCACACCGTCGCTCGGGAAGTCGATGCTTTCGTCTCCATCGAGGTCACCAAACGTATTGATTCGAAGCGCATCTTGATCGGTCGAAGAGGTCGGGAGTTCCCCACCAATGCCGAGAAGGTCGACCGAGTCAGCGACCAGTGCATCCTCTTGAGCCGCTCCGAAGCTCGCAATCGCGGTCGTGTTGGGGTCCGCAAACCCCGTGACGACGAGGATGTCGTCGGTTGCATAGTTGCCGAACGTTGCAATACCGCAGTCGCTGCTGTGCTGAATGCTGACGTACGCCGTCCGACCATCGGGAGCAAACACGAATCCCGTTGGCTCCGCGGAGGCATCCACCACGGACAGCATCTTGACGCAGCCGTCGGTCTTGATGTCACGGTCGTTGCCGTCCGGCAAACACGCCCAGATGTCACCGTTCGGGTTGTCTTCGATCACGTACGCATTGGGCGAGTTCGGTTGGAACTCGAAGTTGTCCGGCTGGGTGAAATCCGGGTCGCCTTCGAGGAAACGATTGATGACGACGCTATTGAGTGCAGCGATGCCCCCGACCAATGGTTGGCTGTCGATGGCACACATGACCTCGCCGAAGTTCCGACCGCCGGCATTTCCGGTGTTCGTCCAGCAGATGCGGAATCCCGGCCCGGCAAAGTTGGGATCTTCATGCAGGTCTTCCGGACGATAGAATCCGGCGGCCTGACCTTGGTCGGCATCGACGCGCGCCGTCACGGCACCGACCGGGATCCAGGTTCCCGACCCGATCTCGCAACCTTGGCCTTGCTGTGAACCGTCGTCTTCACATTCGACGCGCAGTGCATAGTTGTTTCCCGCCACGAGAGGCGAGTCCGCCAAATCCGTGATCGGCCCACCGCCGGCAAACGGCGTGGTCGGGATGAACTTGATGATCGCTCCGCCGTCCGTATCGGGGTTGTCGTTGCGCGCATCGGCATAGCTTCCCGGGCGCAACTCGTCCCCACCGATGACCATGCCATCGTCGTTGACGTAGAAGCCTTCCCAAGCCATCGTCGCCAAAGCGACGCGCTTGACCACGTTGGCGCTGCCACTCCCGCCATTGGCGGTGGTGATCGTGGCGTTCTCGCCTGCGCCGCCACGCGTGACGGAGTAGTCGTTCACGTTGAGCGGATCGAGGATCTCGTAGACCGCTCCGTCCACGCCTTCTTCCTCGGTGGCGAGCAACGTTCCCCACGCCGTGGTTCGCAAACCATCGCAAGCCTCGAGCCCGCGCAGGATCGTCTCCACGCTGCCGTCGGCCAAGCTGATGCGCTGAACCGAAGGATTCTGGGTACCGGCGGTCGCATCGATGACCTCGGCTCCACCTTCGACGCACGTCATGAGGTGGGTCGGAGTGGCCGAGCCGTGGGGCCAAAACACCATCTGGTCGGTCGCGTTGCCGGCCGTCCGCGTGAGATAGGTTGTCGTCAATCCATTGGCCAGGAGGACCTGAGCCGTCGCGGGTTGCACCGTGGCATCGCCGTTGCGAAAGGTGTCGTCGATGTCCGCTTGGTCGCATGCGATGGGATCGCCCGCGACTTCATCGAGATCACCGGGGTCGACCTCCGGGCCCGTTTCGTCGCCCGTCGAATCGTCTCCGTCTCCGGTCGGGTCTCCATCGTCGGTCGGCTCGTCACCGCCGTCTGTGGGATCTCCGCCTCCGGTTGGATCCGAGCCCCCGTCGGTGTTCATGCCGCCGGTCTCGGTCCCCATCCCGTCCGAGTCGTCGTCGTCCGACGCAGACACATCGTCTCCGCAACCCACTGCGATGCCGCAGAGAAGCCCTAGGGCCAACCATCGTTCGAATCTGAGTGCGCTCATCCTGCTTGATCCCCGCTCGCGAAAAGAGAAAAAACGCGTCGTCCGCGTCAACCTGCGGGCGGGAAACTAGCCGGCTCCCGTCTCAACTTGGGCCGTGCGTTCGCAACATTTCGACGACGCCATGTTTCGAGCTCGTTACGGAGCGTCATTTGGACGGCTGATCACGGCTGAATCGCCGATACGATCTCCGAGCCGATTCGAAGTGCCGATGTGGAGACGCTATTATGAACATGCTCCACCCGATGCTCGAAGGACCGGTCGCAATCGTCGATGTGCAATACACCGAGACGAACGCCCATGCCGCGTGTGTGGTGGCGGAGCATTGGGGCGATGACGAGCCTTGCGAGAGGCAGGAACTCGATGTACCGAACGTCGGCCCCTATGTTTCCGGCGAGTTTTGGAAGCGTGAGCTGTCTCCGGTCCTCTGTGTACTCGCTCGAGTGACACACGAATTTCGTGTCATCGTGATCGATGGCTACGTCATCCTCGATGCAGCGGGGACCTTCGGGCTCGGGGGGCACGTGCATCGACACTTTGCGGGTAGATACGGTGTCGTCGGAGTCGCCAAGATGGCGTATCGCGGCGGGGAATTTGCCACCATGGTGCGTCGGGGGGAAAGCGTTCGCCCTTTGTTCGTGACGTCATTGGGTCTTGCTCAAGCCCTCGCGGCCGACCTCGTTCGCGGCATGCACGGCCCCCATCGCATTCCCACGCTTCTCCGCCTCGCCGACCAGCTTGCCAGGGGAACCACGTGAGCTCCGCGCGGCACGACGGATCGGCCGGGCGGGCCGCGTGGTCGAGCGCCGCCGATCGATGAGAAAGCTCTTCGGGTTCAGAAGGGCCCGATACCCATGAATCCGCGGGCGAGACCGGTCGGTGGCGTGAGGTGGCACATCGAACAGTCGTTCGGGTTGCCCGGGACCCGCTCGGAACGCGTATGGATGAGGTGAATGCGGTAGTCGAGCGCGTGATCCGGCTCGAATTCCAACGTCGAGTGGCACGAATAGCACGCCCGACGATCGTCGAGTCCGTGGAGGATATTGCCCAGCGCCGTTTCGTCCTGGTGGCAGGAGTTGCAGTTGCCGGTGGTCGGCGCAAATGGAGTGAACTCCGCTTGCCCAACCTGAATGTCGAGTGTGCCGGCCCGGTTCAATGCTTCACCCCCGAAGTCACGACGGCCCTTCACCGCAATGACATAAGTGCCGGGAAGGGCATCGAGCGGCAGGGTGAAGGTCACGTTGTCGGGATTCGGTAACGGAATGAGGGAGGGATCGCTTTGCGCTGGAATGCTCGGGTTCAGGATCGAGAGCGCCGAAAACCCGTCCTCGGTCACGGTCGCCATCGTCGCCTGCGGGATGAAGAAGTCGAATGTCGCAGTGACGTGGCTCGAGTACCTGAGCCGATCGGTGGGTCCGGAGAGGCTCCACATCGTCAACCCCTCGCGATGTTTGTGTGCGTAGTAGAGTGTCAGCAGTTGCTGGAGACCGTCGTAATAGCGAAGCCCGCTCGGTATGTCATCGTTCATGAACTCGAGGTACGAGGGCAAGCTCCCGTCCGCGTGCAACGGATTGCCGACGCCATCGGTGAACGTGACTTTGACGTTGACGCTGTCGCCCGGGAGATAGAAGAGCCCGTTCGCGGGTGGGTTCGTCACTTCGAGGTCGACGGCGAACCCGTACTCCCAATCGGAATCATCGTACTTGGCGTGTTCCACCGCGACGTAGCGTGGGTTCCCGAGGTCCTCGGTCCAGAGCAGCTTGAGAGATTCGGTGCGGTTCGGAATCCTCGTCGCGCGGTGCCCAGCATCCATTTCGCTGCGGAGCTGCATCAGGCCCTGAGCGACGAAGCGCGTCGCTCCGGTACAGTCACCGATCGCTGGACAGGCGAACGTGAGCTGGCGTGCGACGAACCGACGGATGAACGCACCGTCGGATGGTAACCAGGAATTGTCGCTGCCGGCGTTGACGAGGATAGGAGCACCGGTCGGGCGATCGCTTTCGTCGACGGGCAGGAGCATCATGGCACTCCAGCGCTCCATCCAGCGTGCGCCACGAAAGAACCGGCTTCGCGTGAACGTACCGTCGAAGGCCGGCCGCCAATCTTCCTCGACGAACTCGATGCCCGTCCAGTTGAGGTCCGACATATCACCTTCCTCGATGATCGGCTGAATGCCCTGGTCGGTCGTCGTCTCGACACTCGCCGTGATGTCGAGCTCGTGGACGTGGCGTTTGAAGTCTTCGTACAGCTCGACTGTCTTCGGCGAGCCGTCCTCGAATCGCACCTCGCCGTTCTCCCACCACAAGGACAGCCCGACCGAGTTTTCGCCCGATGACGCCGAAGCCTCGGCGGACCACGACAAAGCGGCGAACGTGGACAAAGTGATGACGAAACTTTTTCGCATGGAGCCTTTCGGTAAGGTTGAGGTCCCCGTCAATCAGGGTGGCCGGGGCGCAGTGGATTACTTGTTGCGGGTTCCTCGAGTACGGGTTCTTTCTCGTCGATTGTCCTGAGTGCCCACGAATGTCGCAAGGTGCTCGCCGGTCAGCGTCGACCTCGATGCCACCAGGTCGGCCGGGCTTCCTTCGAACACGATTCGTCCTCCGTCATGGCCCGCGCCCGGCCCGAGGTCGATGATCCAGTCGGCATGAGCCATCACCGATTGGTGGTGTTCGATCACGATGACCGACTTGCCGGAGTCGACCAGTTGGTCGAGCAGCCCGAGGAGCTGCTTGAGATCGGCGAGGTGCAGCCCGGTCGTCGGCTCGTCGAGTACGTAGATGCCCCCTTCGTCACCCATGTGCGTTGCGACCTTGAGTCGCTGCCGCTCGCCACCCGACAGCGTGGGGAGCGGTTGACCGAGCCGCAGATAGCTGAGCCCGACATCGGCCATGCGCTGCAGGATCGCGTGCGCGGCCGGTGTACGTGCCTTGCCGCTGCCGAAGAAGCCGACCGCATCTTCGACCGAGAGGTCGAGCACCTCGGCGATGTTGAGTCCGCCGAACCGGTATTCCAGGACCGATGTCTGGAACCGCCGGCCCTCACAGTCCTCGCAGACCGTGGAGACGCCGGCCATCATCCCTAGGTCGGTATAGATCACCCCGGCGCCGTTGCAGGTCGGACAGGCACCCTCGGAGTTGGCGCTGAACAGGGCTGGCTTCACTCCGTTGGCCTTCGCGAACGCCTTGCGAATCGGCTCCAGCAGACCGGTGTACGTCGCCGGATTGCTTCGTCGCGAACCACGGATCGGGGCCTGGTCGACCGAGACCACACCGTCCCGACCCGACACCGAGCCGTGGATGAGTGAACTCTTGCCCGATCCCGCCACCCCGGTCACCACCACCAGCACGCCGAGCGGAATGTCGACGTCGACGTTCTGCAGGTTATGAGTCGAGGCTCCGCGTATTTTCATCACCCCCGAGGGCGTTCGCACCGAAGATTTCAGGGAGGCCCGGTCGCTCAAGTGACGCCCCGTGAGCGTGTCGCTTCGCCGCAGCTCATCGACGGTGCCCTCGAACACCACCTTGCCGCCCGCCGTGCCGGCACCGGGGCCGAGGTCGACGACGTGGTCGGCAATCGCGATCATTTCCGGCTTGTGCTCGACGACGAGGACGGTGTTGCCTTTGTCGCGCAGCCGTAGGAGCAGGCCGTTCATCCGCTGGATGTCGTGCGGGTGAAGGCCGACCGTCGGTTCGTCGAAGACGTAGGTCACATCGGTGAGCGACGACCCGAGATGGCGGATCATCTTGGTGCGCTGCGCCTCACCACCCGACAGAGTACCGGACGAACGGTCGAGGCTGAGGTAGCCGAGCCCGATCTCCACGAACGAGTCGAGCGTGTGCCGGAGCGTCGTCAGCAGCGGTGCGACGGATGGTTCGTTCAGACCGCGCACCCACTCCGCGAGATCGTTAATCTGCATCGCGCAGGCATCCGCGATGTTGATCCCCTTGATCTTGGACGATCGCGCGGCCTCGCTGAGCCGGGTGCCATCGCAGTCGGGGCACGTCGTGAACGTGACGGCCCGCTCCACGAAGGTCCGGATGTGCGGCTGCAGTGCATCGACGTCCTTGGTCAAGAACGACTTCTGTATCCGCGGGACGAGGCCCTCGTAGGTGAGGTTCACGTTCCCCACCTTCACCTTGGTCGGCTCCTTGTAGAGGAAATCTTGACGCTCTTTCTTGGTGTATTTGCGGATCGGCTTGTCGGGGTCGATGAATCCCGACTCGCCGAAGATGCGCACGTACCAGCCGTCGACGCTGTAGCCCGGGATCGTGAGCGCTCCCTCGTTGAGTGACTTGCGGTCGTCGTAGAGTTGGGACAGGTCGATGTCGCTGACCTGCCCCATACCCTCGCATTTTGGACACATGCCGCCCGTGCGGGTGAACACGCGCTTCTCGGTCTTGCCTTCTCCCTTCTCGACCGTGATCTGCCCGACCGCGCTCACCGACGGAACGTTGAAGGAGAACGCGTTGGACGAGCCGATGTGCGGCTTACCGAGGCGGCTCCACAGCACTCGCAGCATCGCATTGACGTCCGTCACCGTACCCACCGTCGAACGAGAGCTAGCGCCCATTCGCTCTTGGTCGACGATGATTGCCGTCGTAAGCCCTTCGAGCACATCGACTTCGGGCCGGCCCAAGTTCGGCATGAACCCTTGCACGAACGCGCTGTAGGTCTCGTTGATCATCCGCTGCGACTCGGCTGCGATGGTCCCGAACACGAGTGACGACTTGCCCGATCCCGAGACACCCGTGAACACGGTCAGCCGCCGCTTGGGGATCTCGACGTTGACGTCTTTCAGGTTGTTTTCCCGAGCGCCCTGGACCCGGATGAGGTCATGACGATCCGCGAGGTGCTGGCTGGAGGGGGCCACGGTCGCGACGATGTCACGAGTACCGACGGTTTGTGAATAGCTTCCTCGGCGAGGATACCTATCTCTCGGCCGATCATGTCGTCGTCGATGCAATGGTTCACGACCAGGTCAACGATGCGACCTCGCGGACGCTCTCGAGCGCCACTTCTGTTCGGCGTGACCTGGTCTTCCCGATGGCCTCAACCCACCGGGGAAATCAACACAAATCTGCCTGTTGGGGACCTCCGCCTGCAGCTCGCCTTTCCCCTTGGAAATTCCCACTCACGAATGGCACGGAGCCCGGCGCCGAACCCGATCTTCCGTCGCAATTCCTGTTCGCGTTTCGCGGGTAGTCGAAACCCGTCAATCACATGTAACCTTCGTTCCACTGAAAGATCTAAGTCCATGAAAAAAGCGATCGTGATTTTATGCGTCCCAGTATGCATGTTGGGCTGTGATGCGGACCCAGTCGATGTGAAGGATGAAGCGCTCGGCGGTTCTGATTCCAATGTGACTGACGAAACCGAGGATGATACCGACGCGGGTACGGACGCTGATGCCGGTACGGATGCAGATGCGGGTACCGACGCAGACTCGGGTGTCGCCGAAGTCGACAACCTGTTGATCAATGGCTCGTTTGCAGATGGCACGATGAATAGCTGGGTCCTCGAGCAAATCGCGCCTGCAACCGCCGATGGTGAGGTCGTTGCCGAGGGACCCGACGGGATCAACGCTGTAAAGATTACGACGACGCAGATCGATCCAACCGATATGTACGGCTGGCATGTCCAGTTTTACCAACCTACGAGTATCGAAGCTGGCAAGAACTATAGTCTGACGTTCTGGGCGAAGTCCGACCAGGTCGGTGAAATCGCCGTCACCTGTATGCAGAACCATGCTCCATTCGAGCACCACACGGCAGAACTCTATCCGATGCTGACCACCGAATGGGCACAGTTTGTCATGCCGTTTACGTTCCCCGAAAGTGACCCCGCCATGCGCATCAACTTCGGGAATCTGGCCCAGACCGTAGGCCAAACCTGGTGGTTTGCAGATGCCGTGCTGACATCCGACTAGCGAACGAGTGCGGTATTCGGCAAAGACCTCTTGGACGGCATGCTCGACGCACCATGGCTAAAATGCCTTGGGTAGCGCCTGCGGCTACCTCGAGAGGTCAGGCGAGCTCGCGGAGGGCGCCCGTCGAAGTACGCCCGCGTCCGGCCTACGCGGATCCGTGTTGACGGTTCCGCGCGTGCGGAATCGTCACGATGGGCCCGATCGCTCACAACCATCGCTGACGTTGCGTTCGCCAGCTGGGTCGCCATCTTGCATGACCGGCCACGATGCCCGACGGTGCGGTTTCGAACTCCAAATCAACGGTGTCTCGAGCCTTCATTCAGCACGTCTTGGTCGTGCTGTTGTTCGTTGGGTTGGCGGTCCTTGGGATCTGGCTCAGCCGTGTATTGCTGCTCGTGTTCGGCGCAGTCGTGGTCAGCGAGATCCTGATCGGCATCGGTCAGCCACTGACGCGATGGACTCGCGCGCCCCGCTGGTTGGCTGTGCTGGTGGCCGTGATCCTGATTCTTGGCCTTTTCGTGCTCGGCGGTTGGATGCTGGGCACGCAAATTGCGGGACAGTTCGACACGATTCGCGAACAAATTCCTCGTGCTTGGCTAGCCCTGCAGCAGCAGCTCGATGCGTCGCCCGTGGGTCAACGTGTACTCGCGCTGTTCCGCGATGCGAGTCCCAATGGCGACACCATTGCACCCCACGCCGCGCGCATCGTGCAATCGACGACCGGAGCGATCGCCGAAGTCTTGCTCGTGGTGGTCGCCGGGATCTTTCTCGCCTTGCACGCCAAGGAGTATCGTGCGGGATTGATCTTGCTTGTCCCCAAGGATCGCGCCGATACGATGAAGCGTGCCACCGATACCGTTGGGGTGGCGCTTCGTCGGTGGTTTCTTGGTCAGCTCATCTCGATGACGGTCGTCGGCGTTTTGACTGGCGTGGGGCTTGCGATCGTGGGTGTTCCATCGAGTGCAGCCCTCGGATTCATTGCGGGATTGTGTGAGTTCGTC
>Ga0315912_10001184_pt1 | contig 34165 bp, 33 predicted proteins | sample VfabasoilMG_FD_204469 | JGI IMG/M metagenome (GOLD analysis project Ga0315912, IMG submission 204469) | Garden soil microbial communities collected in Santa Monica, California, United States - V. faba soil | ecosystem: Environmental > Terrestrial > Soil > Garden | place: USA: California... | reverse complement strand
ACAGCATCCACCCCGAACAGTCGTAGCGCTTTGGCCCCCTTACTCAAGAGCAGCGCGACTTTCACCGGTGCCTCTTTAGCGCGATGAAATTCTGCTCCTAGCGATTGCGACGCCAAGGCGTATGCGTCGCCACTTTTCACTCGCTGCTTTGCCTTCTCTTCAAACCATTCAAACTTCTCGAATGCTTGGTTCCATGACTTGCACGCAAATAGGATTTTCTCTCCACTTGCCGCCAGCTCCAGCGCGAGAGCACTCTTTCCTGATCCCTCGGGCAGGTAGACCATGTGCGTCGGATAGTCAATTGGGTGCGGTATGCCTGGCTTTGATGGCCGTTGATCCTTCGCGATCGACTGCCCAATTTTCCTAAGCTGTTCTTTCACTCGGCGGCGATCCGAAGCATCCGTGAAGTGGGGGTAGCAACCCTGCCCGTCCATAGTCAGTAGGGGTGCTGAGCTAGCGGACCACTGATTTCCGCGCTGCATCCAATACGTTTGTTCGCAACGACGGCAGTAAAGAAAGATGTCTCCCGATGGGAGCCGCTTCACAAATTCAGAACCGTTCTTGTCCGCGTGGAAGGGACACCAGACGCCCTCGATGCGGTTCAGCACATCGCGTACTCGAAAGTCTCCTCGTCGCGACTTCAGAATCTGATTGGGTTCAAGATGATGACTGGTGCTGCGCCGGTCCTCACTCGCACTCGTCGTCTGGGTGACGTAACGCTGCGGTGTGACGCGCTTCCATTGTGACCAATCAAGCAGCGTGCCGGAGTTGGACCAAACCTCGGCAGTTGCCACTCGCGTTTCCTTCGCAATGGGCAGGAAGTAGAACTGGTTACACCGAAAGGACGCCGGATCGCAGTCGCCCGCGAAGTCTTTCAGTGCCTCGACAAGTTCGTACCAGGCTGCGCCCTCAACGAGATCGTCACAGTCAGTAAATGTGGCAGCGGCTGGTATCGGGCTTTGTAGAGGAAAGACCAGTCGAAATTTCTCGACGCCAGCCTTCTTCAAATGCCGAAAGGATGTGTAGCCCACGTACTCAAAGGGCTCAAACCGCTTGCGGGCTTCCTCAAGCTTCATGCCTCCGTCGTAGTCGAGAATCAGCATCGTGACGGTGAGGACGTTGGCCTTGAGGCGCCGTGTGTAGACGTTATCGGGATTTTCGTCATACACCAGAGCACCCGGAATGCTTTCCAGCGAATCGACCGGTTTGTACTCAGCGGCATTGAACAGCTTCACCGCCGATCGTTCTTCCGACTCGACTTGCACGTGACCTTGGAGAATGAAGTCCCGAAAGGCCTCCCATGTGGTTTCGAGCGGCACAACACGGTTGTCCCATTGCGATTCGATGCAATTAACGCGGACTCTCATTTCGGCTTTCCGAGTACCTTTTCGGGTGACGCTCGGCCCAACTTTCGATGGACCATCTGTTCTCTTAATTTCTTCTCCCTGGGAGAGGCGGCGTCGGGATAGTGCTTTTGCATATCCCTTGGAAGCCCTCTTACTTGCAGCTCGTCTTCTAGCTCATCACGCCTCATCACAATTTTCTCACCCAGTACGTCCTTCCCCACGTTCAATAAGATGTCGTCGAGATCGCGCAGCTCCCGCTCTATGTCCGCCTTTTTCCCTTTGATTCGTTTGATCACGCTCAGTACCTCCTAGTCGACAGGGCATTGGAGAAGTGCCTGTGTCTGGAACCCACAGGCACCCTCCTCCAGGTTACGGACTAGTCCGCACCGACAATTGAGCCGTCAGCCCCACGGCGGTAGACCACGCGAGTACCATCAGGCAAATAGCCTAGTGATACCCTCGAGCCGTCTTCAGACTTGTGACGGCTGACACCAGTCTTCAACGACAGCGTGGTGATCTTGTTGTCGGCGATGAACTGATCGACAGGAACCGGCTTGGAGAGCTTGTCCAGGGCAGCACGAACCTTGGATCGATTCGGCGGATAGCGAGTAATGGTGAGCATTGTCTACCTCCGTATTTGGTTTGTTTGTTAGACGCACGACGCGCCTAACTAGGAGAGGTATACGCTCCTGAATTTTTCACCTAAATGCACAGACGAATCCTTGCCTAGGCAAACATTCGTCTCACTCTTGACAAGCAAGTATTTGAAGCCGATTGGGATTTCGCGTCTTATCCTGCGATTTCGGCGCAACCTAACGTAACGTGAAATTCTTTCTTTGCCCGCAAATCAGGAGGTTGCGTGATGCAATTCGAAGGACAAGAGGAGCCTTCGGGCAAGGGCAAGCTGCCGAACGGGTCACATTCCGTGTGACCGCGACGGCGAGCCGGTCTTGCTTCAAGAATGCGAGACGACTTCTACCTGGCGCTGCAAGCGCATTCACGCCTTAGCAGCGGACTTTCCTTGGAACAGGGTCCGAGTAGATTTCCGGTAGACATCAATGCCGAAATGACACGGATTTTTCCTGCGGAAAATCGCAGGTGATCGATCGGCCGAACCGTAACCCTCGGTCTTCCGCAAGATAATTCGGTTACGACCCCAATTACGCTTGGTTGCCCGCCGGTAACTCTGCAGATTTGTAGGCGATGCCGCAACCCGAGAGCCCGCAGTACCCATTCGGATTCTTGGCGAGGTACTGCTGGTGGTATTCCTCGGCGTAATAAAACTCCGGCGCCTCGCGGATCTCCGTGGTGATGGTGCCGCGATGCGCGCGCGTCAGCGCCGCCTGGTACACCCGCTTGCTGGCCTCGGCGATTTTTGCCTGCTCGTCCGTGGTGGTGTAGATCGCGGAGCGATACTGCGTGCCCACGTCGTTGCCCTGCCGCATGCCCTGCGTCGGATCGTGCAATTCCCAGAATGACTTCAGCAGGGTCTCGTAGCTCACCTTGGACGGGTCGTAGATCACGCGCACCACTTCGGTATGCCCGGTGCGTCCGCTGCAGACTTCTTCATAGGACGCATTCGGCGTGTAACCGCCGGCGTATCCCACCGCCGTAGTGACCACGCCGGGGATCTGCCAGAACTTGCGCTCCGCGCCCCAGAAGCAGCCCAGCCCGAACACGGCCTCCTCGAGTCCACCGGCCGCGGGTTGTTTGATCTGGCTGCCGTTGACGAAATGCTTGCCCGACAACGGCATGGGCGTATTGCGGCCCGGCAATGCCTCATCCTGGGCCGGAATGCTGGTCTTCTTGGCTAAGGCCATGTCGGTCTCCTCGGAATGTGTGACGGCCAGTGTGGGGGCTCGTACGGCGCTTCTCAACCGGGGCCCCGGTGCCATCGCGGCGCGATGACACCCTATACTCCAGACCGGATTTTCCTCGGGTTTATTGCATTGACCGAATCCGCGAGCACGCCGCGCCTGCGCGCCACCTTTGCCATTTACCTTGCGCTGGTCGCGGCCACGGCCGTGGTAGGCCCCGACGCCGTGCCGAAAACCTGGTACTACCTCTCCGGTGCGCTGGGTTTCATGCTCGTGACCCTCGCCTGCCTGGGGCGCATCTGGACGTCGGTGTTCATCGCCGGACACAAGGACGTGGAGCTCGTGACCACGGGTCCCTACGCGCGGTGCCGCCATCCGCTGTATGCCTGTTCCATCCTGGGGGCACTGGGCCTGGGACTCACCACGCGATCCTTGTTGCTCACCGGCATCGTCGTGGTGCTGATCGCGGCACTGGTCATTTACGCCGCTTCCTGCGAAGAGCAATTCCTCGCCGATGCTTTCCCGGATCAGTTCAGCGCCTACGTAATTGCCACGCCCAACATGTGGTGGCCGCGTTCGCGCAACACGGCGTTGCCCGAACGCCTCGACGTGCAGCCGGCGGTTTTCCGAAAGGCGTTCCTCGATGCCGGTTCATTCTTCCTGCTGTACCTTCTCGTCGCGCTGGCAGCGGAGTACCGTCTGGGCCCGGTATGACACGAATCCTTCATGTGCTGGTCTGTGCATTGCTGTTCGGCGCCTGCGCGCACGAAGTAGCGCCCACGGTTGCCCCCACACCCGCGATCACGACGGCGGGATTGCTGAGTACCTACTGGCGCCTCTCCGAGCTCGACGGCCAGCAGATCGTCACGCCCGCGGGCGCGCGTGAACTGCATGTCGTTCTGAATCCGGAGAACCAGCGTGTCTCGGGATTCTCGGGTTGCAACCGGTTGATGGGCGGTTATGTGCTGGCCGGCGACTCGCTCAAGTTCGACCAGATTGCCGGCACGCTCATGGCCTGCGCGGGCGACATGGACCTCGAGAAGCGGTTTCTCGCCACCTTCCCGCGGGTGGCACGCTGGGAGATCAGCGGCGAAACGCTGCGCTGGCTGGATGCCGGCGGCAAGACGCTCGCCACCTTCCAGGCGCGCGGCACACCACCCGCGCCGTAGTCAGCGCACCGGTTCGCGCAGGCAACGGTACTCGCGGATCACCAGCCACTTCGAACAATCGCTGTCGGTGCCGTTCTGGCATTGCCGGTCTTCGCCCTTGCGTTGCGCATCGCGGTAGCCCCATTCGCGGCAACGCGCGCGCGCCGTTTCGATGCCCGCGCGTTCGTCGACCTGCGGGTTTTCGAACTTGCGATATTCATACGAGAGCTGGATCGTGCCCGCGGCCTGGTCCTCTCCGTATTCTGTCCAGAGTTTGTAGGTGGTACAGCCGGCGATACCGACAGTGGCGGCCAGGAACACCAATAAACGAGTCATTTCAGGCACCTCCGGAAACAGTTGCGCAATGTAGCGTTTTTTCACTCCGATCCGGAAATGGGTTGTGGCAACTTGCCCGGCGCCGCGCTATATAAACGGCCATGCAACGCCTAGCCTCGTGGCCCACGTTGTTTGCCTGCGCACTGCTGTGCGCGCAGGCGGCTGTCGCCGCCGACGCCGTCCCGGCTTCGCACTCCACCACAGTCATCGGCATGATGAATCCGCTGCTGGCCGAAGGCTCCGAGGCCCTGGAACGGGGCCGCTTTGAAGACGGCATTCGCCTGACCCTGGCGGGACTCGAAGAGCCGGCCACCGAACGCGACCAGGCGGCCGGACATTCCAACATCTGCGCGGGATACGCGGCGTTGAAGCGTTACGCGGAGGCGCTGGAACATTGCAACCGCGCGCTCGAGCTCGATCCGGGCAACTGGCGCACCTACAACAATCGCGCCGCGGTATTCGTCGGGCTCAAGCAGTTCGACCTCGCGATGACCGACGTGAATGCGGGCCTTGAGATCGCGCCGGAATCGGCGACGCTGCGCAAGAGCCGTGATGTCGTGCGCCAGCACGACAATGCCGCGAAGCGTGAACGCTGGCGCAAGCCCAACAAAGCCTGATGGAGCTGCCGGAACAGGTACCGGGCGCCGAGCGCTCGCAGTTCGCCCTGCTCGGGACCCGCCGTTTCCTGCCCTTCTTCCTGACGCAGTTCTTCGGTGCGTTCAACGACAACCTGTTTCGCAATGCGCTGGTGGTCTCCATCACCTACGGCGCCTCGGCCGCCGCGGCCAGTGCAGGCCTGCTGTCGAACGTGGCGCAGGGCCTTTTCATCCTGCCGTTCTTCCTGTTCTCCGCGCTGGCGGGACAGCTCGCGGACAAATACGAAAAGAGCCGGCTGATCCGCCAGACCCGCCTCGCGGAAGTGTTCGTGATGCTGTGCGCGGCGGCGGCGTTGTATGCCGGACACGTGCCGACACTGCTGGCCCTCATCTTCCTGTTAGGCGTGCTGGCGACGATATTCGGCCCGTTGAAGTATTCGCTGATGCCCCAGCACCTGCGGCAGAGCGAACTCATCGGCGGCAATGCGCTGGTGGATGCCGGTACCTTCATCGCCATCCTGATCGGCACGATCTCCGGCGGCTTGCTGGTGTCGGGCGCCACCTCCTCGGCCGACGGGTCTCGCCACGCGAATACGCTCGCCGCCGCCGTCATGGTGGCCGTGGCCATCGGCACCTATCTATGCGCCCGATTCATTCCGCGCGCCGAAGCCACCGACCCGGGACTGAAGATCAATTTCAACCCCTTCACCAGCACCTGGCAGATGCTGAAGTTCGCGGCGCAGAGTCGCGCCATTCTCAACTCGCTGCTCGGCATTTCGTGGTTCTGGCTGGTGGGGGCACTCATCCTCGCGCAATTGCCGGCCTACTCGAAGGAAGTGCTCGGCGGTGACAAGACGGTGTTCACGCTGCTGCTGGCGGCGTTCTCGGTGGGCACGGCGCTGGGTTCTCTGGCCTGCGAACGCCTCTCCGGCCACAAGGTGGAGATCGGGCTGGTGCCACTGGGCTCCATCGGCATGACCATCTGCCTGCTGGATCTCTACTTCGAACACCCCGGTGCCGCGGCCGCGAGCGGCGAAGTACTCAACTGGACTGCGTTCCTGGCCGCGGGCGGCTGGGACATCGCGCTCGACTGCGCGCTGATCGGACTATTCGGCGGCCTGTTCATCGTGCCGCTGTACGCGCTGATCCTGTCGCGCAGCGCCGAGAGTCATCGCGCCCGCATCATCGCCTGCAACAACATCCTGAACGCCGGGTTCATGGTGATCGCCGCGGTCATCGCCATCGTGTGGCTGGAAGTGCTGCACCTGTCGATTCCGCAGCTGTTCATCTTCGCCGCGGTGCTGAACGCCATCGTCGCCACTTATATCTACACGCTGGTGCCCGAGTTCCTGATGCGGTTCCTGATCTGGGTCCTGGTGAACACCCTGTATCGCATCCGGTTGCGCGGCCTGGAAAACATCCCGGAGCACGGCCCGGCGCTCATCGTCTGCAACCACGTGAGCTTCGTGGACGCGCTGGTGATTGGCGGCAGCGTGCGGCGCCCCGTGCGCTTCGTCATGGATCACCACATCTTCAGGATCCCGGTGCTGGGGTTCATTTTCCGCACGGCCCGCGCGATTCCGATCGCGCCCGCGCGCGAGAATGCCGCGCTGCTGGAAGAATCTTTCGATCGCATCGATGCCGAACTCGCCGACGGCGAGATCGTCTGCATCTTTCCCGAGGGCAAGCTCACCCGCGACGGCGAGATGAACGAATTCAAGAAAGGCGTGGAGCGAATCCTCGAGCGCCGCGCCGTGCCCGTGGTGCCCATGGCACTGCGCGGCCTCTGGGGCAGCTTCTTCAGCCGCCGCGACGGCAAGTCCGCGATGACCCAGCTGCCAAGGCGCTTCTGGTCACGCATCGAACTCATCGCCACCGCACCCGTGCACGGCGACGCCGCCACCGCCGGCGACCTGCAGCGCATCGTCTCCGGCCTGCGCGGCGAGTGGCAGTAAATGGGGACATTCCTGATTTCCTAGCAAATGGGGACGCGCCTCAAATCCGATGTCTTCGGCACGATCACGCGTATGGACGCCACCGTGGTACGGGATACGCGCGCCGCCCGTCCCTGGGCGCGGCACCTGGCGCGTCACCTCATGATGCGCGAACACCGCGCACTCACGCGCCTCGCGCTGGATTCCGGCATCGAAGCAATTCCCAAGGTCCTGGACATCGAGCCCGGCCAGCTCACGCGCAGCTGGATCGAAGGCACACCCATGCAACTCGCGCAGCCCCGCGATGCGGCCTACTTCCGCGCCGCCTCGCGCCTGGTGCGGCGCCTGCACGCCGCCAACGTGATCCACAACGATCTGGCCAAGGAAACCAACTGGCTGGTGACGCCGGACGGCCGCCCCGCCCTCGTGGACTTCCAGCTCGCGATGACGCTCACGAAACGCGGCGCCCTCGCACGCGCGCTGGGCCACGATGACCTGCGCCACCTGCTCAAGCACAAACGCACCTACCTGCCCGACCGGCTCACCGCGCGCGAGAAGCGCATCCTGGAAACGCGTTCACTGCCCTCCAGGATCTGGATGGCCAGCGGCAAGCCGATCTATCTATTCGTCACGCGCCGGCTGCTGCATTGGCGCGACCGCGAGGGCGCCGGCGATCGCGTGATGTGATTGCGGTTCGCGGCGGTTCGTTACATGCGAGTCGGCCGCACGGAAATCCAGAACTGGCTGCCCTTCGACGAGGTCACCTTCGCCGAAGCCTCGACGCCACTCGCCACCAGCAGCCGCGGCTCGGCCACCTGCTTCCAGCCGTTGCCGGCTGGTTCTTCCACGCGCATGGAGAGCAGGATGGCGCCTTCCTTCGTGACCATGGGATTGATGAACACGCGCACCTGGCCGTCGAGCTTGATCTCCGCCGACTTGCCTTCCGGCGCAACCAGCTGGTGCTGGCCGAGCTTTTCTTCGTTTAGCGTGACGCCAACGTCCAGCAACACATCGCCCGCGTGTGCATTGCGCACGAACATCAGGCTGGCTCCCAGGGCCAATGAAGCGGCCAGGGCGAGGTATCTCAGGCGCACCCACGGGCCGCGGGGCGCCGGGACCTGGTGAGTTCCAAGCTGATCCACCGCAAGCCCGAACACCGCGGCCAGCGCCCGCGCCGTTTCGAACGACGCGGCTCCGGACGTTTCGACCCGCTGCACGGTCCGCAACGACAGCCCGCTGGCCTCCGCCAGGTGTTCCTGGCTCCAGGCGCGACGCTCACGTTCGGCACGGATCTTCGTCGCGTTGATCTGCATGTCCATCCCCTGATCCTCGGACCCGGCAGCCCGATGGACCACGACAGTACTACGTCAGCCCGCCGCCAGTCTTGCGTCAGCGGGCGGCAACGCCACGGCCTTGCCGAGGTACATGAGATGCACGATGCCGGCGACGGGCAGCACGATGAGCAACAGGAAGATTCCGGGCAGCAAGGGTTCAACGCCAAATCCGATGACCCCGATGATGCCGGCAGTGGTTTGCAGGACCGGCGCCGCGATCAGCGCGTACCCGAGAAGTCTATTGTCGAGGGCGCGATCGCGGATCACATAGCGCAACCCCAGGAACAGACCCATGGGTGCGATCAACCCGGTGACTGCATGCGCGGCGTGCAGGCCCAGCATGTACTGATCCGCCAATGGCAGGTTCTGAAAGTGCATCGCAAACATCTTGCTGCCGAAGTACGCCGCCCCCGATGGCCCGAAGGCGAACTCCCACCAGGCAAGCGTCGCCGGCCCGAAGAAGCCAAGCGTTTCGAGCAGGAAAACCCAACGGTTGATCCGGAAGTTGCCTGTGTGCATGGGTGCGAACCTCTGCTTGAGGGCGGCGACGAGACATCCCGCGGCCCAGGAGAATGTGACGTCGTGTGGCAGGTAGTGCATCTCGGCGTTCATGGCGTCGGCCCATTCGCGCCGCTCGCGCGGCATGAGCCGGGTTGCAAGCCAGATCAACAGTGATGCCCGCCAGGAGAATCGCAAGGTTTTCATGCGCGACTCACCGTGCCGGTGGCCTCGATGCCGGCCTCGTCCGTGATCTCGAACTGTTCCTTCGCATAGGCAATGCCCAGTGCGTTGAGCCGGTACACGTGGCGCGGCGGCTTGCCTGCCTCCTGCGGAGGCAGCCATTTGTGCTCGAGGTATCCGCGGTCCGAGAGCCGCGTCAGGATGGGATACAGCGTTCCCGACACCAGGCCAGTGCCCTTGGACAATTCATAGCCGTGATGCCAGCTGCGGGGCCGATCCATGAGGCTGCGCAACAGGCTGAGGGTTTGGCCGGAAGAACGACGTACACGCTGCATGGCGCATAAGTCTACATAGGTTGTGTTTGTTGTAAAGCCTCGTCGCGCAGATCGCGATGTGGTTCACATCGAGAAGGTCTTCCCCTCCGCGCCCTTCACACGTCCTTGATGTACTGGATGAAGCCGATGTGCCTGGCCACCTTGTCATATAAGGTGCGACCCGGCGTATTCGTGGTGTGCGTGAGCCAGTACACCCGCTTGCAACCGTGTTCCTTCGCGATGTCGTAGGTCGCGAGGATGAGCGCGCGGCCAATGCCATGCCCGCGTTCATCGGGCGCGGTGAACAGGTCGTTGAGGTAGCACACCGGTTCGATGCGCATGGTGCTGCGGTGATAGAGGTAGTGACAGAGCCCCAGTACTTTCCCATCGCGCTCGGCCACGATGCAGTGCACCGGCTCGCTGGCATCGAAGAACCGCCGCCAGGTAGTTTGGGTCACCTCGTCCGGCAGGGCCGTCGGGCCGGTGCGTTCGTAGAAGGCGTTGTACTCGTCCCAGAGTGGCTTCCAGGCGTCATAGTCTTCGGGACGGACGGGGCGGACGGTCGGAGCTGCACGTTTCGACATTTATTCTCTTTGGACCTGCCGGGTTTTCCTCATGTTATTGGCCGCCACCACGCGCAGGCAACGGTGTTAACCAAAGATACGGATCATTCGCTTGCGCGGCAGCGCGGCGGTTCGTACCCTTACGCCGTTTTCTGAGCGAGTTCCCGGAGAATTCATGGCCATCGTACATCCTCACAACCTGCGCAACCCCGACGCAGCCATCCAGCGTCCCTTCGGAGTGCGCATCACGCTGAAGCCGGGCGATCCTTTCCGCAAGTTGCTGGGCGCGGACTGGAACCGCACGCACTGGTTTGGTTCCTCTGCCGAGCGCGATGCGGCACTGGTCGAGATGTCGCGCAAACACGAATACTCCCGCCCAGGCGACAAGCCCGCGCTGAAATTCGACAAGGTCGAGAAGCTGCACGAATCGCGCGGCCTGTGAGCCGCGGCACTCGCTAGCCCACGCAGCCCTGGGCGGCGACCACGACAGGCACGTCGCCCGCTTCACAATGCGCGGGCGTGTGTATCCACGCACATTCGTACGAGGTTTCCAGGTAGGTCTCGGCAAACGTCGCCTGCGTGGCCGGGTCCCGCGACAGTCGCAAACCCGACGGTACTCCACGTCGACGCAGGTCCAGCACATCGTGCTGCTCGAGCCCGCGTTGCAGGCAATCCAGCGCTGAGCGACCCGCCTCCAGCGTCCCCTCTTCTATCTGTATTTGGAACGGACCGCGTCCCAGGAAATCGGACCTGAGCCACAGGCTGGTCTCACCACAGGCCCAGCCCGGGAATTTCTTCGTGCAAGTCACGCGATAAAACGCCTGGTAGTTCTCCGCGGTCACATGGTCCGCGCAGGTCACCACCGCGAACGGCGCCTGCGGCTTCGGATACACATGCCGCCACCCGGCCACGCCAATCGCCTGAAGATTGTGCGGGTTCACGCAAGCTTTACGCTCGAGTGTCGCGCGCAGGCGCTCGCTGATCTCGTATTGCTCGGGTTCGAACACCACGCTGCCCATGGTGAGTGAAGAAACGCCCAAGGCCACACCCACCGCAGCGACGAGGCCCGTACTCTTGTTCTTGACCATCCATCGTTCGACGCCGCCCCGGCGGCGATTTCCTACGTGTGCGTCAGCACTCAAAAAGTCCGCCCCAGGAAAAGGTAATACCCGGAGCCGCCGCCTTCATCGAACCCGGTGGCGAAGTACACCGGCCCCAGCACCGTATCCAGGCCCACGAACACGCTGCCATTGGTGCGCGCGCTGCTGAACGAGATGTCGTGGCGTGAATTCCAGACGTTGCCCTGCTCCACCGATGCACCGAGGTACACCGGAACGTTGAGGAAGCCGGTGCCTCCCCGGCCAATCTGCCGGTAGTAGATGCCGCGCAGGATGGCGTAGTTGGGACCCACCAGCGTCTGCGGCGTGATGCCCGACATGTTGAGGAATCCGCCCAGCGCGAAGAACGAACGCACGATGTCGACATCGTCGTCGGTGCGCACTCCGGCGCTGGCCCACAACACGCCGGTGTGGCGACCCCAGGAGTGCGCGTACAGCTGGTCGTAGACCAGCAGGTCGGCGTCGGCATCCTCCAGCGTGCCCTTGCCTTCGCGCTCGGCACGATAGCCGAGCTGGAAAGTGCCGCCATGGCGCGGGAAGTTCACGTCGTCGACGCTGTCGTAGCGGAATTCACCGAAGAACACGCGCGAGTCGAAATCCCGCTCGGCCAGCAGCGGATCGCCCACGCGCACGCTGGCGCTGCCGAAGTTGCGCGCCCAGCCGGCGCGCAACTCGCCGTAGCTGCCGAGTTCGCGACCGAAATCCATGCCGTAGGCCGTGGTGCGCACCCGGTATTCGGCCAGCAGGCGTCCCTCCTCGTCCGCGAGCGGCAGCGTGCGGATCTCGAAGCCCGCGTGCGGCGCGATGAACCACGGCGAGCGGTACCCGAACGGCAAATAGACCTCGGTGGCCACGCGCGGCGTCTCGCCGACCTGCAGGTCCCAGACCCACTCGCCGCCATACTTCGTGATCTCGGCCAGCGTGCCGCGCGCCGCCGCGTTGAACGACGAATTGCCCTCGAAGTCGTTCTGCAGCTGCAATCCGAAGCGCAGATAGTTAGGACCCCAGGAGTTGCGGCGCGCGGTCAGCAGCAGCCCGTAGTCGGGAGTCGCGCCGGGATCCAGCGGGTCCTGCACCACGCGGTAGTCGAAGGTCTCGAGGTTGCCCTGGCCATACAACGCATTGATGCGCTGGCCGAGCTCGGTGGCGTCCACGGGCTTGTCGACCTGGTCGTCGAACAGCGCATGCACGGCGTCGGTGTATTTCTCCGAGCCCGGGGCCGGCCGCACGAACGAGATGATCGGCGGATCGTTCCGCGGCCTGGTGCGGGCCGCCACGAAGCGCGCGTACTCGGGATCGCTGACGCCCAGCGCCGCCAGCCGCTCGGAGGCGCCACGCGCCGCTTCTTCGCCGATCCTCAGGGCCCGGGCGTGCCCGCCAAAGTCCAGCGAGGAGAAGTCTCCCAGCGCCGGATCGATGACCACGTCGCGGTCGGTCAGCGTCTTGCGCTGTTCCGTGGCGTTGTGGCGGATCAGGATGGCCAGCATCTGGTTGGTCACCGTGGCCACCGAATCCAGCTTGCCGCGCTCCAGCAGCGGGAAGCCGCAGTCCACCACGATGACGATATCCACGCCCATCTCGCGCGCCACGTCGATGGGCAGGTTCGAGGACAAGCCGCCGTCCACCAGCAAGCGTCCCTCGGCTTCCACCGGCGCGAACACGCCGGGCGCCGAGAGGCTGGCGCGCATGGCCGTAGTTAGATCGCCTCGATCGAGCACCACGCGGTCGCCGGTGACGATGTCCGTGGCGATGGCGCGGAAGGGAATCGCCAGGTGGTCGAAGTCCTGGACCTGCGCCACGGGCAGCGTCAGGCCGCGCAGGATCTGCGTGAGCTTCTGCCCCTGCACCAGCCCGCGCGGCAGGCGGAACTTGCGTCCCTTGACGCCCAGGGGGAACTTGACCAGGTAGTTCTGATCCTCGAGTTTGCGCCGGAAATTCAGGTCCTTGCGGGCCGGCCGGTCGCGGAATGCGTCGGCCCAATCCACCGACGTCATGACTTTTTCGATGTCGGCGGCGTCCAGGCCCGAGGCGTACAGGCCTCCCACCACGGCGCCCATGCTGGTGCCGGCGATGGCGTCGATGGGGACGCGATTTTCTTCCAGCACCTTGAGCACGCCGATGTGGGCGGCGCCACGCGCGCCACCACCCGACAACACCAGCCCGATCCGGGGACGGAGAGGTTCCTGCGGCGGCGGAGTGTCCTGCGCGGGCGTTGTGGACGCCAATGACAGGAAAATCGCAGCAAAGACGGCTGCTTTCCCCGGTTTCTTATTGCTCATCACCGTGGCAAGGATAGTCGTTCGCAGAGATAATCGGCCACCCTCATGCGCACCCCCATCCTCCTCGCAGTGATGTTGCCGCTGGCCGCGGCTGCCGACGACTCCACCATTCCCGCCCAACAACCCCCTCACGTCGCCACCGTCGCGGAAGACGTGGTGGTCACGGCGTCGCGCGAGCCCCGGGATGCGCTCACCTCTCCGGCCAGCGTCTCGCGCATCGACGGCGACGAACTCGCGCTGCTCAGCGCCAAACACCAGGCCGAGGCCCTCAACCAGAGCGCCGGGGTTTACGTGCAGCGGGGCAGCGGCGCGGAAAGCCTCACCGCCATCCGCTCACCGGTGCTCACGGGCGCGGGCGGCTGCGGCGCCTTTCTCGTCACGGAAGACAACCTGTCGATCCGCCCGGTGGGCTTCTGCAATCTCAACGAAATGTTCGAGCTCAACTACGAGCAGGCCGGCGCAATAGAAGTGCTGCGCGGGCCCGGCTCGGCCATGTATGGCGCCAGCGCGGTCCATGGCATCGTGAACAACCTGACCCCGCGCGTGCGCGATCTCGCGGAGTTCTCCGCCGGCGTCGAAGGTGGATCGGATTCCTTCAAGCGCGTCCGCCTGGGAGCCGCCGGGCAATGGGGCGACTGGGGCGTCGGTGGCTACGGCCTGGCGACCGATGCACCGGGCTGGCGCGATTCCTCCGGCGTGAAGGAAGCCAAGCTGAACCTGCTCGCGGACAGCGACGTCGGCGGTGGCACCCTGCGCCTGCGGGCCGCGGGTACCGAGCTCGATCAGGACACCGCGGGCTTCATCCAGGGCTACAACAGCTACCGCGACGAAGACATCGCGAAGACCAATCCGAATCCCGAGGCCTTCCGCAACGCCTCGAGCGCGCGCGTGTCCGCGGCATTCCAGCGTGACAACTGCTTCTCGATGGATTGCCGCTTCGAAGTCGCCGGCATCTACCGGCGCTCGTACATGGATTTCATCCAGCACTTCCTCGTCGGCAAGCCCTACGAGCACAACGCGCAGACCAGCTACATGGTGAGCAGCACGCTGGCTTTCAACCTGCTGTCGAACCTGCTGTCGTTGCGCGTCACCGTCGACGCGGAAACCGCGGACTCCGAGCTTTCCGAGTTCCAGCCGGGGCCGGCCACCGATGGCACGCCGGCCGCGAACGCCATACGCCCGGCCGGGCTGCATTACGACTACACCGTGGACTCGAACACCTTCGGCTCGACGCTCGCGGCCGAATGGCGCCTGGCCGACCGCTGGACGCTGGCCGCGGCCTTGCGCGTCGATCGCACGCGTTACGACTACGACAATCTCATGATCGACGGCAATACCGCCGCGGACGGCACGCCCTGCCCGGGTCCCACGGGTTGCCTGTATTCGCGTCCGGCCGACCGTGTCGATGACTTCGACAACGTGGCGCCACGCCTGACGCTGTCCTGGCAGCCGGGCGATCGTTCGATGCTGTACCTGAGCGGCTCCGGGGGTTACCGCCCGCCGGAAATGACCGAGGTCTATCGCCTCCAGCGCCAGCAATCCGTGGCCGATCTCGACAGCGAGGAGCTCGATTCTCTCGAAGCCGGGTGGAAATTCCGCGGCGACCACTTCTCGCTGAGCACCGCGCTCTTCGACATGGACAAGAAAAACGTCATCCTGCGCGAGTCGAACGGCTATTACGTGAGCAATGGCCGCACCTCGCATCGCGGTTTCGAATACGAGGCCCGCGTCGACCTGGGCACACACTTCGCGCTCACCGCGGCCGGCACCTACGCCCGCCATGAATACGAGTTCTCGCGCTCCATCGAAGGCGGTGAAACCATCATCGCGGGCAACGACGTGGACACCGCGCCGCGCCAGGTGCACAACCTGCGACTCGACGCCCGCATGACCGACGCGTTGCTGGCCACCGTGGACGTGGGCTTCGTCGACAGGTATTTCCTGGACGCCGCGAATACCGCCAGCTACCCCGGGCACACCGTGGCCAACCTGCGTGTCAGCTGGCTGCCGCGCGCCGACCTGCGCGCCACGCTGCGCGTCGACAACCTGCTCGACGAGGCCTACGCGGATCGCGCCGACTTCGCCTTCGGCAACTACCGCTATTTCCCGGCGCGTGGCCGTGCGCTGTTCCTGTCGGTCGATTTCGCCACCCAGTGACCTGAGGCAAGGATGGTCTTCCCTATCTACATCATCTCCGGCCTGCTCTCGCTGGCCATGGTGGTCCACTGCATCAAGACCGGCCGCAACACCATCTGGGTGTACGTGCTGATCATGCTCATGCTGTCGATCCCCTTCGTCGGGGCGCTGTTGTACGCCGGCGTGGAGATCCTGCCCGAGCTGCTGCGTTCGCGGACCAGCCAGCGCGCCATGCGCGGCCTGAAGTCCACGCTCGACCCGGAAGGCAACCTGCGGCGCGCGGAGAACGCCATGAAGGTCTCCGGCGACATAGCCTCGCGGCAGAGGTATGCCGACGAGCTGCTCCGCCTGGGACGCGCGGCCGAAGCCGTCGACATCTATAAGACTTGTCTGACAGGCGTTTTCGCCGACGATCCCAAATTATTGTTGGGTTATGCGCATGCGCAGTTCGCCGCCGGCAACGCCACCGGTGCCAGGCAGACGCTCGACGACCTGATCGGCAAAAACCCGGATTTCAAGTCGGCGGATGGACACCTGCTGTACGCGCGCGCGGTGGAAGCGGAAGGCAATGCCGAAAAGGCCCTGTCCGAGTATGCGACCCTGGCCGGGTACTACCCGGGCGCCGAAGCCACGGTGCGATACGCGATGTTGTTGAAGCGTTCGGACCAGGAAGAACTGGCCCAGCAAACACTGAAGGCGCTGCTGGACCGCGCGCGCTTCGCGCCCGGCCACTACCGCAAGGCCCAGCAGGAGTGGCTGGATGAAGCGCAGAAACTGCTGAGGAGCTAGGAAAAAAGCCCTCGCGAGGCCCGGCCCTGCTACTTCTTGCGGTTGATGGAACGGAACGACACGCCTTCCATCATGGCCTTGTAACGAACCGCACCCGGCGAGCGACCCAGCTTCGAAGCCGCAACGCGCGCCGACACTCTTTCCTTGGCGAACTGGCGGAGCTTCTTCATGTCGCTCGCCGACCATTCGCGCATGTGCCGAGCACCTTTCTTCTTGGCAGCCATTCGTGCAGTCCTCTTCGATCGGTGGTGTGGTCCTTAGTCTAACAACAACACCCCGGGTCGGAGTCAATCGTCGCCGGATGACGACATGCTAGGGGCGGACCGCACCTATCAACTATTTCGTGAGCTTGATAGTCCGGGGATCGAAGTTAGGCGCGGGGAACCTTAGTGGCAACTGCTCGAACTCGTAAATAAGGATTTGTGACACCGCGAAATCGCGAAACCACTTGCGATTCGCGGGCACGATGTACCACGGAGCGTGTTCGGTGCTGCAACGGGCAAACATCGCCTCGAATGCACGCGTGTAGGCGGCCCACTGCTGGCGTTTTTCCAGATCGCCGGTATCGAATTTCCAGTTCTTGCGCCTGTCATTGAGGCGATCCTGGAAGCGCGCGAGTTGTTCGTCCTTGCTGATGTGGAGGAAAATCTTTACAACGCGCGTCCCGGATGCGTCTAGCAAACGTTCGAAATCGTTGATCTGGTCGTAGCGCCGGCTCCAGACATCCTCCGGCACCAGGTCGTTGACGCGCACAATGAGTACATCCTCGTAGTGCGAGCGGTTGAACACCGCCACTTCGCCCCTCGGCGGTGCAGCGCGATGGATGCGCCACAGGAAGTCGTGGCGCAGTTCCTCGGCGCTGGGCGCCTTGAACGCGGTCACCGTGCACCCCTGAGGGTTGAAGGCGCCAAACACGCGGCGGATGGTGCTGTCCTTGCCGCCACCGTCGATGGCCTGCAACGCGATCAGCGCGGAAAAACGCCCGTCGGCGTACATCTTGTATTGCAGTTCCTCGAGCCGCGTGAGGTTTTCGGACGTCGCGGCCATCGCCTTGTCCTTGTCCCAGCCGAAGGAACGGTTGGCGTCCGCATCCGACAGCTTGGGTCGTGACCCGGGCTTGACCCGGATACGGTCTGGAATGTCGCGTCGCGGCACAGCTCGCTGGGTCATCGTGGCACCTGCTGGGTGATGCAATGAATGTTTCCGCCGCCTAACAGGATCTCGCGCGCGGGCACGCCGAGCACGCTGCGGCCGGGAAAGGCGCGTCGCAACTGCGCGGCCGCGGCCTTGTCGGTGCGCGGATCGAGCAGCGGCATGATGATGCCGCCGTTGGCGATGTAGAAATTCACATAGCTGGCGGCCAGCCGCATGCCCGCCAGACGGCCGCGCACGTGGTCGCGGGCCTGCACGCCCACGGATTCCTCCGGGGTGTAGTACAGCGGGCCCGGCATGCCGAGCTTGATGATGGACAGGCGCCGGCCACGGGCATCGCGCGCGGCCGACAGTCGTTCCCAGGCGTCACGCGACACGCGGTATTGGGGATCGCGCTTGTTCTCGGTCCAGGTCAGCGCCACGACTCCCGGCTTCACGAAGCACGCGAGATTGTCGATATGGCCGCCGGTTTCGTCATCGACCACGCCGTCGCCGAGCCAGATCACCTTCTCGACGCCGAGATAGGCCATGACATGCCGCTCGACCTCGTCCCGGTTGAGTTCCGGGTTGCGGTTGGGATTCAGCGACACGCATTCGGTGAGCAGCGCCGTGCCCTGGCCATCCACGTGCACCGCGCCGCCTTCGTTGATGATGGGCGCCCGGTAGCGGTCGTTGCCCTCGATCTCGAGCACCTTCTGGGCCACGAGGTCGTCCTGGTCCCAGGGAAAATACAGCCCGCCCCGCAACCCGCCCCAGGCGTTGAAGCGCCAGTCCACGCCCCGCCGGACACCCTTGCGATTGACCACGAAGGTGGGTCCCACGTCGCGCATCCACGCATCGTCGTGGGCCATTTCGACCACGCGGATGTGTGGCGGCAACTGGGTGCGCGCGAATTCGTAATGCGCGGGGGACACGCCCATGGTCACCGGCTCGAAGCGCGCGATGGCCGTGGCCACGTTCACGAAGGCCTGCTGCGCGGGCAGCGCGCCGAGTCGCCAGTTGTCCGGCCGCTCGGGCCAGAGCATCCAGCAGCCGGCATGCGGCGCGAATTCGGCCGGCATCGCAAAACCATCATTCAGCGGCGTGGAATTCAGTGTTTGGGCCATGGTCGGTGCGCATCTTACAGGGCCGCCAGTCCATGAAAATGGTGCTCTTGTGCTAGCATCCCGGCCCCCTTCGTTCGCCCGAGAAAGCTCCGCAAGATGTCCAACCCGACGAGCCCCAAGCCCGTTGCTCCCGCAGCCGGCGCCAAGATCTCCATCAAGAACGGCAAACTTTCTGTACCCGACCAGCCCATCATCCCGTTTATCGAGGGTGACGGAACCGGCCGCGACATCTGGCGTGCCAGCGTGCGGGTCATGGACGCCGCGGTGCAGAAGGCCTATGGCGGCAAACGCAAGATCCACTGGATGGAAATCTACGCGGGCGAGAAGGCGTTCAACGCATTCAAGAACTGGCTGCCCGACGAGACGGTCGAGGCCTGCCGCGAATACCTGGTGTCCATCAAGGGACCGCTGACCACGCCGGTGGGCGGCGGCATCCGTTCGCTCAACGTGGCGCTGCGCCAGTTGTTAGACCTGTACGTCTGCCTGCGGCCGGTGCGCTGGTTCAAGGGCGTGCCTTCACCGGTGAAGGCCCCCGAGAAAGTCGACATGGTGATCTTCCGCGAGAATACGGAAGACATCTACGCCGGCATCGAATTCGAACACGGCTCCGAGGAGAACAAGAAGTTCAAGGAGCTGTTCAAGCAGGCCTTCCCCAAGGCCTTCTCGAAAATCCGTTTCCCGGATACCTCCGGCATCGGCTTCAAGCCCGTGTCGCAGGAAGGCACCGAGCGCCTGTTCAAGTCCGCGCTGGAATACGCGGTGGCGAACAAGCGCCGCAGCGTCACCATCGTCCACAAGGGCAACATCCAGAAGTTCACGGAGGGCGCGTTCCGCAACTGGTCGTACGCGCTGGCGGAGAAGGACTTCGGCGACAAGTTCTACACCTGGGAAGAATGGGGCCGCACCAAGGCCGACAAGGGCGAGAAGGCGGCCAACGAAGAACAGGCCGCGGCCCTCAAGGGCGGCAAGATCCTCGTGAAGGACGCCATTGCCGACATCGCGCTGCAGCAGGTGCTCACGCGTCCCGATGAATTCGACGTCATCGCGACCACCAACCTCAACGGCGACTATCTATCCGACGCGCTGGCCGCGCAGGTGGGCGGCATCGGCATCGCGCCGGGCGCCAACATCAACTACGTGACCGGCCACGCCGTGTTCGAAGCCACGCACGGCACGGCGCCGAAGTACGCGGATCTCGACAAGGTGAACCCGGGCTCGGTGATCCTGTCGGGCGAAATGATGCTGCGCTACATGGGCTGGACCGAAGCCGCCGACGCCATCATCTCCGCCATGGACAAGACCATCGGCCAGAAGACCGTGACCTACGACTTCGCGCGACTCATGGAAGGCGCGAAGGAAGTGAAGTGCTCGGAATTCGGAGATGCGCTGATCCGCAATATGTAAGTGGAGCCGCGCTTCGTGCTCGTGAACGCCGCCCCTCCGGGCGGCGTTTTCTTTTGCGGGAGGTAGACCCTAAAATTCGCGGCACATGAACCACAAACTACTGATCGCCGCGATCCTGGCCACCGGCCTGGTCGCCCGGCTCTGGGCCGCATCGCCACCCGAGACCGTCGATGCCACCATCCCCATCGAAGTCCTGGCCGTAGACCCGGAACTGGCCATCGGCGGCATCGCCACGGAGCGGACCTGGTCCTCTCCCAAGATCGCCATGCAGCCGGCACGCGCTGCGCGCGGCGTGATCCGCTCCGGCAAGAAGGAAGTATTGTTGCTGACGTTGCTGGAACCCGTCGGCAAGACGGCCGAGGGAGTGGCACGACTCGACGGGCCGCCCGATCGCATCGCCTGGTGCGAACTGCCCAGCTTCATCTCGAATTTCGTGGACTGTTATCAGGACCTCGACGCCGATGGAAAATTCGAAACCTCACGCACCGGTTTGATGGGGACCGATCAGGTACTCGCGCTGAGCCGGCTGAAAGAGGCAAAGCCCATCGAGCCGGTCGAGTACCGCGAGGCGCAGGTCACGGAACTGCCGCAGTTCCAGGTGGGATACCGCGGTTGTGGCACCACGGTCTACAAGCCCCAGACCCTGGAAGGTGAACTGCGCTTCGAAACCGTCGTACGCCGCGCGGAAGGCTCGCAATGGCCGAAAGCGGGCCATTGCAACAACGTGGCCCAGGTTCTGGAGTCGCGCGCGGATGGCTCGAAGTTGTTCCAGCTCGGCCGTTTCAAGATCGAAGTTCGCGATGAGCATCCCGGAGAGCTCACCACGCGCCTCGTCGAAGGCATCCCGCCCGGAACTTTGCTGGCGCACTTGCGCAATAGCTGGCCGCTGGTCGACGCCACCGAACGTCAGGCGGATTCGGCAGCCATATCCGGCGACGTCCCCTTCCTCCTGGCAGCGGGTACTCCGAAGATCCCGAGCCGCGCGAATGCGGGAGAGGAAATATTCTCGGTCGAAGTGCGGCACGGACTCTCCGGCCGTCTCTCGGCGGCTTCCGAACCCAGGCAGAAGAACGACAAGATCGTCCTCGCGGCGGGTACGCCGGTGTACGGTGTTGCCATGGGCTCGAGCCTCACGCCCTACTACGACGCGGAAGTAGTTTGGTGCACGCCCCTCAAGCTGGACGGCAAGCCCATCGAGGCCTACTGCCTCGTGCCGAACCTCGGGGCGTCCGCGCTGGTCCAGCCTTATTCGCAGAGTCCGTACACGGTCCGGGGCGTTACGGTCTCGGGACCCGGCCGCAATCCGCCACTGGTCGAACGGGGCCCGGCCGACTTTGGCGCCCCTCTCGATCTCATCGTTCGCGTGGATGGCGCGGATCGCAAGAAGGTCTCGATCACGTGGTCACTGGCACCCAGGGGCCAGCGGTTCGACAGCAGCTGGAGCCTGCGCCGTGCCCGTGACGATATGGCGTTCCTGCTGATCGGTGAATTGCTGCTGAAGATCGCGCCGGCGCCCGATGGCAAGTCGTTCGATATCTCGACCCTTGGCGAACTGGAAGAAGGCGATCCTCTCTACGTGCCGCTGGACGCGACGCGCCTGCGCTGAAGGGGCCGTCGACGGCGGAAAGCGCCTGTAAAACAAACGCCGCCCGAACGGGCGGCGTTTTTCAGGCACCGATCCTATTGAAGGTTCTTGGCCAGGAACGCCTCGAGCTTCTCGTACAGCGTCTTGCGCCAGGCGGAGCGAATCAGCGAATGGTCTCCGTCCTCGATGAGCACCAGCTCGTCGAGCTTGCCCGAGTCCAGCGCCCGCGCCATGCGCTTGCTGTGGTCGACGTCGACCGACACATCCCACTCGCCATGCACCAGCAACACGGGCGCCTGTATCTTGCTGGCCAGCTTCAGCGGCGAACCGAAATCCAGCTCTTCCGAATCCGTGCCGATGATGGCATTGGCGGATTGCGCACCGCCGTAGAACCGCCACTCCTCGCGCTTCAGAGTACGCAGGTCCACGACACCCGCGATGCTGCCCACGCAGCGGTACCGCCAGGGCTCACGGATACTCGCCATGAGCGCGGCGTATCCGCCGAAGCTCCAGCCGACGATGCAGATGCGCTTGGGATCCGCGTATCCCTGCTCGACGGCCCAGCGCGTGCTGGCATTGATGTCGCTGACCATCACGCTGCCCCATTTGCGCAGGCCCGCTTCATACCAGGCGTTGCCATAACCCACCGAACCACGGAAGTTCATCTGCAGCACGGCGTAGCCGCGACTCACCATGAGCTGCACCATGGGATCAAAACCCCAGTCGTCGCGCGAATGCGGGCCACCATGCGGATACACCACCATCGGCAGCTTCTCGGGCGTCTTGCCCGGCGGCAGTGAGAGGTAGCCCGGGATCACCACGCCATCCTCAATCTTGATCTGCACCGGCTTCATTTCACCGAAGGTATCGGTGGCGATTTCCGGCATCAGCGCACCCACCTTCGACAGCGACTTGCGCTCGAGATCCAGCAGGTAATAAGTGGTGGGCGATACGTCCTTGTGAGAGGAAATGAACAACAGCTTGTTGTCGCGCGCCATGTCCACGATGTAGTTGGTGCTGCCCGGCAGGCTCTTGTCGATGAGTTCGTAGACCGACTTGGCTTCCGCGTCGAAGAATTCACGTCGTGTGCGTTCGGTTTCGTACCAGAACCCGGCGATGTCCCCGCCGAGCGGCCAGCGCAGCACGCCGCCCACATCCACCTTGGGATGCGCGAACACCAGTTCCCGGTCCGCCTTGCCGGTGAGATCGGCCTGGTACACGGCCGTGCGGCCTTCATGAAATCCCGTGACCAGCAAGGTGTCGCCGCTCGGACCGAATCCGAGCACCGAGAAGTCATCGGCGCTCTTGAAAGCCTCCCAGCTCTTCAAGGTCTGCCATTCGTCATCGGCCTTGGCGCGGGAGATGTATTCGCAACGGCCATGGTCGTCACAACCGCTGCCATAACGCAGCACGCCGTTCTTGTCCGCGCGCCAGCCGCGGATGGGATAACGCTGCTTCTGGATCATCCGCTTGTTGCCGGTCTCCACGTCGAGTTCGTAGACACCCGGGAACGGGCTGTTGCTGCCTTCGGGACTCAACTCCACGTAGATGTGTTTCGGATCCGAATGGCGCCAGTCGGTGATGTCGTCCTGGAACTGCGCGTCCTTGTTGCCGGCGCGCTGGATGAGCAGCTTGAACTTGCTGCCGTCCGCGTTGATGGCGATGAGCCGCGTCATGTTGTAGGGCTTGCCCTCGTTCACCGTGCCCATGAGGCTGCACAGGATGCGGGTATCGGATTTGAAGTTGCACCAGCGGATGCCGAAGCTGTCCTCTTCCGCGGCCAGGATGGCCTTGTTGGTGCGCTTCTCGAGGTCCAGGACCATGAGTGCGCGCTTGCCGCCCGCGCGTCCGGTGTACGCGATGCGCTTGCCATCCATCGACAACGTGGCGACGCGATGATCGATCAGCGCAGCGAACTCGTCGGCACTTGGGGCTGCCGCTTGCGCAGCCATCGTCGAGAACGAAATAACGCACACACACGTGCGCCAGGAACTCATCGCCATCTCCCCTCCCGTGAACCAGCCATCGAAGGCGCCGCATCGTCGCAGCGGTGTTGTTGAGTAGCAAGGCGGTGTTTACAGATCATGATCGACGAGCACCCGGGGAAAGTCCTCAGGGCGCGCCTGCCACGATGAAATAGAAGCGGCCGTCGGCGTCGGGCACCGAGATGGCTGCTTCTGTCAACGGCAACACCTTGTCCGGAGCCGCATAGTTCACCAGCCGCGGGAACAGCGCGCCGAACCCATCGGCCGACTCCCCCATCAGCAACACTGGATGAACCAGATCTCCCGCGGCGGTCCTGGACTGCATGCCAGGTGATCCCATCACCACCGCGGCGCCGACGGCCGGCGAACGCGCCAGCACGGTGTAATTGTTGGTCTGCGTGTAGGACGGCAGTGAGTACACGAGGTCGAGCGCCAGTAGATAGTCTCCGCCCGGGGAATAACCACCCCAGAGCCCGCGGGTCAACGCGGTCGGAGTACCCGGGATCTTCGTGGCCTCGTAAACCCGGTAGTCATTGGCGGTGACGTTCACGCCCCAGGTATACGCCACGGCCTGGCCATCGGGACGCACCATCGGAATCACCGGCGACGTGCTCGTATTGGGCACGAAGCCCACCAACTGCGGATTGGGGTCGCTGGTCGAAACATTGGCCATGTAGAGAGTGCGAACATTGGTGGTCAGCCACATGACGTAGGCCACGGAGGTGCCCGTGGCGTTGGTGTAGGCGGGCTGCGACTGCAATCGCTGCAGCTGTTCGCCACCGGTGAAGGCGTGGCTCAGCCGATGCTCCTGCCCGGGTGACGCTGTCTCGACCAGCCAGACGCCCGCGTCGGTGCCGGTGCGCTGGAACACCAGGCGCGTGCCATCGCCAGACAGGGAGAATCCGTCGACGATGCTGGCGGGATCCTCGACGCGCGTCATGCGCAACGGCGGCTGCGAAGAGCCCAATGACACCCGGTAGATCCCGCGGCCGTCGTTGCTCAGGTTGGCGGCACCGGTGAAATAGAGGTACTGCGAATCATCGGTGAACACCGGCTGCACGGCGTGTTCCGCGCCGCTCACCGTGATCGCCGTGGCGACGGTCGGTGACTGCGTGTCGATCAGGTACAGCGAAGACGCAAAACCTTGGTCGCTGCGCTCCAGCACTGCAGCCACCCAGCGCCCATTCGGACTGATGGCGTACGCGAAGGTGTAGGGATTCGGGCGCAGGCTGCCGAGAATCCGGTCGTCGGGGACGTCGTAACACTGCGGAGTCGAACCGACCGCGGTTCGCATGCTGCAGATCTGGCCGCCATCGTTGGTCGCGTTGGGCACCGTGCGGTAGTAGACCACCACTTCTCCATCAGTCGATGCGCGCATGCTGACCGACTCCGCATCCGCTGGCGTGGCCGGGTTCGCGTTCAGCACGCGTGGCGCCCCGGTGAAGTCCGTGATCGCGATGTCGAATGACTGTGGATTGGTGGTGGCGGCGCGCAGGATCGCGCGGAAAGAATCGGTGGCGACGAAAACATTGGCGACCGCATCGCTGGTGACACCGGCGACATCGGTCAAGCGATACCGAAACCGCGTGAGGCCGCGAAAGTTCGCCGGCAGTCCCGTGATTGACACACTGTTGTCGGCGTTCACGGTGGCGGTGCCGACCAGCGCGGGCTCGATGATGCTGAGGGTGGCGTCGTTGTCGGCATTGGCATCGTTCGCCAGCACGTTGACGGTCAAGGTCGCGGAATACGGCAGTTCGACCCGGTCGTGCGATGCGACCAGGGGATCGTCGACCCCGGCGATGTTCAACGTGATGGTGGCGCTCGCGGATCCGCCGCGGCCATCACTCGCGCTCACCACGAAAGTATCGGCGCCAAAGGCATTCGCGTTCGGCCGGTAGGTAAATGCGCCGGCCGCCGTGAACGCGGTGAGCGTGCCGCGCGTGGGCTGGGTGGTGACGGCGAAGGTGATGACATCACCATTCGCGTCGGTGGCCGCGAGCTGGCCGGTGCTGTCCTGGTCCTCGGTGCCATTGAACGTGGCGGCCGGCATCACGGGGGCGATGTTCGCGGGCGGCGCCGGTGGGGCGGGAGTCGGGGTCGGTGCCGGCGCGCCGCCACCGCCACCGCCGCATCCTGCCAGCGACAACGCCAGCAGCAGGCTCGCGGCGGGCACACGGAACGAATTCATGGACATGAACTCCGGGGACTGGGCGTTGTTCTTTTTCTTCTGTCGCCGCGGGCCGGCGGTTGACATCCAAACTACCGCGAACCGCCAGGTAATGGCGATGTTGTCACTCCCAGGGCCGGCCGGACAAGCGCCGGCCGCGTGGACTTATTCCAGAGCCTGGTCGATGTCGGAAATGAGGTCGCCGATGTCTTCCAGGCCGATCGACAGGCGCACGGTGCCGGGGGCGATGCCGGACAGGCGGGCCTGCTCCGCGGTGAAATCGCGGCTGCCGACCAGCTGCGGCGGCATCACCAGCGACTCGGTGCTGCCGAGGCTCGCGGTCAGCGCGAACAGCTTGAGCTTTTCGCTGAACCGGCGTGCCGCCTCGCTGCCATCCCGCAGGTCGAAACTCACCACGGTGCCCGCCTCTTTCATCTGCTTGCGCGCCAGCGCCGCCTGCGGATGCGTGGGCAGTCCCGGGTAGTGGCAGCGGGTCACGGCCGGGTGACCGGCCAGGAAATTCGCGATTTTCTCGGCGTTGGCCGTCTGCGCGCTGTAACGCACGAAGTAGGTCTTGAGTCCCCGCTGGATCAGGAAGGCGGCGTGCGGATCGAGGTGCGCGCCCAGCACCGAAAAATCCGCGCGCATGTCGTCGATGAGTTCCTTGCGCGCGATCACGGCGCCACCCATGACGTCGCCGGTGCCGGAGGCGTACTTGGTGAGGCTGTGCACGAACACGTCGACGTCGTACTCGCCATGCTGGTGGAAGCCCGCGAAGGTGTTGTCCATCACCGCCAGCGCGCCGTGCCGATGCGCGAGCTCCACCAGGCGTTCGATGTCGGCGACCTTGGTCACCGGGTTGGTGGGGCTCTCGAACATCACGAGACGCGTCGGGCGCGAGGCCAGCACGCTTTCGGCGCCGGCGAGATCCTCGATCGACAACAGGGTGTGCTCGACGCCGAAGCGCGCCAGCAGCCGACGGATGATGTTGCGCGTCGGCCCGTAGGTCTCGACGAAGCACAAAATGTGATCGCCGGCCTTGGTCAGCGAAATCAGCGTCTGCGCGATGGCGTTGACGCCCGAGGTGGTCGCCAGGCAGTCGTCCCTGCCCTGCAGCTGCGCCAGCGTGAGCTCGAGCTGGCGCGTGGTCGGGTTGCTGGCGCGCATGTAGAAGTAGCCCGGCGTCTCGCCGCGCAACATGCGCAGCGTGTCGTCGATGGTCTCGAACTCGTACTTGACGCTCTGGTAGATAGGCGCAATCACCGGCTGGTTGCCCGGCGGGGGTGCCACATCGGGCGGGTGATTGACGAGGGTCGGCTTCTTCATGATTCCAGCGTAAAGGCATCCGCATCGAGATGCGCGGGAAATTTGTCGCGCCAGGCGCGCAGCGCCTCCAGGTCGATGGGCACCGTGACCACCTGCGGCTTGTCGTGCAGCTCGATCAGCGGCTGGCCGGTGAAATCCAGCACCGCGCTGTCGCCGACGTGCGCGACGCCGTGACCGTCGTCGCCCACGCGGTTCACACCCGCGACGAAGGCCTGGTTTTCGATGGCGCGCGCTCGCAGCAGCGTGGTCCACGCGTAGCGGCGTGCCGCGGGCCAGTTGGCCGCGTAGATCGCCAGATCGTATTCCAGCTCCGGGCGGCGACGGCTCCAGACCGGGAAACGCAGGTCGTAACACACCAGCGGGCACAGCCGGATGCCGCGCCACTCGACGATCAGCGCGTGGCTGCCTTCGTCGAAGTGCCGGTGTTCGCCGCCCATGCGGAACAGGTGGCGCTTGTCGTACCAGTAGGTGGGGCCGCCCGGCAGCGCCAGCATGAAACGGTTGTAGAAGCGGCCCTCGTCGTTCACCGCCACGCTGCCACCCACGGCCGCATCGAGCACCCGCGCCTGTTGCAGCAGCCAGGCCCGGGTTTCGCCGTCCGGTGCCTCGGCGAACTGCTCCGGCCGCATGGTGAAGCCCGTGGTGAACATCTCGGGCAGGATCACGAGATCGGTGGCGCCCGCCAGCGGCGCCAGCACCGACTCGAAATGCGCGCGATTGGCCGCGGCGTCCTGCCAGGCCAGCGGCTGCTGGGCGATGCTCACTCGAAAACTCATCGATTCCTCCGGTTCACGTATTCCTGGATGCGCCGCGCCGCTTCGATGAGCGTCTCGTCGCGCTTGGCCAGGCACAGTCGCACGATGCGCATGTCCGCGGGCGGTTCGCGGTAGAACGGCGACAGCGGAATCACCGCCACGCCCGCCTCGTTGATGAGCCGCTCGGTGAACTGCACGTCATCGCAGTCGGCAATGGCGGCGTACTGGGCGAGCTGGAAATAGCTGCCCTGCGCCGGGGGCAACACCAGGCCGCTGCCTTCCAGCCTGGCGTGCAGCAGCTCGCGCTTGGCACTGAAGTATGCGGCCACTTTCTTCCAGGCGTGCGGGTGTCGCTCGAGATACAGGCGGATGGCCTCCTGGAGCGGCGCGGCAATGCTGAAGGTGTTGAACTGGTGCACCTTGCGCAGTTCGCGCGTGAGCGTCGCGGGTGCCACGCAATAGCCCACGCGCCAGCCGGTGATGTGCAGGGTCTTGCCGAAGGAATACACCGCGTAGCTGCGCCCGCCGAGCTCGGGATGATTCATGACGGACTGGTGCACGCGTCCGTCGTACTGCACGTGTTCGTAGACCTCGTCGGCCAGCACGACGATGTCGCGACCGCGCGTGAGCTCCGCCAGCTGGTCGAGGTCCGCGGCCGTGGCCACGGTGCAGGCCGGATTGTGCGGATTGTTGATGATGATGAGCCGCGTGCGCCCGCTCATGGCGGCGCGCACCCGGTCCCAGTCATAGCGGAAATGCGGGGCCTGGAGCGGAATGTGGATGCAACGCCCGCCGGCCAGGCGAATCGCCGGGTCGTAGGCGTCGTAGGCGGGATCGAAGACGATGGCCTCCTCGCCCGGGCCGACCACCGCCTGGATGGCCGAGTAGATGGATTCGGTGCCGCCGCAGCTCACCGTGAGCTCGGTTTCCGGGTCCACCGCGCGCCCGCCGGCCGCGACTATCTTGCGTGCGATGGCGGCGCGCAGGCCGACGCTGCCTTCCATGGGCGCGTACTGGTTGAAACCCGCGGTGACCGCTTCGGCCACGCAGGCGGAAAGATCGGGATCTATGGGGTAGTCAGGAAAGCCCTGTCCTACATTGACCGCGCCCTGCTCCATGGCGCGGCGCGACATCACGGTGAATATCGTGGTGCCGACGTCCGGCAGTTTGCTGCGAAATTCTCTGCCCTGGCTCATCTGCTTGCGCAAAGCCGCCGCGCACCCCCGTACGCGGCGCCTGCGTGGACGCCTTACTTCTTCTTGGCGCGTTTCGCCTTGCGGGCGAGTTTCTTCTGGACTCCGGCGGGCTGGTCGATGAAGCGGAAGCGGATACCCTCCACCATTGCCTTGTACTTGACCGCGCCTGTGGAGCGGCCCAGTTCCTTGGCGGCCAGGCGGGCCGACATCTTTTGTTTCGCCAGGGCGCGCATCTTCTTGAGATCCGCGGGCGTCCAGGGAGCGTTGTGTTTACGGGCTGATTTGGCCATTGATCGAATCCTCTGCAAAGTCGATGGTGGGTAGTTTATCAGTAGTTAGCCGGTTGCGGCCATCTGTTCCTCGCGTTTGCGGCGCTGCTCCTGGCGGCGCATGAGAACCGCCGAAAGGATGACGCCGAGAGCCACTATCAGGACCATCAGGGTTGCTAGTGCGTTCACGACCGGGCTTACACCTAGTCGAACACGAGAAAATATGACCATGGGCAGCGTGTTTGACCCTGGTCCGGAGACGAACTGCGTGACCACGAGGTCGTCCCAGGAAAGCGTGAAGGCCAGCAGCCAGCCCGACAGGATGGCCGGCAGGATGAGCGGCACGGTGATCCGGAAGAACACCTTGGCGGGCCGGGCCCCGAGGTCCTGGGCGGCCTCCTCGAGCGAATCGTCGAAGCCCGCCAGCCGCGACTGCACCACTACCGTGACATAAGCCATGGTGAAGGTAATGTGCGCGATGGTGATGGTCGCGATGCCGCGATCGAACTGCCAGCCAAGGGCGTACTGCAACAGCTGCTCGAGCGTCACGAACAGCAGCAGCATCGACAGGCCCGTGATCACCTCGGGCATGACCAGTGGCGCGGTAGTGAGGCCCTGCAGCAATGCACGGCCCTTGAACGGGCCGAAGCGCGCCAGCACCAGGCCCGCCAACGTTCCGAGGATGACCGCGCCGGTGGCCGACATGGCGGCCACCTGGATGGACAGCCATGCCGCGGAGAGGATGGCGTCGTCGTCGAACAACCGGCCGTACCACTTGAGCGTCGGCGAACCGGCGGAGTTCCACACCGTGACCAGCCGCGAATCGTTGAAGGAGTAGACGATCATCGAGAGGATCGGCGCGTACAGGAACACGAAACCGAATCCGAGCATTGCCCTGGAGAACAGGCCCTGGGTTTTCATCGCAGGCTCCTCATCGCTTCTGGGCCTGCAGTTCTTTGTTCTGGAAGTGCTGGAAGATCATGATGGGCACGACCAGCAGCAACAGCATGACGATGGCCACGGCGCTCGCCTTGGGCCAGTCGCGGTTCAGGAAGAATTCGTCCGACAGCAGCTTGGCGATCATGAGCTGGTCGGTGCGGCCCAGCAGCGACGGGATGACGTATTCACCCACCGCGGGGATGAACACCAGCAGCGAGCCCGCGACCACGCCCGGCAATGACAGGGGCAGCGTGATGCGCAGGAAACTCTTGATGGGCCCGGCGCCGAGGTCCTGCGCCGCCTCGAGCAGCGTGTTGTCGTGTTTCTCGAGGTTGGAATACAGCGGCAGGATCATGAATGGCAGGTAGGAGTAGACGATGCCGATGTACACCGCGAAGCTGGTGTTCATCATCGCCAGCGGCTCGCTGATGAGGCCGAGCCCCATCAGCACGTTGTTGATCACGCCGTCGGTCTTGAGCAGGCCGATCCACGCGTACACGCGCAACAGGAACGAGGTCCAGAACGGCAGGATCACCAGCATCAGGAACACGTTGCGCCAGGCCTGGGTGGAGCGCGAGATGGCGTAGGCCATCGGGTAACCCAGCAGCAGGCAGAGCAGCGTCGAGATGGCGGCGACCTTGATCGAATACAGCCACGAGCTCACGTACAGCGGCTCGTTGAACAGGTACCGGAAGCTCTCCGTCAGCAGCCGTATCTGAACGCCACCCTCTTCCAGGAAACTGAAAACCGGCTCGTAGGGCGGCCGGCCCAGGGGCGAGAACTCCGCGAAGGAAATCTTGAGGACGATGAGGAACGGGACGAGGAAGAAGAGCATCAGCCACAGGTACGGCACCGCGATCACGAGCCGTTGCCCGGACCAGTTGCGCAGCACGTAGTCCGACCAGCGCGGGGGCCCAAAGCGGAAGAAGAACGTCCACAGGGGGCCAACCCGGCCCTCCGCGACGCGCGTCGTTCCCATGTTTCGGGCGACTGGTTTCAAGGAATCAGTCCTCAGGCTCGTTCATTGAGTCACGATGACAGGGCTGGATGCATGCCATGTCAGCCACACTGTCTCGTCCCAGAGGATGCGTTCGTCATCGGACAACCGCTCCACGTTGGGCAGGGTCACGCGTACCGTCTTGCCGGTGTCGATCTTCACCAGGTAGATGGACACGTCGCCCATGTAGGCGATTTCCTTGACGACGCCCTTGACGCAATTTTCCGTGGCTTCGGCCGGCGGCGCGCGCAGGATATTGATCTTCTCCGGGCGCACCGCCGCATAAACGACGGCGCCGGGCGCCGAACTGATGCCATGGTCCACGTAGATGACGCCGCCGAGGTCATCGGACTGGATGCGCACGCGGTCGGGCAGGTCTTCGATCATCGTGCCCTCGAACATGTTCACCGAGCCGATGAAGTCGGCCACGAACTTGTTCTGCGGGAACTCGTAGATCTCGGTGGGCGTGCCGATCTGCACGATCTCGCCGCGGTTCATGACACCGATACGCGAGGCCAGGGTCATGGCCTCTTCCTGGTCGTGGGTCACCACGATGAAGGTGACGCCCAGCTGTTCCTGGATGTTGATGAGCTCGAACTGCGTGGCCTCGCGCAGCTTCTTGTCGAGCGCGCCCAGCGGCTCGTCGAGCAGCAGCAGCTTGGGACGTTTGACCAGCGCGCGCGCCAGCGCCACGCGCTGGCGCTGGCCGCCCGAGAGCTGGTGCGGGCGGCGCGCGGCGAACTGGCCGAGCTTCACGATCTCGAGGATGTCCGTGACCCGCGAGGCGATCTCGGATTTCGACAGGCCCCTTTCCTGCTCCAGGCCGAAGGCGATGTTCTTCTCGACCGTCATGTGCGGGAACAGCGCATACGACTGGAACATCATGTTGACCGGTCGCTCGTAGGGCGGCACGCCCGCCATGTCCTGGCCATCGAGATAGATGGCGCCGGAGGTGGGCGATTCGAAGCCGGCCATCATGCGCAGCAGCGTCGACTTGCCGCAGCCCGAGCCGCCGAGCAGGCAGAAGATCTCGCCCTTGAAGATCTTCAGTGAAACATTGTTGACGGCCACGAAGTCACCAAATTTCTTGGTGACGTTTTCGATGCGCACGTAACCCTCGGCGTGTGGATCACGCCAAGGTTCTTTTTTTGCCTTGCTATTGTCAGCGCGTCGTTCCGCCGCTTGCATGGCAGCCCCCGGTGAAATGCCCAAAAAAAGGAAAAGCGGCCGCTGCTCCCTAAGCAGCGGCCGCCCTGGTCATTTGCCGGTGCGGAAACGCGTCCAAGTGCGCGTCAGCGTGCGCGTGAACTCCGCGCTCTCGGGCAGGTCGGGCACCAGCTTCGGCATCACGTCCGGCGTCGGGAAGATGCCCGGGTCGTTCTTGACCTCGGGATTGATCTGCGGCCAGGAGGCGGCGTTGCTGTTGGCGTAGGAGATGAAGTTGCTGTTCTTCGCGGCCACGTCGGCGCGCAGCATGTAGTTGATGAAGATGTGCGCGTTCTTCACGTGCGACGCGTCGCCCGGGATCGCCATGTTGTCGAAGAACATGACGGCGCCTTCCTTCGGAATGTTGTACTTGATGTGGAAGGGCTTCTGGGCTTCCTCGGCGCGGCTCTTGGCCTGCAGCACGTCACCCGACCATCCCAGCACTAGGCAGACCTCGCCATTGGCGAGTTGCTCGATGTACGGCGCGGAGTTGATGGTGCGGATGTACGGACGTACCGACATCAGCACCTTCTCGGCGGCCTTGAGGTCTTCCGGATTCTCGGAGTTGGCGTCCTTGCCCAGGTAGATGAGCACGGTACCGACCACTTCGGAGGGCGCATCGAGCACCGAGACGCCGCACTTGGCGAATTTCGAGATCACTTTCGGATCCCAGAACATCGCGAAGCTATCTACCGGGGCGTCGGGCATGGCGGCCTTGATGGCTTCTTCGTTGTAGGCGATGCCGGAGGTGCCCCACATGTAGTTCACGGCATGCTCGTTGCCCGGGTCGAAGGTCTCGAGCTTCTTGGTGATCTCGGGATCGAGATTCTTCAGGTTGTCGAGCTTGGTCTTGTCCAGCTTCTGGTAGATGCCGGCCTTGATCTGGCGGGCCAGGAACGAGGCCGAGGGGACCACGACGTCGTAGCCGGTGCGGCCGGCAACCAGCTTGGTCTCGAGGAGCTCGTTGGAGTCCATGACCTCGTAATTCACCTTGATGCCGGTCTCGGTGGTGAATTCTTCGAGTACTGCCGGATCGATGTAGTCCGACCAGTTGTAAACGTTGACGATCTTTTCCGCGTCCGTGTCGAACGCCGGAGCCGCGGGCGCCGCGGCGGCAGGCGGTGGTGCCTCTTCCTTCTTGCCGCAGGCAATGAGGAGGAAGAGACAGGAAGCCGAAACGAGAGCCGACAGGCTGCGAGTGGACATTTGTATGAACCCCTAGAGTTATCGCGGCGTGAGACCCACACGACCGCGTCTTTAGACACGTTATACAACGGCCGAAGCGTCTATAGCCAGCCCTCGGCGCGCGCCCACACCGCCGTTTCATCCAGGGACCGCACTACTTTGGACAGTAGTTCGTCTATTTCGCCATGCGAAATCACCAGCGGTGGCGCCACGAACAGCGTGTCGCGCGTGGCGCGCATGACAAGCCCGTTACGCGTACAGGTTTCCCTCATCCGCATGCCAACCTCGCCACGCGGCTCGAAAAAACGCCTCGTGGACTTGTCCGGCACCAGCTCGATCGCGGCCAGCAGGCCCAGGCAGCGGGCTTCGCCCACCAGCGGGTGGGCGGCCAGCTCCCGCCAGCGGCGCGCTAGATAGGGGGCCGCCTCGTCCCGGACCCGCTCGACCACCTGCTCCCGGCGGAATATTTCAAGGTTGGCGACGGCCACCGCGCAGGCGGCCG